>Ga0315273_10004524_pt1 | contig 17031 bp, 12 predicted proteins | sample YL17G02_0_MG_FD_205753 | JGI IMG/M metagenome (GOLD analysis project Ga0315273, IMG submission 205753) | Sediment microbial communities from Yellowstone Lake, YNP, Wyoming, USA - YL17G02_0 | ecosystem: Environmental > Aquatic > Freshwater > Lake > Sediment | place: USA: Wyoming | collected... | reverse complement strand
CGCGTCCGCGGCCCCGGACTCTGCCGCCCCACCACCCTTCACCCCACCCCCACCCCCACCGCGCAGGAGCGCGTCCACCTCCACCCCGCACACCCCACCACTCCCCAACGCCACCCGCAGGGCCAGCATCGCCGAAAAGACGGGCCGGTCCGTCTCGTACAGGCCCCGCCGGATGAAGGCGTGGACGGAGGCAGTGAGCGTGTTGGCGATCGACCCGACCCGCGCGGCCGTGAGCGCCGAGGGCGGGGCGGTGGTGATCGCCCCGTCGTACAGCCGACAAAATTGGGCCAGCGAGGTCTGGTACATGGTGTTGACGGCCGCAAAATCTAGGACTAGGAAGTAGAGGAGCGCGCCCCGGCGGGCGGCGGGGCGGAACTCGTCGCAGGCAGCACGGATCCTGGCGTTGGTGTCAGACGCGACGGCCAAGCGGTCGGCGGCCTCGCCAGCGGCCCGCTTGGTGGAGGCCAGCACGCCGACCAGGGCAGAATCGTCCACCAGCTCCCCCTGGGCCGCGGACAGGCGGGCCAGGAGGTCCACCTCCAGCTGGCGCAGGCGGCGGCGGTGGGTGGCGGACTCTACGACCAGGGCGACCCGCCGTTCCTCCAGGTCCCGCCGTTCGGCCATGACCAGGCGGCCCAGAAGCTGGTCCTCCAAGCCCAACTCGGTGACGGTGAAGTCGACGGCCGTGACGCGGGCGCATAGCTCGGGCGTGAGGGGCGGGGCCGGGTCGGGCGTGGCCAGGTAGAGGGCAAAGCCGGGCGAGACGTCCACCTCGCGGTCGCCAAGCAGGACGGCGACCCGGCCGGGGCCCCGCTTGATGTAGCGGCGCTCCAGGACAGGGTCCAGGGCAGGGTCGAGGTCCCCGCCCCGCCAGTCGATGAGGAGTGGGGTGCCGGAGGAGAGGCAGTCCTCCAGGACGGATCGGAACTTCTTGTCGCCCGGCTGGATGGTGCGCAGAGAAGATTTCTGCCGACCACCCCCGCCGCTCGCAACGTGGTTGGCCAGCCAGGCCTGGCCCTGGCCCTGGGGGTCAATCAGGAGTGGGCACCGCGCCGCCCGGGTGACGAGCACCCCGTTCTGGACGGGCAAAGCGTCCGTGGGCAGGCCCTCCACCGTCCACTCCCCGACCTCGGCGTCATCCACCAGCAGGGAGGTGGGCGGGGCGCCCGGTGTGAGGGGGATGCCGCCCGCCATGCACCCGCTCGCCAGCACCTCCTCCATCAGGCGTGCCCGGAAGTCCAGGGCAAAGGGGCCGGCATATGACAAAAAGCCGGCCGCCACCAGGCAGTCCCCCGCCAGGCGGGCGGTGGCCGTCTCAAACTCAGCCGCCTGGCCTGTCCAGCGCGCTTCCTCCCCGCCCAGGGCGGCCAACAGCGCCTCCGCCGCGTCCATGCGGGCCTGGGTAGCCGCTGCCTCGCCCTCCAGCGTGTGCTTGTGCGCAACTGCGCCCTCAAAGTCGGCCTGCATGCGGTCCAGGGTCGCGGTCACGGCGGCCAGGTTGGTCTCCGCGTCTGCGCGCGCGGCCTCCGCAGCCGCCAGGTCGGCTTCCGCTGCTTGCAGGGCACGGATCTTAGGGTCGACCTTTTTGGCCACCGCGTGGTAGGTGCACATGGCAGACGCCCAGTTGCACAGGCCCGCCACGTTGCCGGAGGCCTGCTTAGCGGCCTCGTAATTGAAGTCGGGCGCGGCAAAGTAGGGCTGGAGCAGTTCGACCGTCTCGTCCGTGATGGTCTCTTTGGGGAAATTGACAAGGGCCGACAGGAATGTCATGTCACCCATCATGCGGACGGCCGAGTCGTAGTCGCCCTCAATGACCATGGCCCCCTTGATGGAGTGCCAGGCGGCCCGGGCGAGCGGGAAGCGGCGCAGAAGGAGGACACAATCGAAGATGCGGCGCACCACGTCGGGCGGGTTTTTCAGGGCCTTGAGGTTGGAGATGTCCCTGGGGGTGATGGACGCCAGGGCGGCGAGGGCGGCATCCAGGGCGGGCTTGGCGGCGGCCAGGTCGCGGGCAGCCCCGTCCTTTACGGTCGCGATGGAGGCGGCCTGGGCGGTGACGGCGTTCACGATGGCCGACACCTTGGCCTTCTCCCTCTCGGCCGCAAAGGTCGACTCGGAGATGCGGGCCAACAGGGCGGCCGCCTCCACGCCGGCCTTCACCAGGTCCGCATTCTTCGCCGCCAGCTCCTCCCGCATGCTCCCCACATCCCGCTTGGCCTGGTCCATCTTGGCCAGCCCGCCCGCCACCTGGTCAGCGGCCGCGCGGATGCCGGCCAGCTTGGAGGTGTAGAGCGCTGCGTACCCGTCCAAAAAGGCCAGGTAGGATTTGGGGGTGACGTGCACGGACCGGCGGCGGGTGGCCCGGTACTCCGCGCACAGGTCCACGACCCGGGCGTGCACGGACGCCATGGCGTGCGGGAGGGCGGCAACGACGGCCGGGGACGTGACTGACAAATCCTGGCGTTCCAGGGCCGCGCCAGCCACCGCCGCCAGCGCATCGACGGGCCAAGGTAAAAACCAGTCGATGGCCGACCCGGCAAAGATGGCCGGGAACTGGGCGACGCGGCGAGCCAGGGCGGGGCCGACAGGTGAGAGGCAGAGCAGGATGCGGAGGCGGGCCCGGACGCGGGCCAGGAAGAAGGCGCGCAGGGCGTCGGGCGAGACGGGCGTCCCGAGCGGGTTGGCGGCCAGGAAAGCGGGCCGCACCTCGGCGCACAGCCCGTCCAGCTCGTCCCGGCTGTACATGCCCGGCACGTCGCCCGTGCCCATGACCTGGTTGACGTACTCCAGAAATGCCTCATCCCGGATGTCGCCGTCGGCCAGGATGAAGGCAACGGCCTGGCCCTTCACGCCGGCCAGGCGGTAGAGGGCTTTGAGGTCGTCCAAGAAATTGGAGGGACCGTACCCGCGGGTCGGCGTGACCTGGAACGGGATGACGCCCGCGAGGGCGGCGGCCAGACGGGCCAGGGACTGCTTGCCGGACCCGCCCACGCCGACCAGCACGGCACAGCCCCGGTCCATGGCCAGGACGCGGGTGAGGCGGGTGAGGTGGGTGAGGGCGTCCCGGAAGAGGACCAGGGGCGGGCCCGCCGTGCGGGAGGAGGAGCAGTGCCGGGCCTGGAGCTCCTCGCACCGGGCGCGCAAGGCGTCCAGGGAGGGCGCCGCCTCGTAGGCTGATGGCCGGGTGGATGCGATCTCGCCCGTCTCCGGGTCCCGGGCGGGCTCGCGCAAGAAATCGACGAAGGAGACGGGGGCCGTGAGGGCGGGCGTGAACTCGCTGCCGAGCGCGGCCGACCCGATCTCTGCGGTCTCGGCCGCCACGGTCGCCGCGTCATCCGCCGTGACCATGCGGTCGCCAAAGACGCGCCCGCACTCATGGGCCCACAGGGCGGCGACGTAGGCTTCGGGTGAGGCGATGGGCTCGGGCCAGGCCGGTTCGGCCGCCAAGCCCTGGCCCGGGACGACGCTGCTGCCAAACCGGTCGCGCGACGCCATGAGCAGGCCTGCAAAGACCTGTGCCAGCTCGTGCATGGAAAACCGGTAGTGCACCTTGGCGGGCGTGGGGAGGAGGCGGGCCGCCAGGCGGGATGCCAGAGTGACGGTGGCTGGGACCAGGCGGGAGGCGACGGCGGCCACGGCGGACCCGCACAGGGCCGCATCGAAGCGGGCGGCCACGAGCGGGCCAAACACTTCGCCCAGGACGGCGGGCGAGGGCGCGGGCACCGCGAAAATGGCAAACTGGCGTTTCAGGCGGTTGGGCACGTCGTTGGCGCCGCCGGTGGGCAGGCGCATGGCGGCCACGATGCGGGTGGCCACAAACGACTTCATCTCGCCAACCGGCTTCTCCGTCGAGTACAGGCCGCCCGTGTCCAGGAGCTGGCGCACCGCCTCGGCGGTCGGTTGGTCGCCCCACTCGTTGAGGGCCGGCATGGACAGGTCGTCCAGGAAGAGGGTGAGCGTGCGGCCGGGTGGGGGGCCATACGTGCGGCCTTGGCGCTTCTCAACGCACGCTTCCACGGCCGCCTGAAAGATGGCGGGGGTGGTGAGCGAGGAAAAGGTCAGGGTCTTGTGGGCGTGGGCGGCCGAGGCGGAGGTGGACGGTGAGGCCGCGTCGACCAGGCCAGCCAGGAATTGGCGGACGATGGTGGTCTTGGCGGTGCCGGGCCCGCCGACGAGTAAGACGGGCTTGCCCGCGGCGTGCATGAGGGTCATCAACGCCCCCAGGCGGACGGACTCGACGGTCGGGACGACCATGGACGAGAAATCCAGGCGGTCCGAGGATGAGGAGGGAGGGGTGGGCGGGGCGGGCGGCACGCCCGGGGCCGAGTTAGCCAGTTGAGGCACGCAGCTGCTGGGCACCCGCCACACCGGCACCCGGTCCGTCCAGGGCTGCCAGCCAGCGCCACCGTCAGCGACGGCGTAATCGTAGATGGTGACAATGGAGGAGGAGGAGGAGGAGGTGGACGGCTGTTGAGAGAGAGAGGAGAGGGAGGAGGGGGTGGGTGAGAGGTTAAAAAGAGGAGCGATACGCTCGCATCGTGCGCGCTCCCGCGCATCCCCCCACCCCCACCCCCACCCCCACCCCCACCCCTTTTCTTCTCACATCCGGCGGCATGGCCGACGACAGCTTACGCAGCTCCGCATCCAAGCCAACCCGGTCAGCCGACTCCAAGAGGCCGCCCAATCCCCAGGCGATGCTGTACAGGAAGACGCGCTCCAAGGTGGAAGGAGTGGAGGCGTGGTCGGCCAGCAACCCTCCGGCAGTGCTCGTGCGGGCCGGGTTGTTGCCACCACCACCCCCGCTCCCGCCGCTCCGACCCAGCGCCCCGTCCAACAAGGTCAGCAGGGTTGAAACCTGGTTGACGGCTTCGTTGTGCATCAGCGGTTTTGCCCCCGCGCTCAGCCAGGCCAACACTTTGGGTAGGACCGCCCCAAACAGGGGCCGCAGCGCCGCCGCCTCGGTCGGGCGGCGGCCACCCAGCCAGGATTCGACGACGGGCTCCCACCCCAGCTCCGACCCGGTCACGCAGATAATGCCCGCCCGGGACACCGTCGCCGGCGACGCATTGTTCAGATTTTCGCACTCAAACAGGGCCTTCATGGAGGAGGTCATGGGAATGCGGTCGCCGTTGGCGAGGGTGAGGACGCGGTTGTCGTCCAGGACCGTGTTGAGGTTTTCGATCCAGACCGCGTCCACGGGCCCGTCCAGTACGATCCAGGTGGCCTGGGACCGAGCGCGGGCGGCCCGCCGCCACAGCACCGCAAAAACGCCGTCCGTCCAGTCGCCCGTCGCGGCATCCAGGCGCCCAAACATTTGGGAAGCGGTCAGGGATTTGGGGTTCATGCGGGCGGTGCCGGTGCGGGTGCCCGTCGCGCTCAGCGCGGCCGCCAGGCAGTCCGCCATGGCCGTCTTGCCCGCGCCCGACGGGCCCACCAGCATGACGCCGTGGCGGACGGCCACGGTCTCGTGCAGCTGCATCGCCTTTTCCAGCCAGGGGCCGTGGGGCTGGAGGCCGCGGTCGGCCACGACGGTGCGCAGGGCGGCCGCCACGTCGGCCGCGGGCAGCCGCGGCGCGGCCAGGCCGGGGAAGAGATCGGCCAGCAAGCCCGCGAATAAGGGCCCGTCCTCGGCCGCCAGCTTGGCCGTGTTCATGTCCCGCAGCGAGCGCATGACCAGCTCATCCTCGCGGGCGCCGGGCGGGGCGGCCCGCTTGGATGCGCCCGCCGTGCGCAGGACGGCCAGAATGTTGCGCAGCCCGAAATCATAGTGCGGCTGGCGGGAGAGCTGTTGCTCGCACAGGCCGTACAGGGCCGCGAACTTGCGGGCTAGGGGGCCCGCCTCCTGGTACCCGCACGCCGCCAGTTTGACCTTGATGATGGCCTGGCGGTTGGGGACCATCATGACGACGCCCCGGAAGAGGGCCTTCAGGTTTTCGGGCAGCTCCACCCGGCCCGCGTAGCCCGGGTTCATTGTGATGAAGAGGCCGACTCGGGGGTCCAGGGGCACGGTCGCCCCGTCGGTGAAGGTGAAGGAGGGGAGGCGTGCCCGCACGGCGCCCAGGACGCAGGCCACCTGTTGGGCGCAGACGGAGAGGACGTCCAGGGTGATGCGATTGAACTCGTCAAAGCAGCCCCACAGCCCGGAATGGGCGAGGCCCTTGAAAATCTTGCCCAGGGCCTTGTAATCCATTTGGTCGGAACAGTTGAAGACAACCACGTACTTGCCCAGCGTCGCGCCCAGGTCCTTGGTGGTCTCCGTCTTGCCCGTCCCCGCCGGGCCGGCCGGGGCGCCGCCCAGGTGCATGGCCAGGGCCTGGGAGAGCGTGATGTAGCACCGGTCGGTCAGGGCGGTCATGACCAGGCGTTCCTTGACGCCAAGGTACTCGTAGGAGTAGTCAAAGTCCGCGTCCGCGATGGAGACGACCACCCCGTCCCCGCGCCAGTATATGCGGGTCTGTTTGAGCCACTCAAAGTCGGTGGGGTCCCGCACCTTGCGGCGGACGAGGTCCTCCAGGGCCTCCTTCTGGTGCATGTGGACGGTGATGCAGGTCTCCAGGGAGGTCCGCTGGTTGCGGGTCAGGTCGGGGCGGAGGGTGGCGTCGATGAGGGAGCGAAGGATGGTGTCGGCCCGCTCCAGGGCTTTGGCGGGGGCGGCCTTGTCGCCGGTGGAGGCGGCGACGAGGGCGGTCTGGTAAAAAAAATGGAGAGGAGATGGAGATTGGAGAGGCGGGCGGGCCCGGGCATGCGGGCGCGCGCGACCCCCACCCCCCCCCACACCCCTTTCTTCTCTCTCATCCGGTTTCAATGTTTACCTGTGTTTCCGCCGTCCACAGCCACTGCAAGGCCAGCAGAGCGGCCTGAGACGGGTGCTGCAACACCAGGTCCGCGGGCGCGCACCCCGCCGCCGCCGCCCGGACCGCCCGGCGCAGGGAAGCTTTCACCGTGGTCTGCATCCCGGCCACCAGGCGGGCCAGCCAGGCCTCCACCATCAGGCCGGACGCGTCCACCAAGGCCTTCGGCTCCAGGCGCACCCGCTCGCCCTGGACGGACACCATTTCCACGATGCGCGTTTTGATGGGTGGGGAGGTGGTGGTCAAGGTGGAGGAGGCAGGGCGACCACCGCCCGCACCCCCACCCCCATTCCCTTCTTCAAAGGTGACCGCCGCCAGCGCGTCAAACATGCCGGACTGGAAGTGCTGGGCGACCGCGGCAGGGTCCGAGCCTAGCGACAGGATCTCCAGCAGGGTCGGGTCAGACACAAAGTAAAAGCGCGGGAACAGCGCCCGCTTGGCCTCCAAGTAAGCTGCCAGCGCTTTTTGGCAAACCTCCAGCTGCTCCGCCAGGTGGGGCAGCAGCGTGCGCAGCAAGTCCGACCCCGTGCACGCCACCACCACGCCCTTCACATCCCGGGCGTGCCCCACCACCTTCATAAAGCCGCGATCAATGGACGCAAAGCGTTTGGCCTCGCCCGGCAGCTGGGCCACAATGTCGCCGCCCGCAAAGACGGCCTCCATGTACGCCCACGCGCCCTGGACGCCCAGCCAGCGTTCCAGGACCTCGCCCACGGCAGAGAGGCGGCCCAGGAGGGCAGACGCGGTGAGCGCGAACGGGGCGGCGTACCGGTTTGAGGCCATGGCGCCCAGCGTGACTTGGGCGTCCTCCAGCCGCTCCACCAGGTCGGCCGTGTCGGCGGGCTTGAGGACGACGGGGCCCCGGGCCTTGTGGTCGGTGAAGGTCAGGGTGGCGGCCGACCATTCGGCGGCCAAGGCGGCCAGCTTGGCCTCCACACCCGCCTCCTTGCCCGCCCGGGAGGCCAGGTCGTCGACCGTGTCCCGGTGGGCGGCCAGGCCGGCGAGGAGGAGGGTGCCCAGGCGCGGCGGGCGGGCGGCGGGCGGGGGCGGGGGAGGGGAGGAGGTGGTGGCGTCCGCGGCCGCGGCCGACCCGGGACTGGGAGGCGTTGCCTCACCACTCGCCGCCACAGCCGCATCCACAGCCGCTAGCCCGGCAGACGCGGCGGCGGCAAGGAGAGGTGACGAGGAGGAGGAGGAGGAGGTTGAAGGAGACCCCCCTCCACCCAAAAGTCCGTCCCCTCCCTTCAACACGCTCCATAGCTCGTCCCAGTGGCGGGGACGGATGGTAGGGTGGGCGAGCGCCTGCGCCAGGGGCACCACCTCGCCCAACTCGTCCACGGCCGCCCGGACCTCGCCAAACACCGCCCACCCGTCGCGTAAAAACTTGGGCAGGGCGCGGATGTCGGCCGCAAAGCCGGCGACCGCGTCGGCCAGGCTGGACAGCGGGGCGGCCGCGTCGGGGAGCGGGGTCGGGGACACGGTGCGGATGGTGTCCAGGATGGCGGTGAATAGGGCGTACAGGCGGGCAAGGGCGGCCAGTTCGGCCCGCAGGGTTGCCAGGCCGACGTGGGCCGTGGGCGGCAAGCCAAAGAGCGCTTCCGCCGACGCGAGGTCGGCCCACCGCCCGGCCTGCGCGTCGGCGGCCGCCGTGAAGCGGGCCACCTTGGCGGCACCCTCCTTGGGGTCCGAGCCCGTGGCGGCCGGGGTGGGCCCGTGGGCGTCCCAGTCGACGACCAGAGCGTCCGCGTCGGCGCACAAGGACGCGGCGTCGCGGGCGACGGCGGCTTCGAGGTCGGACTGTGGGGGGGTAGGTAGAGAGCGTGTGATGCGAGGGGAGATGGGTGGATTCAAAAGAGGTAAAGGCGCACGACCTGGTGGCATCTGCCACAGCTCGTCGCCCCGATCGCAGGCGTCATTGCTGGGCTCTCCGTTAAGCGCCCGCTGGGAGTGCGAGAACGCGGGACGACACACAACCGCTGGAGCCCTTCCTCTCTCCCAACCCCAGGCAGGCTGGCAGCGCGCGCGCCTGCCTCTCATCCCTCTCTTCCCGCCACACACGCCCACTCACCCGCCGCCCTGCTAGCGCGTCCCGCGCGTCCGCCGCCGTCCGGCGCAGCTTGTGCAGAGTAGCCACCGCGTCGGCCGCCGCGTCCAGGTCGGCCTGGGCGGTGTTGGAGGAGGTGAGAGCCGGCCCGCCGTGCTTGTCCAGCAGGACAAACGCGGCTTCGACGCGGGCGGCGCATGCCAGGGCGTCGTCCTCCCGGTCGCGGAGCTTCATGAAGGAGATGGTAGAGCGTGAGAGGGGGGGAGAGAGAGAGAGGAGGGCTTGGCGGGCAGCGTGCGCGGGGCGCTGCACGCATGTATGTGCTCTCCTCGTTCTCACCTCTCCCAGCGCAGACGCGACGGTGCGCGCGTCAGCCAGATCGTCCACCTTGCGGGCCAGGCGGCCGCCGGCGCCCCGAGAAAAGGCGACAAGGTCGGCCAGCTCCGCCACCGCGGCCTTGCGCAGCTCCACCGCCAGCGCCCCCCTCCAGGTGGCGGCCTCCCGGCGGAGGGCGGCCACCAGGGGAGCCGCATGCACCAGGAGCGGGCCGGCCGGGTGCGGGTCAGCGCCCGCCCGGGTGAGCTGGTCCGCCATGGCCGCGAGGGCGGTGAATGCGTCCGCAAAGGGCTGTGTGTGATGGAGGGAGGCGGGGGCGTCAGCGTGTGTGTGTGTGCTCGTGTGAGCTGGCTTCTCTCTGCCCTCACTCGTCGTCCTCACCTGGACGGCTCCTACAGCAAGCTTTGCGCACGCGTTTGCCTCGCTTGTCCCATCCACTGTCCACAGTTTGGACAATGGGACAAACGGAGTGATCGCGGCCGCGGCCGCGCCCGCCGACACGGCCGACGCCACTGCGTTGGTAAGGGCCAGACCCACGGTAACGACCCGGGCGTCCGCGTTGGGAGGCGGGAGGGACGGGCGCGGGAGGGTGGAGGCGGGCCAGGGGCGGGCAGCGGCGGTCGCTGCCGCGACGGCCTGTGGGGTTGGGGTTTTGGGGCGGGGGGGGGGGGGGGGGGGGGTGGATAGGGATCGTGTTTTCGGCCCGCGCCCCGCCTTTTTACTCTCACACACACGCACCCCGGCCACAGCCACGTTTAGTGCCGCCTGCAAAGCCGCACCCCCGGGCTCCACGGCGGGCCCGCGGGCGCCCAGTTCCAGGGTGACCGAGAACAGCGGGCGCGCGCCCGGCGCCAGGCGGGCCCACACGGCCCGCAGGCTCGACACCAGGCAGGCCGTCACGGCCCGGGCAAAGCAGGCCTCCGCATGATGGTACAGCTCGGTCACGATGGCTGGGTCGGGGTGCCAGGGCGTGGTGCCCGAAGTGAACAGGGGCGAGGCGGGCGGGGAGGAGACCAGGTCGACCAGGTCGGCCAAGCCCTGCTGGGCGGTGGCCAGGGCAGCGGCCAGGTCGGACGACGCGGCAGCGGCGGCGGCTTTGGTGGTAGCCACAAAGGTGGCCGGGTCGACGGGGTCGGTGGGCAAGGGCGCAAGAGGCACGGCACCCACGCTGGCCAGCGCGCCGTCCACGCCCCGGGATAGCACCGCCCCCGCCGACTCGGCCAGGGCGGCCAGTTCCCGGACGGCGGCCGCGGCGTCGGCCACGAAAGTCGCGGCGCCGGCGGAGGTCCAGGTCAGGTCGGCCCCACGGCGGGCTAGCTCGGCGTCTAGCGCGGTGGTCCGTGGGGCGAGCAAAGCGATGACGGCCGGCGGCGCGCCCGCCAGCGCAGCCGGCCGCTCCTCGCACAGGGTGCGCGCCAGGGAGGTGTGCAGGGACCGCAGGCGCCCTTCTTGCAGGGCTGCCGACGCGGCCGCCGGGGGCACGAGACAACCCAGCCGCCCCATCCAGCGGGCGTCGGCCGCGACGGCAAGGGCGGCGTCGGTGAGGCCCGGGGCGAGGGAGAGTGAGGAGGATGAGGAGGGGGTGGACGCCATGACGACGAGCGGCACAGACAGGCCGGCAAGCGCGTGCTCCGCCGACGACGCCCAGGCGGCCGTCCACAGGGCTTCATGCTGGGTGAGCACGGTGGCCAGGCTGTTGTGCACTGCTACCGCCCGGCGGACGTCGGGCGAGGACGCCGCCTCCAGCGCGCCCTCCGCGGCCAGGCGGGCCATGGGCGCCTCCACCCGGCGCAGGAGCGCGCGAGCCCACAGGACGCCGCCCGCGCCGCGCGGGACGCCGGCTGGACCCTTGGGGTCGTCCCGCCCCGCATCGTACTCGGCCTTGATGGCGTCCATGTCGGCGATGTAGCGGGCCAAGAGGGCGGGCCAGCGTTGGCGGAGGGAGGACTGGGCAATGGGGGAGGATAAGATGAGAGTTGTGGAGATGATGAGAGATGGTGTAAGAGGGGCTTTAAAGAGAAAGCCTGCGCAGTCGTCTGTCCACGCTCCATACCTTCAAATGCCCCGACCGGGCCGCCCCATCTACAGCCCGCAGCCGCACCGCCCCGTTTTCTACCGTGGGCGCGGCTTCCAGGGCCGCGTCCGTCGCGTCCAGGACCTGGCCCTCCAGCGCGTGCACGCCGACCGCGGCTTCCAGGAGGTCGCGGTCAAAGGTGGAGGCGGTGGAGACGTCCAGGGCGGCGAGGGAGGAGGGTGCACGGGATCGCACCTGGGCCAACAGGTCGGCGAAGCGGACGGAGAGGGCGGGCAGGGCGGGGATGTGCGTGAGCTGAAGAGGAGGAAGGGTGGGGTGAGAGGTGGATGGAGAGAAAAAGGTTGAGATGGGGTGGGGGGGGTCCCCCCCGCCCGGGGGGGGCCCCCCCTCCCCAACAGCAGCTCTTCTTCATTTTCATACCTCTTCCAGGTCCACAAACTGGGCGGCCGCGTTGAGGAGGAACGCCAACGACCGACAGCGGGTCGCAAACCGGCGGGTGGCGCCCAGGGCGGCCTCATCACTGGCCAGCAGGGCGGCAGCTGGGGAGGGCGGGGCGAGGTTCGCCGCGGCAGCCGCTGCCGCGCTCGCCGCGCTGACCGTCCCCAACATCGACGCCGTCGACCCGGACCGCTGCAGCTTAAATGAGGACCTGCGCACTAGGGTGGAGGGTGTGCGGGTTGGGCGGAAGGTGGTTGCGATGCGGACCGTGCGGGCGGCGGGCGGCGGGGCAGCAGCAAGAGCGGGTCGCGCCTCCCCAGCCGCTGCAGCTGCCTCTCGCGCGGCCTGGGCCGCCAGTGCGCCACGCACCGCCTCCACGTACGCATCCGCGGCTTTGGCGGCGGCCTCCAGGGCGCCAGCGCCAGCAGCCGCACTCCCCTCCCAGATGGAGGGGGACGCGGTCGCCCGCCCGACCCAGGCGGCCAGCGCGCCCGTCACGCGGGCCCCCACCCGGTGCGCCAGGCTGGCCGCGCGGGGCGGGCTGGCGTGGTGACGGGAGAGGGAGGCGACCATGGCGACGTCCCGGGCCAGGTCTGGCAGGGCGGGCGTGATGGCCGCGGGCGCGCCCTCGCGCAGGGCCGCCCGCACGGACCGGTCCAGGGTAGCCAGGCAGCGGGCGGTGCCGGCCGCGTCGGCCACGGCGGCCACGGCCTCGGCGGCGAGGGCCGCGGTGCGGGCCCGCTCGGGCAGGGCGACCGCGGACCCGATGGCCAGCGCCGCCTTGGTCGCGCCCGGCTCGGCAACCGCGGCTTCCGCATCCGCCAGGGCTGCCCCTCGAGCCGTCCACCAGGCGACCTCGGCGGCGGGCCAGGCGGTGGAAGGCAGGGTGGCCATCGCGGCGGTGGCCGCGGTTGCCGCGGCCGACGCGGCAGCAGCCCCGGTGGGGAGTTTCGAGGGCGGTGGCTGGGAGCCCGCCGCCGACGCAAAGAACAAGGCATGGTGAACCCGCTCGTTCCAGTTGGCCAGCACCGCCTTGGCCCGCCCCACCGCAGGCCCCCCCACGGAAGCCAGGCGCGCCAGCAGCGCGGGGTGCAGGTCGGCAGTCGACAGGATGGGGTCGTTGGGCGGGGCGAGCTGGAAGCCCGAGTAGATGGGCGGGGAGGAGGAAGGAGAGGGCGAGGAGGTGGACGGAGAGCAAGGTAGAGGGGCGGCGCCGCGGTGGAGGGCGGCGGCTTTGAGGGAATCGTCCAGGCGGTTTGTGGCGTCCTTGGATTGAGAAAAATGAGGATGGTGAGGTTAAGGGCCGCGCGCGCGCGCGCGCGCCCGGCCGCCTCCCGATTTCTCTCAGACAAATCGGGAAGAAATCTCTCATCCATGCTCTCTCTCTCTCTCTCTCTCTCACCTTGAGCGCTCCGTCAATCAACGCATCTACGGACGCGTCCGGCGCGTATAGGATGTCCAAGTGGGCGGAGGAGGCGAGCGCGCCCGCCCCGCCCGCCCCACTCCCGCCATCCATCATCAAGTTGCCCATCAGGGCCTGGGCGGCCGGGAGGAGGGAGGAAGGCGGGTTGGTTGAGGCAGTGAACACGGTGGCGCCAGCCTCATTCTCAGGCAGGAGCTCGATGGCGGCTAGGCCGACGTCCGGGGCGTCCTCGCGCACAGCCTCCCCGGCGGGCGTGACCCGCAGGAAGGTGAGCGTGCGCCCCGCCGCGTGCGTGCTGCCTGGGTCGGCCGCAAAGAGGGTGGTCGCCGCCGCGGCGTCAGCATTGGGCTGGTGGAAGAAGACGACGGCGTCCCGCGATCCAGACAGGAGGGCGACGACCGCATCCCAGGCAGATGTCAAGGACCGTTCCGCGGTGGCGGTGGGGACGTCGAACGTTTCGGTGAGCTATGTGAAACAAATGAAATACATGGGTGAAGAGAAGAGGTGTGGGGCGCGATGATTTTTGAGAGGCGGATTGAAAAGCGGGGCCTTCGTGCCCTCCGGGGGCGGTGGAGGGTGACTTCCTCCGCCCACGTCAGGGTCTCCTCATGCGATGAGGAGCAAGGCTGCGGCGGGGCAGGCCCGCAATCTATCCCCGCCATCCTCCTGGCGGCTCAAGTCTCTTGTGTGCCTGGGCGAGGGCCTGGGCGCGCCCCCCCCAGGCGGGCGTGCCAGGCGCCTTTGCCCAACAAAGACGACGACGCACCCGGGCCACCATCCACCGGTGGCGGGCATCGGGACGGGACGCCATCGAGTGGGGGCGTGAGCAAAATGAGATAGAGGGGCGGGCGCGCACACACGCGCGCGGGCCGGGCCGCGTCGGGGGGAAACGGAAAGGTTGAGAAAAATGACGGGGGAGAGCAAGGGTCCGCCAGCGCACAATAATAATAATAAAAAAACGGGGAGCCTGCCTGTGCCTGCTCTCTCACCGCCCTCATTCCCAAGCCATAAACATGTCCGTCCAGGCCGTCGCCCCCCGCAAGGCGATCACCCTCAAAGGGTCCTCCAAACTGGTGACCGAGTATTTCGCGTACGCGGTCAACAGGTGAGGGGAGAGAGAGGCGGAGAGGAAGCGGCGGCACAATGCGGCGTTTCTTGCACTCCTCTCTCTCGCGCTGGCCAGAAGGGAAGGAGGGAGGCACGGTGCGCCCCGTAGAGTCCCGGGCATTGGAGCTTCATGACTGCGCTCACGCATGGTGGCGATTCGGGTGGCGGCAGGGCCGCCAGCCCCCCGCGCGCGCGTCGTCTGTCAGCGCGTCGGTTTGCGGCGGGCCGGCGGCGGCGCGCCCCGACCTTCATTCTCTCGCAACACTTGCGCGCGCTCCATCATCATCATCCTGCTCTCTCTCTCTCTCTTACTCTCTCTCTCTCTCTCTCCCTCTCTCTCCCACTCAGCATCCTGTACCAGCGGGGTGTCTACCCTCCAGAAGCCTTTGAGCAGCGGCGCCAGTACGGGCTGGCCGTCATGGTGACCTCCGACGCCCGCCTGGCATCCTACCTGGCGACCGTGCTGGAAGCGCTGGAGGGGTGGCTGGAGACGGGGACGCTGCAGAAGCTGGTCCTGGTAATTGCGGGCACGCCGGAGGGGGACGTCCTGGAGCGGTGGACCTTTGACGTGCAGGCGGACAAGAAGGTAGTGGCGGGTGAGGCGCCCCTGCCACAAAAAGATGAGGGCGAGGTGATGGCCGAGATCGCAGCCGTCATTCGCCAGATCACGGCCAGCGTCACCTTCCTGCCCATGCTGAACCGGCCATGTGAGTGAAGGGGGTGGATGGGTGGGGGCGGAGAGCTGGGGATGGTCTGTGCGCGGGCTGCGAAGGCGTGGGGGCGCTGGGGAGTTGAGTGCGACACCGCGGCCGCGGCCGCATGGGCATGGGTTGAGGAGGGTTGAGGAGTGCGCCCAAACGCCTCACATCTTTCTCTCTTCCCCCCCCCCCCCTCCCCCCCTTCTCTCCCTTCCCAGGCTCCTTCGACCTACTCATCTACACGGACAAGGACTCGGAGGTCCCGCTGGAGTGGTACGTGGATAGGGAAAGGGAGCGTAGAGACAATGGATGGGGCCGTGCTGCTCAACATTTTTGCAGTCCGCTCATGCTCTCTCGCTCACCTCTCATCCACCTTTTCCTTTCGCTCTATCTCTCGCCCTCTTTCTCACCGCACGGCACTCTCAGGGAGGACTCCGACGCCCGCCTGATCGAGGACTCGGAAAACGTGCGCCTGCGGTCGTTCAGCACAAAAGTGCACCGGGTGGACACGATGGTCTCATACCGGGCAGACGGGGCGGGGGCGGACCTGTGTTGAGAAGTGGTAGGGGGCATGGATTTGCATGCGTGTGTGTGTGTGTGTTTGTGTAGCCAGGCTTGAGGTGTTTTTGAGGGTGTTTGTCTTGTCGGGCGCGGGCGGAGTGTGTGTCTCTCTTGTGCGCGCCCCTTTGGGAGAAGAGTGAGGTCGAGCGGTGAAGAGGAGTGCACCCCCCTCCCACTCTCTCCTTCTCTCCATCTTCTCTCCCTCACACACACGCACGCTCCTGATGCAGCTGGCCCTCCGACCCCGTCCCTGCCTGCGAGCGGTAACATCCCACCGACCCGGGCGGAGCGCCCACCGGGTGGCGGCGTGCGAGATGGTAAGGAAGAACGCTCGCTCGGTCACAATCGGCGGGTCGGGCGCGTCTCCCTCTTCACACGCACGCACGCGGCGCGCTCACACACACACGCACTCGCCCTGCCCCTCCCCCCTCCCCCCCTTTTCAGACGTCTGGCTCTGCTGAATTTGACGGTGGCGTGGGCGCCGCCACCTTCCGGGCGCCCGCTGCCCCTACCCGCCCCAAACAGTCATCGCGCGGCCGGCCCGGCGTCGCCGCATTTGAGGGCGGTACGGGGACGGCCATGTTTGCGAGCCGGTGCGTGGTGTGGGCATGGCGAGTGGCGGTGGGGAGCGGCAGGCAGGCTGCGCACACGGTAGCTGTGTGCGTGCGAGAGAGAGCGGGATGGGGCGCGGCAGAGAGACCCCCGGATGCCAGCAGTTTGCCGAGTCGTTTCCGTCGGCACGAGAAAACGACTTTCGGCAAGCGCTCCTCCCCACACCTCGTCTCTCCCGTGCCCGCGCAATCACGCCTCTCACGCACCCTTTCCACCCACCCCCTCTATCAGCCCTCCCACCGCCCTGGACCGGCTCAAGCGGTACGGCCTCGCCGGCGTCCTCGCGTACGGCCTGTTCAACACGATCTACTATGCGGCCGCTTTCCTGGCCGCCTGGGCGGCGCGGGGGGCGGCTGTGCGGGGGGCTGGGCTTCAGACTGGCGCCAAGGAGGCCGCCGCCGTCCTGGCGGCCGTGTGGGTGGGGTCCCAGGTCACCAAGGCCTTGCGGGCGGGCCTCGCCCTCGCGCTGGCGCCCCTGGTGGACTCCGCGATCCACCGGGTGGCCATGAAAACGGGCGCCCGGCGCAAGGCCGTGTTTGCAGTGGCCGTCCTGGGGGCTATGCTGGCCGGGCTGGGGGTGATGGCGGGGGCGGTGATTGTGAATGCGTGAGGCGTGTGTGTGTGCCTGGGAGGTGAGGGCGATTCTCAACACATACGCGCGCACGCAACCACAGCAGCAAAAAGCGCAGGGCCAAAGACATGTGTTGTGCGTGTGGCCACAGGAGAAGCACGAAAAAGTAGGTGTTCCTATTCTACAAGCTTGCCGCGACCGCAACGTGCATCCACATGCCAGCCGCACTGGCAGCCTCGGGTTTTTAGGGTTAGTTTTAGGTTTAGTTTTAGTTTTAGTTTTTTTGGGGGTTATTAGGGTTTTAGGGTTTCAGGTTTTAGGGTTAGGGTTAGGGTTAGGGTTAGGGTTAGGGTTA
>Ga0315273_10004523_pt1 | contig 17031 bp, 17 predicted proteins | sample YL17G02_0_MG_FD_205753 | JGI IMG/M metagenome (GOLD analysis project Ga0315273, IMG submission 205753) | Sediment microbial communities from Yellowstone Lake, YNP, Wyoming, USA - YL17G02_0 | ecosystem: Environmental > Aquatic > Freshwater > Lake > Sediment | place: USA: Wyoming | collected... | reverse complement strand
ATCCACCCGCCGGCATTCGGGAGCCCGTCGGGAGTGGCGCCGAAGCACACCGCGCGGGTCCGAGCCAGCCACTCGGGGGCGCCGGGAACGGGCCAGAGCGCCAGCGCCCACCAGGCGATGGTGGTGAGGAGGATGATGTACAGGGTCAGGAGGGCGACGCCCCCCTGGCCCCGGGATGGCCCAGGCGTCATCCGATTTTCCAGACGAACGAGAGCACCTTCCAGTTCACGAAGAAGTACACGATGAAGGCCGCGAGGAACACGAAGACCAGTACCATCGTCCCTGGCGCCGGGCCCAGGAACCCACGGCCGGGCGCGTGCAACTCCTCGTTCCTGCGGTCCACATCCGGGAAGTGGACCGGCGGGTGTGTGATGCCCTGGGGCAAGCCGACCACGGCGACCCCTGGCACGATGATCCCGATCGGCTCCCCGAAGAACACCGACTTGACCGCGATGGCAACGAAGATGAACGCGCCGGTGGCCGCGATGATGCCACCGAGGGCCATGAACGCGAGGAGGACGTCCACGGCGGGATTGAACGCCACATCGAACGGCGCCTGGCTGAAGCTGATGTCCCAGTGCCGGCGGGGGACGCCGAATGTCCCGGCAAAGGTCATCGACATCACGAAGATGAACATCCCGCCCGCGAAGAGATACGGCTGGATCTTCGCGAGCCCCCAGAAGGCCACCTTCCGCTGGAAGACGAGCGGGATCAGGTAGTAGGTGGCCCCCATGAAGGCCATCGCCGTGCCGCTGACCACCGTGGCGTGGAAGTGGCCCGGCACGCGCAGTGTGTTGTGCACGATGATGTTGATCTGCTCGGTCCCGATGGTGACCCCGGTAATGCCGCCCACGAAGCCGAACACGACGATGGAAAAGACCAGCGAGCTGAAGCCGGGGTCGCCCCAGGGGGCCTGGCGCAGCCAGCCGAACATCCCGGTGCCGACGCCGCGGAGGCGCTGGCCGAGTTCCATGCCGGCCGGCACCGTGAAGCCATGGATCATGCTGGCCAGGACGGCCATGTACATGAAGTAGCTGGTGTTGACGATCTTCCACGCCGACCCCATGCCGGGGTCCACCAGGAGATGGTGCGCGGAGGCCATCGAGATGAACAGGATGTACAGCACGAAGGCGGAGCGACTGATCTTCTCGTTCAGCACCACGGCCCCGATGGTCAACGCCCCGAGCATGTACCAGATGGCCACCATCGCGGCCACGTTGATCTGCTGCGAGGAGTGGCCCAGGCCCCACCAGATCATCCGGTAGACTTCCGGGTCCACGTGCATCAGGCCGAGCGACCAGAGGAACGTGGGGATGTAGATGGCCGCGCCGTGGAGGAGCGTGATGACCGCGATGATGGCCGCGGTGACGGCGCCGTACACCACCAGCGGGAGGGAGCCCTCGTAGGCGCGCTCCCGCTTGGCCACCACCAGGTTGGCGAAGAAGATACCGCACACCAGGAGGGCCCCGACCGCGAACAGGATGATCCCGAAGTAGTACAGGGGGTGCGCCTTGAGCGGCACGTAGGAGGTGAACAGCACATCGGCTTTCCCGCTCCACATGATCACTTCCACCAGGATGGCGCCGCCGAGCATGAGGGCGAACGCCCCCCAGCCGAGCTTGGGCGCGACGATCCGCGCGTTGATCAGCGCGGTACTGGCGAAGATCAGCACCGCCATTTCATAGAAGATGATGAAGAAGATCAGCATGCTCATCCCGTGGATGCCGAGGATGCGGTAAAACCACTCGGCGGGCAGGAGGTGCACCGCCTGCCAGCGGGTCAGCACGATCAGAACGGCGGCGATGGCCCCGACCAGCAGGGCCACGACGGACACGACCGCGTTGGCCTTGACCAGGGCCTCGGCGGGCAGGTGGATCCGGCGGGTGGTGACGGGACAGGTGCGGAAGTCAGTCGCGCTCATCAGATGCCTCCCGACCGGGCGGGAACCGCGCCGGTGCTGTCCACGACGATGACCCGGCCCACCATGGTGTGGTGGCCGATGCCGCAGAATTCATTGCAGATGATCCGGAAGTCCCCGGCCGCCGTCGGCGTCACCCGCAGGCCGTAGTCGTAACCCGGCACCACCTGGAAGTTCACGTTGATCGGGTAGAGGCTGAAGCCGTGATTGACGTCGAGCGAGGAGAGGTGAAGGATGTATTCTTTCCCCTGCTCGAGTTGCAGAATCGGCGTCCACTGGAAGGACATGGCCGTCAGGTAGATGTCGCTCCCGGGCGGTGGGGCCACGATGGGCATCCCGCGGTCATCCCCGATCTGATATTGCTTGATGAATTCCTGGGTGCGGGTGTAGTACGCGGTGGGATTGGTGCGGCGCCGGATCCCCGACGGGTTCTGGCCGCCCTTGAATTGCCAAAGGGGCATCATCGCGAAGAGCACCATGCACCATCCGAAGGCAATGGCGACCCAGGTGCGCTCCGACTTGTGGGCCGGCTTCCACCAGATCCCCTTCGGTGAATCGAGGCCGGTGTGGGTCTCAGTCAGCATGGCGGCGCCTCACGGCAAAGTGGCGGGGGGCAGGGTCAGGATTTCCCAGAGTCCCCACCCGGTGTAGACCGCCGCCATGATGAGGATGCCGGCGATCAGCAGCAGGAACACATTGTCGAACAGGCGTTGGGGCAGCGGAATATCGTGGTCCCGGTGGGCGGACGGTTCCGGCATGTCGGGCTCCCGAAAAGCTGGAAAGTGACGAACGCAGTCGCCTGATTGAATTCATCATAGTGTTATGATAATTTGATTCGCGCAAGACCCCCTTGCGACTTCTCTCCCGGGCCCCGAGGCGTGATGCCCGCTGTCTTTCATGCGCTCGCGCGGGCCGGCCGCCGCCTCCTGGCCGCCGCCGACGCCACCGCCAACCGCTTCTATGGCTGGCGGTTCAACCCGCTCTACCAGAGCGGGACCATCGTCGTGGCGATGCTCCTGGTCTTGTTGGGGACGGGGCTCTGGCTGCTGCTGTTCTACCGGGTCGGGGAGCCGTGGGGGTCGGTGGCGCGCCTGACCGCCAACCCCTGGATCGGCAACTGGGTGCGCGGGCTGCATCGCTACGCCTCCGACGCCGCCGTCGTGGCCACCGCCATCCACGCCACGCGCATGGTCGCCCAGCATCGGTTCTGGGGTCCGCGCGCCCTGGCGTGGATATCCGGGCTGGTGCTCGTAGGGCTGGTGCTCGTACTGGGCTGGACCGGGTACGTCATGGTGTGGGACACCTTCGGCGAACGCTTGGCCATCGAAGGGGCGCGGTTTCTCGACGTCCTGCCGGTGCTGTCCGAACCGATCGGACGGGCCTTTACGGGCGAGCGCCCGATCCCGGGCGCCTTCTTCTTTCTGAACCTCTTTGCCCACGTCGCGCTGCCCCTCGCCCTCGGCCTCGTGCTCTGGGTGCATGTTTCCCGCCTGGCGCGCCCCACGCTGCTCCCACCCCGTCGGCTCGGCTGGACCCTCGTAGGCCTGCTCACCGCGGTGGCCATCCTGTGGCCCCTGTCCATGGCGCCGGAGGCAGACCCGTTCACCCGGCCGGCGTCGGTCCCGGCGGACTATTTCTATGCTTTCTGGTTGCCGTTTTCCCGCGGGGTACCCGCGGGGTACGCCTGGCTCGGCGGGGGCTTGCTCGCGCTCGGTGCGTTGTTGGTGCCCCGGTGGAGCCGGGGTGAGCGCGCCCACCGCCCCGCCTCCGAGGTGGACGAGGCGATCTGTACCGGTTGCTGGCAGTGCCATCACGATTGTCCCTACGACGCCATCCGGATGCTCGAGCGCACCGACGGGCGGGCCGACGTCGTGGCCCGGGTCAACGCCGATCTCTGCGTCAGCTGCGGCATCTGCGCCGGCTCCTGCGCGCCGATGGGGGTCGGACCGGCTGGCCGCACCGGCCGCGACCAGCTGGAGGAGGTCCGCGCCTTCCTCGTGAGCCCGGCGCGGGTGCCGGGCGAAATCATCGCGATCACGTGTACCCACGGGGCGCTGAGTTCTGGCGATGCCCTGCGCGCGACCGGAGCGGTGCTCTATCCGGTGGACTGCGCCGGCAACCTGCACACCTCCGTGATCGAACTGGCGCTCCGCGGGGGCGCCGGCGGCGTGGTGGTACTTGCCTGCCCACCGCGTGACTGCCGGAATCGCGAGGGCCCGAAGTGGATTGGGGAACGCATCTACCACGCTCGGGATGCCGAGCTGCAGGCGCGGGTGGATCGCCGCCGAGTCGCGATGGCCTACGCCGGCCCGGGGGAGGCCGTGGCGGCTGTCCGGGCCATTCGCGAGCTGCGGGATGCCGTGGCGGCGTTGCACCTGCCGGACGCCGATGCCGACGCCGACCTGGACTTCGTGGCCGTCTGTGAGACCACCACCGCCGGGGAGGCGCCGTGAGCATATCCCTCCCGCGGATAGCCGGCACGCTCGCGGCGGTTGGTGCCACGGTGCTGCTCGCCGTCCTCTCGCGGGCGCCGCTCGCCGCGTATCCGGATGAGGCGCCGGTACTCCGGCTGGCCTGGAGCGTCCGGCCGGAACGGATCGAGCACTGCCGCACGCTCACCGATGCCGAACTGGCAGACGTGCCGGCGCACATGCGCCAGCGAGTGCAGTGCGAAGGCCGAGCCGCCAACTATCGGCTCCGTGTGACGGTCGATGGCGTGTCCCGGCTCGACACGCTCGTCACCGGAGGGGGAGCGCGGAACGATCGCCCGGTGTATGTGTTTCGGGAGTTGTCGGTGCCGGCTGGTGGACACCAACTCGCGGTGCGCTTCGAGCGCGAACCGATTCCCGGCAGTGAAACGGCCGAGGCCGAAGCGAATGACGACGAGGCCGCTCCGCACGACACCCTCATGGCGGCGCGCGCGCCCCGTGAGGCGGAGGAGCGGACGCGCCGTCAGGAGGAGGCGGTGCCGCCGGTGATGGACCTCACGACTCCCATCAACCCGGGAGCGCGCGAAGTGCTGCTGGTGACCTACGATGTCGATCGGCGGACGCTGGTGCTCCGGACGGGGAGGCCGGCACCGTGAACCTGACCGGGATGATGGAGCCCTCCCGCCGGCGCGTGGGGACGTGGCTGGCTCTTTGGGCCGCGATGGTGCTCCTCCTCGTCGGCATCGGGGGCGCGACTCGGCTCACCGAGTCCGGCCTCTCCATCACGGAATGGAAGCCGGTCACCGGTGCTATCCCGCCGCTCGACCGTGCCGCGTGGGAGGCGGAGTTTTCGCGCTACCAGCAGATCCCGGAGTACCAGCAGCTCAACCGGGGGATGTCGCTGGCCCAGTTCCAGGTGATTTACCTCTGGGAATTCACCCATCGTCTCTGGGCGCGGCTGGTGGGTCTGGCGTTCGCGGTGCCGTTCCTGGTCTTCCTCTGGCGTCGTGAGGTCGGCGGCGCACTGGCGCGGCGGCTGGGCGCGCTCCTGGTGCTGCTCGGGCTTCAGGGCGCCATGGGGTGGTACATGGTCCGGAGCGGGCTCACCCTTCGGACCGATGTGAGCCAATACCGCCTGGCGGCGCATCTCGCCCTGGCGCTGGTCATCTATGGCGTGGGGGTCTGGACGGTGGCGGACCTCTTCGGGTTTGCGGGAGGGGCGCTTCGCGGCGCAGAGCCGGGGGCCAAGGGGTCGGGGCGCCTTCGGCGCCTCAGCGCATGGTTTGTGGGGTTCGCCTTCCTCACCATCATGTCCGGGGCATTCGTGGCGGGGTTGAACGCTGGCCTGGCGTGGAACACCTTCCCATTGATGGGCGGCAGTGTGGTGCCCCCCGGCTATTCGGCGCTCTCTCCCTGGTACTTGAACCTCTTCGAAAACGTGGCCGCCGTGCAATTCCACCATCGCCTGTTCGGCATGGCGGCGGCCCTCGGCTCGATCCTCCTCTGGCGGGAGAGCCGGCAGGTGCCGCTGACGAACAGGGGGCGGAAGGTGTACACCGCCCTGCCGCTGGTGGCCTTGCTCCAGATGGGGCTCGGGATCGCCACGCTCCTGCTCCACGTGCCGGTGGTGGTGGCGGTGCTGCATCAGCTCGGGGCCGTGCTGGTCCTGACGGCCGGGTTGCTGGCGCTCGCGGGGCTCCAAACGACGGACGGCCGGCGTGAGGCGCCGGCCGTCGTCGATGCGAGTACCACCCTGCCGGTCAGTTCACGGTAACCGGGACGTTGGCGGCCTGCGGGTCGCCACGCAGCACCTTCTGCGCATAGCCGTTGGCGGGGTCGCCCCCCTGTGCCAGAATCCTGGCCACGGTGCTCGGACCGCGGTTGTACGCCAGCAACGCATGCTGCACATTTCCGTCGAACTGCTCCAACAGGTCCCTCAAGAACTGGAAGCCGATCCGCAGGTTCAGTTCACGGTTTTCCAGGGAGGCCTCCGTGACGTTCGGCACGTAGAACCGCGCCGTCGCCAGCCGGAGCTGGGTGAGCCCGATGGCGTCCTTGTCGCTCCGGGCGGTCTGCTTGAAGTTGCTCTCCACCTGCACCAGCCGGAACGCCATGACCGGATCGATGCCTTCGTTCAGGGCGATATCGTAGATTGCGGCGCTGAGGTCGGCCGGGATCCTGTAACGAGTCGAATATTGCTGCACGGCATTGGCGCGCTCGAGCTGGACCTTCAGCACGGCGTTCTCGCCCCGGGTGGCATCGAGCCGACCGGCCATGTCCCGGATTTCCCGCGACACGAACTCCGCCGTCGGAGAGGGCGCTGTATCATCGGCCCCGGCTCGCCGCGGCCAGCCGGCAAGCGCGCTCACCAGCACGGCGGCGCCGAGGAGCACGCCACCCCGCAAGAACAGCCTGGGCGTCGGTGACTCGCGTTCGATGTGGTGGTCCGTTCGGGTCAACAAATGGTTGATCCTCCTCATGGGTCTGCCGTCGGGTCGGTCAGCTGGCGTGGTCAAGCTCGTCGCCAGTCGCCGTGCGTCCCGCCGGTCTTGTCCAGCACCTGCACACCTTCGATCGTCATGCTGCGGTCGACCGCCTTCACCATGTCGTACACCGTGAGGCAGGCCACCGCGGCCGCGGTCAGCGCTTCCATTTCCACGCCAGTACGTCCCTCGCACCGCACCCGCGCCGTGACGCGCACTCCCGGCAGCGTCGGCTCCAACTCGGCGCGGACTTCGATCAGGTCCACCGGCAGCGGATGGCAGAGCGGGATGAGGTCCCCGGTCTTCTTGGCGGCCATCGTGCCTGCCACCTCCGCCACCGTGAGTACGTCTCCTTTGGCTATGGCCTGCGCGGCCACCAGGTCGTAGGCCTCGCGGGACATCCGGACCCGTCCCTCCGCGGTGGCGCTGCGGGCTGTTACCGGCTTTCCGCCGACGTCCACCATACGGGCCCGGCCCTCGTCGTCCAGGTGCGAGAGGCTCACAGCACCTCCGCCAGGTCTCCGCCGAGGACCGCCAGCAACAGCTGCGGATTCACGTTGCCCTGGGCGGCCTCGCGCGCATCGGCCACCAGCGCCTGTGCCTCGAGCAATGCCGCCGGCTCCCTTCCTGCGAGCGCCTTGGGAATCGGATGCGCCCCGGTGCCGCCCACGGCCTCCCTCGCGACATCGCCGAGCGTGGTGGCGACCGCATCGAGCAGGTCGGTGAAGTCTCCCCGGGCGGCCCACGGGGCCTGCGCGAGGGCCCGTTCCGCCGCGGGGCCGGTCCCGCTGAGCACTGCCTCGAGCCAGACTGCAGCCGCTCTCCGCGTGGCCTGCCCCTGCCCGGACTCCGCGAGCACCGCCCCGATCGACCCGGCGGCGTGCGTCACGAGCCGTTCCAACTCCGCCCCGGTGGCGGGAGCGTCGAACTCGGTGGCCAGAAACTCCCGCACTTCGTCGTCGGAGAGCCGTCCGATCCGGAGCGGCACCGCCCGCGAGCGGATGGTGGGGAGCAACCTCCCCGGCTCCGACGTGGTCAGCAGGAAGTACGTCTCCGTTGGTGGCTCCTCGAACAGCTTGAGGAGGGCGTTCGCCGCTTCCGGGCTCGACTCCTGTGCCACCAGCCGCTCGGCCCCGCCGAGGATGAAGACCTTCCGCCGTCCCTCCACCGGGGTCAGCGAAGCGCGCCGAGAGATCAGGCGGGCCGTGGCCATCCCATGGGCCGACATGCCGTCCACCGGGCCGTACAGCGGAGTAGTCCGCCGCTCCTCGAGGAGCGCTGCGATGCTCTCTGCGGCCTCTTCCATCTGCTTGTCCGGCTCCCCGGCCTTGGGGCGGGGAATCGGGACAATCCAGTGCAGGTCGGCGTGCGCCAGGCCCAGGACCAACCGACAGCTTCGGCACTTGCCACAGGGCTCGGCGCCTGGCGCCTCACAGAGGAGCAGTTGGGCCGTCCAGAGTGCCAACCGTTGCTTGCCCACCCCCTCAGGACCGCTCACCAGGATGACCTGGGGCAGGTGGCCGCTGCCCACCGCCTGGGCTATACGACGACGGGCGACGGCGTGACCGGCCATGGGCTTCAGGGTCATGGGAGGAAGGTAAGTTAGAGGGGGCAATTTTGCAGGGTCATTCGTGTAACATCTTTTTCAACAATGACTTACAGTGTCATTTCCGTACCAGTATGCCCCCGAAAATGCGCCATTCTGGCCAGTCATCTTGCTGTGAGTGCTTACTTACTTACACCGATTTGTGAGTACCTGCTCGCATGATTTGTAACGCCAAGGGAGGGAACCAGTTCCCAGCGGAGTTCGCCCTGCAGTGAATTGCACGTTGGGAAGTCGAGATTGCTGGCTCTGCCATGAATGTGGTGTCTGAAAATCGGGCACTTGGCGGTGTGGAAAGTGGGAAACCCAGCGGATAAGTCCGTGGAAAGCGGGGAAAACGGTTGGGCCGGGCAGGGGGGGCAGGGAGGCAGCGGGGCAGCGACTCAGTGAGATATTCGGGTTCTGGCGACGTGACCACCGGGGGCGCCGACGGCCTCGCTGCCCCGCGGCCCCGCCGCGGCCGTGCGCTTCCGTGCGCGCGACCGCTCAATTAGACTTGCCACGCGCGCAACCATCAGGCTGTGAGCCGATCCCGAGTAGCTCAGTTGGTTAGAGCAGCTGACTGTTAATCAGCGGGTCGGGGGTTCGAGTCCCTCCTCGGGAGCTTCGGAGAACTAGCACGAACGTACAACGGCCCAGGCGATTGCCTGGGCCGTTTGTGTTTTTGGTGCTGTGCGCGGCACCGTGACGTACGAGCCGCGCCCGCCACTCCCGTGGCGGCGCACACCACGGCGATGGTGGTGGCTCCAGTTCCGAGTGGGGCTCCACGTTCCGGGCAGGTACAAGACAAGCTGCGTGTCGGTCCGCGCGGATCGAACGGTGCCATGCGCGGCGGGTGCCGTGGTCATCGTGCCGGCAGAGAATCAGCAGCCCGCGCCCACCAGCAGTCCCAGCCACACGTGGGGGTTTCATACAGGTCGCCTTCCCACGTTCCGCTCATCTCGAGGTCGCGGAACCCCACCGTGCATCGGACAGTGCCGGATGCGTGTTTCCTGGTTGGGGCGAGCGTTCCAACAAGCGTGCAATAGCCGGCCTGCATGGCGACACCAAGGTCGGTCCTAGTGCCGACCAGCTGGCCAAAATTGCCCACGCTGTCCAATACGCCCGCGGCGTTGGCACAGCGAAGCCTGGCGCGGTAGTTGCCACCCAGGGCACCAAGGGTGTCCACCAGAGTCCAGACGCCACCACTCTGACAATTTGCTGGGGACGGGGGCATGGTGTCCCCTTCCATCACCATTGTGCCCGTGATGGTGAGACCTATCCCCCAGTCTCCAGTCATCGAGAGGGTGGCCTCGGGGCCAGTCGCGGAATCGGAGCCGCACGCGGCGACCAGCAATAGGGCCAACAGCAGCATCGAGCGCATAGAGCCTCCCAGGGTGAGATGAACTGACACCCGGAAAGTCACCCAGCCCCGTCAAGCATCAGTCAAGTGGCCGCGCCCGTGCCCATCGCGGTGGCGGCGGCAGGCTATCGAGGCGCTCTCCTCGGGCCCTGCCGCCGTTCATTCGGGAAGAGTGGCCTCAGTTCTTCCGGGGCCGGCTGCGGGTGCTCTATGAGCTGTGAGGGCCAGTGGCGCAGGTGGTTTGAGCGCTCGCCTGATAAGCGTGAGGTCGGAGATTCAATTCCTCCCGGGCCCACTGTGATGTAACTGCTGACCCCGCCTGAGCCGAAATGCTTGGGCGGGGTTTGTGTTTACGTGGATGGCCGTTCAGGTGTCGTGTGATCATCCGACCCCCGCGTTTCTGGGCTTTAGCCCGGCCATTCTGGCCGCCGTAAATCATGCCAGATGAAGAACGCGCTGGTACCCATCTACCAAGCGCTGGCCAACACCGCATAAAAACCGGCGAGCAACGCAGCGGAGATAGCAAGTAACAGAACAGTGGTCTTCGTTGCGTCACCGTGCCGAACGGCGAGCTGATCGACGTCTGCCAATGGCAGACCTATCGGCCTCGGTCCATGAGTGCCCATCAAGGAATTGTCCGCCAGCGTGCCCATCAAGGAATCGGTGCTGATCCGTGGGTTGTTCATCACGACCCGACTGCCGTCCATGCGCTGAACGCGCACCGACGATGGATGCTGAGTGGTGACGACCTGCTCGGGGCTGACCGCTTGTATACGCCAGCTGGTGCAGGCCGTCAGGGCCGTGGCCCCGAGCAGGATAGAGGCGATCAGCCGATGCAAACGTCCCGTGGTGCGCATGCAACCTCCCTTGAAGGGATTCACTGACCCAGGGAAAGTCGCCCAGCCCCGTGAAGTGCCAGTCAAATGGCTCGGCCTCGGCGGGCGTGGTGGGCCTAGTTCCGAGTGGCGTTCCACTCTCCGCTTCCGTGCAGGACCCCGTCCGCGCCGTCATAGTCACATTGGACGGTGCCGTTGGCGGCAGTCGCTGTGGTCATCGTGCCGGTATAGGCGCACAACCATCCGAGATCCGCTGTCATGGCGACGGTGGCCCCAGTTCGTGTGCCGGCAACCGCGCCGGACATGTCGAGGAGACCGGCCCCGAAATCCGATAGCACGCAGTCCAGTTCGCCCGCGCTGGAACCGGTGATCGTGCCGCTTGCGTCCGCCAGCACCGCCGTTGTGGACCCCGTGCACGTGAAGGGATATACCGTCGGGTCGCCCGTCACGACGAAAGTGCCGCTGAGGGACGTCGGCACCGTCCATGTGCCCGCCATCGAGTAGATGGGCTTAGGGCTAACGGGATCGTCGCCGCAGCCAGCGACAAGCATCAGAGCCATCAGAAACATCGAGCGCATAGAGCCTCCCAGGGTGAGTTGATCTGACATCCGGATGATCGCCCAGCCCCGTCAAGCGGTTGTCAAGTGGATGCGGCCGCGCCTGCCAAGGTCTCGGCGGCACCGTCGGAAGTGGTAGGCCTCGTTTCGAAGGCGGTGACCAGGACGTCACGGCGTAAAAGTGGCAGTGCCGATGATAGAGTCAGCGGTCGTTTCGTGATACCTGACCAAGCGCACGCCGTACCGTGTCCCCCTTCGCAGCGCCTCCGCGGCATGCACTTCCGCGACCCCGGCCGGCACGACTCCGTAGGTGACCGGATCCTGGAATGCCTGAGTAGATGTGCCGTCAATGCCCCATACGGGGAGGTTGGTGGCGGCAACATAGACACTCAGCTTGTGGGCCCCGCAATCAGAAGTCCAGTTGATTTCAGGGGTCAGTCCGCTGGAGACGGAGACCTGCCCGACGGAGTGACCACTGCATGGATTGAGACCATAGAGGCCAGAATCAGGACCAAAACAGCTGTCCCCCCCTACCCCCACCTGCAACATCAAGAGCATCGGAAGCATCGGGCGCATAGAACCTCCCTTGAGTGGATTCACTGACGCCCGGATAGTCGCCCAGCCCCGTCAAGCATCAGTCAAGTGGCCGCGCCCGTGCCCATCGCGGTGGCGGCGGCAGGCTATCGAGGCGCTCTCCTCGGGCCCTGCCGCCGTTCATATGGGAACGTGGTGGGCCTAGTTTCGCGTGGCGGTCCAGGTGCCGACGAGTTGCACGCCGTACCCTAGATTGGCCGCGTCGCACGCGACGGTTCCATTCGCGGCGGTCTCCGCGGTCATGTTACCGGAAAAGGAGCAGAGCCCAGGTCCCCTCAGCATGGCATCGGTGTTGACCGCCTCCATGCGAACGCTGTTGCCGCGCCGCGAACCGGTGATCGGACCGGACCAGTCGACTTGAGCGGCCATGCCGATCCAGCTCCAGTAGCAGGTGAGCGTGCCCGCATTGGTACCGGCGACCGAACCGCCCTCATCCACCAGCGTCACAGTCGTGGCTCGCCCTTCTGTAACGGACTCGCCAAGCGCGTCGCCGCACGCCCAGGGCAATTCCTCGTCACCGTCCGGGCGGGTCTCGATGCCCCGGAGAGATGTCGTCAGGGTCCAGGTACCGGTCATCGAGTAGGTATCGGTCGGATTGGTGGAGTCGCCGCACGCGGCGACCAGCAATAGGGCCAACAGCAGCATCGAGCGCATAGAGCCTCCCAAGGTGAGATGAACTGACACCCGGATAGTCGCCCAGCCCCGTCAAGCGCCCGTCAAGTGGCCGGGCCTGCCGTGGCTCCATCTCCATCCCAAACACCCATGCAACGAGAAGCGCCCCCGCGGACTTTGCGGGGGCGTTCCCGGATCAAGCTGAGATGTCCCGCGATCGAGGGACCAAACGCGCTGTGCCCGCCAAACGTGGTGCCCCCGCCCTTACGGCATCGTGAAGACCCACGCGGCCCCAACATTCGCATTGTCTTGATTCCCTCCGACGAAGGCGGTGTTGCCGTCGGCGGAGAGGGACACGGAAATACCCTGCCGGGCGGACCCCACGGCGCCGGTGCCGACCAGCTTGGACCCCTGCTGGGTCCAGACGCCGCCGCTCCGGGTCCAGCCCCACGCGGCCCCAGCCTCCCCATTGTTCAAGTACCCTCCGACGATGGCGGTGTTGCCGTCGGCGGAGAGGGACACGGAAGAACCCTGCTGGGCGATCCCCACGGCGCCGGTGCCGACCAGCTTGGACCCCTGCTGGGTCCAGGCGCCCCCGCTCCGTGTCCAGACCCACACGGCCCCAGCATTCGCATTGTCTGCGATCCCTCCGACGAGGGCGGTGTTGCCGTCGGCGGAGAGAGACACGGAATAGCCCTGAAAGGCGGTCCCCGCGGCGTTGGTTCCGACCAGCTTGGATCCCTGCTGGGTCCAGGCGCCCCCGCTCCGTGTCCAGACCCACACGGCCCCAGCAGCCGCATTGTCTGCGTACCCGCCGACGAGGGCGGTGTTGCCGTCGGCGGAGAGAGACACGGAATAGCCCTGAAAGGCGCCCCCCGCGGTGCCGGTGCCGACCAGCTTGGACCCCTGCTGGGTCCAGGTGCCCCCGCTCCGGGTCCAGACCCACGCGGCCCCAGCGCCCCCAGCAAAGTTAAAGAAATCGTCATAGGGCCCTCCGACGAGGGCGGTGTTGCCGTCGGCGGAGAGAGACACGGAATAACCCTGCCACGCGGACCCCACGGCGCCGGCGCCGACCAGCTTGGACCCCTGCTGGGTCCAGACGCCCCCGCTGCGTGTCCAGACCCACGCGGCCCCAGCTGTCACATCGTCTGCATACCCTCCGACGATTGCCGTATTGCCGTCGGCGGAGAGGGACACGGAGACACCCTGGCCGGCGGCCCCCCCCGCGATGCCGGTGCCGACCAGCTTGGCCCCCTGCTGGGTCCAGGCGCCCCCGCTCCGGGTCCAGACCCACGCGGCCCCAGCACTCGCATTGTCTGCGATCCCTCCGACGAGGGCGGTGTTGCCGTCGGCGGAGAGGGACACGGCAAAGCCCTGATTGGCGGCCCCCACGGCGCCGCTGCCGACCAGCTTCGATCCCTGCTGCGTGAACACCAGCCCCGTGGCGGCGAACTGCACCGGGTTGCCGGCGATGCCGGATCCGGTCGCCGTCGCGCTCAGGGTGTTCGCCCCGGGCGTGTCGCCCAGGGTCCAGCTTGCCGCCGTCGCGATCCCGCTCGCGTCCGTCACCACGGGCGTCGCCGGCAGCACCGTCCCGCCCCCGCCCGTCACCGCAAAGGTCACCGCCACGCCCGCCACCGGCGTGCCACTCGCATCCCGCACCACCACCGAGGGCGGCGCCCCCACCGCCGTATTCACCGGGGCGCTCTGCGTGATCACCGAGCGGGCCGCGATCTGGCTCGGCGTAGACCCAGGGGGAGCAGCCGGATTGTTGTCGCTCGAGCATCCGGCAATCGCCGCGAGAGCGACCGCGGCGGCGGCGAGCGCACGGGCGAGCACACGAATGAGAGGAGCGTTCATCGTGACCTCCAGCAAGAGAAGCGAAACCGCCATCCGGGGGAGTGCCCCTGTGTTTAACGGCTCACCGGCACAATCGCGCCGTGCGGTCAAGCGCGCACCGAGCGATGCGACAGCGGTGCATCACGGCTCGTGGGCCGCTGGGCTCGGCGCAGTCAGCGTGTCGAGCCATCCTACGGTGCGGGACGACAAAAAGTAAGCAGCGGCTATTCCATCACCGACCATTGTCGTTGGGTATGCACGATATTCTCGGCGGAGTGAACTCTCAGAGCGCCTCTGTCTCTTATCCCCTCAAACGTTTGATGGGATAAGAGACAGAGGGGCTCCAAGAGTTCACTTTCATTCCCATGAGGGAGTCGTCATCGGCGATTCACGCTGGGCATACGGTACTCGCGCTAGCTTGCCTCCCCTGTAGGACTCTGCCTCATCACAGGCAGCGGAACAAGATGGAGGCGACCATGAAGCGGCTCTTGACAGCAGGGGCGACGGCGATTGCCACCGTCGTCGCAGCGGGCAGCCTTACGGGCTGTCGCGACGATACTGCCACCGAACCCCAAGGCAACCCGTCCTACTATGTGGCTCCGAACGCGAGTGTGTTCCCCAGTTATGTGAGCACGACAGGCATCCCGTACATTCGCACCCGCATCGAGGGAGAAGTGACGCGGGCGGGTTCGCTTCTTGACATGAACGAGGCGGGGTGGGCCGTTGGTAGCAGGTTCACTGGACCGGGACAGTTCATCGCGGTCGCGGTGAACGTGCGAACCGGAGACACCGTTCGAATGGGCACTGCCCTCACGGGTGGATCCCAGGCCAAGGCCATCAACGCCCGCGGCGAGGTGGTCGGCGGTGCCGTATTCGTTCAGCCTCAGGCTCCGACAGCCTTCCACTGGCGCGATGGCGTGCTGACCACGCTCGGATCCGGGGCTGCGATGGACATCAACAACAAGGGAGTGGTCGTCGGGTATTCATGGGCAGGGTCAAGCACATACCCCTGGACCTGGAGCGGAGGCGAGATCCAACGTCTGGGCACGGCGTCGGGCTGGGCCAACGCGATCAACAATAGCGGGCAGATCGTCGGTGCAGCCCGGATCGATGGCTCGGGACATGAGATTCCGGTAATCTGGAGGAACGGTGAGCCGGTGTCCCTTGACGTCTCGTGGTGGGGTGAGGCGACCAGCATCAATGAGCGTGGCCAGATCGTCGGCGCGGGCATCGGGCCCCGGGCCCTCTGGTCGGCGTTTCTCTGGGATGCTGGGTCCGTCATCTGGCTCGAGCCTCTCGATGGAGGCAAAGAAAGCTTCGCGACGGCCATCAATGGCCGAGGCGAGATCGTCGGCCACGTGGTGCTTGGGCAGGTGAACAGGGCTGTGTTGTGGCGGAACGGTCAGCCCACCGATCTCGGCTTGAGTGGAGTCACAGTGCCCTTCGAAAACGTCTCGGAAGCCTACGGCATCACCAACTCTGGCCAAGTAATCGGCAGGGTCGGGCAAGGCAGTAACCGTAATGGCGTCATCTGGACGCCGCCTGCCCGCTAGCGCGGCGCGAATCTGTCGCCGAGCACCGGCATGCAGCCGAGGGGGGCGGCTCCAGATGAAGGGGCCGCCCGCTTCGCACCATCGTCATGCTGAAGGAACGTCTGGCGCTGTCGGGAGGGCGACCACGACGGCGAGCACAACGGACAGTAGGGCGGACATCCCTCCAGAGTCCACCGACGGCCTCGCCTCGCGGCGGGGCCGTTGTCGTTTGCCGGTGCTTGTGGCATCTCGGGCGTCCTGTAGCTTCCGGAAGGCAGGCTCCCTCAGGCCCTTTCTTTTGGAAAGCCAGAACCGATGCTCAAGATCCTCTTTGCCCTCGCCGCGTCCGCCGTCTTTGCGCTGCCGTCCTTCAATGCCGACAAATACCCAATCGGCCGCATCCAGACAGACAAGGGCGAGATCCTCTTCTACCTCTATCCCCAGACGCCGAAGCACCAGGCGAGCTTCATCACCCTCGCCAATGCGCACTACTGGGATTCGCTCACCTTCAACCGGGTCGTCAAGAACTTCGTGGCGCAGGGCGGTTGCCCCGATACGCCGGCGGGGTTCGGGGGCTCTCCCTACAACCTGGCGCCGGAGTTCAACGACAGCCTCCGCCACGTCTATGGCGCCGTCGGCGCCGGGCGTGACGACAACCCCCAGAAGCTCTCCGCCGGGTGCCAGTTCTACATTGTCGCCAACAAGAACGGCCTGGCGCGCCTCGACGGGAACTACACAGTGTACGGGCAGGTGATCAAGGGCATGGACGTCGTGGAAGCGATCGTATCGGTGCCCACCGACTCCACCGACGCGCCGCTGGTGCCGATCACGCTGCACGTCGATGTGGTCGAGATGACCTCGGCGCAGCTTGAGGCCTACGGCTTCCAGGTGAAGTAGGGCGCGAGGCTTTCCTCATGCACTCCTCCATCGCCTTCCTGACCGACCTGGCCCTCGTGCTGGGCGTGGCCGCGCTCACCAGCGTGCTGTCGCAGCGCCTGCGGCTGCCGCCGGTGTTCGGGTACCTGGTGGCCGGGGTCATCATCGGGCCCAACGACTTCTTCCCGCTGGTGGCCGACGTCGGCACCGTCCGTACCCTCTCCGAACTCGGCGTCATCCTTCTCATGTTTTCGCTGGGCCTGGGGTTCACGCTCCGGAAAATTGCCCGGCTCGCCTCCACCGCCGGCCTCATCGCCGCCATCGAAATCGGCCTCTGCCTGTCGCTCGGGTATGTCGTCGGTCAGGCGCTCGGCTGGACCCAGATCGAAAGCCTCTTTGCCGGCGCCATC
>Ga0315273_10004522_pt1 | contig 17032 bp, 11 predicted proteins | sample YL17G02_0_MG_FD_205753 | JGI IMG/M metagenome (GOLD analysis project Ga0315273, IMG submission 205753) | Sediment microbial communities from Yellowstone Lake, YNP, Wyoming, USA - YL17G02_0 | ecosystem: Environmental > Aquatic > Freshwater > Lake > Sediment | place: USA: Wyoming | collected... | reverse complement strand
ACTCGTCGAGCGTGCCCATCTCACCGGTGGCAAGGGGGAGGATCGCCCAGATGGGATGGAGGCCGGGGTGGTCCCTAGTCTCTGAGGCAACGAGACGGTTGCCGGTCTGGGCGGATTCGTCCTTGGTCGCGGCGTGCCAGACGAGGGCGTTCTTAACTCCGCAGAAGCCCAGCTCGTCGAGCAGCTCCTGTGGGGTGGAGGCGAACCTTCCCGACGGGACGCTGGGGATGCCGAAACCGGCGTTGCAGTCGAACCATTCCATGACGATATGCTCCGGGGTGCGAGGTGGGAGAACGTCGAGAGGTAGTTCTGCGAGCGCGGACGGGGAACCTTCGACGGCTCAGGCCGGCGGCCAGAGGTGAGAGATGAGGGCCTGGTGCTGGCGGAAATCGGGGATGATGACGTCGGCGCCGGCGCGGATGAGGCGCTGGCGCTTCCATTCGTTGATGCCTTCGCGGAGGGCCTCCTCGGAGGCGACCCCAATGGCGATCCCGCCGACGGCCTTCGTGTCCTCGATCTCGACGTAGCCATCGCCGACGCCGACCAGTTCGGGGCCGTGGAGGTTGTGGGTCTGGAGGATTTCCCCGATGAGCATGGCCTTGGAGAACTCCCAGTAGCGATCGAGCGCGCCGAAGATGCGATCCGGGAAGTAGCGGGAGAGACCGAGGGCCTCCGCCTCCCGCAGCACGTCCGCTCGATCGGTGCCGCTGGCGAGGTAGAGGATGGCGCCCCGGTCCAGGAGCGCGTCGAGGAAAGCGCGCGCCCCAGGGACGAGCCAATCGTCGGGAGAGGCCGTGCCGGTTTCGAGGGCGAGGAGGCGGCCCTCGATTCGCTCCCAGAGGCGGGCGAGGTAGGCCTTCTTGTAGACCAACGGGTCGTCGGGCGCGCCGCCGCGCTGGGCGATCTCCTCGCAGAGCCGGATCATCTGGTAGATGGTCTGCTTGCCGGTGAGTTCGTCGACGTAGCTGGTGACGCACGTCAGGAGCTCGGGCTCTTCCTCGTGGCGAGGGGTGTCCAGCAGCACCTCGACCATCATCGGGATCATGACCTGTCGCCAGCCCTCGCGGATGAGCGAGAGGGTGCCGTCGAAGTCGAAGAGCACGGAGCGCACGCGGCCGGCGGTGATGGGGCGGATGATCTCCAGGTAGTCAGGCAAGGCGGTGAGCTCTCCTGTCAAGGAGAGTTTCGCGGGAGCAGGAGGATTCCCTCTTGAGGGAAGTCGCGCCTAGCCCGACCGCAGCGCTTCCATGGGTTGGATGCTGGCGGCGCGGATGGCCGGGTAGAGGCCGAAGATGATACCGGTAGTGGTGGCGACGATGAGGGAGAGCAGCACCGCCTGGCCGGAGACGATGGTGGGCCAGTTCGCGTATCTGGAGATGAGGTGGGCCATCTCGATGCCGGTGCCGATGCCGACCAGGCCGCCGATGCTGGTGATGACCAGGCACTCGAGCAGGAACTGGCGCGCGATGTCGGCCTGGCTGGCGCCGATGCAGCGGCGGATGCCGATCTCGCGCTGGCGTTGGGTGACGGTAGCGAGCATGATGTTCATGATGCCGATGCCGCCGACCAGGAGGGAGATGCTGGCGATGGCGCCCATGACGATATTGAAGATGCGCTGCGTCTGGCGGCTCTGGCGGAGCAGTTCGGCCGGGATGGTGATCTCGTAATCCGGGATGTTCTTGTGGCGGCGGTCGAGGATGCGCCGGGCGACGAGGGCCGCCTCCCAGGTCTGGTTCTCGTCGGGCACTTGCACGATCACCTGGGTGACGGGGCGAAGGTTGGTGGGGGGCCGGCGGGTGATCTTTCCGAGCATGGAGCGGAAGCCGCCGATGTCCATGGGGATGGCCTGCTCGACGTAGATCTGGAAGTCATCCATGGCGACGGTGATGGGGATGTAGACGTCCTGGTTCATATCGCGCATGGCGAAGCGGCTGCGCCCGGCCTGGTAGGAGCGCTCCTGCATGACGCCGATGATACGGAAGTTGCGATTACCGATGCGAAGGCTCTTGCCGACCGCCTCCTCGAGGAAGAAAGCGGCACGCTTGACGTCCGAACCGATGACGCAGACGGGGGAGCGAGCGGAGATGTCATGGGCATCGAGGAACCGGCCCTCTACGACCCGGAAGCGGGAGACCTCGGGGTAATCGGCATTGGTGCCGAAGACTTTCGAGGGGATGGCTTTGTCGGAGATGCGGGCGTCACCGAACACGCGACAGACCGGGACCACCAGGCGGGCGGCGGAGTAGAGCGTCTTGATGGCGAGGGCATCGCCGTAGGTGAGGCCGTTGGGGGAATCCTTGTCGGCGTCTCGGGCGAGGTCGCCGGTGAGGGGCTTGCGGCTGATCTGAATGACGTTGACGCCCATGAGCTTGATCTGCTCGAGGGCTTCCTGTCGGGCGCCGGCGCCGATGGACACCATGGCGATGACGGAGGCAATGCCAAAGATTACCCCGAACATGGTGAGCAGTGAGCGCAGCTTATGCCCGAGGAGTTCGCTAATCCCAGTTAGGATGGCGGCCCAGATCTTCACTCAGTTCCACCTATGGCGAAAGGTTCAGCTCCGTGCGCCAGTATCGCACGTGAGTAGACGCTCCGGCTCTGCTTAGAGCGGTAGCTCCGCCGCTCCCTTCTTCTTGGTAGCCGTCGCCCGGGCGCCGTGCTCGCCCACGTCGCGAAGGGCAACCCGTTCGCCGGGCTTCAGCCCGCTCTTGATGACGACCCTATCCTCATTCTGCGGGCCCAGCTCCACATCGACCGACTGGAAGTGATTCCCGTCCTGCACGTAGACGATCTTCCGGTCATCGCGGTCGAAGACGCACTCGATGGGGACGCTGACGGCCTTGGGGACGCGCTCGATGATGATGGTTACACCGGCGGTCATACCCGGCCGCAGCGGGACCTTCTTGGTGTCTTTGATGCCGACCTTGGTCGGGAAGGAGCGCTCTCCGGTGGGGATGCCGGTGCCGCGCATGCTGGACTGCTTTGCAGTCTGAGCGACCTCAGAGACGTCGCCTTCGAACTTGATGCCGGGGATGGCGTCGACGGTGATGATGGCTTTCTGCTTGGGTTTGACCGAACGCGATTGCTCCTGGGGGAGATCCAGTTGAACCAGCATAGTGGAGAGGTCGGGGATGGTTGCGATCTTCATGCCCTCCCATACCTGGTCGCCCGGCTCGAGAGGGCGAGAGGCGCCGCCGGCCTGGTCGGACTCTCCGAGCACGACGATCCCTTCGCTGGGAGACTTGATGACGGCTTTGGAGAGCTGGTCCTGGGACCGCGAGAGCTGCTTCTTGTTGATCTCTACGTTCATGTCGACGTTACGCGCCTCGTCCTGCTGAGCGGCCTCGGCGCGGGCAAGGTCGGCCTTGGCCTTGTTGACGGCGGCCTGCTTGTCGAGCAGTTCGGAGGCTTTCTTCGCCTCGGTCAGCTCCAGGTCTTTGGTCTGCCGTTCCAGGCCGAACTCCTTGGCCTTGACGTCGGCGGTGGCAAGCTCGACCTCGCGCTTCGGCAACAGCGCCTCGTTTGCGAGTTTCTGCTTGCGGTCGAAGCGGGCGCGGTTGATGGTCAGGTCCTGCGCGTCGAATTCCTTCTGGCTCTTCTTGTCGTCGATCTCGGCTTGCTGGGAGGCCTTGAACCGGTCGAGGTCCTTCTCGGCCTGATCCAGGGCGATCTTAGCGCGCTCGACCTCGGCGGCGAGATCGCGCTTCTTCCGCACCGCTTGCGCGACGGAGTCATCGTAGGACGCCTGCATGTCGCGCGTGCGCCGGGCCATTCTCGGCACGTCCAGCACGGCGATGACGTCATCTTTCTTGACGCGCGCGCCATTGGGCACGACGGAAATGACCTGGCCGTGTATCTCCGAGGAGACCTGCTTGGATTTGAGGGCCTGCAGCTTCCCGACGGCGGCCACGACCACCTCGAAGTCGCCCTGCGTGACGGGGACGGTGGCAATGACCTGCTGCTCCTGCTGGCGCTCGACCTTAGCCTTCTTGGCGAGCGAGACGTTCGCGATACGGGCGCCGATGGCGACCAGGAGAGCCAGCATGATGATAGGCGTGAGGCCGCTGCCGATGAGTTTCCCGGCGCCGCGAGGCCGCGAGACGAGTACAGACCTGTCGAACTGGGCCTTCATCTGCGGCGCTCCTTGGCTCCGGCTAACAGGTCGGCGGGCGGCCGCTCGCGGGCGATCTTGTCGCCGCGCTTGAGCGCGCCTTCGACGGCGGCGGTCATCTCGTTCCGCTGAATCACCTTTGCGGGTACCTCTTCATAGCCACCGGAGCCGAGCCGGTAGACGTAGAGCTTGCCCTCTTTCCCGAACAGCGCTTCGACCGGAACCGCCAGCCCCTTGCTGGCCTGCTCGAGAATGATCTGGACCGCGCCTCCCATACCCGGACGCAGTCGCCGGTCCACGTCGGTGAGAATGATGATGGCGGAGAAGATCTGCTTTCCGGGGGTGCCACCCTCCCACCAGCCGCGCTCCCGCGCCAGGTTGTCGATGCTCTTCACCACGCCCTTGAGGGGTCGGTTGCCAATGGCGGGGACCTGGACGGTGGCCTTCTGTCCGACCTTCACGCGCTCGATGTCGCCTTCGTTGATGTCGCACTTTACGCGCATCTGGGAGGGGTCGATGATACTGGCGAGGCGCTGCCCCTCGTGCACCTGGTCGCCGGTGCGGATGGGTCGAAGCCCGTCCATGTCCCAGGTCCGGTCGATCAGGAGCATCCCTTCGGAGGGAGCGGTGACGACAGTCTGGGCGAGCTGGTCGCGGGATTCCTCCAGCTTGACGGCGCGAACGACCTGGGAGCGCTCGGCTTCGGCCTTCGACTGGGCGAGAGCGGACTCCGCCGAGGCGACCTCGAGCTCGGCCTTGCGAATGTCGAGCTGTTTGGCCTTCTCGTTCGCCTGCGCATCCTGAGCAGCCTGCGCCAGCCCGCGCTTGGCCTTCTCTGACCCGAACTGCTTTGACCGCAGTTCGTCCTGGGCTTGCTCGAGTTCCCGGAGGGGCATGAGCCTCTCATCGGAGAGCCGCTTTCGCTTATCGAGCTGGCCCTGGGCGAGCTCGACCTCTTTCTGCATGAAGTCGATCTCGGCCTGGGCCTTATCGACGGCGGCCTTGTTCTGCACCTGGGCGAGCTTCAGGTCGTCCCTGGCCTTCTCCAGCGCGGACCTGGCGTTCTGGATGCGCTTCGTGCCGTCGGAGATCTCGGTCCGGGAGCGGTTGGCGCCCTCCGCGTCCTGCCGCTCCTGGTCGCCGACTTCTTTCTTGAGATCGGCGTCGTTGAGCCGGATGATCACATCGCCCGGCTTCACGGGCACACCATCGGTCTGAAGCCACACGATCTGCGTGCGACGCGACTGGTTGACGACAGGAGCGGCCTTGGCAGCGTCGACCACGCCGGTTACCGCGAGCGTGACGTCGAAGGAGGCCGGCTGCACGGAGACGGTGGGGATATCGCGGACGGTGGTGCTTGTCTTCTCGGCGCGAGGCCACTTGGCGACGGCAACGATGCCGATGACGGCAATCGCCAGGGTGATAGCGCCTGTGCGCGTGTTCTTCATAGTGGCTCACCTGATGCTGGCTCGGGCTCGGGGGTAGGCATGACGGATAGCACCTGGCCCGCCTCCAGCCGGTCAGTCACGGGCCGGTCGGCGATGATGCGGCCGTCCCACATTTCAACCACGCGAGTGGCGTGCTGGGCCACCCGGGGATCGTGAGTGACGATCAGGATGGTGACGCCATCCCGGTTGAGCTGCTGGAGAATCTGCATGATCTCCTCGCCGGAGCGGGAGTCGAGGTTTCCGGTGGGCTCGTCGGCGAGGACGATGCTGGGCTGCATGACGAGGGCGCGGGCGATGGCCACCCGTTGCTGCTGGCCGCCGGAGAGCTGGTCGGGGCGATGGTGAGTGCGGTCGGCGAGGCCCACGCGCACGAGGGCGGTCTGGGGGTTTTCCCTGGGGATTCGTTTGCGGGAGTAGAGCAGGGGCAGGCGGACGTTGTCGAGCGCGGTCAGCCGCGGGAGCAGGTTGAAGGTCTGGAAGATGAACCCAATCTTTTCATTGCGAATGCGGGAAAGCTCACCGTCCGCGAGACTGCTGGCGTCCTCCCCATCGAGCCAGTAGCGGCCCTGGGTGGGCCGGTCCACGCAGCCCAGGAGGTTGAGCAGGGTGGTCTTGCCGGAACCGGAGGGACCCATGATGGCGACCATCTCACCCCGGTTCACGGCGAAGGAGACACCGCGCAGGGCATGGACACTGGCGGCCCCGGCGAGATACTGTTTGGAGAGGTCTTCCGTGTGGACGACGTGGGAGTGTTCGGCCATCACTGGGCCTCAACTTTGGTGGGGTCGCTGAGCGCGACGCGTTCGCCCTTCTTCAGGCCCTCGAGGATGACGACGGCCTCGTCGTTCCGCTTGCCGGTCTTGACCTTGCGCTCGACGAACCGGCTTCCGTCCTGCACATAGACGAACTCGCCGCGGGGAGGGCGGTCGAAGACGGCGCTCACCGGGGCGTAGACCGCATCGTCAACCACCTCGAAGACGAACCGGACCTTCGCCTTCATGCCCGGCCGGACCAGGGCGGTATCAGCGTCGAGGACCTTGACGACGATGTCGAAGTAGCGGGTGTTGGTGTCGGCGTTCGGATCTTCCCAGAACATGAGTTGCCGGGCGACGGCGCCGATGCTGGAGACCTTTCCCTTGAACTCGCGCTTGCTGATGCCCTTGACGGTGACCCGGGCCTCCTGACCCGCCTTGATCCGGCTGGCGGCGCCCTCCTCGACCCGCACGCTGACCTGGAGCGAGCCGAGTTCGGTAATATCGGCGATCTTCATGTGATGCCAGGTGCGGTCGCCCTCACGCAGGGGGCGGCGCCCTTCCTCGTCCCAGGTGGTGCCCAGGACGACGACGCCCTCTCTGGGCGCTTTGAGTTCGCCCTCGTCGAGGTTCTGCTGCCTATCGTCCAACTCGCGCTTGCTCAGATCGGCCTGCTGGCGAGCGCTTCTCACGGCCTCGCCTATGCGGCGCTGAGACAGGTCTGCATTGAACTTCGCGGTGTCGATGTCGGTGGAGGCCTGAGATTGTTTGACCCCGTGCTGGGCATCGAGGTAGCCGACGTCCTTCTGCGATTTGTTGAGGGCGTATTCCTTGCTGCGGACGGTTCGCTGGGATTGCTCGACATCGGTGGTGGGGACGATGCCAACCTGATTCAGGCGCTGCTGCTTGTCGTAGTCAGTCTCGGCGAATGTCAGAGTCCACTTGTCATAGCCCACCTGGGCGGTGCCCTGCTGAGTTTCGGTGAGCAGGGAGCTGGAGAGCACGTCGAGGGAGCGAAGCGACTTGTCGACATCGAGCTCCGCCTGCTCGAAGTCGCGGGTCTTGTTGCGCTTCTCCTGGTCGATCTGGGCGGCCTTGTTCTGGTAGTCGAGGCGAGCGGAATCGACCTCGAACTTGTACTCGCTGGTGTCGAGCTTGGCGACGGTTTCGCCCTTCTTCACCCGGGTGCCATCATCGGCGATCCACTTGATGGTGGCCTCCATGCCCGGGGAGCGGAGGGAGTCTATGTTGGCGCTTTCGAGGCCGCCCTCGCGGGCGATGCCGACGATGAAGGGGCCCTGCTCCGCCTGGGCAGTTTCGACCTCAGCGGAGGTGTCGGGGTCGCCCAGTTGGGCCAGCAGGAGCCGGGCCTGCCAGATCGCCAGGCCCACGCAGATGATGGCAAGAATCGGACGGATCAGGCGCCGAGGCATTGCTATACTCCTCCACCCCCCGCGCCCGGGCCGGGAGCTGCCGGCGTCTCGGCGTGGCCCGTGGGGAGATCGACGCCCACGTCGGCGCCCATGGATCGGCGGAGACGCACAGTGCTCAGATAGTGGTTGATTCGACTAGTCACCAGGGAAATCCCGCTTCGAGTAAGCTCATCTTGGGCGTCGAGGAGGTCGCGGTTGGTGGCCAGTCCCTCCTCCACCATCCTACCGGCGATCTGAAGGCTCCGCTGGGCCACTTCGAGGTTCTTGGTGTTGATGTCCACGTTGGCCTGGGCGGCCTCGGCGGCGCGGGCCTGGGACCGCACTTCGAGGGCTACCTGCTGCCTGATATTCTCCCGCTCCTGGCGGGCGACGAGGAGCGACCAGTAGGCCTGCCTCACGGCTTCGGTGAGGGCCCGGGAAGCGACCGGAACAGAGGCCTCCAGCCCAATACTCCGGCCGCGCTGGGTGAGTTCGTTGCTGGTGCGCTGGATGGCGGCGACGAGGTCCAGCGTGGGCAGGGAGCGGCTGCGGTTGATGCGCAGGGCAGCGTCCCGGTTCTCAATGGTGAGATCCGCGAGGCGCACCTCCGGCCGGCGCTGGAGAGCCTGGGACACTGCGCTGTCCATGTCTTCGGGTGCGGGGCGGTAGGTGATGGTGGTCACCAGCTTAGGCTTTCCCCCTACCTGGTAGCCGAGGAGGAAGAGGAGTTCGTCGAGCGCGTCCTGCTCGGACTGCCGCTGGAGCACTAGGTCGGTCTGGGCGCGGGCGAGCCGGAACTGGGCTCGAGTGACGTCGATCTCGGCGATCAGGCCGGCTTCGAGTCGGAGCTGGGCGTCGCGCACGGCCTGTTCGGCAAGGCGGACGCTGGAGGCCTGGATCTCCACCAGTTGGGTCTGCTCGACGGCGTTGAAGTAGGCGGAAAGGACCGAGACGATCAGGTCCTGGCGATTCACGAAATAGGAGAGGAGAGCGGCGCGATAGACGTTTCGCGCCAGCCTGACCTCCTCATAGGCGGCGGAGGCGTGGCCGCTGCCAGCGAGGAGAGGCTGACGCAGGGAGGCGTTGAGGGTGTCCAGCTTCTCCTCGGAGTCGAGGCGATCGAGTTCGGCGCTGACCGAAATCTGGGCCCCGGTGACCGCGCTGTAATCGAGGGAGGCGCCGACCTGCTTGTCGGTGGTGGTCTCACCATCGCTGGTGCGGGTGATGCTGCCGGTGAGCTCCAACTGCCAGCGGCGGAGAGCCACCGAGAGCGCGGAGCGATCGGTGAGCAGGCCCTGGATGGTACGCCGGAAGCCGATGTTGCGCTGAAGGGCGGTGGCGACCGCCTCCTCGACCGTCAGCTCGGCGGGGGCGACGGGAGGGGGCGTGACGGCGAGCAACTCCGGGGAGACCTGGTCCTGGCCGACGGACCACTCAGGCTGGAGGTAGCCAGCCGCCTGGGCGCCCGTGGCGCTCAGGCACGCGACGATCAATATGGCAACGGCTAACGCGCTTCTTGGGTTCATGGACGACCTCAAATGTGCGTCTAGCTTCGTCGTGATGAGGTGAAACGGGGGCTGATCGAATGCTTGCCGCCTCACAGTATATGACGCATCTACCACCCGTATGGTTTCGGCCCGGGCAGGGAAATCTTCCGGCCCAGAAGCGCCGGTAATAGGGCGGTAGGCGTGCGGAATAGCTCGCCGCGCGCCGCCCAGTGACACTCAGCTAGAGAAGAGACGAGCGAACGCCCCCCTTGCATCCTGTCGAGATGGAGATTCCAGAGCGGAGGGGGAGGCTCCTGCCAGGGGTGAGGGGGCCTTTCAGGGGCGGCCCACCGGGCAGCGCAGGGCGGTCTCGAACATGGCGACGATGTTCTCGGGCGGGGTGCCGGACTGGATGGCGTGGGAAGGGCCCAAAATGTAGCCGCCGCTCCTGCCGAGGATGTGGATGTAGTCGCGGACCTCGTTTTCGACGTCCTCGACCGAGCCGAAGGGGAGGGTGGTCTGGACGCTGATGCCGCCCTCGAAGCAGAGGCGGTCGCCATAGCGCTCTTTCATCACCACCGGGTCCATGCCGTCGGCGCTGAACTGAAGCGCCTGGAGCACGTCGATGCCCATGTCCATGAGACCGGGGATGGCATCCATGACGGCGCCATCGGAGTGGTAGACCACCTTGGTCCCATACTCATGGATCACCTTGTTCATGCGCACATGGTGGGTCTTGATGTGCTCTTCCCACATGGGCAGGGACATGAGCAGGCCGCGCTGGCCGGCGATGTCGTCGGCGGTGAAGGCGAGCTCGATCTCACGGCCGGCGGCCTCGAGGGTGCGGCGAGTGCACTCGATGTAGAAGTCGGTGACGCGGGTCATGATCTCGTGGAAAAGCTCGGGGTTGTCGATCATGTCGAGCAGGCTCTGCTCGTAGCCGCGCATCCACCAGGCGCGCTCGTAGAGGTTGCCGCTGAAGACGCAGAGGGCGTAGTCGCGATGGGCGGTGGCCTGTGCGATCAGGTCGGGGAGGGGAGAGTAGTCCCACCAGTCGGCCTGGGGCCAGCGATGGCGATCGAGGTCGGCGATGTCCCTGGCGTCGGCGAGGGGATAGTGGTTGACCTCGTAGTAGTTGCTGACGCCGTAGGAGATCGCCCTACGGCGAACGCCCCAGACGTCCTCATACTCGTCATTGCTACGGAAGAGAGTGGGCCCGCGATACTGGGCGCTGGGCCCCCGATAGCCCGGGTTGGCGATGATGAGGTCGATGAAGCGATCGAGGTACCGCTCCAGCCCGGCCTCATCGACGCCTAGGTACTCGGCGAGGCGCGCCCCGGAGGTGCCCTCTAAGCCGGAACAGAGCAGGCAGATGGGGATGCGGTCGGTCTCCTGATGATCGAGGGCGAGGCGGACGCGCTCGCGAGGGGTGAGGGATTCGGGCAACGGCGGCGTCTGCAGCATGCTCTAACCTCCTCGCGCTCTGACCCACTCGGCGACCATGGGCACCTGGAAGCGCCAGCCGCCGGAATTGGGGTTCTCGACGATGCTCCTGGCGGCGAGCCAACGGAGGTCGGCGTCAACCTGCTCCTCGGAGGAACCGGGAGCGGCGAGTTCGCGGGTCTCAGGAGGTTGCGGGGCCGCGGCCAGCCGCGTCAGGATGGCGCGCTGGTTCTCATCCAGCTGTCGCCACATCTCGGCGAAGTAGAGGTGCGCGCTTTCCAGCGCCCTCCCGACCACGATGTCGATGTCCTCGGGAGAGGCCTCGCGCCTGCCCTCCATGTTCAGATGGTTCACCAGCTCATAGCAAAGAGCCTGAACGAGGTAGGGCTGGCAGCGGGTGGCCTCGGTGATGCGCTCGACGCTGCCGGCGGCATAGCTGATCTCGAAATCGGGAACGGGCTGGGTGATGAGCTGTCGCGCCTCCTCCTCGGCGAGATAGCTCACGCGGATCATCTTGGTGCTGATGAGGGCGTCCGGCCAGTTCAGCTCCAGCTCGTCGGGCCGGTGGGAGCCGGCGAGCAACACGACGATGCGGGCGTGGTGCTGAATGGTGTGACGGATCTGGTCCATGAGTTCGTGGGGAAGCCGCCCCTCCCGGATGGATGTTTCGAGGCGCTCGAACTCGTCGAGGCAGAGGAGCAGATGGCGGCCCGGGCCCAGGCGCTCCTCGACCGTCGCCAGCCAGCCGGCGAAGGCGGTGAAAGGGCTGTCGCCGATATCGGCCGCGGTGAGCGCGGCCGATGGCACCCCGCGGCGGCGGAGGGCGGCGGAAGCGGAGGCGGTGACGCTCTGGAAGAAAGCGCCGACGCTCTCCCTGACCTGCATCGCCTGCACATCCACGAAGGCGGGGACGAACTCGCTTCCCAGGAGGCGGGGGAGTTGGAGCAGCACGGAGGTCTTCCCCATACGGCGCGGGCCCCACAGGACAAGGGCGGGCTTGGCCGTCCCGCCCAGGAGACTGACTTCGATCTCGCGCACAATGTCGCGGCGGCCCACGAACAGGTTGGTCTCGGTCTCTTCGATGGGCTGGCCGAAGACGAAGGGGTTGTGGACGAAGCCGGCGGCCTTCTCGGCCTCTCCCATCTTGGCCAGCTCCGCCTCGGCGACGCCGCGCCAACTCCGGGTCACGACAAGGAGCAGACGAGGCACGAGGCCAGATTCGAGGGCGAGGCGGCGGGCGAGGTCATCGGCGCCGTCCCGGAGCCGGTAGAGCGCGCGCTTTCGATTGTAAGGGAGAGTGGCGGTCAGGTGCTGCTCGGCGAAACGGGTGAGTTCCTCCAGCTCGGGCAGCGACTTCTGGAGGGTCTCGGGAAGCTGCACGCCCCCGGCCATGGGCCGCTCGACCTCGCCGCTGGCGGCAGCGATCTGCTGGACCGAGTCGAGCCGGGCGAGGCGGCGGGTGACGATCTGCATGAGGGCGGTGCGGGCGATGGCGGCCTGGGTCGGGCGCTCGGAGATGATGAAGAGGCAGGCATCGATGCCCTCGGCGTAGCTGTGGTCGCCGACCAGGCAGAGGAACGACCGGAGCCCGAGCAGGGGCGGCCAGATGGGTTCGCGCCAGTAGATGGGGGAGCCGCGCAGGAAGGCGACGGCGCGGGCCGGCCGATGGTAGGCGCGTATCAACTGCACCAGCGTCATCTCGATGTCTACCGCGTACCACTCCAGGCGGAAGTAGCCGAAGAAGAAGAAAGCCATGAGCGCAAGCGCGCCCGATAGGCGTCCTGCTCCCCCCATCAGCACGCCGAACCCGATGCCGAGGATCAGGCCCCAGACGGCGGTTCGGGCGGTGCCGGCGGCGATCCCCAGCGCGACGCCGGCGGCGAGGCCGAGGGGCGCGCCGTTGCCGATGGAAACCTTCACATCCTCGGGGATGAAGTGGACGACGGGCAGGATGACCTCGACGATGAGCCATTGGGCAGGTCCCCAGACGACGCCGAAGGCGACCCCGGCGGAGACGTTCCAAAGCGTTCCGACGCCGATGCCGTAAGCGACACTGGCGAGGGCCGGCTCCCACCAGACGCCCTGGGGCTTCCAGTGCACGAGCATCCCGAAGGTCTGGAGAAAGAGGGAGAGGGTGCCGACGGTGACGGCGGCGGTGATGACCATGACCGGGGCCATGCGCAGCATGAAGACCAGCCGCCGTACGAGGGGCAAACCCCTGGCCTCGGCCAGGAAGGAGGTGGGCTGGCAGAATACGCGGTACAGGTTGACCAGCGACTCGTAAGCGCCCACGCGAGTGGCCTCTCGTGCGTCAGGTCCGGAAGGTGCGGCCGCAGACGGATGAACTGGTGTGACGGAACGGCCCGGGCGCCACTACGACTTGCCCATCATGCCGGCGATCTCGGCTTCGGCGCGCTGCTGGGCGAGGCTGAAATCGACCTGCCCCGACGACCTAGCTTCGAACACGTGCCAGGCCGCAACCTGAAGCCGGAGGGGGTGCTGGCCACCGACGCGTTGGATGAAGACCGCGTCTCCGGTCTCCAGCTTGCCGACTTTCACCGCACGGTCGGCGAAGGCCTTGGCTTCCTGGTTGGTGAACTCCTCGATCCTCATTTGAGCGAAGACGTTGTAAAAGCTGGAGGTGAAGCCGGATTCCTGCGTGATCTCGTCGAGCGGCCGCGCCGAGGTGGCGACGAAGGCCATCTGGCCATCGTTGGCGAGACTGCGCCACGATTCGAGGAGATCGTCGCCGAATTGCTCGATGCGGGAGCCGAGGGCCTCGAATTCATCGAGGAAGACGACGGGCTGTCCGCCCCAGGCGCGGGACTTGCGGACCGCCTCTTCGAACGCGGCGAGCTTCTCGGCGGGCGACCCCTTGGGGACCGGCTTCTCTTCTCCGGTGACGCCCTTGAGGATGGTCTCCAGCAGGCCGTCGAGGGTGTGGTGCTTGGCGCTGAGGAGGTCGGCGAAGATGGGCCGGCAGGCCGAGCCGAGGCGTTCCTGGGCATGCCTCCAGGTCTGATAGAGGAGAGAAGACTTGCCGATTCTGCGCTCGCCGACCAGGGAGACACAGCTCAGGGTGCGCAGGCGCGTGTAGATGCCGGTTGTCTCCCGGTCGCGCCCGATAAAGGCGTCCGGGTCGGTCACCATGCCGCGCCAGTGAAATGGGTTCTGTCCTTCGCTCATGTCGCTCACCTCCGGGGGCCGGAATACCCCTGGAAACGTCATCCGGGCTGGCGGTAGTTTCCCCGCGAACCGCGCTGCATCCTTGTCGGATTCACGGGGCGATGAGGCGGCCCCGGAAGACGTTCGCCCCGAAGGTGGTGACGTAGATGACGCTGGGATCCTTCGGGTCGAACTCGACGCGCTGGGTGTTGGCGAAGGGGAAGCTGTCGATAGCGCGCCAGGTATCTCCGCTGTCCCTGCTCAGCCAGAGGGAGGGGCCGGGGGCGCCCTCGGTGAGGGTCATGTAGACCCAGTTGGGTCGCTTGGGATCGAAGTAGGCGCCGAAGTGCTCGGAGCCTCTGCGGGCGACGCGCTTCCAGGTCTTGCCGCCGTCGGTGGTGCGGTAGAGGCCGCCCTGCTCGTTTCGGCCGGCGTCGGCCGCTCCGAGGAAGATGACTTGGCTCGACTGGGGGCTGACGCTGAAATCCTTTGGCCAGAGTAGTCCGAGCGATCTCGTGATGCACTCCCATTTCCCGCCGCCGTCGCGGGAGTGATAGAGGCCGACCCCTTCTTTCAGGTATTCGCGGCCATCTCGCTTGGCGGTGATGAGGGCGAAGAGGGCGCCGTCTCTGTGAAGGTAGAGGCGATAGACTCGCATGTTCTTGGGGTCGCCGAGGCCCGCGCTCTTCTTCACCCACGTCTTGCCGTCATCGGTGGACTTGAACACGCCGTGATCGAAGATGGAGACGTAGAGGGTGCGGCGGCCTTTGGGGGTCCGCGGATCGAGGACGAGGGAGGTAGCGGGGGCGAGGGGCAATCCCTTGCCGAAGACCGACCAGCTCTGGCCGAAGTTGGTCGAGAGGCACACGCCACCGGGGCCCTGGGAGCCGTGACGGCCGGAGATGATGTTGTCGTTGGGGATGTCGTGGACGTTGGAGAACGCGCCCCAGATCTTGCCGGGGGTGTCGGGGTCGAAGGCCATCTCGTAGCAGGTGTTGTTCCAGGGCGCCCAGGTCTTCTCGGTCCACCAGATCCAGGCCTTGCCGGCGTTGCGGGTGCGGGCGAAGCCGAGGTCGGTGTAGGCGATGTACTGGCGGTTGCGTTGGAAGGGGTCGAGGTAGTAGTGCCAGGTGGTGGTGATGTTGAGTCCGTTGTCTACCCACTCGCACTCGGGCTTGGGCTGCTGGCCGGGGGCGAGGAGAGCGCTGGCGCAGAACCAGGACTTGCCGCCATCCTGGGTGGCGTAGACGGAGGTGCCGACGCTGAGCACACGATCAGGGTCGGAGTCGGCGATGGCGGCGCCGAAGGGGACGGAGGGCTCGGCGCGGCCGGTGGAAACGGTGAACCAGTCGGGGCCGACGTTGTCCTCTCTGCCGCGGGGATCGATGAAGAAGGTGGCGCGCCAGTTCTCGCCAGTATCATCGCTACGGTAGACGGTGGGGAAGTGGGGCGGCCAGAAGCCGGTGCCACTGTTGAAGGCGTAGACGATTCGCGGGTCGGCATTGGTGGTGAGCACGTGGTGGTATTGCGGCATGGTTCCCTCGGCGTACTCGTCGTAGGCCCGGGTGTCCTTGTTGATGCCGTTGCCCATCGCCGATTCCCAATGCTCGCCCAGGTCGCGGGAGCGGTAGACGCCTCCGATGAGCTGCCCATCCTCGACCCGGCTGGAGACGGCGCAGTAGAGCATAGCGTCCTCAGTGCGCGTGTAACTCCCGCCGGGGAGGGGGTTGACTGAGACGACTCGGCTGCCACCGGCGAAGGAGCGAATCTCGGCTGCGGGGAGGCCCTCGGTCTTCTTCACCCACGACTGGCCGCCGTTATCCGAGCGCCAGATGCCCTGGTTGGTAGCGGCGAAGAGATCGGCGCTGGGACCTGCCAGGAAGCCGACGGCGGCCCCGGTGGGGCCTTCACACTTCTCCCAGTGCTCGCCGGCGTTGCGCGACAGGTGGATCGCTTCTTCGGCGCCGGTCAACATGACTGATGGGTCCTCGGGGCTCACGTAGATCAGGCCGGTCGGGGATTCGGGGAGGTCACCGATGGCGGTCCAGTGCACGCCGCGGTCGTGGGTGACCTTCAGCTTGCCGCTGCGGCCGTCGGACATGTAGATGGTGTTCCTGTCCTGGGGATGGAAGCCGGGGCGGCAGCGAGTGTTGCCCTGGAGCTGGAGGTGGTGGATCATGCGCCAGTGGCGGCCGCCGTCCTCGGAGATGTAGGCGCCGGACATGTCGCAACTCAACATCATCAGGTCGGGGTCGATGGGGCTGATGGCGGGGGAGAACATGCCGCCGCCCCCGGAGAGGCCCAGAGATTCCCAGGTGTAGGTGGGGAAAGCGGCGGCCTGCTTGGGTTTGACGGGGGCGCCCACGGCGGGCGCGATGACGATGATCGCCAGGAGAGTCAGGAAGAGGAGGCCGGAGGCAGCCCATCGGTTCATGCGCGAACTCCAGGAGGAAGATGCGGGCTAGATTAGGGGTGGGCTGGGCAAGTCCTGCCTGGGCGCGCTTGGCGGCGCCGCCAACAGGACAGCCCAGTGCGGCCGGAGAACTGGCCGGGAGCATAGAGGAGGCGGGGATGAACGTCGTTTCGATCATGGCGCACCAGGACGATGAGATGTTCTGCCTGGGCACGATGCTGAAGTGCCGGGAGCGGGGGGATGCGCTGTTCTTCATCACGCTGACGGACGGGTCGAAGGGCTTCACGCAGCGACCGGATATCACCCGTGAGGAGGCGGCCCGCATCCGGCATGAGGAGATGAGCGCGCTGGCGGCGGGAGCGGGCGGGAGCTACATCAACCTTGGCGAGCAGGATGAGTTCCTGTACGACACGCCGGAAGTGCGGATGAAGTTGATCGAGGCGATTCGGAAGACGCAGGCGGAGCTGATCTTCACGCACTTCGAGAAGGACTACAATCTCGATCACATCACCACGAATCTATTGGTGCGGCACTGCGCGATGCAATCGCCGCTGCCAGTGCTGCCGACGGACTCTCCTCCCCTGCCGGCGCACCCGGCGATCTTCATGATCGAGCCGCACGGGCCGATCGATTTCCCGGCCACACACTTTGTGGATATCAGCGACTTCGAGCGCAGGAAGTCCGAACTACTGAGCTGCCACCGATCGCAGGAGGAGGCGATGAAGCTGACGCTCGGCACGGGCGTTGGCGAGATCTGCGCCATCAAGTCTCGCTATCGGGGTGACCTGGCGGGGTGCGCGC
>Ga0315273_10004521_pt1 | contig 17034 bp, 15 predicted proteins | sample YL17G02_0_MG_FD_205753 | JGI IMG/M metagenome (GOLD analysis project Ga0315273, IMG submission 205753) | Sediment microbial communities from Yellowstone Lake, YNP, Wyoming, USA - YL17G02_0 | ecosystem: Environmental > Aquatic > Freshwater > Lake > Sediment | place: USA: Wyoming | collected... | reverse complement strand
TGGAGGGAAACGTTGCCAGGGTCATCGTCTCAAGCCCCGCCAAGGCTCTGCTTCCCAGGAGGCTCATCGTGAGCGGCTGCGGTGGATCGCCCTCCTTTCTGGACCCTAGCCGTCTGCCGGTCATCCCCTCGGAGCTGAAGATAGGGAAGGAGGAGATCTTCCTGGCTATGAAGGCCGTCTCGCAGTCTGAAGTTCACAGGGCCACAGGCGGAGTTCATTCCCTGGGCCTCTTTCTTGAAGGCAGGGCGTTATGCCTAGCGGAGGATATCGGCAGGCACAATGCCCTGGACAAGGTCATCGGTCGCGGCCTCAAGCTGGGAGCGAGCTTCGGCCGGACCTATGTGGCCTCAACGGGAAGGATATCCTCGGAGATGGCCCTGAAGGCCTCCCGAGCCGGGATTCCCTTGACGGCCAGCCGGGGGGCGGCTACAAGCCTGGCCCTGGAGATCGCGGAGAAGACGGGCTTGACCATCGCCGGCTTCGTTCGCGGCAGGAGCATGAGCGTCTACACAAATCCCTGGAGAATTGCAGAATATTGAGCGTTGCTCCCCCTGGCCATCTGCCTGGCCTCTCTCAACAAAGCCGGACTGCCTCATCTCTTCACCAGGTCTGACGTTCTCGGTGCTTCTCCCCCAAACTACGACTCACTATTACGCTTTTTCGTGTGTCGCCCCGGAGCCTTTAGATCCCGCTCAAGGCCGCGAATCCCGGGGCGTCCGCGGGGAACACTACACGCGAGGGGCATTGAAAACTGCTTACCCGGAAAGAGCCCGAGGCCCCGGAAAAGGGACACTTAGGATTTTTTGCAGGAACCCTGCAGACACCCACAAAGGATTTACTGCGTCCCTCTCCAAAATTATATAATCACATCTGCTGTCCTAGACTCGACAGGATCGATCTCTGGCATGCTCAGGAGACTATTTGGAAGATCGGGACCCTCGATCACTCTGGTGGGGCTGGGCGGCGAGGGCGTCCTCCGCACATATGGCAGAGGTGCCGAGGCCATGGCGGTGATCGGGGAGGCCGAGCGGCAAGGCATCGGCTATTTCGACTCTGCCCGGGCTTATGCCGGCAGCGAGGGCTACTATGGATCTTTCTGGCGGGAGCACTCTTCTCTGCGGGAGAGCACCTTTCAGACCAGCAAGTCCGCAGCTCGGGACAGGGATGGTGCACAAAATGACCTTACGCTGACTCTTGAGACCTTGGGCTGCAGCTTTCTCGACCTCTGGCAGATCCACGACCTGAGGACGGGGCGAGATCTTGAGGACGTAGAGGCGCCGGGCGGAGCTCTGGAGGCCTTCCTCCAGGCGAGGGAAACGGGACTGGCGAAGTTCATAGGCGTCACCGGCCACCACAATCCTGCCGTCCTGGAGAGGGCAGTCTCGAGCTGGCCTGTTGATGCCGTGCTCATGCCGGTCAATCCCATAGAGGCCGTCCTGGGGGGCTTTCTGGACAGAGTCTTGAAGGCGGCGCAGGAGAGGGGAATGGCCGTCATCGGCATGAAGGTTCTGGGAGGATCTCACTACCTCTCTGCCAAGGCGGGAATATCTTCGGAAAAGCTGATCAGATTCGCTCTCTCCCAGGATGTCGCCACGGCAATTGTGGGCTGCTCCAGCCCTTTTGAAGTGCAGTCCCTGGCCAGAGCTGCAAAAGCCTTTCAGCCCATGTCGAAGGAGGAGCAAGAGGATCTGGTGCAGATGTTCAGACCTCACGCCAGAAGGATGGCCTTCTATCGGGGAGTGCTTTAATCGGGACCGGCGCGTCTTCCTGATTATTACCGACGGTTGAAAGAAGTGATAGTCCCTTTTCAAATGAGGTTTCCAGTACCGTTTCCAGTTGAGTCTGCCCTTTTTTCCTGGTGAACTAATATCAGGTCGTGAGCCAACAATTAGGCTGCCTTAAGCGAGTCCTATTCCTGCCTGGGGGCCAAGCAATATGGGAACAAGGGGGGGGTCGAAGGCCTCAATCTTCTGATGTGGCGTGTCCGAATGAGTAAATCGATCTATTAACCGTTTTCGACTCTCCAACGTGTAGTGTTCCCCGCGACCGCTTAGGGAAAACGCCCGCGGCCTTGAGCGGGATCGAAGGGCACCAGTGCGACACACGAAAAAGCACAATAGAAAGTCATAGTTGAGGATTATTCTCTACTTACTTAAACGGGAGGTCTTGACGAAATCTAGTCGTCTTTCTCTACAAAGAGCACTAGATCATGACCTCGAGCATCCTCTCTATCGCCTTCCTCGCCCTTTCTGCCACATCCCCTGGCACCCTCACCTTCGGCTCCAGAGTCTGCAGCGCTCTCTCTACCATTGAGAGGTCGGTCTTCTTCATGTTCTCGCACACTGCCTTTTCGCTCAAGGGGTAGAATTCCTTCTCCGGGCTGTCCTTCTTCAGACGGTAGATCATCCCCACCTCAGTTCCTATCACAAACTCCCGCCCTTCGCTCTTCTTGGCATGCCTGGACATGCCCGAGGTGCTGTAAACATAGTCTGCCAGATCGACCACCTCCGGCCGACACTCGGGATGCACCAGAACCTGCGCTTCAGGGTGCAGCCTGCGGGCGGCCCGGACATCCTCTGCGCGGAACCGATCGTGGACGTAGCAGTAGCCGTTCCAGGGGATTATCAACTTCCTCGTAAAGCGGGCAACGTAGGCGGCCAGATTCCCGTCTGGGACAAAGATGACCTCCTTCTCCTCCAGGGACGCGACAACCTGCACTCCATTTGCTGAGGTGCAGCAGATATCGCTTTCCGCCTTGACCTCTGCTGTCGAGTTCACATAGCAGACCACGGCCGCCTCCGGGTACAGAGACTTCATATCCCGCAGCTGCTCGGCATCGATCATGTGAGCCATGGGGCAGAAAGCGCCGGCCGCGGGAAGCACTACCGTCTTGGCCGGAGAGAGGATGGCCGCAGTCTCGGCCATGAAGTCCACGCCACAAAAGATTATGACATCAGCCTCCAGCCCGGCCGCAGCCCGGCTCAGCTCCAGGGAGTCTCCCACCAGGTCGGCCGCCTCCTGCACCGAGGCTATCTGGTAGTTATGGGCCAGGATAACCGCGTCGCGTTCGCTCTTCAGGGCGAGGATCTCAACAACAGAGGCCATATAACAGGGTGGAGTCTCCAAAACTATTATTTGAACCTATTTAATAGATACGCTTAATAGAATTACCACGATTAAACTGAGCTTTACCTCAGCCCCCGATGGCCGCGGGGAAGAGGGCCAGCTCGTCCCCCTCCGCCAGCTCCGAGCCTTCCCCTTTTAAAGAGGCGATGTTCTTGCCGTTGATCAGGATGTTTACGTCTTCTCGCAAGCCCCCGGAATCGTAAAGCAAGGAGCGGAGAGGACCGCGGCTGGCGCATAGCGCATCCAATAGCTCCTTTACAGTGGCCTTCTCCGGCAGCTCCATCCAAATCTCATTTCCCAGAATGTGCCTGAAGCCGGCGAAGGCCTTGACCCTAACCTTCATCCATAACCTCCTTTGCCCTCCGCAGGGCCAGCATCGCATCCTCCATCTTGAGATCTCTTCTCTCCCTCTCCAGGAACGCTTCCAAGGGTCCCAGCTTCTGGGTAGGCAGCAAGCCTTCTGCTCTTTCCATAATCCTCTTGTAGCTCCTATCCGGGAAGTATAGCTCGGAGGCGATCTTAAGCAGCACCTCTTCTGTGTTGCGGTCAATTATCCCCCGCTCACGGGCTATTTTCAGGTTATGCCTGATGTTGACCAGGGGCTCGGATAGCGGCTCCAGAGTGAAAGGATCGAAGATGAGGGCCACCTCGTCATCAGAGACAAGATCCCCTTTCTTATATGCCATATAGATCTCCCCCACACCCTCCATGCCGTAGACGTCCAGCTCCGCCGCCCTCAGGGCCCCCATGCTCGAGGCTCCCAGGACTCTGCAGCCCCGCCCGAGAGCATATAGAACCTCCTTATGGGCTACAGAGCAGTCCTGAAAGAAGACGCCGTCTATCAGACAGATGATGCTTGCCCCCGACTCCGCCGCCTGGTAGATATCTCCCCTCCGGGCAGGAGGCCTGTAGTCGGCCTCCAGAATCCGCCGGGCTCTATCTGCGGGAAGGCTTGGCCCCAGAAATACGACGGTTTCTGGCATCTCTGCTCCGCCGGCCCATCCTCTCCGAGTCCACTGCCGATATCTCGAGACCTGGCACTATGATCCTCACCACAGGCACGCCGATCTCCTCTCTCGAGAGGTCCACGGCTATGACCCTGTCCATTCCTGCCTCCTGCAGCCTGGCCAGCATATAGTCGATGTCTTCCAGGAAGTCATCGCTGTCGTAGGATCTGATCTCCGCGAAGTCCTCATGGGCAGATGCCTCAAACCAGTGCGCGTTCAGCCGCTTTGATCTCTCATAGCCGATCTGCCTTCTGAAGTCCGCAGCTGTCGTATCCTCCCTGGCCCCGTGTATCTGGGTGAGACGGCTCTGGGCCACCTCGGTCAGGGCGCGCAGCACAGCCACTCCAGCGTTGGTATGGGTGCCCATGCCTGTGGTTAAAAGCGTAGGGTCCTTGAGCTTGATGTCATCGGAGACGGCGGCACAGGTGGGAATTCCTATATCGCTGGTGATGTCCTTCAAGTAGACGGCCACCTCCGCCCGGTCGAACTTGTCGAGCAATGCTCGAGCCAGGCCGTTTCCCACCTGCTGGATGATGGGCCCCGTTTGGCGCGAGGCCTCGACAAGGGACCAGGCGTCCCTCTCGATGACCTCGGCCAGGCCGTGGAAGACCGCCTCTTCCATCTCGTTGCCCGATGCCAGGCCGCTGGTGTTCGTCCGAAAGAGCCTGCGGTAGCCTGGGGGCAGGGGATGAAAGACGGCATTGGCAGGGACCAGCATCTCCTCATGATTGATGAGGTCCCATCCCGGGACCCAGGGTATCTCGCCCCCCCCATCGGCACCGGAGGGCAGGACCAGGTCGGCAGGGTTGAGGGCCTCCTCGCCAAGCTCTGAAAACCTGGATACCATCAGCTTTCTGTCCCCCACCTCGGCCGAATATCGCTCGATGCCCTCCATCATGGCCGAGACCCTGGCCTCCACTGGGGTTGCGCCTTTTCCGTTGTAGACGCTTATGGCCCCCCTCTCAGCCATAGGCCGGATGGAGGAGAAGACCGGGATGCCGATGCGATCGAGGTTGGTTATGTCCGCCACCCGGGTTATTCCTGCAGCCGCCATCTTGGACTCTATGCGCTCAAGGGTCTCCTCGGGAGGCAGTGCCCGGTGAGTGTCATCTTTGTACCTTTTTTTGCAGGATCGCAGTCTCATCCCTGAAGGCAAGGCGGCGCTGATATAAAAACCTCAAGGGTCAAAGAAAGGGAGAGGGATCCTCTTCCCACAGGTAGCTGCAAATCCGGTGGCGATGCCTTCTTGCTAGCGTATTCTGTCCTCGATATGGCAGGCTGCAGCCCGCCTGAAGACTGCTCTTGCCTTTGCAGGCCTCATCTCCCACGGCAGGACGGCACCGCTATGTAAGAAAAGAGATTAAGTATCAGAGGAGGGGAAGTGGATCATCTTTTCGGTAGGCTGTGGCCTGGCAGGTGGCAATAATAATCCCTTTTTCGTCTCTGGCCTGGATGTGGTAGGTGGAGATCCGCCTGGACCTGCTCACCTCCCGGGCTTCGGCAAAGAGAGCATCTTCGAAGGAGGCTGGGTTCACGTAGTTCACGCCCACGTTTAGAGCCACTGCCACAGTGCCGTGGGAGTTGGCCGCGGCCTCGAAGGCAGCGTCGATCAGGGAGAAGATGGCTCCTCCATGCATGGCCCCGAAGAGGTTGCGCAGATCTTCAGAAGGCAGCATCCTCACCAGGGCCCGGCCGGGCTCGATCTCCAAGAGCTCAATGCCGAAAAGCGAGGCGTAGGGCTCCTCGCGGAACCCGGATTTCAAAGCTTCTAAAGGCTCGATCAAAGTCAATCCCCAACTTTGCCATCTATTCGAAATGGTTATATCTGCTCTTCCCGAACTGATCAAATATGCCCTGTGCCACAGGCACCAGGCCGGAGCCCACCTCCATCGAGATGAGTGGATTCTCGGTTTCCCTGCTTCTCACCCAGGGAGCCATAAACCTATGGTTCGGCAGGAAGGCGGATAAGGCCCTAATCGCCAAGATATTAGTGGTAATATCCAAGGTGGACGCGAGAGCGGAGCACGAGAAGGAGGTTCTCTGCAAGTTCGAGGAGATCAGCGAGTTCGAGAACAATGGCTACATCCTCACTTCCTATGCTCGAAGAGGTGATAGGTACAGGGCCATATTTGTTGTGCCCTTCGCGGATTGCAGAGCACTGGACAGGTTCGTCGATTCCGTGGCCGAGGAGACGGAACGCGGCGAGGTGAAGATGACCCTTCACTGGAGCGGAGGAAGGTCCAGGATGAACATCCTGAAGGATGAGATGGACAAGCTCAAGTGCTTTAGCTTTATAAATGCAACTTACAAGGTTGAGCAAGAAAAGACCTGGCAGGAGGATAAATGCTATTCGCAAGCTGCACCGAGGAGATCGAGATCTCAGGGATAAGGAAGTGCTTTGAGGCCGCGGGCCCTGATGCCATCAACCTGGGGCTGGGGCAGCCCGATTTTGACACCCCAGGGCACATCAAGGAAGCTGCCATAAACGCCATCCGGGAGGGCTTCACAGGGTATTCGCCCAACTGCGGCTACCCGGAGCTTCTTTTGGCCATCAGCGAAAAGTTCCAGCGCGAGAACAATATCGAGTACCAGCCAGAGGAGATCATGGCCACCAGCGGAGCCAGCGAGGCCCTCTTCTTGGCCATATCCGTCCTCGTGGACCGGGGGGAGGAAGTCCTGGTGGGAGATCCCAGCTTTCTCTCCTACAGCGCCCTCACCAAGCTGGTGGGGGGAAGGCCGGTTGGTGTCCCACTAAACCAGAGGCTCACCATGTCTCCTGATGCCGTGGCAGAGAGGGTTACCAGGAAGACAAAGGCCATCGTCCTCAACTCTCCCGGAAATCCCACTGGAGCCGTGCAGAGGGAAGAGGAGGTGAGAGGCATTGCGGAGATTGCCGATGACCACGACCTGGCCATAATCTCCGACGAGGTCTACGAGCATTTCATCTACGAGGGAAGGCATGTCAGCCCGGCCCAGTTCTCGGATAACGTAATAACCATAAATGCAGTCTCCAAGACCTATGCTATGACCGGATGGAGACTGGGCTACATGGGCGCCAAGGGAATCACCCTGGAGCATCTTTTGAAGGTTCACCAGTACGCCCAGGCATGTGCATCCTCCATATCTCAGAAGGCCGCCTACGCCGCCTTGACCGGCCCGCAGGACTGCGTCCTGGCCATGAGAGATGAGTTCCAGAGCCGCAGGGATATGCTGATGGAGGGATTCGAGGAGATGGGCATGGAGCTTCACCGGCCGGAGGGGGCCTTTTACCTTTTCCCCCGGGTTATCGAGGGCGACGACATTGCCGCCCATATGGCCAAGGTCGGCGTTATCGTCGTTCCGGGCTCGGCCTTCGGTCCGGGAGGCATGGAGCACATCAGAATCTCCTATGCAGCATCCCGGGAGAAGCTGGCCACGGCCCTGACCCGCATGAGAGGCATCCTTTAAATAGGATAGCTTCAATCCTGCCAAGGAGTGATGAGATGAAGGAGCAGGTTGAGGTCAGAGAGCTGAAAGAAGGTAGGTATGTCATCATCGACGACGAGCCCTGCATAATCAAGGGAATTTCTCATTCTAAGCCGGGCAAGCACGGCTCGGCCAAGGCCAGGGTGGATGCCATTGGGATCTTCGACAATCAGAAGAGGTCCGTTGTCTCGCCGGTCACCTCCAAGGTCTATGTGCCTAATGTGGAGCGCAGAACGGGCCAGGTCCTCTCCATCAGCAACACCTCTGTGCAGCTCATGGATATGGGCACCTATGCTACAGTAGACGTCCCCATTGTCGAGGACCAGAGGGCGAGGCTGGAAGAGGGCAAGGAGATACCTTATCTCTCTGTGATGGGCAAGACCAAGCTGGACCTGCGCTAGAAAGTTTATCTTAAGAGATTAGTCCATCCTTTCAACTGGGCCTGGCAGATAGCACAGATCTGTCGCCCAACTTCTTTCTAAAAAGACTCTTAGGCTTGCCTTTCTTGCCTTATTGGCTTTAAGGGCCAAATCTCGACAGGTTTGATGCGCTCAAGTGTAGTGTGACACGCATCACGTGTGGTGGGCTGTCTATCGATGCTAGTTTGGCCCCGCTCTCCTCTCCCAGGTCTGGCGGTCCTCGGGCGTTCAAGCTGCAACTACTTACTATTGCTCTTCTTTGTGTGTCGCCCCGGCTCCTTTAGCTCCCGCGTGAGAACGCGGGCGGTTCACCTCGAGAGGTCGCGAGGAACACTACACGTTGGAGAGTCGAAAAAGGTTGATAGATCGATTTGCTCTTCACGGCCGGTGGTAACCCTACAGAAGAGAGAAGAGCAAAAATTTGATGGCACAAAAATATTTGCCCCCATTAGTCTGAAATGGGTCAAGAGATGACGACCGTTCCGTTCTCCCATCTTATGGCGCCGGGCAAGCTATCGTTGGCCTCAGCGGCCCCCCGGGGCATCATCTCCCCGCTGACCCATGCTTCCTTCAGACTATCCACTACAGTCTCTTCCCGCTTCAAGATCAGGTCCACCAGATGCACATGGGATGACCGACGCAGCATCATGAACTTGGTGGGGTTAAACTCCAGGGCTATGGTGGCGTTGCCGGCATCAAGCTTTCCATGGTAGGCATCTTTTCCCAGCTCCTCTCCCTCGTCATCCACGATTCTTGCGCTGAGCTGGTAGCTCCCTGGCCTGACCACTGTGATGCCCACCCCTACTGCGATCTTCTTGGCGGTGGTCATGTTCTCGAAGATGCCGTTCAAATATGCAGTCGGAGGCTGGAACTGGTTCGGATCCTTCTCAATGGTCAGGTTATCCCTGTAGATGTCCAGAAAATCTCCCTGCTGATCGTAGAGAAAGAGATTTTTAACTCTCAGCGGCCCGCACCTTCCCACCTTCCAGATTTCGCTGCCATTGACCTCCAGCCTTAGCGCCCCCGAACTCACCAGCTTCTTTCGACCGCTCAATGCTCGGATCAAGTTTCCCGAGCAATCAGTGAGCATGCCCTCCAGCATATACGTCCCGGGAGAGGTCAGGTTTATGCCAAAATCCATAGATAGCTTATCGAAATACCCGTCCTTGTCGGCGTCTTCCGTCTCATAGGACGCGAGACCCTCCAGGAAAGCGCTCTTGACAGCAATGCTCACCGGGATCTCAAAAGACTGGTTTGTTGATGAGATCTCGATATAGCCCTCCAGCCGGTGAACAGAAATGTTCTCGGGAATGGTCAGGCTGGCCTCCAGGGTGGCATTGGAATCGCTCTCTATTCTATCCGGCCCCTGGGCAGCAATCCAGCTCCATAGCTCCTCCGCGTATTGAGTCTGGCTGACGGTGAAGCCCTGTTCGCCTTCAGGAACATTATATCCGTAGACTTTGAGCTTCCAGACCCCTGGCATCGGCTGGGAGACCTCAATGGGGCCGAGCGCGCCCGAGCCCAGGGCGGCGTCTGCCGGATCGCCTCCCGGGTCCTCAAATAGGAGAAGGATGTCGCTTCGGTTGCCATTCTCCGGGCTTAGCTTGGCGGCAAGCCTCTTTGTCTCTGGGGTGACATTCAGAGCGGTCTCCCATATCTTCTTTTGTCCTACTCTTCCCGAAAAGTCCTGCGTCGTGAGGTTCTCCCTGACCCCAAGGTAGCTTACGTTCTCCAGGGGCAGGCCCCTATTCTCCAGTTCGATCTGCACTTTAGCCGCGGTGCCAGGAGATGCAGCCTCCAGGCTCCATCTCTGGGGATCGCTCTCCAGAAGAGAACGCTCCATCTCCAGGGTGTAGTTCACAGGCACGGCCGCCTTCTCGCTATGCACTGCTGCCAGCCATCGACCTGAGGGCGGATATTCTACGGTGGCATCTTCTGCAGTGCCATGCTGCTTTCCGGCATAGTACTCGCTGGTGGGAGCAAGGAGAAAGAGATCCAGGTTGGAGTCCTGCTTCCAGCTCAGGCGGAAATCGATCTGGCTTGTTCCCAGAGGAACGTCCAGATAGTAGTAATGCCACTGGCTGTCCTGCAGTTGGCTCGCCTTTTTGGCGCGGCCCTTTTCCACTGCCAGTGGCTCGGCCACCTGGACGCTGACGGGAATGGAAAAGATGCCAGCACCTTTTTCTGTTATCTCTATAGATCCGTTATAGGTTCCAGGCAGGGCGTCCTTGGGAACGCTTATGGAGGCCCCAAAGACCTTCTGGCTATTAGCTGGAATGTTTCTGGGAAGCTGCTGAAGGGTGATCCAGTCGGCAATGCTGCCCTTTGCTTCTGCCGCCAGATTGTGCCTTTCCCGGTTGCTGTAAAATACAAAGCTATTGGTCCAGTCTTCATCCTGTGGCGCCAGAGCATAGAGCTTCTTCTGAGGCCGGTCAGCTCCTGCGTCCAGGCCCACGTAGAGGCCTCTTCCTGCTGGCAGGTAGGCCCACCGGCCGACTATCCATTTATCAGGCGTAACCGCGCAGAGGTCGTCGCTCAGACGCTGATATGACTCATAAGCGTCCAGCAGGCCCGCTCCTTGATAATACTCCTCGTACTCCTCTCCCATGCTGTTGTTCAGCTTCTCTGCCCCGACAGACATAGCAGCCTTAATCCCCGCTGGAGTGAGGTCAGGCTTGGCCTGGAGCAGAAGCGCCGCCAGGCCGGCGGCCACTGGGGTCGAAAGGCTCGTCCCTGACTCTCGGGCATAATAGAGGTCGATGTAGTCCGGCCGCTCTATTCCGGGAGGCACAGTGGAGACCACGTCCACCCCCGGTGCCACGACCTCCGGCTTTGTCCTGCTATCTCTGGTAGGCCCTGATCCACTGAAGTCGGCCACCAGGCCGCCAGCGTCGGAGGCACCTAGCGTAATGACCTTCACCCCGTCACCTGGAGAGTCGATGAGCCCGGGAGGCAGGGCCAGAAGTATGGGCACCAGAAGGATTTTCGAGTCAGCCTGGGATGTCTTCACCAGCAGTTCTGAGGCCGCAGAACTCCCCTCCCCAGATCCATCCAGCTTAATATTGTTCCTATTGCCGGCGGCCACGCAGACCACGGCTCCCGCCTCCATGGCGTTGTCCGCAGCCATAGTTATGGGTGGATTGGTCTCACCCAGGTTTATGCCCCCCAGGCTCAGGCTCAGAACGTCGGCCCCGTTGTAGAGAGCCCACTCTATTCCGGCGATGATATCCGATACCCTGCCGTTTCCTTCGCGGTCGATGACCTTTACATTGAGAAGGCTTGCCCCAGGCGCTATGCCCTTGTACTTTCCGCCCGATGCCGCTCCAGACCCGGCGATGATGCCCGCCACCATGGTTCCGTGGCCCAGCAGGTCTCTGGCGGCAGTTTCATCTTCTACGAAGTTCTTCTCCCCTACGACCTTGCCTTCCAGGTCGGGGTGATTCTTATCTACCCCTGAGTCTATTACTGCTACCACCACGCCGTTGCCATCCAGGCCCTTCTCCCAGAGCTTTTCGGCCTTGATGCCCCTCGCCGGGATCAGAGGCTCGCCCGCGGAAGCGTTGCTCTGGGGAGCAGCCACATAGACAGAGCCGTCCAGGTAGACGCTTTGCACAGAATCGCTCTCTGCAAGCTTTTTGATGGCCGAGGGCCTGGCCTCGGCAGCTAGCCCCTGGATGCGACTGTACCTGTACCTCACATCGATATCCTTGAGATCTGGAGCATCTCCTCCCTGCAGGATTACAATTATAGGTATCTTTTCTCCTTCGGCGTCGAGCCGCTCTGCCAGAGCGGAATCTATCTTGGAGTAAGGATATTGGCCCGGGCTTTGCCCAGCCGCTGCGGCGAAGAGGACCAAGGCCGACACGGCTGCAGAAATGAGCATGAGCTTTCTACTATACATCTTCAACCTTGCCTTTGACCGAAAGGTTTCCCCGATAATGGAAAATCACTACCCACTCCCTGGTAAGTAGATAATGCTAAATAAACCTGTGGTTGTCTTATGTCTTATGATTCCGGCCTGGCTGATCTCCAATTTGCTCTGGCTAGGACTACTTCTTCTTCTGGCATCTGTCCTGGCCGGCTCCGGCCTTCTAGCCGGCCTGGGATGGGCCATCTTTGGGTGCTACTGGATTGGACAGCCCGTCCATTTCCTGGGCCAGGAGGACTACTTCAATGCCGCTTTGACCATGGCCGCAGCCATCATCTGCTTTTACCTGGCCCTTAGGATCACGGCGTTTGGCGGCTGGTCAAGAGCATATGCCTGGGCCAGCTATGCAGCCGCCATCTGTGGCATCATATACTATCCCTTCGCCCAGATCGAGCCTCTCAGGACGGGGCTGATATCCATAACTGCCCTGATCACGGCGGAGGCGATGGCTGCTCTTTCTATACCTGCTTACTTGGAGAGCTGGAACATAATAGCTCTAAACGGCAGAACTGTGGAGATCGTCCTGGCCTGCACCGCCATCGAGAGCATAGCGCTTTTTGCGGGAGTGATCCTTTCCGTGGATGCGCCCCTTTCCCGCAAGCTGCTGGCAGTGACGGCATCGACGAGCATTATCTACATCCTCAACATTATCCGAAACGGCTTTGTGCTCATGGCCTACGGCTGGGACTGGTTCGGCCAGGATAGCTTCTTTTTCGCCCACAGTGTAGTGGCCAAGGCGGGATCCGCCCTGGCCCTTCTGGCGGTGGCCTATCTCGTCCTCCTCATTCTGCCCGAGCTGGCCTCTGTTATGGACGAGCTGCTGATTGAGATGAGGCATCCCGGGGTGGAGTCGGCTTGAAGCTGGCTCGAGACTCCACCGCCTGGATCTCCCTGCCCATTTTTGCGGCAGCCGCAACGGCTGCCCTGGGGAGCTGGTATGCCACAGCATTGGCCCTGGTGGGCTCTCTTTTTATACTCTTCTTTCATAGAGATCCAGACCGGTCGCCGCAGGGCGACGGCATGCTCTCCCCGGCTGATGGCAGGGTTATTCAGGCCTCCAGGGATGGCATAACCATCTTCATGGGGCCGTGCGACGTTCACGTCCAGCGGGCTCCTTTGGATGGTCTGGTGAAAAAGACTGAGCACAGGAAAGGAGGCCACGCCCCGGCCTTCCTGTCGGCAGCCAGCAAGAACCAGCAGAACAGGATAGAGATAGAGACCACTGAAGGGGACATTGAGCTCAAGCAGATAACAGGGACTCTTGTAAGGGAGATAATCTGCTACGTCTCTGCAGGAGATCGCGTATTGCGGGGGGAGAGGATAGGGATGATCCGCTTCGGCTCCCGGGTGGAGGTCACATTTCCCAAGAGCTATGAGCTGCTTATCAGGACGGGAGACAAGGTCCGGGCCGGGGAGACGGTGATTGCGGTGAAGCGCCTATGTTCATCGTAGGGCTTCTCAGGCTGCCGGACCTATTCTCTATCGCCAACGCCCTCTCTGGCTATCTCGCGCTGATGTTGGCCTTCTCGGGCCAGCCGCGCCTCTCCCTTCTGCTAATCATCTTCTCGGCTATCTTCGATGGCCTGGACGGCTTCTTTGCGCGCAGGATGGGCGCTACAGCTCTGGGAACTGATCTGGACTCTCTCGCCGACCTGGTCTCCTTTGGAGTGGCACCCGGCCTCCTGGCCCTGACAGCATTTCATCTCTCCTGGCCCGCCTGGATGGCTGGAGGATTTTATTTAATCTGCGGGGCATTGCGCCTGGCCAGGTTCAACGTCTGCGCCCCAGACGACCGCTTCTTTGAGGGCTTTCCCATACCTGCTGCCGGTCTGGCCGTCGCGGCCAGCGTGCTGCTTGGCAGTCCTGTGCTCACCCTGGGCTTCATGCTCTTGTTGTCCCTTTTCATGGCCAGCAGCCTTCCCTATCGCAAGATCCGCGATCCACTGTCACAGCTTCTCCTGGGCCTGGCCTTCTTGCCGGCGGCCCTCATGATCGGCCTTTCCTGGGATGCTCAAGGGGGCGCAACTCTAGTGATAATTATAGTTCTTGCGTATCTAGCCAGTCCGGTGGTCTCATGCCTACAAAGAGAGAGCTAGCAGCCTTCGAGGCGGGAATAAAGCTTGGCGCCCTCTATCATCAGTTCGTAGGGGCTCCGGTGAGCAAAGAGACTGCTAAGAGCCTGGAGCTCGCCATCAGCGAGAGCATCTCCTTGCAGCCTTTTGTGGAAAGGGTTAGCGTTAGCATCGACCGCAAGATGCTGGAGGAGAACGTCTTCGGCTATGGGGAGCTGCAGGGAAAGATGATCAAGGCAGATGTGGAGATAAATTATCAAGGAGAGGTGGTCAAAGCCAGGCTGGAGTACGACCGGGAGAATGAGTACCCCCTGATGAAGCTGCTCTAAAATTTCTATTTCTGTTTTTTATTCGAACTCTATGGTTCCCGGGGGTTTGGGCGTAAGATCATAGACCACGCGGACCACAGTTGGTATCTCGGCTGTGATCCTGCTGGAGATCCTCCTCAGCACCTCCCAGGGAAGCTCCAGCACATCTGCCGTCATCGCATCCCGGGAGGAGACGGCGCGCAATGCCACCACCCAGCCGTAAACCCGGTTGTCGCCCTTCACGCCGGTGGCCTTTCCGAGGATTGCAGCAAAGGCCTGCCAGGGGGCGAACTTCGCCACCTCCTCCTCCATGATGAAGTTGGCCTTCCTCACTACCTCCAGCTTCTCGCGGGTGACCTCGCCAACGATTCTCACCGCCAGGCCGGGTCCAGGATAAGGCATCCTCTCGCTGATCTCCAGAGGAAGCCCCAGCGCCCTCGCCACCTCCCTCACCTCGTCTTTGTACAGATCGCGAAGAGGCTCTATGAGAACCTTGAACTCCATGCTGCTGGGCAGCCCGCCCACATTGTGATGAGACTTTATGCCCCCTTCGGATTCGATTCGATCGGGGTAGATGGTGCCCTGGATCAGGCAATCCCCTCCGATCTTCCTGGCCTCCTCCTCGAATACCCGGATGAAGGTCTCTCCCACCACCATCCTCTTCTCTTCCGGGTCGGTCACGCCCTGGAGCGCCTCCAGGAACCGCTCCTGGGCATTCACCCTGACCAGGCCTATATCCTTGAAGAGCTGCTCAATGCGATCGGACTCGAAATGCCTCATCAATCCTGAGTCTACATAGACGGGGACCAGCCGGTCTCCTAGGGCCCTATGGGCCAGTATGGCGCAGACAGAGCTGTCCACTCCTCCCGACAGACCTATGATGGCTCTTCCCTTAACCTGCCGGCGGATATCTTCCATGGCATCTTGGATGAAGCGCTCCACATTCATGGCCATACTGTCTGCCACTGCTGCTGAGAATAATAGGCTTGCGGTTTTCGGGCCCTTTTTTCTTGCAAAAGGCTTTAAAGAGGGCACTTACAGAAAGCCGGCAACTGCAACTCATTGGCCTGAGGCCAAATGCCTAGAAAGGGAGCAAAGAAATGAACTATCTCGCGCTGATTGGTCTGATAGCCGGCATATCTGCGATATCGGCAGCCGTTCTTGCTGCTGCCGCAGAATCTGTTCCGGCTATAAACGAATCAGGAAATGTCACTGACCAGTGGCTCGATGCCAGCCTGGTCACTACCTCATGGAACCTCTCCTCTCTCTACAAGGACAAGGAGGCTGCTCAGGGAGAATATCAGAGGCTCGACCAGTCCTGCAGGCAGATCAACCAGACCTTTCGTCATAGGTTCGATGACCTGACTGGACCAGTGCTGCTTGATTACCTCGAGAAGGATGAAGACTACTCCAAATCTCTGAGCATTCTGTATGCCTATGCCAATGCCCAGAACAGCTTGAACGTCAACGATGAGTTCTTCCAGGGCTTCCTCTCCGATGTCCAGAACCAGTCTACTAATTACACAAAGTCCACCTCCTTTGCCACTGTGTTGCTGAAGTCGCTGCCAAGATCGGATTGGATCAGGCTCTTTGCTGAGGAGCCGCGATTGGAGACCTACCGCCCCTACCTGGAGGCCAGCTACACCCGCTATGTGGATCACCGACCAAAGAACGAGACCCAAGCGGCGCATCTGGCAGACCTCTCCAACCAGCTCATGAAGCTGGATACCATGTCCGAGAAGCTGATTGCCAATAACGTCACTGCTGCCGGCAATATAACTCTAAGCAACGGCAAGCAGTATGCCGTCAACTCCACTTCATACTACGATCTTCTCATGACGAGCGCCAACAGGAACGACCGCAAGATGTGCTATGACCAGAGGTACGATCATCTCTTCAACGAATCCGATGAGATGGGAGCCATATACGTCAATAAGTCCAAGCTCGACGATGAGTACGCCAGAGAGCTGAACTTCTCCGATGCCTATGATGCCAAGATGTTCGATTCCTATCTGAATGCCCGACAGATAGAGGAGATGAACCAGCTATTCAAGGAGCGAAAAGGAGATTTCGATGGATACTACGAGTTCCGCAGGGCCAAGATGGGCATCGACGAGCTGGCCCCCTACGACCTCTTCCTGCAGCTGCTGAAGAACCCCGACTGGAAGACCAACTATACAGAGGCTTTGAAGGAGATCGAAGCTTCATTCGCTCAGATGGATCCTGAGTTCGACCGGATATTAATAAAGACCGTCACCAGCGGCTCGGTGGATGTGTATCCCAATCCGGACGGGGGAAAGCAATCCACAGAATTCGCCCAGGATCTCTGCGCTCTGAAGCGTCCAGCGCTGGTATTCCTCAATTATCAAGGGCTTATCAACGACAAGGCCACCATAGCCCATGAGATGGGCCACGCCATCGACTTCTACCTGATGGGGCAGTCTGTGGATTATCTCTACTGCGGAGGCACCATCTACGAGCTGGAGATACCTTCCACCTTCCACGAGGAGCTCTTCGTGGATTATGTCGTCAATAACTACGATAAAGACACTGCTATAGCGGTTCTGGCCGACCATATCAGTGACTATGCCAACTACTTCACCTTCCAGACCATGATCACCGAGTTCGAGCACAAGGCCCATCAGCTCGTCAGCCAGAAGGGAAATGTGAGCGGCTCAGATCTGAATGCTCTCTGGGCAGTCCTCGAGA
>Ga0315273_10004520_pt1 | contig 17036 bp, 10 predicted proteins | sample YL17G02_0_MG_FD_205753 | JGI IMG/M metagenome (GOLD analysis project Ga0315273, IMG submission 205753) | Sediment microbial communities from Yellowstone Lake, YNP, Wyoming, USA - YL17G02_0 | ecosystem: Environmental > Aquatic > Freshwater > Lake > Sediment | place: USA: Wyoming | collected... | reverse complement strand
TGGTAATAGACGAGCATGAACACGACCACCAGGATCGTGCCGATGACGCCCGCCATCAGGCCATCCTGGATGGAGTCACTGCCGAGCGACGGTCCGACCGAGCGCTCCTCGACGACGTGCACCGGGGCGGGCAGGGCGCCGGCGCGCAGCACGATGGCCAGGTCACGCGCGGTCTCGATGTTGAAGCTCCCGCCCGTGATCGAGGCGTCCCCCGAGGGGATGCGGTCGCGGATGGTCGGGGCAGAGGAGATGACGCCGTCGAGCACGATGGCCAGGTTGCGGCCGATGTTGGCGCCGGTGATGCGCGCGAAATCGATGCGGCCGCTCGGCGTCATCTTCATGCTGACGCCCCAGGAGCCGGGGTTCGTGGACTCGAGGCCGATCTGGGCGTTGGCCGTGGCGATCGAGCCGCCCTGCATCTCGGGCTCGCGCTTCACCACGTACAGGTAGCGGCCGGTGACCCCCTGGGAGGCCTCGTCGGGGTTGCCCCACAGCAGTTGAGCGTCGCCCGGGATGATGGAGTCGAGGCCCGGCGTGGCGAGCAGTTGCTGCACGGCCGGCAGATCCTCGGACCGCACGAAGGCGGCGAAGTCCATGGACAGGACGTGCGAGCTGAGCGCGGTGCGGCGCAGGGCCGTGTCGGTGGCCGTGGCGTGGGTGGCGAGGTAGCCGTCGAGCTTGTCGAAAACGCTCCTCGTCTCTTCAGCCGTGCGCACCAGCTTGAACTCGAGCAGCGCGGTCTTGCCGATGAGGTCGAGCGCGCGCTTGCGCTCGGTGAGGCCCGGCAACTGGATGACGATGCGGTCCTCGCCCTCCTTCTGGATGAGGGGTTCGGCCACGCCAAACTGGTCGATGCGCTGCCGGAGGACCTCCATGGCGCGGTCCACCGCATCCTTGCCCTCGGCGGCGTTCATCTTGGAGCGGTCGACCTCGAGCACGAGGTGCATGCCGCCCTGCAGATCCAGGCCCAGGTGGATGGCCTTCTTGCGGAGGTCGGCCAGTTTCTCGGGGGAGACGCTGGCGAGTTGCTGGGTCGTGCGATCGTAGTAGTTGGCGTAGAACTGGTAGGACGGGAGCAGATACCAGACGGCGATCACCGTCACCAGAAGTACGCTCGCCAGCTTCCACTGGTCGGTGCGATTCATCGGATCCCTCAGGGCAGACAACGGCCGGCGCGCCGGGGCAGACCCGCGCTTGATGCAGGTGCCCCCCCGCGGCGCCGCCGGCAGGCGCAAGACGTTAGGAGCGTGCGAGTCTACGGGGCAGGGCGGAGAGTGTCAACGAATCCGAGTTCCAGCCCCTGCCACGCCCGGTTCCGGGGGATCCGCGAGTGAACCGGCACGAATGTGCAGTGAAGGGGCGACGGACAGCGCCGAGAGGACCGGGACGGGGCCGGTTGGCGGCCGGCCCCAGGGTGAATCGCGTTGCTTCTGGGAGGGTCGGGGTGAGGACTGGACGGCGGAGGTTGAGGTGGGTTCCCGGTTCGGAAGCACCGCGACTCAACGCAAGAGGCATTCCACTCCGCGGAGGACGGCCAGGCAACATCTTGCGGGCGGAACCGGCCCGCTTCCCGTCCGCGGGCCGTCGCCGCCGTCCACGCCCTGACACTGACGGGCACACCCGTGCTGCGTGACGCGCCGGAGTCGCGGCCTTCCCCGCCGTGGTTTCTTGACACCCCTGAGAGCCATTCCTATAGTGTGCCGTTCATCTGTGCCGGGCCTCTTTCACACCGTCCCTTTGCCCGGGAAAAGGAGCCTCCATCGCATGATTCCACGCATTCGTTGGGTGAGCTTCGCCGCGCTGGCGCTGCTCACGATCGCCTCGGCATGCCTTGCGGCGGAGGGTGAGCCGGCCTACAAGCCCGGCCAGGGAGGGATCGGCGGCCAAATCGGCGGATCCTACTTCGGTGTCGATCGGATGTTTGGTGCCGAGTGGTTCGCCGACTACTCGAATGGGGCCATGCCGCGATTCTCCTTCGCCGGGCAGTTCCGCTACGTCCACAGCAGGGACTGGCGCTGGCAGGTGAACCCCGGCTTCACCTGGACCGCCTACAAGACCGCCACGCCCATCCCGTTCACGGACGTGGATTCCCCGGACGACAGGGTGAAGGACCAAATGCTCGTCCTGTTGCTGCCGGTTACGGCGCAGATCCAGTACGTCGTGAAGCGGGGCCAGTGGTTCTACCACGCTGGCGCGGGGCCGGGCGTCTACCGGGTGTGGGTCGAGAACCGCCGCAATGTCATCAAGGACCCCGAGACCTACCGGTTGCACCGCGGCTTGTACCCGGGTGGGTCTTTCGAGTTCGGCGCCGAGCGCTTCCTCAAGTCGATCACCACCACCAGCATCGAGTTCACCTGGGTGAACCACCTGGTCTTCGCGCAGCGCGATGAGCAATTCCCGAGCGGCTACAACAGCAACCTGATGGCGACGGAATTGCGGCTGGGGCTCAACTACTACTTCGATCCGCTGAGGCAGAAGAAGCAGGGCATCGAGATCCCCGAGGTCAAGTGAGCCTGCCGGGAGCCACGGCGCGCGGTGCGCGCCGCGGCTCCCGGGTCTGCCACCCGGCGCCATGTCCCGAGGTCCGCCGTCATGAGTGACCGGGTCCGCTGGGAAGACAAGGTGGGGCGCGACGCGCTCACCTTCGACGACGTCCTGCTGGTGCCCGCCTACTCCGCCGTCCACCCGCGCGACGTGGACGTGCGCACGCGCTTCTCCCGCCGCATCGCGCTGAGTCTCCCCATCGTCAGTTCGGCCATGGACACGGTCACCGAGTCCGGGCTGGCCATCGCCCTGGCCCGCGAGGGCGGCCTCGGGGTGATCCACAAGAACCTCGCCATCGCCGAGCAGTGCGCCCAGGTGGACCGCGTGAAGCGCTCGGAGAGCGGCACGATCGCCGGCCTGGCGACGCTGCCGCCCTCCGCGACCCCGGGCGGACCGCGTGCGATCCCGCAGGAGGATCGCATCGAGAAGCCCAACCGCCATCCGCGGGCCTGCAGGGACGCGCGCGGCCGGCTGCGCGTGGCCGCGGCGGTCGGTGCGGGCGGTGACGTCCTGGAGCGCGCCGCCGAACTGGTGCGCGCGGGCGTGGACGCGCTCGTCGTGGACAGCGCGCATGCCCATTCGAGCGGTGTCATGAAGATCGCCGGGGCGGTGCGCGAGCGCTTCCCGGATGTGGACCTGGTGATCGGCAACGTCGGGACGTTCGAGGGTGCGAGGGCCGCTGCCGACCTGGGTGCGGACGCCGTCAAGGTCGGCATGGGGCCCGGCGCGATCTGCACCACGCGGGTCGTCAGCGGGGCCGGGATGGCGCAGATCACCGCCGTGCTCGAGGCGGCCCGGGCGCTCGAGGGACGCGATGTGCCCATCATCGCCGACGGCGGCATCAAGTACTCCGGCGACATCGTCAAGGCCCTCGCGGCCGGCGCGCACTCGGTGATGATCGGCAGCCTGTTCGCCGGGACGACCGAGAGCCCGGGCGAGACCGTGCTGCTGGAGGGGCGCTCCTACAAGGTCTACCGCGGCATGGGTTCGCTCTCGGCCATGGCCGCGGCGCAGGGGAGCCGCGAACGCTACTTCCAGGACGACACCGACGAACTCGCGAAGCTCGTGCCGGAGGGCATCGAGGGCCGCGTGCCCTTCAAGGGCCCGCTCGAGCAGCTCGTGTTCCAGTTGCTGGGCGGCCTGCGCGCCGGGATGGGCTATTGCGGCGTGGGCAGTATCGAGGAGTTGCGCACCCGGACGCGCTTCGTGCGCATCTCGCCGGCGGGGCTGCGCGAGAGCCACCCGCACGACATCACCATTACCCGTGAAGCGCCCAACTACGGCGAGCCGGGGAGGTGGTAGGGGCGGGCGGGCGTTCCGGGCTCGCTCCCGGAATTCGGTCGGCAGCCCCGCCAACGCGGTACTATGTTCCATGCACCGACCAGGCGGTTCCCCCACTGCCGGGACGTACTCGAGTCATCTGAGGCACTGGCCGTGTCCCCTCGCACCGTCTTTCTCATCGCGCTGTCGGCTCTCCTCGTCGGCCCAACCACGGCCGATGGATTCTCGCTTCGCTACAGGCTCGTGGACGTCTTCAGCAGCCGCGGCACTCCACCCGGCTGGCGCATTCTGGCCTCCGATCTGAACGGCGACGGGGATGACGATCTCATCCGCTCGACACCTGGCCGGGCTCTCTGCGAGGTCTATGTCCGAGCGCGTGGGACCTTCGAGACCTTCCGCGACGTCACTCTCGAGCCCGCTGGCATGGTGCTGACCGTCAGCGACGCTACGGGCGACGGCCGCTCCGACCTGCTGGTCCTTGTCCCTTGCGACAGCGCGTACCGGGTGTCCTGCCACGACCTGCACGAGCCGGGCGGTGGGGACCGGCCGCTGTGGAGCGCAGGCCCTTACCTCGACAGTTGCCGGGTCTTCCCGAAGGAGGGCGGCCGAGGACACGTGCTTGTGCTCGGGGTCCTCGATGCAGACGCCGACGGCAGGCCCGAGGTCTACCTCGACGTGCAGCCCTACGTGCCAGGGGGAGAACCGCGCAAGATCGTCTGTCTCGACGGGGTGACCGGGAAGGAACGCTGGCGCTATCTGTTGGCGTCGGCGCCCACGAAGTTGCAGTTGCTCACACGGCTCCGAGGGCGGGAACGACATCTCATCCTGCAGGCCTATGCTCCGAACAACGGTTTCCGGGTGGGCGGGGAGACAGACGCCAGCGCCTGCGTGACCAGCCTGTCGCCTCAGGGGCGCCGGGAGTGGTCCGTCCCCATGGGCGGGATCTACTCGGGTGCCGTCGTGGCGCTCGGGAACTTCGACCGCGACGGCGAGAAGGACATACTGGTTTCGACCACGATTACTGCTGCGGAGACACAGGCCGATTCTCTCGCGATGCCGGCGCTCTGTCTGCTCGACGCGGGGAGCGGCAGGATCCTTCGCCGCGCCCGCATCCCCTCGGTAATCATCGAGCCCGTGGTGTGGGATCTTGATGGCGACGGTCGTGACGAGCTCGTTGGAGTGGGGCAGGACCAGACCGTCTACTGCTACAATCCCGACCTCACGCCGCGCTGGGTCAACCGGCAGCGCAAGCTGATGGGCGTCCGGTGGATCGCAGACATGGATGGCGATGGGGCGCCCGAGATCCTCGCCGCCAGCATGGGCGCGATCGGGGTCTTCGACGCTCGCGGTCATCTGCTTCTCGGTTGCGATATCGCGAACAACGAGCGGGGCCTGCTCCCAATGAGACTTGCCGGGCGGACCCACCTCCTCGTGGTCGGCGAACGGCAGGCCCGTGTCGCCAAGGTCGAACGCCCCGACGTATCACCCACCGTGTTGGCGCTGGTCGGCGGTTCTCTGACCGTAGGTCTGGGCGGCGTGGGATACCTCGTGCGCAGGCGCCGGCGGCGCGCAGAGGCGCTGGTCGAGGAAGGCGAGGCCCAGGACCGTTTGCTCGAGGCGATGGTTGCCTTCGGGCACGCCGGCTCCTCCCTCGGCATCCTCGACCGGTTGCGCTTCCACCTGAGGAACTGGGACCGCGTGTGCGTACAGGACGGTGGAGAGAACAGGCTCGCGTCGTTGCTCGACGACTTCGTCGGCACAGTCCTGCCGGATCTCGTGCGTCTCGTATCCCTGGCCCGGAGTGCCCGCGTGAAGTCCCAGCACTGGCGCCCGCTGGCCCCGCAGGCTCTGCATGTCTCCGGCGAGCTGCAGCAGCTGATCGAGCGGGGCCCGGCGACGTCGGACGGTCGCGTGCAGCGCGCGGAGGCGGCGCTCGAGCAGCTCGATTCCAGCCTGCGGGGGATCCGTGCCCACCTGCGGCAGGTCTTCCGCGCAGAGGTCGAGCCGCTGGTGCGCAGGGTGCTGGCTCGGCGTGCCGGAGATCTCGCGGCCGCCAGCGTGGAAGTCCGGATGGAAGACCGGGGCCCGGCGGGACAGGCGGCCTTCGTCGCAGGAGGGCAGCTCAAAGAAGTGCTCGAGAACCTGGTCGAAAATGCGTTGCGAGCGATGCAGGAGGCGGCCGCGCGCCGCCTCGGCGTCACGCTGACGATCGAAGGCGCGCACTGCCTCATCGACGTGGCGGACTCGGGCTGCGGCATCCCGCTCCAGGACCACGAGCGCGTGTTCGACCGCGACTACAGCACGCGCGAGGGTGGCGGTTTCGGGCTCTACTATGCGCGCCAGGTGCTGGCGCGCTGCGAGGGGAAGATCTTCGTGCTGGCGAGCGCGCCGGGCGGAGGGACCACGTTCCGGATCGTGCTGCGCACGTCCTGACGCGTCCGCCGGGGGCGGGCGCCACGCCGAAAGGGGTCGAGATGGTTGACGCCAAGGTGCGGGTCCTCGCGGTCGACGACGATCGCGGCTTCCTCGACGACCTCGCGCGGCTCATGACGGATCGCTACGTGATCGAGAAGGCCCAGACGCCGAGGGAAGCGCTCGAGGCTGTGGAGCGCACGGCCTTCGACGCGGTGCTGCTCGACCTGGACCTTGGCCGGGGCACCGACGGTTTCGCGGTGCTCGACCAACTGCGCGAGCGCGAGCCCAATCTTCCGGTCATCATGGTGACCCGCGACGCGTCTGCCGCCTCTGCGGTCACCGCGCTCAAGAAGGGCGCGGTGGACTACCTCGACAAGCGTCCCGACCTCGAGGATCTCGAGCGGCGGATCACGCGGGCACTGACCGAGCAGCGCCTGAGCGGAGAGAACCGGGTCCTGAGCCGGGAGATTGATGCGGTCTGGGGGGCGATGGTGGGCGTGAGCCCGGCGATGAGCCGCCTGCGTGCGGCCATGGACCAGGCCGCGGCAGGCACAAGTCCCGTCCTCATCGTGGGCGAGACCGGGACGGGCAAGGAACTCGTCGCCCGCGGCATTCACCGCCTGGGCCGGAGCGGCGGCGTGCTCCGCGCCGTGAACTGCGCCGCCATCCCGCGCGATCTCTTTGAGAGCGAGTTGTTCGGCAGCGAGCGCGGCGCTTTCACCAGCGCCAGCCGGCGCATCATCGGCGCTTTCGAGGAGGCGCGCGACGGCGTGCTCTTCCTCGACGAGATCACCGAGATGGACCCGGGAATCCAGGCCAAGCTCCTGCGGGTGATCGAGGAGCGCGAGTTCCGACGGCTCGGTGGCGGCCAGCGCGTCGTCTTCCGCGGACGCCTTGTCGCCTCGACCAACCGCGACCCAGAGCAGGCGGTCGCCGAGGGCCGCCTTCGCAAGGATCTCTACTATCGGCTCAACACCTTCGTCATCCAGGTCCCGCCGCTGCGCGAGCGCATCGGTGACATCCCGCTCCTCGCGGAGCACTTCCTCTCGAGGAAGTCCGCCGAGTTGGGCGCGCCGCGACGCAGCCTCGACGCGGGCATCGTCACCCGGCTGTGTGCGCACGCGTGGCCCGGGAACGTGCGGCAATTGCAGAGCGCCATCGAGCGGCACCTGACCGGTGCGCCGCTGCTCGATCCCGGGCCCGAGGTGACGGCCGGTGGGGATCCTCCGCTCTGGACCGATGACCTGCTTCATTCCCCCTACAAGGAGGCCAAGACCACGGCGCTGCGGCGCTTCCAGAAACGTTACGTGGGCGCCGTGCTGGCGGCCCACGGCGGCGATGCCACGGCGGCGGCCGCGAGCATGGGCATCAGCGCCTTTGGTCTGCAGAAGCTGCTCCGCACCCTGGAGGAAGGGGGCGTCGAGTTGGACCTCTGATCTCCGGCACGCAGGTCTCCGCCCGGCACGGGCCCGCCAACTCGAGTTGGCGGGCCTATTCGTTCCCGGGGCCTGCAACTGCAGGGACTTGTGCCGTTTCCAGCGAGGCGCGCGCAACCGGAGTTGCGCGCAGTCTCCGCGCGGGACGGTTCGCGGCGGAGACGGTGAAACGATATCACCCGCTACTGGAGCGGTCGCGAAGCTCATCGTCGGCCGCGTGGTTCACGCACACTCGAGCCGGCATGGAGGGTGCAATACAAGAACGGCCTCGGCCGCCAGAATCGCGACCCCGTCGCCGGTGATCCACGAACCTGCGCGAGGGGACGCGCGGCCGACGGAGGATGGCAGGTGAGGCCGCAAGTGCTGCTGGTGGGGAGCGACGCCGAGCGGGGGGCGGCACGGCATGGGACCTCCGGCTCTTCCACAGCTCGCTCGCCTCGCCGAGTTTCGTGTACGAAGCGCCGCCTCGCCCACGCTCAATTCGTGGCTGACGTCCGGAAACCCGACTTCACTGCCACGCGTTGCCACGCGCTCCAGGATCTGTTCGCGCCGGCAGCATGCGAGCTGGTGCGGGTCACGACCGGGCCATGGCCGCCGTGCGCGGCCCCCAACCCCAACCCGTCCCGGCGGCGTGAGACACCCCGGACGGCCAGCCTCGACCCACCCCGCCTTTGGCGGGCCAACTCCTCGATGTTCGAAGCGGTCCACTTTCGAACGTCAGTCGGCGTTCAGCGTGATTGGCAACAAGAAGGAGTGAGCCATGCGGTGTCATTTGGGTACTGCGGTCGTATTCAGCATCCTGGTGCTGGGGGGGAGCGTCTCCGCGTTGTGGAGCCGCGCCAACTCGGCCGATTTGATCAACGGGTTCTGGAATCTGAACGACAACCAGGTCCCGCAGGGCTGGGTGCTCTGCGAAAGTTGGGGAAATGGAGGCATCGAGAACGGACGGCTCGAGGCTCACGTCGTAGACGCGCAACGAGGGCTCTGCACCGCGGGAACGATCCGGTGCACGTCAGCGATCCTGGCGCTGGCCTATGACGCAAACCTCGCCTATAGCACGAGCGGGTTCGTGAATGGCCTGCGAGTCAAGGCCGGTGCTCATGACTTCTACGTCAATTCAGGGATGTCCGAGTATCAGTGGGGTCTAGTCCATCGAGCTCGAATCTACGTGGATAACTACGTGTGGCAGAATCCGGATCCGGCCACGACGTTCCTGGATGCTGACTACCCGCTGGAGTACACGGACTACCACTACGAGGCCACGCTTTCTCTTGGCCAGATCGAGTGGAAGGCCACGAAGATCTCGGATGGGAGCGTCCTCTTCGACAACGTCGTGGCGGTGCCCTTGTTTGACCCGACGCAGGTGGAGGAAGTGGCGTTCACCGTCTACGTGACAACCGAGAGCGACGGCTGGATAGACAACTTGTCGGTGTCGGTGACGGGCCACACGCCTACGGAGCCGGTGACCTGGGGAGCGATCAAGGCGCGCTACCGTTGAATCGAGCCCTGCGGTTCCCTGATCCCACCCGCTTGTTCGACGCACCCGGGCCCCGGAGCTTCGGTCTCCGGGGCCCGGGGTCTGCGCCGCGACTGGATGACCCGGCGCGAATCTCTCGGGCTACGCCCGCTTCGGCAGCTCGAAGTGGAAGTCGGGGTTTAGCTGGCGGATCTCGCTGACCAGGCGCTCGAGGCTCTCCACGGTCTCGGCGTCCGGCCGCATCTTCCAGGCCGAGTACAGCTCGAGCAACTCGTCCTGCTTGGTGCGCAGCAGTTGCTGCATCGCGGCCTCGTTCGCCGTGCGCTCGAGGTGGTAGACCTCGCCCTGGGCCAGTCGTTTCGCCAGGTCGAGCGGCTCGCCGCGCATGTGCGAGAGGATCTTGAGGTAGCGGTCGAAGCCCACGGACAGCTTTTCGATCACCTCGGCCACACCCGCGTTCCTGCGGTGCATCTGCTGACTATAGGTGTAGGCGAAGTGATAGTAGGTCTTGCCCCGCCCGACGTAGGCCTCCTCGCTGGGCTGGGCCTGCGCCCTGAGTCTCACGGGCGGGTCCGGGTTGTCGAAGATGCCGGTCGAGACCAGCAGGAAGTCGCCGTTGGTCTTGTGGATGACGTAGCGGATGCGCGCCTCGGACGAGCTGGCGAAGCGCCGGAACACGTCCAGGTCGTAGCGCGACAGGAATTTCTTCGACTGTTCGACATGCTCGGGGCTGATGAACGCGTGCAGCAGATGGGCGAGGTAGACGTCCACGTCCTCGTCGTAGCAGTCCGGGTTCGAGACCAGGCCGGTCTCGATCCGGCTGTAGAGCAGGCAGTTGATGGTGAAGTGGTAGGTCGGCTGGAGGTCGCGGCGGGTCTGCTTGAGCTGCACGTCGTGCCGAGGATCCATGCCGCGCCCCTCCCTGCTGCCGCGTCCGCTTCGGCGCGGGCGTCCACCCGCTCCAACCCGCATCTCCAACGGGAAACACCTGCATCCGCCATGCCACGGGGGGGCCGCTGCCCCTTGGATGCACCTGCTTGAAACTGCGGTGCCGCGGTCGTCCCGGGGGTGGCCTGGAGCCTCCGTCTTCCGAGCGATTTGGCTCAGAAGAGCACCCGGGATGGGGGTTCTGGCGCGGGCGGCAGGGGACTTCAGGAGGGCGTCGCACAGGCATTCGCCCCGTCGCGGGCACGCCCCGACCATGCAGTCTTTGCGGCCCCGCTTGAAGGGGAATCTCCAGTCCGCGGCCCGCACGCCGCGCAGCCGCAGGGAGATGGGCCACGGCCCGCCCTGCGCCCGAGGCCTTGCGTAGTGCAACGCGGCCGACCCGCTGCCGGCGCTGCGGTGCGGCGCGGGAACCCGCCCGGAAGAGCCCGCCCGCGGGGCATGTCACTTGCGAGTCCCCCGGATGTGACCCAACATCCGGCTTCGACTTCCATGCGCGACCACCGAGTCCCTTCCGCCCCAGGCGACGGCGCTGTCACCGGCGTGGTCCACCCCGGTGCCGGGCTCCGCTTGCGCCTGTGGCTCGGTTGCCTGCTGGGCGGTGTCGCCGGTGGTGGCGCCGTGGTCGGATTGTTCGCGTGGCTCTCGCCCCCCGACCCGCTCTTCGATCCCCTGGCCCTCGGCATCTGGCCGTGGAGCGCCGCCGTCTTCTGCCTTGCCCTCGCGGTGGGCCTGGGCCTCTGGCTCGACCATGGCATCGCCTCGCACTTGCGCGGCCTGAGCCGTGCGATCGCGGGCGGGGAACCGAGCGGGCTGGGTGCGCTGCCGGCTGCCAGGGGCTGGGGCGAACTCTCGCTGCTGACCGCGCAACTGCAGAGTCAACTCGTGCGCCAGCACGAGATGACTCGCGCCGTGGCCGAACTGGAGGAGTTGCGTCACCGCATTCGCAGCCTGCGCGGGGCAGTGGAGATGCGCCTGCCGGTGCAGCAGTCGGAGTCCGCGCGGCCGCTCGAAGGGCCGCTCGGACTGCTGATCGCCACTCTCAACCGCCGCTGGGCCGAGGATGAACTGGCTGAGGACCAGAGCCGCGAGGATGCACTCGGGCTGCGCCACGAGCTGACGCTGGCGCTCGTGGACGCACGCGACTCGGCCGAACTGGCCGAGCGCGGTTTCGTCGAGGGGACCGCGCTGCTCACGACCGTGCGCGAGTTGCAGCGTCTGGGCGGCGAGCTCAAGCAGGATCTGTCGACGGTGCCCGAGACGCCGGCCGTGCCAGCGCTATCGCTCGCGGAGTCGCAGCAGCGTTACCGCGAGGTGGCTGCGGCCGCGATCGAGGAACTGGTGTCCGCATCCAACCAGAGTGTCGAGTGTCTGGCCGCCGGCCTTGTCCGGGTGCAGGAGATCGGCGAGCAGGTTCAGGTGCTCGCCAACCGGGCGACCCTCATCGCCCTCCACGTCGCGCTCTCGGACTCGGGCGGTTCGGGCCCGCGGCGCGAGGGATTGTCGCGCGACCTGCGGAGCCTGGCGGGCGAGGTGCGCGCCGTGACCGACCTGACGGCGGAGCGGTTCACCGCCATCGATCGTGAAGTCGAGGCGGCGGTGGAGCGCATGAAGGGACTGCGGGAGCGCGTCGCCGCGAAGTTGAACGAGGCCCCGCCGCCGCCCGAGGCCGCTGCCGTCGCTCCACGCGCCGCGCCGCCCACCGAGGTGTCGCTGCGGCTGCTCGAGCGCGTGCGTGAGATGGTGCAGGATGCGGCAACCAAGGGCGAGCGGCTCTCGGCGGCGGGGGAGCGTGCCTCGTGTGCGGCCGAGCGACTCGTGCGCCGGCTCGTGGCGGCGGCGGGTACTCTCGAAGGTCTGGCAGTGCGCTTTGGCGCGACCGCGGAGGATTTGCGCGAAAGTGAGGTGGCGCCAGGTGTGCGGACTCCGTCGTCCGCGGGTGAGTTGCGCCCCGGCGACCTGCGGCTGCTCGGACCGGACCACGCGAAGCCCGGGGCCACGGAGCCCGCGCCCGGTGACGATGATGTCGAGGAGCGGCGATGAACCCGGCCGATGATCGCGGAGGCACCCGTGATCTCGCTCGCGGTCTGGTCGACGCCCTCGCGCCCGTCCTCTGCGACGTGGCCTCGCGGGACGCCGTTGGGGTCGCGTGCGAGGCCGCGCAGATCCTCGGCTTCTCCGGCCTCGACCGCCTGCTCGCGGCCTGCCTCCCGCACGCGGGGCACACCTGGCCGGCCGAGCTGGTGCCCGCGCTCGAGCGCCTGCGGCGCCTCGCCGCGAGCGCCGTCGAGACGGGCGCGCTCGGGGCCTTCCGCGAGGCGGACCGCGAGCTGGCGGGCCTGGCGGACGAGGTCTCGGCGCTGCAGTGGAGCCCGGCGCGGCGCGCGGGTTCGGACGCTGCGCAGCCGGTCGCCACGCTGAACCTCGCCGACGCGCTGGACGATCTACCGCTCGCCGACGACTCCTCGCGCGAACTCGCGCGCCGCTCGCGGCTCCTGCCGCCCGTGGCCGCGGCTCTGCGGGCCGCGCTCGACTGGCTCACGAGCGACTCGGGCCGTCCCCTCGTGCTGCGCGCGGAGGACTCGGTGCTCGAGGCGTCGTGCGAGCACATCGACTTCGACGCACTCACCCCGGCGACCGAGGTGCTCGCCGCGGTGGGAGCGAACCTGGGGCCCGGCGCCGGCCCGGTCGGCACGTGGACGGTCCGGGTGCCGCTTCACACCGGGCGCGGGGTCTACCTGATGCTCGTGCACGGCGGCGTGTCGGTCGCGATCCCCTGGCACGCAGTGCTGCGCCTCCACATGGCCGGAGCGGCGGAACTGGCTGAGCGCGAGAGCCTCGGCGGCTGGCCCGTGTTGAATGGGCCACTCGGTGGCGACCCGCGGCCGGTGGGCGATGTGCCGCTTGCGCTGGTCGCGCACGGGCGCAAGCGCGGCTGGCTCGTGGCCGACCGGCTGGTCTGGCGGTTGCACGCGGAACCCGTCGCGCCCACGGAGCGTTCACCCGCCGACGGACTCGTCACGATGGTCGAGACCGAGGAAGGCGAGCATTACTGGCTCGCCGATCCCGAGTGGCTCCTGCGCTCGTTGGAAGCCCCGTCCCTCGTGCAGCCCGCGCCGCGGACCACGCCCGGGTTCGCGCCGCCGCCTGAGCTGCCTTCCGCGCCGGAGTCTGCGCCCGGAGCGGAGCCGCCCGTGCTGCGCGAGGAGATCCCCGCGTCGCTCCCGGTCGCGCCGGCGACACCGGCTCCCGCGCGGCATGCGCCCCATCTCTGGCTGCTGACGCCTGAAGATGTCGAGCGCATCGAAACCGAGGACGTCGAGCCGGTCGGTTCATCCGTCCGGCCACCCGCGCCCGCTCTGCCTTCCCCCGGTTCGGCGCGCGCCCCCGACCCGGTGCCTGCGGCCCCCATCCGTGCGGCCCAGGCGCCGTCAACGACCGCGAGCGCGTCGCCGGTCCGGCGGCCGATGCTCAACGCCCTGGTGGCGGAGGATTCCATCACCGCGCGTATCTTTCTCGCGCGGCTGCTGACGCGGCTGGGTTTCGATGTCAGCACGGTGGACACGGCGGCCGCGCTGCGTGCCGAGCTGGAACGCTGCCCCTGGTCGCTGGTCTGCGTGGACATCGAGTTGCCCGACGAGGCCGGCACGGCCTTCCTGGCGGGACTCGCCGCCCGCCATGGCGCCCGCACGCCCTTCGTCGCGCTGGTGCGCGACGCCGAGGACCGCGCGGCCGCGCGCCGCGCCGGCTTCGAGCGCATGCTGCGCAAGCCCTTCGATCACCAGGAGCTCGAGCAGGTCCTGGGCCGCCTCGGCCTCCTGCCCCGGAGATCGTGATGAGCGTCGGCCAGACGACCGCGCGCGGACCGGTGGTGTCGCCCTGCATCCTGCTGGTGGACGACGACCGGCGCATCCTCGAACTGCTGGAGATCGCCTTCGCCGCCCACGGCTTCCGGGTACTCACCGCGCCGGACGGCGATGCCGCCATCAAGTGCGTGCTGACCGAGCGTCCCGACCTCCTCGTGCTCGACGTGCGTCTGCCGAAGAAAAGCGGGCTGGAGGTCTGCGAGTGGCTGCGCCGCGACCCCGACGACCCGAGCATGCCGGTCATCATGGTCTCGGCCGTCGCGGATGTGGAGACCCGGCTGCAGGCGTTCACGCGCGGCGCCGACGACTACCTGACCAAGCCGTTCTCCCCAAAGGAGCTGATCGCGCGGGTCAAGCGCCTGCTGGCGCGCTCGGTCGAAGCGCGCGTGGCGCGCGCACGCCAGCACGAGCTCGAGCGCGAGTTGACGCATGCGCGCGAGGCGGCCAAGCGCTCGCACACCGCGACCCAGCGCGAGCAGCGCCTGCGCGACTTCGAGCGGGGCCCGGGTCTCGACCTGCTGAGCGCGGGTGACGAGGACGAACTGGCGCGCCGGTTGCTGCCCCTGCTTCGTGCGCGAATGGGTACGACCCTGGTGGGGCTGTTGCTGCCCGAGAACGACGGCGGGGCGCTGGTGCCCGCAGCCGTGCGCGGCGATGGCCCGGAGCGTCTTGCCGCCCTCGCGCTGCCGCGGACGGGCGCGCTGGCCGTGTTGCTCGCGGGGCTCGAGCGGCCGGTCGTGCGGCGCGACCTGGAACGCTTTCCCGAGCTGGCCCTGGAGGTGGCGCCCTTCGTGGCCGAGGGTGTGGCGCTGCTCGTGCCGCTGCGCGGGCCTGACGGACTCGAAGGGCTGGTGGTACTGGACGAGCGTCGCGACGGGCTCCCGTTCCCGCCGTCCGAACTCGAGGCCCTGGCGAGTATTGCGCCTTTCGCGGGCGCGGTACTGCACCACGCCCGGCGCGTGCGCGCGCTGGCGGAGCGGGCACTCGTGGAGTTCGTGGGACGCGGGGCTCCCGGGGCTGATGGCCGCCGTGCGCGCGCCGAGGCAGGCTTCCTCGTGGAGCACGCCGCTCAGGCGACGCTGGTGCCGCTGCGTCAGCGCCGGCTGCTGGCGAACGCCATCCGGCTGGGCCGGGGCGTGGCGACGGGTGAGGGGGCGGAGGCGCTCGAGCGGCTGGCAGCGGACGACCCGACCGGGCTCGCACGCGACCTCGTGACGCTCTTCGCGCGGGCGGACGCGTCCGCCGGAGGTGGAGACGATGCCCCCGTGACCGGGGACGGCCGAGCGGCGGTGTTGCTCGCGGTGGCGCTGCTGCACGCGGAGGAACGCGAGCGTGGCGCGGACCCGCGATCCGCGCTGTCGCGGGCACTCGCGGTGGCCGGCGCGCGGCTCGATCCGATCACGCGCCAGGCGCTCGAAGCCGCCGCGCGCGAACTGGCGCTGCTGACGGTCGAGGTGGTGTAGCGCGCGTCTTCCGGGCGGGGTCATCGCGCACCAAACGCGTTCGTCGCGTGCGATGTGCCTGGACGAAGAGACCGCCCACCCCCGTCGGGAGTGGGCGGTCGTTCATCCGGAGCGTGCGCGGAGTTACTTCGGTTGTCTGATCCCGCCGAAATCCAGCTTCGGCGTGGCCTTCGCCTCTTCGGCCACCGGGTAGTACGGCTCCTCCTTGAATCCCAGCAAGCCCGCGTAGAGGTTGGTCGGGAAGCGCTTCACCATGACGTTGAAGCCTCTCACCACCTCGTTGTAACGCATGCGCGCGACGGCGAGCCGGTTCTCGATGCCGCTGATCTCGTCCATCAGGCTCAGGAACGCCTCGTTGCTCTTGAGCTGCGGGTAGTTCTCCACGACGACCAGCAGCCGCGACAGCGCCGAGGTCGTCGCCTGGTCGGCGGCGATCCCCTCCTGGGGGGTGCGGGCGCCGCCCAGCGCGGCCCGGGCCTTCGCGATGTCGCCGAAGACCTGCTGTTCCTGCAGCGCGGTCCCCTTCACGGTCTCGGCCAGGTTCCCGAGCTTCGAGCTGCGGGCCTGGAGTTGGTTGTTCACCTCCGCCCACCCGTTCTTCACGCCCTCGTTTGCCGTCACGAGGCTGTTGTAGCTCCCGAACAGGCGGCCCGCGATCAGGATGATCACGAGCGCCACGACCGCCAGGATGATCAAGCCACTGCGCTTCATGCCGGCTCTCCTTTCGTTTCGGTCACGCCCGGCGTCGAGCCGGACGATCACAGACTACCATCCGCCGCTGCCGCCACCTCCGCCACTGCCGAACCCCCCGCCGCCACCGAAACCGCCGAAACTGCCGCCACCGCCTCCGCCCGAGCTGCCTCCGCCAAAGCCACCGCCGAAGCCGCCGAACGAACCGGGGCCCACCCACCAGCCGCTGCCGCGTCGTCCGTGACGCCCGCCACCGCCGAGGACCTGCGGGACCAGCCCGAACAGGATCATCGCCACGACGAAGACCACGAGCGCCAGCGGGAAGTCCCCGCCGCCCTCGCGGTCGCGTGAGTAGCGCAGCTCGCGTCCATCCCACTCGAGCGTCACCCCGCGGTCCTTCGCGATGATGCTCGAGACCCGGAGTGTCGCGGCGGTGATGCCGCCCGCGAGGTCGCCGGTCCGGAAGCGCGGCGTCATCTCGGTGCGGATGATGCGCGCCTCGAGCGCGTCGGGCAGGATGCCCTCGAGCTCGTAGCCGGTCTCGAAGGCGATCTTGCGCTCCTCCAGCGCCACCAGCAGCAGCAGGCTCGTGCGGTTCCCCTGGAACCAGCGCTGGTAGGCCTCGGTCTTGTATTGGATCGGATCGAGGGGGGCTGTGGTCCGCAGGGTGAGCACCGCGAACTGAACGCCGGTCTTCTGCTTCAGCTGGTCGAGGAACGCCTCGAGCCGGGCGCGCGCGGGCTCGTCCATCACGCCCGCGCGGTCGTTCACGAAGCCGGTGGGCGCGGGGGTGCCCGTGTCGGCAGGGGCGGCGCTCGGCAGCTCGGCAGAGGGCGCCGGCCGCGCGTGCGCGACCGGGGCGCTGTCGGCGCCTGCCGGCGCGCCCTGCGGCCACGCGCCCGCCGGTGCCAGCAGGAGC
>Ga0315273_10004519_pt1 | contig 17037 bp, 11 predicted proteins | sample YL17G02_0_MG_FD_205753 | JGI IMG/M metagenome (GOLD analysis project Ga0315273, IMG submission 205753) | Sediment microbial communities from Yellowstone Lake, YNP, Wyoming, USA - YL17G02_0 | ecosystem: Environmental > Aquatic > Freshwater > Lake > Sediment | place: USA: Wyoming | collected... | reverse complement strand
AAATCTGGTCGCGGGAATCGCTGCAGACCTGGCTGCGCGGGGAAAGGAAGATCGACGCGGATATCGCCTTGGATATCTGGCATGACCATATGTCCAAACCGGATTTCGCACCGGGTATCAGCGAGGACACAGAGCGAAGACTGACGGATGTTATCAAGAGGGCTCGAGGAGCGATTGCCTGATCGGATGAATAACGAGTCGAATCCGGAAAACCCCCCGCCCCCCGGCCCCAGCGGTCCACGGGAAATCAAATTTCCTATCAGTGCAACCCGAACATTCACCGGAACAGGCGCTTGCGGATGCTGGAATTGGCGTTAGAATCGCCGGAAAGGCCGGCGGTCACGCCAATGCGTCGGGATCTGGATCGGCCAAGCCAAGGACCGTATGGTAAATCCGAGCTCGCGGGTGATGGATTCCCGCCATGCGGGCCGCGAATTCAAAAGGAGCCGCCGTGATTGAGAGAGTCGTTCTGATAGGCGCCGGCAGCGCCATGTTCACCAGGGGGCTGCTGGCGGACGTATTGAGAAAAGGCTGGCAAGGCGAGATCGCGCTGGTCGACATCGACGCCGACGCGCTTGAGGTGGCGGAGAAACTCGCTCGCAAGATGCTGGATTCGCGGGGATCCGATCTGAAGCTCAGAGCGTCCACCGATAGGCGCGCCCTGCTCAAAGACGCGACGGCGGTCATCTGCACGATCGGCGTCGGCGGGCGGGAGGCATGGCACAAGGACGTTCTCATCCCACGCAAGTACGGGATCTATCAACCCGTGGGCGACAGCGTCATGCCCGGCGGCACGTCGCGAGCGCTGCGAATGATTCCGGCAATGGTCGATATCGCCAAGGATGTCATGCAACTGGCGCCGGATGCATTGTTCTTCAACTATGGCAACCCGATGAGCGCTGTGTGCCGCGGAGTTCGCAAGGCAACCGGCGCCAACATGGTAGGACTCTGCCACGGCGTGTTCGGCATTGCGGCGGGCATTGCCAGCCATCTCCGGACGACGCGCGAGCATCTGACTTACACGGCCGTGGGCATAAACCACCTCACTTGGTTTACGGAACTCCTGGTGGACGGCAAAGATGCCATGCCTCGCTTGTGTGAAATTGCTGCCCGAAAGCTGGGAGCGGGAATCAACAAGGAAACACTGGGCAGGTACTTCACGGAGGCCGGAGATGCGGATAGAGATACGGCAATGTCCGGCACCTGGCCGTTCACCTTCGAACTGACCCAACTGTTCGGCGCATTCCCCGCTGTGGGCGATCGCCACATTACCGAATTCTTCCCTCACATGTTCAGCGCCAAGGGCGGGTACTTCGGTAAGACGCTCGGCATCGACGCGTTCAGTCTCGAGCGCTGTCTCGAGGATGGGCACGCCAAATTCGCGGAAATGAAGGAGCATGCATTCTCTCCCGATCCGCTTCCTGACGACTATTTCGATAAGATCTCCGGAGAGCACGAACAGGTTACGGACATCATCGAGAGCATTCGCGCGGATGCCGGTAACGTATTCTCGGCCAACTTGCCAAACCGCGGGCAGATCCCCAACCTCCCGGCCGAGGCAATCGTGGAATGCCCGGCAATCGCGGACGCGACCGGCCTGCATGCGATAGACCAAGAGCCTTTGGCGCCGGGACTCGCCGGCACACTCGCCACACGGTTCCAGTGGGCCGAGACAGTCGTTGAGGCCGCCCTGGAAGGCAGCCACAGGAAGTTCGTGCAGGCATTGCTGATCGACGGCGCCGTGAAGTCGGTCGAAATCGCATACCGCCTGGCGGACGATCTGCTGGACGCCCAGAAAGAGTATCTGCCGCAGTTTTGACCGGGCAAACCGGCGCCATGATGTAAGGGCACAACGAGGCAACACCCATGCAATCACGAATCCTGACCGATGATCAGATATCGCGGATACACAATGCATCCCTGGCCATACTTGAGAAGACCGGTGTAATCGTACCGCACGAGGACATGCTTGACCGGTTTGAAGACGCCGGGGCCTCTGTCGATCGGGCCGGCCTGCGGGTCCGCATTCCTGGTGATCTTGTCGCCCGTTCCATTGAGTCGGCAGGCAAACAGTTCACGCTGTACGGTCGGGACATGCAAAAGACGGCCGCCTTCGGCCAGGGCAGGCGCAACTACAACAGTATTGCCGGCGAGGCGCACTGGCTGGACGAAGTCGGCGCCCAACGTCGATTCGCACGCCTGGACGATGTCGCCACGGCAGCGAGGTTCTGCGATGTGCTGCCGGGGATCAGTATCGTCGGGGCCATGGCGGATCCTCACGAGCTGGCCGTTGAGTATCGCTGCGTTGACGTATGCGCGACGCTGCTGCGAAATACCACCAAGCCCGTGACATTCTGGTTCCATGACCGGGCATCGGCAGAATACATCAGCGAAATACTCATCGCACTGCGCGGCGATGAGGGTGCCGCCGCCCAATACCCCCTGTGCTATCCGTTCCTGGAGCCTATCAGCCCGTTGCGTTTCCCGTTCAACGGCATAGACCTGCTTTACGAAACAGCACGTCTGAACCTGCCTGTACCCATCGGGCCGATGGCACAGATGGGACTTTCCGCGCCATGCACAATTGCCGGGACCTTGGCGGTTGAGAACGCGGAGATCCTGGCAGGCGTCTGCATCACACAGTTGATCAGGCCCGGCATGGGGGTCTGCTACGGCGGCATCTGTCACGCCTTCGACATGCGGACCACGCAAATGATCTTTTCCGGCCCGGAACAGGCGATCTTCGGCGTGGCGATGACGCAGATGGGCAAGCATTATGGCCTGCCGGTCTATATCAACGTCGGCCTGACGGACTCGAAACGCCCGGACGCCCAGGCCGGCATGGAGGCTGCCGCCACCCTCTCGCTGGGCGCCGCCGCGGGGGCGGACATCTTCGGACATCTCGGCATAAGCGGCGTAGACCAGGCGGCGTCGCTCGATATGCTCCTCCTTCAACACGAGGTTGTCCGCTACGTGGAGAGCCTCTGCCGCGAGATCGACTTCTCTGACGACGCCCTCGCCGTGGACGAAATTGACGATGCCGGGCCCGGCGGGACGTTCATCGACCGTGACCACACGGCGGCCCACTTCCGTGGGGAGCTCTGGCAGCCGCATCTGCTGGACCGGGAGTTCTACCAGAAGTGGAGCGACAACGGCGCGACGGATATGGCTCAGCGCATCGAGTCGGAGAAACGCCGGCTGTCTCAGCGGAGCGAGTCGCAGCCCCTTGACGAAGTCCTCGACCGGGAATTGACTCGCATCGTTTCGGCAGCCCGGCGAGAATTGGCCGGTTGAAAACCCCCCGCCCCCCGGCAGAGCCGCCCGCCAGCGCGAGGGGTAGCCGCAAAATCAATTTTCCTATCAGTCCCTCACGGGCCTTCGGCCCACCCGGAGAGCATGAAGATATAAGGACTTACGACCGATGGGACCTTCAGCCCGCGACGCTATTTTCGAAGCAGTGAGCTTAGCGGGGCGTTAGAATGTCATCCATGGTCTTTCAGACATGGCGGATCTGTTTGCCGCAGGTGAAATGATGTTCAATACCGAAGACTCGACAAGGAGCCCCGTCGCCATGAAGAGCATGCTTTACCTCAGTCTTCTACTCGGTTGGCTTGCATCGCCGTTGTATGCCGAGGGGGCGAAGTCGGTTCGACTGGTGCTTCCGCCGAAGCCTGGCCCGGTGGTCGAGAACGTCGGGCGGGTGTTCGCCCGTCAAATCCAACAGCGGTGCGAGGCCAAGGTTATCACGGTGGGCGACGCGCCGCTGACGGTGGAATTGGCGATTGCGCCCGGCATTGGGGTGGAAGGTTTTCGCGTCGAAGACCGCCCCGGCGGCGTGCGGATCGCCGGCAACGACGAGCGGGGGCTGCTCTACGGCGTGGGCAAGTTCCTGCGCACTTCACGCTATGACCAGGGAGGATTCACGGCCGGGGCATGGCGTGGCACTTCCGTGCCGCACAAACCAATCCGCGGCATCTACTTCGCTACCCACTTCCACAACTTCTACCACGATGCGCCTGTTGAGGAAGTGCAACAGTACGTGGAAGACCTCGGACTGTGGGGGTACAACACAATTGCCTTCTGGTACGACATGCATCATTTCGACGGCGTTGACGATCCCAAAGCAGTTGCATTTCGCGGTCGTCTTCATGCCATCTGTACAACGGCAAGACGCATTGGACTGGACGTGGTTCCTGGAGTGATTGCCAACGAAGCCTATAATAACTCCCCTGCGCAGTTGCGGGCCGATCCGAGCGCCAAGCGGGGCGGTTGGTACGACTGTGCCGTCTGCCCGAGCAAGGCCGGTGGCATGGAGTACATCCTGAGTGTTCTCGGCGGGGAGTTCGACTGGTGCGCCGATCTGCAGCCGCGTTATGTGTGGATATGGCCCTACGACCAAGGCGGCTGCGGCTGTGCGCAGTGCCGTCCCTGGGGGAGCAACGGTTTCCTGAAAGCCGCGGAGTCGGTGGCATCGCTGGCCCGCAAGAAACTGCCTGGGACCAAGATCATCCTGTCGACGTGGTTCTTCGACGAGGGCGAATGGCAGGGGCTTGCCCGGGTCTTCGCCGCGAAGAAGCCCTGGGCCGATTATATTCTGGCCGAAGGGACGACGCGCCCCATGCCGGCGAAACTGCCGATGGTCGGTTTCCCCGAGATCAGCATGCACAACACGTTTCCGTGGGGCGGATTCGGCGCTACGCCGCTGACCGGCCTCGTGCAGGGACAATGGAATCGCGTCAAAGCCACCTCCAGCGGCGGTTTTCCCTATTCCGAGGGCATCTACGAGGACCTGACCAAGGTGGTCATCAGCCAGTTCTACTGGAACGACCAGCCGGCCGCGGAGACGGTGAAGGAATACATCGCCTTCGAATTCTCGCCGGATGTCGTGGCGGATGTGGCGGGCGTCATCAAGACGCTGGAGCAGAACCACCACTGGCGCTGGTGGCCGGGCGAGTTGGAAGGTGTTAAGCTCGATCTGAACTGGTTCCCGTCTAGGCCCAAAACAAGCGAACGCTGGCTGGCGTGAAGGGGCGGCGGGCCGTTGCCGGCTGGGCGCGTAAATCTCCCATCGCGGCTTTGCTGCCGTCGAGTGCCTCATTCAATTGTCTGTGATCCATGCTCCCTTTTCCTTCCACAATATGTAGTGGGTCCGCGGCGGACCGGGGCATCCGTACCCCGGCATCAGGCCCGGCCGTCAACATCGCATCGGCAGCCGCAACGTGTCCACCGCACGAAGCAGAACCTCCTGCCAAGGGTTCCATGACAGCAGCCGATACACAATCCGCCGGCCGGTCTGGACAATCTGGCACGGCAGACGCATCACCGCGTTGAGGAACGTCTTGAACTCCATTCGCAGCAGTGACTGTTTCTGTCGCCGGTGCCGCTCTTTCCACCGACCCTTCTCCGGCAGAACCAACGCCAGCCACGCCTTCAATGTCCAAGCCAGCGAGGCCATCACCATGTACGCCCAGTTGCTCAACAGGTCGCCCACCGGCATCTCCATCGCCCGAGCGCCGTTCTTGAGCTGCTCGATGAGGTTCTCCTGGTTGCACCGCCCATTGGCGGCCGGCACGATCTCTTCCGCCGGCACATCCCACATGTTGGTGATGTAGAAGAAGTATCGTATGTCGTCGAACAGCCGACGCTCTCCCTTCTCCACAGACAGGTTCTTCCGCACGACCACGATCCGGTACGCCTTGCGGCATCGCCCGGGGCGGTACTCGAACTGGGCCACGCTCTCGCCGACCAGCCGGATGTTGTCGAACTCCCGCTCCCGGACGATCCGCTCCTTGACGTTCTCCGGCCGGGCGCGACGGCTCGTCGCCACCTCGTACTTCGGCGGCCGGATCAGGCGTTTCCAGGCCATTTTCGGCAATCCGTCGGCGATCTTCACCAGGTTGGGCATGGCGTCGATGCCGAAGATGAACTTCACGCCATCGGCATCCCAGCGGTCCAACTCGCCGGTCTGCGTGAAGTCCGTGTCGCCCCGCAGCAGGATCTCCCGGAAGCCCCCGCGGCGGCACAGGCCGATGGCCTGGTCGAACCGCGCCGCGGCCCCCTCGCTGCTCGGCCGGTTGCCGCTGCGATTGACCAGGTAGAGCACCTCGCCCGTGTTGGCAAGCGAGACCAGAAGCGGATGATAGCCCCACTGGCCCTTGTAGGAGATGTCCATGCCCTGCTTGCACTGGCCAAGCGTCGGCGCCAGCGTGCCGTCGGCGTCGATCACCGCCCGCTCGAAGAACTCCGCCGGCTGAAGCTTCCAGACGCCCAGCCGGACCTCGTTGATCGCGTCCATGAGCGTCTCTATGTGATAGGCCTTGAACCGCCGGCAGAAGTCTCCCTCGGTGGTCGGGTCAGGAATCCGCCGGGCGCCCAGAGCGTCAAGGTAGACCTCGTCGTTCCGAAGCAGTTCGATGTCCTGAAGACATGTTCCGCCAGCCAGGGTATTGTAGGCGATGTTCAGCACGTGGTCCGACTCATGATACGGCAGGTGCACCTTCAGCAGGTGCAGGTTGTCGTCGATGGCCTTGATGAGCCCCGTGTTCCTGGCCAGCAGGTGCACGGCCCCGATGCCGCCGCAGGCGATGCCGCGGGTCCGCTGTGCGACCTCATAGTGGATATTGATGGCCGTCATCACCGGCAGATCCTGTGGAGAGCAGGGCGCTTTTTGAAGTCGGCATGCGATTCTGAGCTTGCCATTTACAAGGCGTTGTCGTGTAATGTCGTTCACTCGAAATCCCTTTCGTTGGTTGAGAGGTCCGTCTTGTTAACGTCCTTTCTAACCGCATAAACAAAGGGTTTTCGAGTGTTTTTTTCGCCGGAAGCTGGAAAACTCACGGCACCTACGCTTGTTCAAGGTCTAGGGGGGCCAAGCCGCAAGCCGATCCCGGCGCGGAAGAGGCGTATGCCGCGATGCAACGGATTGACGGACTGCTGACGCCCCAGGCGAAGAAATCCTGGCGCTGGCGGCAGCTCTACCTGCGCGCATTGCTCGACTCCGAGTTGAAGACCAACGGCGGCAAACCGAACGAGCGTTGCAACGAGGCCTTTGCGGAACTGATCAAAATCTATCACGCGGAGAATGCCAATCCGGCCGTCCGGCCTCCGCTGCCGAAGGATTCCCAGGGAAAGAAGTGAAACAACATTAATGAAACGAATAATGAGAGTTTTGGTGATGATGATTGGATTGCTCACCGCCCTGCTGCTGGCGCCGCTCATTGCACTCCACGCCGCTGAAACTAGGTATCCGTCTGACACCATTATGTCCCTCGACGAGCTGGCCGGGGATTGGATAGAGGTCAATACCCTCCGCAATTTCCCGTCGGTCAACAATTTCTGGGGCGCGCTGCAAACCCACCCAAATCTCACGACCTTTCTCTATGCGACCTTTCCGCCATATGCCAATGGCTGCGATAGTGGTGTGCTGAGTATGAACGGCAAGCCGGTCACAGCGACTGGATCCCGGTGGTATCCGTATCAGGTGCTTCGCCGCGCCACGGTGGACGGGGTTGAGATGGAGTCGGCCATCCGTATGCCCTTTGAACAGCGCGGTGTCTTCTGCCGGCTGACGCTCAAGAACACCACCACGAATTCGCAGACAGTGGACGTGTCCTGGGCGTTTTCCGGGCAGGTGTGCCGCCACCCCGATGCGGCGTGGGCTACCTGGTCATCGCCACATGGGGCGGTGGGGAGTATCGTTACCTTGACTGGCGCGGATGCCAAAGTGCTGTCCGCCGTGGGGAACAAGGGCTCTGAGCCGGCCGCCATCGCGTTTGCCTTTTCTCCCGCGCCGGCAGACTTGAAAGCAATGCCAGACGGAGGCGTCGCCGCATGGAAAATCTCGCTTGCGCCCGGCCAAACGGTGTCATTGGCCTATACGAGCGCCATAGACAAAGAACCGACGGCGGCGACAGAGCTCGCAACGCGCTGGGCGAAATCCTTTGACCAGAGTTTTGAGTTGGCTAAGACGCAGTGGGAAGATCGCTGGCAGGCAGCCTTCACTCCCGGCAGCAAACATTTCTCCGGACACCTGCCTACACTCCTGACCGATGATCTGAAGATCCGCCGGGTCTATTACGAAGGCGTGCTCGCCGCGCTGATGCTCTGCCGCACGGATCTGCCGGCGGCCAGGCGGTGTTTTGTGACGGCCGGGCCGCAGTGGGCGGTCACGCTCATGTATTTCTGGGACACCGAAATGTGGGCCAACGCCTGGGCGATGCTGGAACCAACAACCATGAAGGAGTTGCTGACGAAATGGCTGGCGATGGATCATCACGGGTGCTACGCGCTGGACTGCCTTTCCGGCAAGGGGCCAGGCCCGTGGTACGCCGCCAACGACTGGTCGATCTTCCGCTGTGTTGAAGCGTATCTTGGCGTGACGGGCAACAAGGCGTTTCTCAATCAGGTGATCAATGGCAAAACGGTTCTACAACGGCTGGAGGATATAGCGACGTTTTATGAGCAACGCCCTTTGACCAAAGACAGTCCGTTGGCCGATTATGGCGGGCCCGATAACCTGCTCGAATGCTCGGAGCGTTATGTCGAGGGGGTGGCGTCGCTGAACGCGGCCAATGTCTATATGCTGAGGCGCGCGGCGGACTATTGTGAACAATCCGGGAATGCGGCGCGTGCCCAGGCTCTTCGTGCCAAGGCCGTCAAACTTCTGCCGGAAGTCATGGCGCTTTATAAACCGGGGGAAGGTGTCTGGAATGCCCGTGACAAAGCCGGCAAAGAGGTTTCCAGCCGCCACTGTTTCGACTACATCATAACCGGTCAGGCGTTGGTAAACGACCTCACGCCCACGATGAAAACGGAGATGACCGGCTTCGTCGAACGCGAACTGCTCACGAAAACCTGGATGCGGGCGATGTCGCTGAAAGATCCCGCCGCCGCGCACTCCGACCGCCCCGACCATGGGCCGATGGGTTCCTACGATGGCTGGCCGCCGCTGACTATGGACGTGATGTGCCGGTTTGGCGCGTTCGACAAGGCCGTGAACTTTCTGCGGGCCGTCGAGCCGGTGACGCGCGAAGGCCCGTTTGCGCAGAGCCATGAGTTTCTCGGCCCGGACAGCCGCGGCTCCGATCCGCTTGTCCGCATCGCCAATCGGGGCGGGCAGGACTTCAACGAAGGGTGTGGTGCGGCGTTTGCTGAAGTCATCATCCGCTCATTCTTTGGCTACCGGCCTGATCTTCCCGGTGAAGGTCTGCCGCTATTGGCGCCCCGGACACTACGCGGATTCAACGGGCAATTGCGCCATGTGCCGTTCCACGGCAAACTGTACACCATCACAAGTGACGCGAACGGTATCCGTCAGAAGAAGGAATAGACAATTGAAACTAATACAAACGACATATATCAGCTGACATTCACCCTCGCCTTAATGGCGCGTAACGCGCCATTAATCCTCTCCCCTCGATGGAGAGGACATTATTACGAGAGGGGAGTATTTGCATTTTGTTTGTATTAGCAACGGGAGATCGGGAGAATATGTTGAACGACAAAAAGGAGATTATATGCAGAAGACAGCGGTATTAATGGCGATAGGTGTTTTGCTTTTGGCGGGCTCAGTTCTCGCGGTTGACGGAGGCGAGAAGGCGGGCGCAAGTGCCGGCACTGTGAAATCGCGAACATTCAATGTTCTGAACTACGGGGCGGTGGGCGACGACAAGACGGACAACACCGAAGCGTTTTCGGCATGCCTGAAGGCGGTGATCGCTGCCGGCGGCGGGAAAATGTTTATCCCCGACGGGATCTACCGCGGCAGAATTATCATTCCCGGAACAAAAGAGTGGATCACCGTGGAGATCGCGGGCGAGAGCGAACCGACCCCGGTTTGGGGGACGATCGGCACGTTTCCGTTTCCGAAGAATGGCACGATTATCAAATGCCTGTCGGAATCGGGGCCGGCTGTCATCTCTGCAGCCAACGTCCCCGATAAATTGTACCACACGTTCTCGGGGGTCAACGTGAGCCTGCGGAACCTTGACGTCCGCACCTACGACAATCCCGGTATCGGCGGCATCGATCTGCTGAACGCGGTGCAATGCAAACTCGAGAACGTCTTCGTCAATACCGATCGCTACAATGTGCAGGCGTCCAAGCCCACCCACAGTACGGCCGGCATCAGCACCCCAGCCTGCAACAACGGGGCCCTCACCATCCTGCGCAATGTAGTCGTGACCGGATATTATACCGGCATCCTGGTCAACGAGCACACCGACGGGGATAACATCGTGGTGGCCTCCAATGTCAACGGACTGGAATTTCTTTTCGCCCATCATGCCTCCCGCTTCGGGCGGGTGGGCACATACCGCAACACCCATCACATCACCGTTTCCGGCAGGCACGGGTTTTCGATCGAACAGATGAATACGGAACAACCGGGGCCGGGACAGACGGATACCAATAATGCTTGGCAGGCGCTCGTCAGTGATATTAACGACCCTAAGAATTTGGGCGTTGCCGATATCAACTACTGGGTTGTCGAGGGGAATGTGGGTGCGGTCGAGAAGTTCATCCGCAACGGCGGCGCCTCGATCCGCGCCCGGCGGATCGGCACCGCCCCGGCCGGAAGCAAGTAACCCGCGCGATCAGGTCTTATGAAAGAAACTGAAAACAACTGGAAAATGAATATGAGAATATCGATTTTAATTGTGATGGGCCTGTTGAGTTTTAATCTGCGGGCGGAAGAGAAGCAGCCTGTGGCTGTGAAGTCGGTGAAACTCGTTGTGTCGGCGCAAGTCGGACTGGTGGTTGAAAACATAGGCAGGGTCTTCGCGCGGCAGGTCCAGCAGCGCTGCGATGCCAAGGTCATTACGACGGGCAACGCGCCACTGACGGTGGAGCTTGCGGTAGAGAAGGGCATCGGTGCGGAAGGCTATCGGATCGATGACCGGAAGGACGGCGGTGTCCGCATTGCGGGCAACGACGAGCGCGGGCTTGTTGCAGGGGTCGGAAAGTTCCTGCGGACGTCGCGTTACGACAAGGGCGGCTTCACGCCAGGCACGTGGCGCGGCACGTCGGTTCCGCAGAAGCCGGTCCGTGGCATCTACTTTGCTACCCATTTCAACAACTTCTATCACGACGCGCCGATCGAAGAGGTGGAGCGGTATGTGGAGGAACTCGGGCTGTGGGGATTCAATACGGCTCCGACCGATACCATGTAAGTGTCTCCTGGATGGGGTGTTTGGGCTTTCTATCAATCCCCATTCTACCCCATTCAGGAGCACTTGTAATCTATCGTTGATTCAGGAATTGTTTTGGACAAGAGTGAGAAATAGCAAAGGATTAAAATTGGGCGAAATGAGAGCGACGATGAACAAACTGGTCCAGACAATAGGTTTTGCCACGATGCTTGGCTGTACCGCCTTCACCGCCGCCGCGCCGGCCGATCTCGACCGCTACAATGTTGTCTGGGATTCGCCAAGCAAGAATGTCTCCGACAGCATGCCCCTGGGCAATGGCGATATTGCGCTCAATGTCTGGGTGGAGCGGGGGGACCTGCTCTTCCTCATCAGCAAGGCTGATGCCTGGGATGAGAACTCGATCAACTGCAAGCTTGCACGAATCCGGGTGAAACTCTCGCCGAATCCGTTCGAGACGGGAAGGCCTTTCCGCCAGTCGCTTCTGCTACGACAGGGAGAAATCGAGATTATCGCCGGTGAGCCGGGTTCCTCCGTGAGCATGCGTCTATGGGTGGATGCCAATCAGCCGGTCGTGCGGCTGGAATCGAGAGGCGAGCAGGCGTTTTCACAGCAGGTCATCATGGAGTCCTGGCGCGATAAGGAACGTACTGTCACACCGGCCGTGAGCGACCTGTTCAAGAACCTTTCCGGGCCGGACTCGTATCGCACCGTGGTGTTTCCCGATGTCGTGGTTACAGGGCGAAGCGACCGGCTGCTCTGGTGTCACCACAACCGCAAGCCTGCCAACGACCCTTATGAGATCAACCTCAAGCTGCAGGGAATGGAGGCCTATCAGAAGGTCATTCCGCATCCGCTCCTTGGCCGAACGTTCGGGGCTGCGATCAAGGGACCGGGCTTCGTTCCCGCCGACGCCCGGACACTGAAGTCCACCGAATCCGCAAAGATTCACCTCGTCTCGATCTATCCGCTCACAACACTCCATCCGATTATGCCGGAACAGTGGATCGCCCGGCTCGACAAGGAAACAGAACGGATTGATCGACTGCCGCTTGAGAAGGCCCGCGCCGGGCATCAGGCGTGGTGGTCGTCCTTCTGGGACCGAAGCTGGATATGTTCCGGCACCGAGCAGGCATTCGAAATTGTCCGGGGCTATCAGCTCTGTCGATTCATGAACGCCTGCGCCGGACGCGGCGCCCAGCCGATCAAGCACAACGGTTCACTCTTCAGCGTGGGGGATCGCGGCAATCCTGATGCTCGCATGTGGGGCAGTCCCGGTTTCTTCTACCAGAACCAACGGCTGATCTACTGGCCAATGCTGGCAGCCGGTGACTACGATCTGATTGAGCCGTGGTTCAAAATGTATCGCGAAGCTCTGCCGTTTGCCATGGCCCGGACGCGGGTCTATTTCAAACATGAGGGCGCTTTCTTCGGGGAATGCATCACCTTCTGGGGAGCTGAAGTAAGCGGTCACTACGGCTGGACGCCCTTCGAGAAACGCGCCAGTCCGCTCGTAGAATGCCCCTTTCTGACCTACTATTGGCAGAACAATCTTGAAACCATTGCCATGATGCTGGATTGCTTCGCACACACCGGGGATACAATCTTTGCCCGGCAGACCCTTCTGCCGCACGCCGACGAGGTGGCCAAGTTCTACGATCAACACTACAAGCGTGACGCTAATGGGAAAATCCGTTTCGATCCGGCCGAGGCTCTGGAGACCTGGCATACTGCCGTCAATCCCCTGCCGGAAATCGTGGCCTTGAAGACCCAGATGCCCCGTCTGCTCGCCTTGCCGAGTTCCCTGACCACACGGGAACAACGCGCGCGATGGCAGCGGCTGCTCGATGACGCGCCGCCGGTTCCGATCGGCGTGAAGACCGGCCCTTTCCCGCGCGTGCGAACTTGGGCGATGCGGGATGATACACCGCCGGTTCAACTCGGAGGCACGAACGGCGTGCGGGTGCTGCTTCCGGCCGAGACCTATTCGCGGGAGAATAATGTCGAGAATCCGGAGTTGTACGGAGTCTTCCCGTATCGGCTCTACGGACTGGGGAAACCGGATCTACAGTTGGCAAGGGACACCTTCGCGGTGCGTAAGAATTGCCAGGGAGCATGCTGGGCTCAGAACGACACCCAAGCTGCCCTGCTCGGGCTCAGTGGCGAAGCCAGTGAGATCCTGAGCAACCGTGCCTCAACTCGTTATCACGGCCGTTTCCCGGCTTTCTTCCGCAATAAAATTGACGGCTATCCGTGTATTGACCACGGCGGGAATCTCCAGCTCGCCCTTCAATACATGCTTATGCAGGCTGACGGACAAAGCATACGATTGCTGCCAGCCTGGCCGAAGGGATGGGACGTCAGCTTCAAGCTGCACGCTCCTGGCAAGACGGCGGTGGAATGTGTCTATCGTGCAGGAAGAATCGAAACCCTGAAGGTAACGCCACCATCGCGCCGCAAGGACGTGATTCTGCCGTCGGCGGATGCAGCGGTGGGTCTTCGCGCAGGGCCCAATCGAGGAGCGGGCGAAGGAATGCGACAAGACGGCGAAGCCCATAGAGCTCAAGCAAGATGTTCCTTCACCCCAGGACTGGGTGCTGGTGTTGGAGCGGGTGAAACCATAACCGAAGGATGACCACATGACCACACGTCTCGGCACTCGCCCATTCGCTTACATTCGTTTCTTCGCCGTCGCCGGCTTGGCATGTTCCGCGCTCGCGGCTGTCGCTCGATCGGCCGAACCGCCGCCTTCCGGCCTGGCGTTGTGGTACGACAAGCCGGCGAGGCAATGGATCGAGGCCCTGCCGGTCGGCAACGGACGGCTCGGCTGCATGGTCTTCGGCGGCGTCGACGCCGAGCGGCTGCAGTTGAATGAAGTCAGCGTCTGGTCCGGCTCGCCGCAGGACAGCGACAACTCTGATGCCCTGGCCGCGCTGCCAGAAGTTCGCCGGCTTCTGTTCGACGGCAAATACACGCAGGCCAACGCCTTGGCCATGAAGAAGCTCATCTGCAAGGGGGTCGGGACGAGAGGCGCCGGCTCCGCGAACGATCCCTTCGGATGCTTCCAGACGCTTGGCGACCTGGTGTTGAAGTTCGACGCTCCGGGCCAAATCAGCGACTATCGCCGGACTCTGGATCTGGAGACGGCGGTCGCTGCCGTGAGCTATCGTCTGGGTGATGCCACATTCAAACGCGAAGTTTTTTCCAGCGCCCCGGACCAGGTACTGGTCGTGCGCATGACCTGCGACAAGCCCGGCAAAATCCGTTTTACTGCCAACCTTACGCGGCCGGAAAGGTTTGCCACGGCAGCCGACGGCTCGGACGGGCTGGTCATGAGCGGGCAACTGAAGGACGGCCTGAACGGCGCGAATGGGATGAAATACATCGCCCGAGTCAAGGCTGTCGCTGATGGCGGCACGGTGAACACCGACGGAAATAATCTGCGCGTGATGGGGGCAAATTCCGTCACGCTGTTGTTGACCGCTGGAACGGATTACAAACTCAATCCGCCGTATCGCGGCAATCCGCATGAAAAGGTGACTGCTGACCAGCTTGCGGCAGCCACAGTCAAGCCGTACGAGGCGCTGCGACAATCGCACGTGGCCGACTATCAGAAATTGTTTGGACGGGCAGCGCTCGATCTGGGCGGCCATGAAGCGCGTCTGATGCCGACTGACAAGCGACTGACCCGCATGGCCAAAGACAAGACGCCCGATCCGGATCTGGAAGCGATGCTATTCCAGTTTGGACGTTACCTGGCGATTTCCGGCTCCCGCCCCGGCAACCTGCTCTCCAGTTTGCAGGGGTTCTGGGCCGACCAAATACAGACTCCGTGGTGCGGCCAGTATACGGTCGACCTCAATGTGCAGATGAATTGCTGGCCGCTTGAAGTTGCCAATCTGTCGGAGTGTTTTCTACCGACATTTGATCTGATTGATTCGTGGCGAGTGCCGGGAGCCAAGACGGCCAAGGTGCATTACAACGCCAACGGTTGGATCGTGCATACTGTCGCCAATGTATGGGGCTTCACCTCCGCACCCGAACATCCCGCCTTTGGGATGTATATGGGGACGGGAGCCTGGCTCTGCCAGCCGGTGTGGGAGCACTACGCATTCACCGGCGACCGCGAGTATCTTAAACGCGCCTACCCCGTGATGAAGGAGTCGGCGGAATTCTATCTCGATTGGCTGGTTAAGAATCCAAAGACCGGCAAACTGGTCTCCGGCCCGTCCACCTCTCCGGAGCACGAATACATCGCCGCCGATGGCCAGCGCGGCTGGCTTTGCATGGGGCCGTCGATGGACCAGCAGCAAATCTGGGATCTGTTCGGCAACGTCATCGAAGCCGCCAAGGAGTTGGGTATAGACGACGCGTTTGTCGCACGTGTCCGTGATGCAAGGGGGCAGTTGGCAGGCCCGCAGATAGGATCTGACGGTAGGCTTATGGAGTGGCCGGAGGAGTTCAAGGACTCTGAAAATGGCGGCCACCGGCACCTGTCGCACCTGTTCGGATTGTACCCCGGCCGACAGATCACCCCTCGTGGCACGCCGGAGTTGGCTGCCGCAGCAAGAAAGGCGCTCGAAGTCCGCCTTGCCAATGGCTCAAGTGGGTGCGGGTGGAGTTGTGCCTGGACCATAAACTTGTTTGCCCGGCTCTTGGATGGCGAGAAGGCGCATGAGCATATTTTGCAGTTTATGAATAGACAGATCGCACCGAACTTGTTCGACAAGGTATTCGGAGGTGGACCTTTCCAGATTGACGGTAATTTCGGCTATACGGCGGGCGTTTGTGAAATGCTGCTTCAGAGTCATGCGGGTGAAATTGCCCTGCTACCCGCGCTGCCGAAGGCCTGGCCCAGCGGATCGGTCAAAGGTTTGCGAGCCCGCGGCGGTTTTACGGTGTACATCGAGTGGAAAGACGGCAGAGTCAGCTCCTGGCGCATAACCTCGGCCGAGCCGCGCGAGGTGAAGGTGCGCATCAACGGGGAAAGCAAGACCGTGAAGTCGGAGAAACTTTGATATACCCTCGACGGGGCTATCCCAATCGTCAAAGGAACGCCAAGGGACAATCCAAATGAAGGACCACGGCACACGCAGCTTTGCGGCCTACCATATGGCTGCGATCGTAACGCTCTGTCTGGCCCTCGGCGCCGTTGAATCGGCCGCGGCCGCCGGGCCGGTCACCGGGCTTGATTTGGTTCTCTGGCTGGACGCCCAGGATATCGAGGGCAAGGGTAATGCCTCAAACCAGCCACCCCAAGGGCAGGCCATTGCTGCCTGGGCTGACAAGAGCACTTATCGTAATGACGCTCGTCAGACTACTGCCGAGCAGCGGCCCACCTATGTTCGCGACGCCCTGGAAGGCGGACTGCAAGCAGTCCATTTCGAAGCCGCCAAGCGGCAGCACCTCTCGGCGGGAAATGCGCCTTCGCTCGAGTTGCCGCTCTTCACGACCTTCATCGTAGCCCAAGCCGCCAAGTCCGGCGGCGATATGTGGCTGTTGAGCAAGAACGATTGGGGACCACCCTGGACCGGCTACGGGATTGCCATCAGCAAGGAGGAGCTGCATCCCTGGCTTCACCTTGGTTTGGAAACCGGAGCCCGTGGATATTTCCAGTTCCGCGGCGAGATGAGTTCCGGGTTTCGGATTGTCGAAGTCAGCTATGACGGGAAGATCGCCCAAGGTTGTCTGGAGTTGAGCCAGGATGGACAGCAGGCCATCACCGGCAATATCGCCCGGAACAACCAGGCTCTGACGATCGGCGCGATGGGTTCTCAGTTCCTGGAAGGTGGACTTTAGCCAGTTTTGAGGTCGTTTTGTGCTGACAAAAAAGATGCCGACATCCCGATGTAATTGGTGTCACGCAATACATTGGAGAAGTCGGCATGGACGT
>Ga0315273_10004518_pt1 | contig 17045 bp, 27 predicted proteins | sample YL17G02_0_MG_FD_205753 | JGI IMG/M metagenome (GOLD analysis project Ga0315273, IMG submission 205753) | Sediment microbial communities from Yellowstone Lake, YNP, Wyoming, USA - YL17G02_0 | ecosystem: Environmental > Aquatic > Freshwater > Lake > Sediment | place: USA: Wyoming | collected... | reverse complement strand
AACCTGAAGAACGAGAACACCTTGAACTGATGGCGTCGGGTGACGCCAAGTGGGATTTGTCGCCCAACGACATCGCGGCAATTCGCGCCCTGCTGGACGAGCTGGCGCGGCTCCTGAACATGGCCGAGGCCGAGCTCGCGGCGGCGCGGGCGGTGCTGGAGACGGCGCAGGACGAAGGCGCTCTGACAGACCTCAGCGATGCCGGGATGGTCCGGTGGCGTAAGTTACTCGTACCTCTCGCCGCATGGCAGGCGTGGCAGGCGCGGGGGAAGCCATGAAGTACCCGACCCCCTGCGAGATCATCGACGTGGACGGTAGAGAGGTCTTCCCCGGTGTGATGGGACGCACTCCCGAGGTCAGTCGTCCACACATCGGCAAACACGGACTGGCCGAAGCGTTCGGGCCGAAGGTCCGCGTCACGCTCGATGACGGCACCGTGCTCTGGGGCCACGAGTGCTGGTGGGTGCCCCTGGACGCGGGGCACCATGACTGATAAGCAAGCGACGGAGGTGCTCGTGGCGCTCCGAATCATTACCTGTTGTGCGCTTCTCACCGTGGTTCTACTATTCTGGATCGCCGGGCTGAGGTGACTTCGTGGGCGTGTCCACACGCGCAGATGGTAACGACTCGCACCAGGCTCCGCGTCAGTTGCTGACGTGGCTTGCGAGCTGCCGTGCCCGTCGCGCAGAGACGGGCCGCGCCCACAACGCACAGAGGTAAGCATATGGGTAGTGATAATAATCTTCGTCCCTCCCGTGTTCGAGACGGGCGCAGAAAACAGAAGATGAGAAAGAAACACCTCATACGCCTGAACACACAGCAAATCACAGCCATCCCCGTCGTGTACCTTATACCCAGAAATAGCCGCGAACTGTGTTGCGCGTTTCGTGAGCCGTTCATGGGGAAGCATCCCCTTTGTCAGGTTGAGGCCACGCGTCTAATTCAGCTGTTTGAGGAGAGTCAACATGGAAGTGATGGACGTCGCAAGACGGAGAGACCAATTTCGCTTGGATCTGCTGGCCCTGGCGCAGAAATTCTCCGACGAGACACAGTGCGTCATTGACGCTACCCTTCGGTTCAGACGTGTCGATACACATCTCATGGGGCAAGATGCCCCGGCGTTCAGTAACGCAGCCGTATACACCGTTGAAGTAGAAGTGCATGTATGATGAACCGTCGATCCTTTTTAACGGGCACCCTGATGGCGGGGGCCGCTGCCGGGACAGCATTATTCACGGCCACGCCGTCAGAAGTTGAAGCGTTCGGTCGGCCGTTGATTGGACCCGTCACGCTTATGGATCGGATGCCGTTGCCTGATTCCATAGTTCGGGCCGGTGAACTTGTCTTCAATCACCAGGGAAAGCCAATTGGCGTGATTGAACAGATGACTGTAAGTAGAAACCTAATAGAGAGTCACACGTTTGGTTCCCTGTACACGCAGGACGTTCCTGGGCTTACTGGAGTCGAATACCGTGTCATAGGGACTGGCCCCTGTAGAATAAGGACAACATGAAAATCGCCCTTTTACACGCGCAGCGAAAACAGGCCCAGGCCATGGTTCCCCCGCGTAGTGGGCGGTGTAATGCGATTCTGGCCAGTGGAAAACGGTGCGCGAAGACTAGTGGTCTCGGTACGACGCACACCGGCCTGGGGCCATGTCATCTGCACCAGACGGCGAAACGTCCCTATGATCCGACACGCCGGTATCGGGAAGCTATCGAGGATGGGTCTATCCGTGCGCGGCTATCCAAATTGGGGAAAGTCGAAGATGACCTTCTTGATCTCATGCCAGAAGTCCAGATGGTCCGGGCGTTAGTTATTGACTTCATCAACCGGTACGAAGAAACAACCGACGCCCTGATTGCGTGGAATCAAGGAAAAGGGGGGAAACCGGCAGCCGTTCCCGATATCACGGCAGCCGCCCATCTGCTTGAGACGGTGACACGGATGGTGGAGCGCATTCACCGGATCCAGACCACAGGTGCCGTATCCCTGGACACGTTCCGCCGGGTGTTGGAGGAGATGGGAATTACGGTCGCTCGCCATGTGCGTGAAGGCGCGACGTTGGACAAGATCGAGGGCGACTGGGCAAAGATCTCAACCACTGACCGGGGCCATGTGGCCGCGATGCCCGAATCCAGCACAAATGCAAAGCACGCATTGTCCCCATCATCCGAGAATGATGTATCTTAGTTGCGCCCTTTTCCGTTGACTTTTCTACCACCCGTACCCGATAATCCGCGCCGATGAAACAACCGCGTACGTTGGCCGATGTGCTACTGAATCGAGCCGTAGCTTCTTCGCCATCCAGTGCGAGCGGTGCGCCGTTGATGCCTGCGATTTCCGGATTACGGTCCGCACGAAGCGATACACCCCAACAACACCGTATCGAGGCAGGCAGAACGTCCCTTGAGATGTTCTGTCGCACGTATCTCCGTCATCACTTTTCCAGAGCATTCTGCGAACTCCACGAAGATATTTTCGCCATCTGTGATGACACGACGCCGGGGAAACGGAAGGCGCGCATTGCTCCCCGGAAATTTGGAAAGACCACTATCATCAGTCTTGCGAAACCCCTTCAAGAATTATCCTATCGGCGCAAGGAGTTTGTCTTGATGATTGGTGAAGCCGCAGCCGTTGCGGAATCAAACCTCGCCACCATCATTCAAGAGTTAGACACCAATGAACTCCTGCTCCAGGACTTCCCGCATCTCTCCCCCGCAAAAGACCCCAAAGGGCAAATGATCAAGTGGACGGACCGCCAGCTTGTCTTCGTCAGCGGTGCGACCATTGTGGCCAAGGGTATGGGGTCCAGAATGCGTGGGTTGAAGCACCGTCATGCTCGACCTGACATGGCGATTCTGGACGACCCGGAATCCCCCGAGACGGCAGATACATTCTTGAAACGGCGACGGCACAAGCGGTGGTTCGGCGGTACATTCCTTGGACTAGGCGCATCGGACTGGGATGTGTACGTCATTGGTAACTTACCGAACCACGATTGCCTCATTGCAGACTTGGTGAAAGATCCGGTATGGGATGGCCGGTTGTGGCGAGCGATCAACATCCCCCCTCGGAGAGACGAACGATATCCCTTGGGAAATACCCGAGGAGATGGTTCCGCACTCTGGCCCGAGGAGTGGTCGCTCGCAAAACTCGAAGCATACAAGAAAGAACCAGAGGTCGGATCGCTGGGGTTTGCGCGGGAAATGCTAAATGACCCGCGTGAGGAAGAAGATAAATCCTTTGATCCTGCCACGTTCACGTATATCGAATGGAACCCGGACACGTTGAAGTCCTATTCCGCTATTCGGACCTACATCGACCCCGCCGGGGGAGAGAAACCAGGAGAAATGAAACGGGGAAAGCGAGACTGGTGCGTGGTCGTCACGGCAGGTAGAACGCAGAAGGAAGGATACATTGACATTTTCGATGTGCGAATGAACCGTTTTCTTCCAAACAAGCAAATCCAAATCATGCTGGACGCATACGCGGTATACGGGGCGCAGGAAATTGGGGTGGAAGAAAACATGTTTAAGAATCTGATTTCTCCTACCATTCAAGCTCTCGCACGGAAACGCGGACTGTATCCAAAGATCATACCGCTAACGAATACCTCGAATAAGATAAGTCGTATCTTGGGGATGCAACCCTTGATTGAGAATGGGGTGGTCCGATTCGCTCGGCACCTCGTGGATAAGGTGCCGGAGTATTTCGGTCAATTCGATGAATTCCCTGCGGATTTTGACGATGGGCCGGATGCGACGGAGGGCGTTGTGCGTATGCTGGAATCTGGACGCAGAACCTTTGGCCGGTTGTCGGGTCCGGTGGCCGCAAAGTCATACTGGAAAGGGGTGGCCTGATGGTGTGGGATGGCGATGTGTTGACGATTGACATGACGGTAGGGACTTCCCCGTACAATGGAAGGGTGATGTGGGAAGATCGAGACATCAGTCAGTATCTGTATGGGGTGGAGGTTAAGGCCTTTGTTGGGTCGCTGACAGAAGTTACCTTGTACGCACGAATGAAAACCGTGGTCATTACGGCGGTCCCTCCCCAATGCACTATGCCCTTGGAGTACATGGGGCAAACACGTCTGCCTTTCGATGGAGACTACGACTATGTCTAGATCCGTAATCAAGAAATACCGGACCAGCGCCCAGACTCAGGCCAACTTCTCGGAAATCGGGGAAACGGGTCTGAACGAGATGTCGGGCACGTTACGCGAAGAATTCCTGACAGAATTGCGGGGAAAGAACGGCGTCCGCGTGTACAAGGAGATGCGGGACAATGACCCGATTGTGGGGTCGATCTTATTTGCTGTGGGAATGCTGATTCGTCAGGCCGCATGGCGGCTCACTCCAGCAAGTGAGGATGCCGGGGCTAAAGAAGTTGCGGAATTCGTGGACTCGTGCCGGAAGGACATGTCCATGCCCTGGGGCGATTTGATGAGCGAGGTCTTGACCATGTTGCCCTTTGGATGGTCGTGGATGGAGACGGTGTACAAGAAACGGGCCGGTCCGTCACGGAACGAAGCAGAATCCAGTAAATACACTGATGGAAAGATCGGGTGGAAGAAAATGGCCCCCCGGTCGCAGGATACACTGGATAAGTGGATTTTCGACCCGGCCGGTGCCGTTCTGGCTATGCAACAGCGCACGTTTAAAGGGGAAATCCTGACCATTCCGTACAGCAAATCATTGCTGTTCCGTACAGAATCGAACAAGGACAGCCCCGAAGGGCGATCTGTCTTACGCAATGCGTATCGGCCGTGGTACTTCAAGAAACGCATTGAGGAGATCGAAGGTATCGGGGTCGAGCGTGATTTGGCCGGATTACCCGTGATTCAGCCTCCAGAGGGATTGGACCTATGGGATCCGAATAACGTACTCGCCCCCGCGTATCGTACCGAAGCCGAGACGATGGTCCGCAATATCCGGCGCGACGAGCAGGAAGGTGTGCTCCTTCCCTTTGGCTGGACCTTGACATTGTTGACTACCGGAGGGAAACGGAACTTCGATACGTCCGCGATCATTGACCGCTACAATAACTCGATTGCGATGACGATTCTCGCAGACTTCATCATCCTGGGCCACAACAACCGGTATGGGTCGTTTGCGCTATCAAGCAGTAAGACGCACATGTTCGGACTCGCCATTGGGGGATGGCTGGATGCGATTGAAGACGTATTCAATCGGTACGCTATTCCTCGACTACTGGCGGTCAACGGGATAAACCCAGAGCTGACACCGCTGTTAGAACATGGGGATGTGGAAGTACCAGACTTAGTAGAGCTGGGTGACTACATCATGAAGTTAAAGACTTCTGGGATGACGATGTTCCCCAGTGAACCGCTGGAACGCTACCTGTTGTCGTTGGCAAAGATCCCGTTGGAGGGGATTGAACTCGGGCGTGAAGCCCCGACACCGGAACCGGCTTTGGGGGCGTTTGGAAATCCGATTGGTGGGGAACCGAAACCGAAGAAACCGGCCCCCGAACCGGCCCCCGAACCCACGAAAAAGTCAGACGAGGACGAGGACGAGGACGAGGACTAATTATGAGTATTGCTTTCCTTCCAGCGTACCCATCTAGTCCCAGAACACGGTCCACGAATGTCCGCGATGCTGTGACGCAGCAGCTGACCCAGATGCAGGAGATGTTGGATACGGCACGCGATGTGCGTGCCGTGACCATTAGTGTAAAGATGAAGAACGGTACAACGACGGTGCGTGCGGTTGTTGTGCAGATCGACACAGAAACGGCGCTATGATAAAAAGGGTTGACACACGACCGTATCAGTGATAGTGTCTAGTTAGGCCATACGCTCGTCCGTCAGAGGGGTGGAGACGGGGCGCACACCAGTAATGGATTGTGTGACCCGTCTTTTTTTTCAGGGGATGACGGTGCAAGTCATAAAAACCGACGCCAAACGTCAACAAGTCTTTGGATGGGCTAGCATAGCCATGAACGCGGACGGGGAACGCACGGTAGATGCCTACGGTGACATCATCGAACCCGAAGACTTGGAAGATGCGGCGTACGAGTTTGTGTTGCGGTTCCGTGACCTGAACGAAAAACATGAAGGCCCGGTTCAAGGGAAGTTGATTGAATCCCTGGTCGTGACCCCGGAGAAACTGGAGAAAATGGGACTCGCTTCTGAAGCCATGGCGATGGGGTGGTGGGTGGGGTTCTGGGTGCCTGACCCTATTGTCTTTGCCAAGATTGAATCAGGGGAGTATGCCATGTTCTCTATCGAAGGTACTGCCCTTCGTGGACCGGCATAAGGAAAGGAAGGGGCATACATGCCGATGCGTCTACGTGATTTGACCGTGACACGAGTCGCGCTCGTTCCAAAGGGAGCTAACCCTGGCGCCCATATCGTGCTATTTCGGCACGACCCGTCAACACCGGGGCCGCTGTCCGATGCCGTGGATGGATGTGTCCCTGCCCCGGCACCTTTGCCTGCGGCGGATGCGGCCCCGGTCACACGCACACTATCCGTGTACGCGGGGCCGCGACATACATGCGCGATCACATCTTCCAAAGATGTGACAGATGCCGTGCGGATGGTACGGAAAAACAAAGACCTCGCGCACCCGCGCACGCGATCAAGGATCAAACGTCGGATTATCGCCATTGCCAAGGCGAAGGGACCAGCGTTCGTGGATAAATTGCCCACGACTTGGCGGGTGGTGAAGACGCAGTTCACTGACGTTCAAGCAGACTACGAGTTGATGGAGAAGAAGGAAGAAGCGTGGGAGGCGATCTCATCGTATATGGACTCGTTGAGATTGGCCATGGGAATGACCCTGTTCGCGGGAGACGGCCCAATGTCCGACATCGACCAGTCCATTGGTCAATTCCGTGATGCGGTGGCCACTGCATTGACGGATGTTTCTTAAGGAGAAAAGACATGAAGGTGACTATCGAGAGAGGGAAACTGAGTCCGGAGGAGCAGACGCGCCTGGATGAGCTGGAAGCTCTGGCCAAGCAGCACGAACCCGAACCGGAGCCGGAACAGGAGTTGCCGGAGGTGGTGAAGAAGGAGCTCGCGGATTCGAGGGATGCCGTGGTGAGGGCAAATGCGGAGACCGCGACCCTTCGCCAGGAACTCGCAGCCCGTGACGAATCCATTGCACGGGAAGCCTTCATCAAGGCAGAGTCCGGCACGCTGCCGTCGTTGCCGGGCACGGCCGATGAAAAGGGAGCCGTGCTGCACACGTTGTCAAAGTCTCTCCAGAAAGTGGACTATGACAAGGTGGTCACACTGCTCAAGTCCGGTGATGCGGCGTTGGCTGCGCAAGTGGCCGCAGCCGCCGAAGTCGGGACAACCGTCGCGCTGACCGGTACAACGGCCATGGACCAGATCATGGAGTTGGCGAAACAGAAGGTCCAAAAGGGGGACGTGAAAAGCATTGCCGTGGCCATTGACCAGGTGACTCGCGAACACCCGGATCTGGCGTCGGCGCATTTGAAGGAAACACGCGGCACGATCGCCGAGTAACGCGCCTCAATCAGAAGGAGACAATGACATGGCATTCGAGATTCCTGGTATGCAGCTGTCCATGGTCGCGGGTGAAGACCTTCGGGCAAAGCGATTCTACTTCACGAAGATTCACACGGACGGCACCCTTCTTCTCTGCTCGTCAGTGACGGAACCGATTTTCGGCATCTTGCAGAACACCCCCAACACTGGGGAGATGGCCACAGTGATGGTGTTCGGGGTGTCCAAGATCGTGGGAAGCGCCGACCTGGCCAAGGGCGATCCGGTGGGCACGACCACTGCCGGAAAGGCCGCGACGTACGCGCACGGCACGGACACCACGAAGTATATCGTGGGCACGGTGATGCTCGACAACTCGGCAGATGGTGGCGTGGCAACCATCGCGTTCAACTGCCTCGGCGCTGGCCGTGCGGCCTAACCGGTAACGGGCTATGTTGTTACGGACCCTTCAACTTCATCTCGTGTTTATCCGTCTTATACGGGGCGGATGTTCGGCATGGGAAGCGTGGGTTCGGGAACAGCTGGCCGCTTTGAAACAGACCACTGACCAGGAGTAGAAAAACATGAGCGTTCTCGTACGAAAGGGCCAGCCGTCGCAGGGTGAAGTTCACACTGACGCCATGCTGGACAACATCAGCATCGCGTACATTCAGTCCCAGGATGCGTACCTGTTTCCGAAGGTGTTCCCCATCGTTCCGGTTGGGAAGCAGTCGGACAAGTACTACACGTTCACGAAGAACGATTGGTTCCGTGACGAGGCGCAGAAGCGAGCAGATTCGACGGAGTCGGCCGGCAGCGGGTACGGCCTGTCGTCGGGGAACTACTACTGTGACGTGTGGGCTTTCCACAAGGATGTCGGGTCGCAGGCGCGTGCCAATGCGGACGCGCAGATTGACCTGGCGCGTGGCGCGGTGCAGTTCGTGACTCAGCGCCTGTTGCTTCGGCAGGAGTTGCAGTGGGTGACGGATTATTTCTCGGCCGGTTCCGGGTGGGGCACGACCGCTACACCCGCCAACCTGTGGAGTGATTACACGGCATCGGATCCGATGGAGGACATTGAAACGGCAAAGGAAGCCATTCTGTCCGTGACCGGGTTCCTGCCGAATACGCTGGTCCTGGGTTACCAGGTCATGCGGAAGCTGAAGAATCACCCGGACTTCCGTGATCGGATCAAGTACACGTCGGCGGAGAACATCACACCGGCATTGCTTGGTTCGTTGCTGGAAATTCCGACCGTGCTGGTGGCCAAGTCGATCAAGGCGACCAACCTGGAAGGGGAGACGGCTGGGTACGCGTTCGCTCACGGCAAGCACGCATGGTTGGGGTACGTGAACCCGACACCGGGGCTGATGATGCCTTCGGCGGGATACACCTTCGCCTGGACCGGGGTCAGCAGCACTCCGTCCTCGACCATCGGAATCGACTCGTTCGACATGCGTTCGATCAAGTCCACCCGGTACGAGGGTGAAGTGGCGTTCGACAACAAGGTGGTGTCCGCCGATCTCGGATACTTCTTCAACGGGGCGGTGGCCTAGGCCACGCCCGAATAGGCAACAGGCTTCGGAGGACATTCACTCCGAAGCCTTCTGCCTCTTCTGATGCACGGCCCTTATCCCATGATGGGATGGGGGATTTACCAGGAGAGCGTCCATGCCGAATCTCATTACCAAAGGCAAAGCAGTCGCGGGCCAGTATTCGCTCGTCTCGGGCGTCATGTGGTTCTCGGGGTCCGGTGCGCCGACCAATGCTGTGACCGGGGCCGGAGTCGCGGAAAAGGGATCGTTCTATATCCGCCTCAGCAACGGGGCGGTGTACTACAACACGGGCACGAAGGCCTCTCCCACGTGGAGTCTGATGGGCGCGGTGGGGGCACTGGCCACGAACAACATCTTCGTTGGGAGTGCGGGCGGTGTTGCTACCGATGTGGCGTTGAGCGGGCACGCGACCATTGTGGCATCTGGCGCGTTGACGCTGGCTGAGACCATCGTCAAGTACGATGAGGTCGCCATTCCTTCGGCTGATATCGTGTCGGCCACCGCTGGTAAACTCAGCCATGCGAACGGCCAGATTCTGGTGGCGGCTCCTGCGGCAGGGAAGGCCATCGAATTCATCAGCGCCACGCTCATCTATGATTACGCCGGGGCCGCGTACGGTGGCGGCGGTGACTTGACCATTCGGTTCTCTGGGGGCGGCACGGTTCTGTCCGCGACCGTTACCGCAGCCAACTCCTTTGGGTCGGCATCGGACAAGGTGGCGGTGTTCCAGCCTCTGGATACTGCGGGTGGGATCTTGCTGACCACCGCAGCGGGCCTGAACCTCGTTTCGGCGTCTGTGCCCTTTACCCTGGGATCGGCCACGGGCGTTGGGCGTGTCAAGGTGTCGTACCGTATCCATACGACTGGCCTGTAAAGGAGGTCCGTGATGGATATCCGATTTCGAGGAGCCGTTGTTCTCGGTTCTGACCTACTGACGCGGACGACGACGATTGACACTTTGGTGGATGTGGGGATTCTTCCGATTGACGTGTTTCGGACCAAGTACCTTACATTTAAAGCCACAACGAACACGCTGGTAGCCACTGTTTTTGGGAGCCAGGATGGGGGGCTGACGTACCCGACCACGGTTGAAGCCGAGTTCGATGTCACCGTGGCGTCCCCGGTGTTGAAGACATCCACGACCTTCTATACGCACTGGAAGGTCCAGGTAAAACCCAAGGTGTCTGCGACCCACGGCACCTTGACTGTGTATGTGAAGGGGTCATCGTACTAACCACTCGAGGGGCAGCGAGGTGTGTATGTTTTGTGTGATTCAGAAAGCATTCAACGGTCCGGGGAACCGCCAGTACACGGTGGGTGAATTGGTGGATGCGTCGGAATGGCGGCTCAGCGATAAACTGGTTGAGGGACGGTACATGCGCCCCGCCACGGAACGAGAAGTCGCGTCCGCTGAAGAAGTTGACGTACCGGATGTACCGGTACGGAAGACGGCAAAGGGGAAGAAACGGTGAGCTGGTCGTATGATTCGCTTCTAGCGACTAGTCGTGATCGACTCCGCCTGTTGATCGGAGACACCATTGCCTCCGATCAACAGTTCTCTGACGAAGAACTTGATTGGTTGCTGACCTCAAATGGTAATGGATTGTACCAGACCGCTGCGGCATCGTGTCGGGCATTAGCTGCTCGGTATAGCCGATATGCGGATAAGTGGATCGGTGATCTCAAGATTCTCGCGTCCCAGAAATCTAGAAGTTACCTGGCGATGGCGGACTCGTTCGACGCCCAGGCAGGGGTCCAACCCTGGTCCGTTCCTTCTGCAGGAGGCGTGCGTATCGCTGAAAAGGAAGAAGCGGCAGCGGACACGTCCCTGGTCCAGCCGGAGTTCGTGCGGGGCATGATGACGAACACGGGGTCGTAGTATGTTTGAGTCCGAATTTCTGACGATGATGCCGCATTCGGTGACAATTTACCCCAGGAGCGGGTACACCGACAGCGGCTTGCCGTCACATTCGGTCACGGGCAAAGCGTATTCGTGCCGGATTGTGGGGAAGAATCTTTCCCTGCGCCGAAGTACCGTGCAAGATATGACCGTGGTATTTGACATCTTCCTCAATTCTGGGGCCGATGTCATCGGGTTGGAAGACAAAGTCGAATTGCCCCTGGACGGGGCATGGTTGAATCGCTATCCATTGCTGTTTGCTGTATCTCGTGTCACGGATGAAGATGGACATCACCACACGAAACTTCAGTGCGGTTGGATGTATCATAGACAAGGTCAGTAATGCCACTCACTGGGATTCAACAGGAAGTTCAAAATCTCTTTCGAGCTGCGAGACAATCCTCGCTGAGTGGTGGCGGTGGCGTCAGTATCTCCGGAGCAAATCTGACCGTCCGTAATGTGAAGGACTTGGAAAAAGGCATAGTGATGGAATGCGCGATGCAAAGCCGAGCAGGGGCTGACGCCATTCTGAAACAGGCCAAAGTCTATTGTCCCACGGATACGGGCACACTTTCCAGTACCGGTACCGTGCGAGCATCGGATGTGTTGGAGGGGCCGTCCATCCCCGGTGTGAATGTTGAGGTCTCCGTGTCTGGGTCGTCATTTTCTTTTACCCAGAAACAGCGGTCCGTGTGGTGGGTGACGTTCGGAGATGACACGGTAGAGTATGCAGCAGCAATTCATGAGAATGAAGGAAAACGGTTCGACATTAAAACCGAGAAGAATCCGTCCGCGCGTGACCACTACCTTTATCACTCGTACTTGGAGTATGAACCGTATTTCTCGAAACGGGTCATTGACCGTCTCCAGGCACAGGTATTAAAGGCCGGGGCTGTGGGGGCGATGATTGAATCAGTGGTACGGCGTGGATTGGGGGCTGGGACAGGACTTCCGCGATTGGTGAAAGCGGGGGCCAAATGAGCACCATGACCGAACTGGGTGCGTATCTCGTAAATAAGAGCATTGGCATCCTGGGCACGTCGTTGTTCCTGTACAACTTGCCAATGGGGGTCGAGAACGCGGTCTCGGTGGTGCAGACGTCTGCGGCGTCCCCGATTCGGACCATGGGCGCGGCGTTGAGTGCGCCCGTGGCGGATGTGCCTGCGATTCAAATCGTGGTGCGGAACGCGAGTCATTCGGATGGAGAGACGAAAGTCAAAGCAGTGATCGACGCACTCGATTTCTACAGCGGAACCATGGGGTCTACGGAGTACTTGTTGGTGACTCTCGATTATGGTCCGGTGTATCGGGGGCTTGACGAGAACAACCGTCACCAATGGTCCCTGATGTTTCGTTTCACGAAGAGGCGGTCGTGATTGAAGATTTGATCATGAAGCAGTTAATGGCGACACGGGCTTCGGCAGAAGCATTGCTCCACAGTATTGATATGTTTCAGGCTATGGTCAGGCAGGAGAAACCTGACACTGGAGGAGTGCCAACGCCTCCTCCGCCGGGCATGAAAGATACAGCACCTGGAGAGTGCGACCACCCATCAGACCACCGACTGCATACGCCTACGATGGGGAATCTGCGCCGTCAACTGTGCGGAGTTTGTGGGAAGGAGGTGACGGAGTGAAACGCTACCTAGTTGTGGGGTCGTCAACTATCGCCATTGAAGGTTCTCATGCCCCTGGTGATACGTTTGAAGCGGATATGTCCGCAACATTGGAGGAGTTCCTGACCAGGATTGGGGCCATCGAAGAAGTTACCCCAGCATCGGTCGATGCGAATCACGGGGCCGCTGCCCCAATTACTCACCCTGGACTTGATTCCGGGGATGACGTGAAGGAGGAGGAGTAATGGCCACGTTGGTATTGACGGATGCCAAAATCCTGATGGGCGCGTACAACCTCAGCGGGTATCATTCGTCCATTGAAGTCGGGTATGAAGCCGAAATGCTGGACAATACAGTCTTCGGCACATCTGGGACTCGTTCTTCAATGGCCGGATTGAAGACGTTCACCATCTCAGGTAACATGTTCTGGGAGTCGGCCGTGGACGATGCGCTATTCCAGAGAATCGGGAACCCAGTAGCCGATGTCATGAGTGTTGCGCCCGTGGGCAATGCTGAGGGAGATCGTTCTTACTGCGTCAAAGCGGTGCAGGCATCGTACAGCCCCGTTAGCGGAGAGGTGGGGGCCATTATCCGCACGTCACTGGAAGGCCGAGCAGCTGGTACGCCCCTGGTCCGGGGGCAAGTGATGGCGACGGGAAACAAGGCAGTGTCAGGTACCGGTTCTGGAGGACTCATCACGGCGGTCAGCGCGACGCAGCGGATGTACAGCGCCTTGCACATCACGGCCATTGCGGGAACAGTGACCCCCACCTTCACGGGCATCATCCAGTCAGATGATGCCGGGGGGTTCGGAACCCCTGTTACTCGGCTCTCGCATCCGGCCGCGACCACGATTGGCGCGAATTGGCAGGAAGCGGCTGGCCCCCAGACCGACTCGTACTGGCGGGCGAGCTGGACCATCTCGGGTACGAACCCGGTGTTCACAGTGTTCTGGACCTTCGGGATTCTCTAATACGATTAGGAGGAGACAGTCATGGCAACCATGGTGTACACCGATGCGTTCGTCAGCATCAACGCAGTAGATTTGAGCGACCACGTAAAGTCAGTGACCCTGACGTACGAAGCCGAGATCCTGGATGATACGGTGATGGGCACAAGCGGAACACGGTCTTCCAAGCCGGGGTTGAAGAACTGGACCCTGGAGGTGAATTTCCTCCAGGACTACGCTGCGGCCAACGTCGATGCTACGCTATTCCCATTGGTGGGTGCGGCAGCGTTCACCTGCATTGTGCGTGCGAACAAGACAGCTGGCGTCGGTGCCACGAACCCGAACTTCTCGGGGTTGGCGGTGCTGGCGTCGTACCCGCCCTTGACCGGTGAAGTGGGTGCATTGGGCACGGCCACAGCATCCTTCCGGTCTGCGGGCGCGTTGTCGCGGTTGGTGGCGTAACGATACCGCCACGGGACGGGGGCTTAGCGCCCCTGTAGGCGTCGATCACGGGTGGGGGGTATATCCCGGTATCCCCCGGCCCATAAAACGGCCGTACGGCCACTGCAGTGACCCCGCATGGGGTGGAGTCATTGCCCCCCGTACGGATCCGTGGTACCCATCCGAAGGAGGGTGTCGTGATGTTAGTTGAGAAAACCCCGTTCACGTTGTTTGAGTCTTTCGAACGCGACCGTAACGGCATCATCAAACGCCGTGCGCTGCGTTTCGACCTTAATGCTCTCGCGGACTTCGAACAGGAAGTCGGGATGGGCATTGCCCAGCTGATGCAGACCAAAGCCATCTTTGCGACCACGCGTGCGCTACTGTGGGCAGGGTTGCGCCATGAGGACCGTGGACTGACTGTGGACCGCATGGGTGACTTGATTGGAACCTACATCAAGCAGGGCGGCGACCTCACCCAAGCACTGCAGGCCGCATTCAAAGCTGCTGTGGACCAAGGCGCGTTGGGGTCTCCTGACAAGGAAGATACAAGTGGGAGTACCCCCCAGGGAAACGCCCCGACACCAGTCCCGGATCCGGTAAAGGACGAGGCCGTAAATACCGAAAGTTAGATTTTCGGTGGTCGGCATGGATTACGGAGAATGAACCCTTTGCATTCGGTCCGTTAGAGCTGAAACCACGGGAGTTTAGAAGTATGACTCCAGCCGAGTACGGGGCACTGTACCGAGGGTGGGTGTGGCGTACTCGTTCAGCTGAAGACCGAGACTGTGTGTGGGTGTGCATGTTGGTCAATCACATGGGCACGGTCAGAGATCCTCTCATTCCGGTACGAGTGTTGGGCCGACCGATGGTGGGGATGCCGAAGGCGGGTGACGACTAATGGGGATGGGCACCAGTGTCGGATCGATTTTCGTCAGTATTGGCGCTGACACTTCGGGGTTAGTGTCAGGATTCTCGCGAGCCGAACGAGAAATTGAGCGGTTCGGCTCGCGAGTCTTTTTCCTCGGCTCTCGTATGACTGCCGGGGTCACGCTGCCCATTATCGGGGCAGCGATGGCGATAGGAAAGTTCGGGGCAGAATTCGATAAGGCCATGACCGAGTCATTGGCGATCATGTCCGGGGTCACGCCCAAAATCCGAAAGGACATGGAAGAAGTCGCGAGAACGATATCCGAGACGTCGAAGTACTCCGCTAAACAAGCCGCAGAAGGATTTTATCACTTGGCATCGGCCGGGTACACCGCAGCGGAGTCGATGAAGTTGTTGCCGGTTACGACCAAGTTTGCACAGGCCGGGGTCATGGACCTGGCCAAAGCAACAGAGTACTTAGCCGGCGCGCAACAGTCCTTGGGTATGCGGATGGAAGACCCCATCGAGAACGCCAAGGAAATGGCTCGTATTGCGGATGTGTTGACCGAAGCGAATAACCGTGCGCTAGGCACCATTGAAGACTTCGCCCAGGCCATTAATAATAAGGCCGGTGCGCAGCTACGCATTTATAACAAGACCGTGGAGGAGGGGGTTGCGGCATTGATGGCGTTGGCGTCCCAGAACGTCAAGGGACGTTTAGCCGGTCAGCAGTTATACATGGTCCTACGCGATTTGGCTCGGTTCTCGTTAGCGAATACGGAGGCGTGGAAAAAGTACAATGTCTCGGTCTATGACGCGTCGGGAAACATGCGGAACATGTCCAGTATCATCGTCGATCTTGATAAGGCCATGTCAGGCATGTCGGTGCTCAAGATCACGAACATGTTTAAGGAGATGGGATTCACTGACCGAACCCGTGCAGCGGTCCAGTACTTCCGGGGCATGGGCGAGGAGATGAAGGGATACGAGAATGCGCTGCTCAGCGCAGGGGGCGCGACAGACCGCGTTGCCCGGAATCAGATGCAGGCATTCTCTAACCAGTTACAAGTGGTGTGGAATAAGATAAAGAATGTCGCCATTGAACTGTTCTCCTCCTTTGCCCCAACGATCCTGAACACGGTGATCCCCGCAGTAGAGCGGATGATTGAATGGTTCTCTGAATTTGCAAGGGGAATCAGTCAATGGTCCGAAACTACCAAAGTTTTTGTCCTCGCCTTCCTAGCCTTAGCTGCGGCCATGGGCCCAGTGATTGTGATCCTGGGATCGGGTATTTTATTTAGCAGTGCGATTCTCGGGGGGTTTACGGCTGTTGGTGAGGGGGTCCGTGCCATAACCCGCGCCGTGGTCATTGGTGCCCAAGCGTGGCGTGATTATGCGCTGGCCCAGGGGGCCGTCAGTTTATCCCAGTCTTTGGGGTGGGCCTCGACCGCATTTGGCGCGGCAGGGGCGAAGGCCACGGGCCCAGCAACCCGTAGATTAGGCCCAGGAGCAGGGTCGATGGTCAGTGCCGGGTTGCTTGCATATCAGGCGCGGGAATTGGCGGGTAGGCGTGCGTCAGTTATTACGGCGGCTGCAGCTCAAGCTTCGCGACTGTCCTCGTTGCCTGGGATGACGCCAGCCATGGCGGAAGTGGGTGGTCAGGGATTGATGCTTGCCGCGGCTCAACAGGCCGCGATTATGACAGCCATGTCCACGAAAAGTAAATTGTGGATGGCAGAAATGAGCAGGTTGAGGGCTTTAGGAGCCACAAATACCGGTCTCATGGCTACTGAAGCAGTAAAGTCAGAAGGAATTCTGAGCGGAATTGTGACACGGATTATGTCCGTGTTTACAAAATTAGGAGTCACGTTAACGGCTCTGAAACTTGGGGGATGGGTAACAGCGGCGTTGGCGACTCTCAGGTATTTCGCGGATAGCTGGGAACAAGTGTTTAATGTCATTGTTACCGCGACCATGGGATCGGTCGCGGTTCTGTTCCAGTCATTCAAGAAACTGTGGTCCGCCATTCTTCCGGAATTTCCAGACCTTCAGAAATTTATTGGGGAGTCTGTCGGGTCATGGGATGATTGGAAGCAAGCGATACTCGACTGGGGATCGGCGTCCTGGTACGCTATCCATAGTGTAGTTACAGAGATAGAGAATCTGGGGTTTGCTATCGGCGCGTTGGACAAAACGAATAAAATCCCTTTGAAGACCCTGGTTCAAGAGGG
>Ga0315273_10004517_pt1 | contig 17048 bp, 8 predicted proteins | sample YL17G02_0_MG_FD_205753 | JGI IMG/M metagenome (GOLD analysis project Ga0315273, IMG submission 205753) | Sediment microbial communities from Yellowstone Lake, YNP, Wyoming, USA - YL17G02_0 | ecosystem: Environmental > Aquatic > Freshwater > Lake > Sediment | place: USA: Wyoming | collected... | reverse complement strand
CGCGCCGGCCGTCCAGAAGATCGGCCTCGGGTTTCCGATCCCGAACGGCGCGAGGCGTGTGAGGCCATCCATGAGCCTCGGCGTGATCTGCCGGAACCCCAGGCGTCCGTCGATCCGGAGGCGCGGGCGCAAGTCGTCCGGCGTCAGGCGGTCGTCGGCCCAGGCGGCCATCGCCTCCCGGAACGGCGTGATCCGCGACCGCTCCATCGTCAGACCGGCCGCCACCCGATGGCCGCCGAATCGCACCAGGTGGGAGGAACAGGCCTCCAGCGCGCCCAGGATATCGAACGCCGGTATGCTGCGGCACGAGCCGTGCGCCTCGTCGCCATCCGTACTGATGACGATGGCCGGCCGGTGGTAGGCGTCGACCAGTTTCGAGGCCACGATGCCGATGACGCCGCGATGCCAGCCCTCCCCCGCCACGACCAGCACGGACCGCGCGCCGATGCCCGGGTCGTGCTCGACCAGACGCTTCGCCTCGGCCACCACCGTGCGCTCTTCGGCCTGTCGGCGCTGGTTCTCCGTGTTGAGCTGCGCCGCGAGCCCTCGTGCCTCGTCGAGCATGCTGTCGTCCGACGCCAGCAGCAGCCGCAACGCGATGTCGGGCGTGCTCATGCGCCCGGCCGCGTTCACGCGAGGCGCAATCATGAACGAGACGTGATAGCCGTCAATCACCTTGCCGCTGAGGCCCGAGGCCTCGATCAGCGCCCTCAGGCCCGCCTTGTGCGGGCCGCGCGACAGCAGGTCGAGGCCGAGGCGGGCAATGACGCGATTCTCGCCCAGGACGGGCACGACGTCGGCCAGCGTGCCGATCGCGGCCAGCTTGAGAAACCCCGGCAGCCACCGATCCTTGCCCGCGCGTCGGCACAGCGCCTGCACCAGCTTCAATGCCACGCCGACGCCCGCCAGGTGCTTGTCCGGATAGGCACAGTCCCGGCGTTTCGGATTGATCACGGCCAGCGCCGGCGGCAGTTCCGCGTCGGGCTCGTGATGATCGGTCACGATCAGATCGACGCCCAGCTCCCGTGCCCGGACGGCGGCCTCCATCCCGCGGATCCCGCAGTCCACCGACACAATGAGGCGCACGCCGTCGGCGGCAAGCCGCTCGACGGCCGGGGTATTGAGGCCATAGCCGTCCCGCACCCGCTCCGGCACGAAGTGCGTCACGTCGGCGCCCAGCATGTCGAGTGTCCGGCGGACGATGACGGTGGCGGTGATACCGTCGACGTCGTAGTCCCCGTGAACGGCCACGCGCTCGCGCGCCGCGATGGCCTGGACGAGCCGATCGACGGCGCGATCCATGCCGGTGAGCAGGAACGGGTCGTGGAGCTGATCCAGGGACGGGTTCAGGAAGCGGTGGGCGGCGTCCGGATCGGTGATCCCGCGCAGCACCAGGAGCCGTCCGATGACGGGATCGAGCCCGAGGTCGGCAGCCAGCGCGCCTGCGCGCTGGTCGTCGCAGGTCAGGTGGTCCCAGACGTAGGCGACCATCAGCGCGGCCGCGGCGCCAGCGCGGGGGCGGCGTCGACCGACGCGGCATCGACGAAATCGATCCCGGGGCGGCCCATACTGCGGAACTTGCCGTAGCGGCTGTCCAGACGCGCTGCGGGCGTGAGCGCGGACACCTCGGCCAGCGACGCCTCGATCGCCGCGCCCAGCAGCGCCGCGGCGCCGGCCGGATCCTGGTGCGCCCCGCCGAGTGGCTCGGGCACGATCGCATCGACGATGCCGGCCGCGAGCAGGTCCGGCGCGGTCAGCTTCAGGGCCTGTGCGGCGTCCACCTTGCGGTTGGCGTCGCGCCAGAGAATCGCCGAACATCCTTCCGGCGGGATCACGCTGTAGATCGCGAACTGCTGGATGAGCACCCGGTCGCCGATCGCGATGCCGAGCGCGCCGCCGCTGCCGCCCTCGCCGCAGATCGCGACAATCACCGGCACGTCGAGCACCGCCATCTCCCGCAGGTTGACCGCAATCGCCTCGGCGACGCCACGCTCCTCGGACTCGATCCCGGGGTACGCCGCCGGCGTGTCGATGAACACGATGACCGGCCGGTGAAACTTCTCGGCCAGACGCATCGCGCGCAGCGCCTTGCGGTACCCCTCGGGCCGCGCGTAGCCGAAGTTGCGCTGGATCTTCTCCTTGGTCGTGCGGCCCTTCTGGTGCCCCACCACGAGCACCTGGCGGCCGCAAAACGTCGCCGTGCCGCACACGATCGCGGGGTCGTCTGCGAACCGCCGATCGCCGTGCATCTCGACGAAGTCCGTGAACAGGCGCTCGATGTAGTCGAGGGTCCCGGGCCGGCCGTTGTGCCGCGCCACCTGGACGGTCTGCCACGGCGTGAGCGCGGCGAACAGCTCTGCCCGCAGGGAACGGGCGCGGGCCGACAGCCGTTCGATGTCCGCGGTGCGCGCCGCGGTCCTCGGCATCAGGCTCAGCGCCTCGATTTCCTTCAAGAGGACACCGACAGGTTCTTCAAAATCCAGCAGATCGGCCGGCATAGATCTCCCGTGCTTCTGTCGATTCTATCGCAGGACGACCGTCCCGGTTCCGCAGATCCGCTCGAGATCGGCCACGAGCCGGTCCGACGGCCGTACCCGCAACTGGCCGGATACGTCCACGCGGACGCGCATCGGCGGCGTCGCGTCGGCGCTGGTGACGATGAAGGCGACCCGGCGTTCGCCGCGATGACGCCCGAGCACGTCGTACAGCTGCTCGAACGTCCGCCGATCGTGCGGCGGGGTGCTCACGTGAATCAGGACTTCCTGCGTGATCTGGGCGCGCACCACGTCGATGGGCAGGATCTCGGCGGCCAGCAGTCGCGTCGAGTCCTCGTCGCGCTCGAACCGCCCCTTGACGAGCACGAGCGCGTCGGTCTGAATCAGGCTGGCGGCCTTCTCGAACGGGCCGGGGAACACCACGACTTCGACCGTGCCGTGAGGGTCGTCGAGCATGAAGGCCGCCATGCGATCGCCCTTCCGGGTCTTGAGCTGGCGAATGGAGGCGACGATCCCGCCGACGGCCACCTCCTCGCTGATGCGGGCCACCGGCCGCGGCGGCCCTCCCGCCGGATCCTCGTCGTCCCCGTGCTCGGGCGGTTCAGGCGAGGCCAGCAGATCCGCGAGGCACTTCGCGCCGAAGAGCTCGAGGTCGGCCTTGTGACGATCGATCGGATGGCCGCTCAGGTAGAGCCCGAGCGCTTCTTTCTCGAACGCGAGATGCTGCGCCTCGGTCCACGCGGCCGCCTGGGGCAGCGGGAGATCGGCGTACGCGGTTTCGCCGGCGTCCACGCCGCCGAACAGCTGCGCCTGGCCCTTGTCGCGATCGCGCTGGTGCCGGTTCCCGTAGTCGACCGCACCGTCCAGCGCGACGAGCATTCTGGGCCGGAAGCTGGCGGCCGGCTCCCCCGCGCCCTTCCCCGCCGCCGCGAGGCCGTCGAGGGCGCCGCCCTTGATGAGGCTCTCGAGCACGCGCTTGTTCACGATGCGCAGATCGACGTCCTCGCAGAGGCGGTAGAGCGACGGGATGCCGCCCAGGTCCTGGCGCACGCGCAGGATGGCCTGAATGGCGCCTGCTCCGACATTCTTCACGGCGCCGAGGCCGAACCGGATGCCGTCGGGCTTGACGGTGAACGGGAGATCGCTGGCATTGATGTCGGGCGGCAGGATCGGCACGCGCATCTCGCGGCACTCGTGGAGGTACATCGCCAGCTTCGGCGTGTTCTGCGATTCGATCGTCAGCAGCGCCGCCATGAAGTGCCGCGGATAGTTCGTCTTCAGGTAGGCCGTGTGGTACGCGAGCAGCGCGTACGTCGTGGAATGCGACTTGTTGAAGCCGTACCCCGCGAACTGCTCTATCAGGTCGAACACGCGGGTGGCCTTCTTCTCGTTGACGCCGCGCCCGGTCGCCCCCGTCATGAAATTCTCGCGCTGCTCCTTCATCAGCGCGGTGCTCTTCTTTCCCATCGCCTTGCGCAGGAGGTCGGCCTCGCCCAGCGAGAACCCGGCCAGTTCGCTGGCGACGCGCATGACCTGCTCCTGGTAGGCCATGACGCCGTACGTGTCTTCCAGGATGGGCCGGAGCTGCGGCAGCTCGTAGCGGACCTCGACGCGCCCGTGCTTGCGGTTGATGAAGTCGTCGATCATGCCGCCCTTGATCGGCCCCGGGCGGTAGAGCGCGTTCAGCGCGATGAGGTCTTCGAACTTCCGCGGCTTGGCCTGGCGCAGGATCTGCCGCATGCCCGAACTCTCGAACTGGAAGATCCCGAGCGTCTGGCCCTCGCAGAACAGGTCGAAGGTCTTCGCGTCGGTCAGCGGGAGGTCCTCCATCACCAGCCGCGTGCCGGTCGTCGCCTCGATCTGCTCGAGGGCGTCGTGGACGAGCGTCAGCGTGCTGAGGCCCAGGAAGTCAATCTTCAGGAGGCCGATCCGCTCGATCTCCTTCATGCCCCACTGGGTCGTGATTTCGTCGCGGCTCCCCTTGTAGAGCGGCGCGAATTCGGTGACGGGCTTCGGGGTGATCACCACGCCCGCCGCGTGGACCGAGGCGTGGCGGGCCATGCCCTCGAGGCGCCGCGCGATGCCCAGCAGCTCGCGGACGCGCGGGTCGTTCTCGGCCATGTCCTTGAGGATCGGATTCTGCTCGACGGCCTTGTCCAGCGTCATGTCGAGCGCGGCCGGGATCTGCTTCGCCACTTTGTCGACGTCCGCGTAGCTCATGTCCATGACGCGGCCGACGTCGCGCACGACGGCCTTCGCCTTCATCGTGCCGAACGTGATGATCTGCGCGACGTTCTCCCGGCCGTACTTCCGCGTGACGTAGTCGATGACCTCGCCGCGGCGCCGCTCGCAGAAGTCGATGTCGATATCCGGCAGCGAGACGCGTTCCGGGTTCAGGAAGCGCTCGAACAGCAGGTCGAACTGCAGCGGGTCGACGTCCGTGATCTTGAGGCAGTAGGCGACCAGGCTGCCCGCCGCGGACCCGCGCCCGGGGCCCACCGGAATGCCCTGTTCTCTCGCGTACCGGATGAAGTCCCACACGATCAGGAAGTAGCCCTGGTACTGCATCCGCTTGATGACGTCGATCTCGTACTGCAGCCGCGTCCGGTACTCCTCGATGGTGTGGCGGAGGCTGCCCGCGGCGTTCAGCTCCTGAAACCGCGGCAGGCGCATCTCGAAGCCCTGGCGAAGCATGTGCTCGAAGTAGCTGTCGACGGTAAACCCCTCGGGCACCTGGAAGTTCGGCAGATACGGCCCGTCGTCCGACAGATCGACGTTGCAGCGGTCAGCGATTGCCACGGTGTTGGTCAGCGCCTCGGGCACGTGGCCGAACACCTGCGCCATCTCCTCGGGCGTCTTCAGGTAGAACTGATCGCCGTAGTACTTCATGCGCGAGGCGTCGTTCACCGTCTTGCCGGTCCCGATGCAGAGCAGCAGGTCGTGGGCCCGGTAGTCGTCGCGCTTCAGGTAGTGCACGTCGTTGGTGCACACCAGCGGCATCTCCAGGTCGCGCGCCAGCGGCAGCAGCCCGTCGTTGACCAGCTTCTGATCTTCGATGCCCATGAACTGGAGCTCGAGGAAGAAGTTGCCGGGGCCCAGGATGTCCCGGTAGGTCGCCGCCGCCTTCATCGCCCGGGCCGTCTGGTCCGCGCGCAGCTCGCTCGGGATCTCCCCCTTCAGGCAGCTGCTGAGGCCGATCAGCCCCTTGCTGTGCTGCGCGAGCAGGTCCTTGTCGATGCGCGGCTTGTAGTAGAACCCCTCGGTGTAGCCCGACGAGGTCAGCTTCATCAGGTTGCGGAAGCCCTCGAGTGTCTCTGCCAGCAGGATCAGGTGGTTCGCCGTCTCGCCGGGCGAACTGCTCTTGCTCAGCCGGCTCCCCGGGGCGACGTACACCTCGCACCCCAGAATCGGCTTGATGCCGAGCTTCCGCGCCTTGTCGTGGAAGACGATGGCGGAAAACAGGTTGCCGTGTTCCGTGACGGCCAGCGCCGGCATCTCGAGGCGCTTCGCCTCGTCGAGCAGTTCGCCGATGCGGCAGGCGCCGTCCAGCAGCGAGTACTCGGTGTGCAGATGCAGATGGACGAACTCGGCCATGTCACTCCCACTCGATGGTCGCGGGCGGCTTCGAACTGATGTCGTAGACCACCCGGTTGATCCCGCGCACCTCGTTCACCAGCCGCGTCGACATCGTCGCCAGCAGGTCGGCGGGCAACCGCGCCCAGTCGGCCGTCATGCCGTCGCGGCTTTCCACCGCCCGAATCGCGATCGTGTACTCGTAGGTGCGCTGGTCGCCCATCACGCCGACGCTTCTGACCGGCAGGAGCACGGCGAAGCTCTGCCAGAGGCGGCCGTACCAGCCGTGACGTCTGATTTCCTCGACGACGACCGCGTCCGCGCGCCGGAGCAGGTCGAGGCGCTGTGCGGTCACCTCGCCGACGATCCGCACCGCCAGGCCCGGACCCGGGAACGGCTGCCTCGTCACGAACGCCTCATCCAGCCCCAGCGTCCGCCCGAGCTGCCGCACTTCGTCCTTGAACAGCAGCCGCAGCGGCTCGACCAGCCGGAAACGCATCGTCGCGGGCAGCCCGCCCACGTTGTGGTGGCCCTTGATCGCGGCCGACGGTCCCACGACCGATATCGACTCGATGACGTCCGGGTAGAGCGTCCCCTGCCCGAGGAAGTCGAACCCGCCCAGCCGGGCGGACGTTTCCTCGAACACGTCGATGAACAGGCGGCCGATGATCTTCCGTTTCTGTTCAGGCTCGGTCACGCCGGCCAGCGCGTCGACGAACCGGGCCGACGCGTCGACGCAGACCACCGGCAGCTGATACTTCTCCTTCAGCCGCCGCTCGACCTGCGCCGCTTCGTCGAGACGCAGGAAACCGTTGTCGACGAACACGCAGGTGAGCCGGTCGCCGAGCGCACGGTGCATCAGGAGGGCGGCGACCGTCGAGTCGACGCCGCCGCTGAGCGCGCAGATGACGCGCCCCTCCCCCACGTGCTCGCGGATGCGCCCGACCGCCTCCTCCGCGTACGCCCCCATGTCCCAGTCGCCGGTGCAGCCGCACACGCCAACGGCGAACTGCCGCAGCATCTCCGTGCCGTGGGTGGAGTGCGCCACTTCGGGGTGGAACAGCAGCCCGAACAGCCGGCGCGGCGCGTCCTCGATCGCGGCGACGGGCGCATTCGCGCTGGTGGCGACGACGCGGAATCCTGGCGGCACCTCAGCGATCAGGTCCCCGTGGCTCGCCCACACGTCCATCGCCGCGGGCACGCCGGCGAGGATCCCGCCGCGGGGCTCCACCGCGTGCACCACCGCCGGCCCGTACTCCCTCTGCCGCGCCTCCGCCACGCGGCCGCCCAGCAGGTCGCTCATCACCTGCATGCCGTAGCAGATGCCCAGCACGGGGACGCCGAGGTCGAACAGGGCGCGGTCAACGCGAGGCGCGTCCGTGTCGCGCACGCTGCGCGGCCCGCCCGACAGGATGAGTCCCGCCGGACGCCTCGCGCGCAACGCCTCGGCGCCTTCGTGCCAGGGCACGATCTCCGCAAAGACCGACAACTCGCGGAGCCGACGCGCGATCAGCTGCGTGTATTGCGATCCGAAGTCGAGGACGACAATGGTCTGATGGGTCACTGGCGTTACTGCAGGCTGGCGCGCCGCCCGTGCGGCATCACGTCACGTCGGTCTGGAGTTCTTGTCGTATTATAGCGGTGTGGTTGAGCGAGCGGACACGTCATCTTGCTCCGCCGGCAACCCGGCGTGGCGCAGACGTCCAGGCGCCGCCCTCATCGTGGCGGTCGGGCTGGCCGTGTGCGCCGCCGCCACCACCACCCCCCAGGTGCTGCCCTCCACCCCGATTCAGACGACACCGTGGAAGCCGGCGCTCCAGGTTCCGCCCGGCCCACCCGGCCAGAAGGTCCTGCCGGCGTGGAACGGCCTCGTGCTCTGGAGCGTGTCCCTGGCGAGCGCGCCCGTTGCGCCGCCGGCCCTCGACAACACGCAAATGTACGCCGGGCTGCGCGATGGCACGCTGGTCGCGGTCAATCACCGGACGGGCGCGACGGTCTGGACGGTCACACGCACGGTGTCCACGACGCCGCTTGCGCTGGACGGCATGGTCGTCGGCGTCGATGGTTCGAAGATCTGGGCCCTCGACGCGCCTACCGGCCAGGAGATCTGGGCGCAGACCCTCGAGGGGACCGTCATCCTTCCGCCCAGCGGCGTCTCGGGGAGCATCGCCATCGCTACCGACCGCCAGGAGATCGTGCTGCTGAGCGCCCGCACAGGCGGCATCGTGTGGCGCCGCGCCCTCGGGTCGCTGCCAACCGCGCCGCCGGTGATCCTCGGCGCCTTGGTGTTTGCCGGTGTCGACGACGGGCGCGTCGTCGCGATCAGCACCGCCACGGGCAGCACCACGTGGACGCACGCGCTCAACGGCCGCGTCCTGTCGTTGACGGCGCTGCCCGATCGCCTGCTCGTGGGCGGCACCGACGACTACTTCTACTCCCTGAATCTGAGCAGCGGCGCCGTGCAGTGGCAGTGGCGCGTGGGCGGCGACGTCAACAGCTCTGCCGTCGCCGACGCGAAGCGCGTTTACTTCGTCGCGATGGACAACATGCTTCGCGCGCTCGACCGGACGCGCGGCAACATGGCGTGGCAGCGGCCGCTGGCCTCCCGGCCCGTGGGAGGTCCGCTGCTGTTCGGACAGTTCGTCGTGCTGGCGCAGGTCGCGCCCGAACTGCGCTGCTTCCACACGGTCACCGGCTCGCCGGCCTGCGTCGTCGGCCTGCCGGGTCGGGCGTTGCACACGCCGTTCCTCCCGAACCTGGGCACGACCAACATGCCTCGGATCGTCTACCTGAGCGGCGGCGGGCAGGCGGTCGCGGTCGGACCGTCTCCGGAGCCGTACGTCGAGAAGTGGATCAAGGTGCCGGGCACGCCACTGCCGCCGGAAGTGGCCCCGATTTCACCGCTGCCGCGGCGGACCAAGAAGAACTGGCCCGAGGCGGATCTGGTCCCGCTGACCTACGCCCCGGGCCGTCCGCTGCCTGACGACGAATGGGATCCGGCCGCCCCGCTGCCCGTGCCGGGCAGACGCTCATGGCCGGAACCCGACCTCGTGAAGTGGACCGCCATCCCGGGCCGCGTCCTTCCGCCGGAACGCCTGCCGGTGATGCCGCCGCCGCGCTGACGCGCGACTACCGCCCGGCAGCCTTTCGCACGACGCGCGCCAGGCGCCCGACGCCTTCGACGATCCGCTCGTGGGTCGGCGCCGAAAACGACAGCCGAATGAAGCGCTGGCCGGTGCCATCGACGAAGAACGCCGCGCCGGCGACGTAGACGATGCGCGCCGCCATGGCGGCCGGCAGCAGGTCGTCGCCGCTGAGGTGCGTCGGCATCGCGAGCCAGATGAAGAAGCCGCCCCGCGGTTCCTGCCACGTGACCAGGTCCCCCATCTCGGCCTTGATCGCGGTCTCCATCGTCTCTTTCTTGCGGCGATAGTGCGCGCGCAGCACGGGCGCCGACGACGCGAGCACGCCGCGCCGCCACGCCTCGAAGACCACCCGCTGATCGAGCGAGCCGGTGCACAGATCGGCGGCCTGCTTGGCAACGTCGAGCTTCGCCGCCAGCGGGCCCGGCGCGACCATCCACGCCACCCGGAAGCCCGGGGCCAGGGTCTTCGAGAAGCTGCTGAGGTACACGACGCGCCCCTCGGCATCGTCGGCCTTGATGGGCCGCGTGAGGTGCGACTCGTCCTCGCCGAAGTACAGGTCGCCGTACGGATCGTCCTCGACGATCAGCAGGTTGTGCCGCGCCGCCACGTCGAGGAGGCCGCGCCGCTTCTCGAGGCTGATCAGCGCCCCGGTCGGGTTCTGGAAGTTCGGGACGACGTAGACGCAATTCACACGCTTGCCCGCCTGGCGTTCGCGCGCGATGACCGCTTCGAGGTCGTCGAGATCGATCCCGTCGGGCTGCTGCCGCACGCCGACCAGCTCGGCCTGGACATCCTTGAACGCGGCGATGCCCCCGGTATACGTGGGCAGGTCCACCAGCACCACGTCTCCCGGGTCGCAGAGGATGCGCGCGATGAGGTCGAGGCCCTGCTGCGACCCCGTCGTCACCAGCAGCTCGTCCTCGGTGGCCGTGATGCCGCGCGTCGTGAGGATCTGCGAAAGCGCCCCGACCAGCGGCTTGTACCCGCGCGTCGGCCCATATTGCAGCGCGTTGGGATGCGCGCCGCTCAGCAGCGACGCCGCGATGTCCGCGAACTCGCGCCAGGCGAACACCGCCGGATCTGGATAACCTGGTGCGAACGAAATAATGTCGGGGATGCCGGCCGCCATCACACCCATCTTGCGAATCGCCGAACCCTGCATGTTCTCGCCGGCGCGCGAGAGAAACTTGTCGTAGTCGATCATGATCGGAGTCCTTGCCGCGAGCCGTCAGGCGCCGGGGCCCGGATCGGTCGCAGCGGCGGGGGACGAGTGGCGTCGATACAGCGCCAGGTACGCACCCAGGGCGCTCAGCTCCAGATATTGAAACACCAGACCGCGAAAGAGCCAAGCCAGCAGTTGAAGGGGAATCACCGCGAGGCCGGCCAGGGGCACGAACGCGATCACGCCCAGGCTCGTGGTCGCAATCAGCGACACCAGTGTGGCGCCGGCCACCAGCAGCAGCACGACGCCGAACACGCCGAACGACAGTCGAGGCTCGCCGCGCAGAAAGGCAAATACCCGGCGGCCCGCCGCATGCACGCTGCAGTTGTCGACGACGACGATCATCTGCACCAGCAGGTAGAAAAAATTGACGAGTGTGATCCAGCCGGCGAGCAGCAGCGAGCCCATGCCGGCCACCGCGGTCCAACTCAGCTGCCGATCCCCCATCGAGGCGTAGCTCGACCAGAGCAGGCCGAGGTAGGCGCCGCCAGAGAGCACGTAGAGCACGATCAGGCTCAGGCCCAGGCGCAGATACCGGCGCATGTAGTCCCGGCAGCCAGCCTCGAAGCGCTCGATGGAGAAGCGGGCGGCCGTCCAGAACGGTTTCAACCGCAGCGGCGGATCCTCCACCGGGTCGGCGTCGCGCTCGCCCCGCGCCAGCACGGCGACCGTCCCGCCCTTCAGCAGGAACAACAGCGCCGATCCTGCCAGCCCGACCAGCGAAAACGCCAGCAGAAAGGACGCCAGCGCGACCGGCTCGGCCCAGAGCGCCGTGGCGACAAACGTCATGCTGCCGCGAAGGTCGCTGGTGAAGACCTCCGGCAGTTCGCGCCCGAGTACGAGCACGACCAGCATCACCCCGCCCACCAGCGGGACGCTCAGCAGCATCTTGAACGTGGTATCCGCCACGAACTGGATCGCGGTGACCTGCCAATTCGCCGCCGCCACGAGCGCGCCGCGCTTCAGGACGGTCTTGACCGTCACACACTCCGTCATGGCTGGGTTGAGTTATAGCATGCTTTCGACACCCGGTGCCCGGCGCGGCGCGCTTGTTCCGGCGGCACAGCGGGGCTATGCTGCAACGGAGTCCTCTGCCATGATCCTCATCTGGCGCCGCGGGCGCTTCCTCGCGTGGTTTCTCGCCGCCGTGGCCATCGCGGCCGCCAGCGGCGCGGCCTACGAGTACTGGCGTCTGGGCTGGACCAGGCCGCAGGCCGCGCAGCGGGTCGCCGGCGCCGTGCGGTCGTCCTTCTCGGCGCTGGCCGCCCGGCTGGACGGCGAGACCGAGACCCTCGTCCGGCAGGGCGATCTCATCCGCCAGGCCGCCCTCGACACGGGGGCCGCGCGCCGGCTCTTCGAATCGATCCGGACCACGAGTCCCGAGGTCTCGATCACCGTCTACTCGGCCGAAGGCGAGCCTCTGGCGTGGGCGGGCCGTCCCTCGGACCTGGTCCGCGCCGTCGTCACCGGCCCGGGTGCGCTGCGTGTCGCCCCGGGCGCCTCCGGGCCCCGGCTGTTCCGCGTCCAGCCCGTCCTGGATGGCAGCAGCGAGGCGCGCCGACGCGTCGGAACCGTCGTCGCGGAGTGTCCCCTGCCGTCGGCGGGCGCGCCCCCCGGCATGGGACGCGCCGATGTCGTCTGGCCCACCGCGCTGGTCGATGTCCCACTGCGCGCGCGTTACCAGGGTGCCGGCGCCGACCCGCAGCCCAACGCCTTCGTGCTCACCGACAGCGCCGGCAAGGCGCTGCTCGAGGGGCGCGTGGACGACGCAGCGGTGGCGGCCGCACGACGGCTCGTGCGTCGCAGGACGGCGGCGGCCCTGCTGGGCATCTGCGCCCTCTTCTGCGCGTGGCTGGTCGGCCCGATCCTCGACTGGCGACGCGGTGCGCCGTCGCTTCGCGCCGCGCTGTACAGGACCGGCCTTTGCACGCTGGCCATCGTACTCGCGCGCCTGATCGCGTGGGCGGGCCTCGGCCTCTGGAGCGCCGAGCCGTCGATGGGCACGCTGGCCGACACGCCCGCGTTCTGGCGCGTGCTGCTGCGATCGCCCTTCGACTTCGCCCTCAGCGCCGCGATGGCCGTGGCGCTGGTGGCGCTGGCCGGGGACGGTCTGGCGCGGCTGCGCACACGGCTGCGCGATCGGCGGCGACCGACCGACGGGACCATGGCCGTCACGATCCTGCTCGCCAGCCAGGCGGCGGCTGGACTCCTCGCGGCCGTGCTGCTCACCGCCTACGTCGACGCCGGACGCACCCTGACCGACCTCAACGCGGTGGACTGGCTGCGATTCGCGCTGCATCCCTGGGAACCGGCTCCCGTGGCCGCCGCGGCGGGACTGGTGCTGTGGCATGCCGCCGTCCTCTGGACCGCGGTGCTCGCGCTTCGCCTCCCCGCCCTCTGGTTTCGCGTCCCCTCGCACGGCGGTCGCGGACCCGTGGTGATGGCCGCCTGGGTGTTGGCCGCCGGCGGCTGGTGCCTGACGCGCCAGACCCTGAGCCGCGGCGAGATCGCCTGGGACCTTGCCGCGCCTATCGCGCTGGCGATCGTGCTGGCGTGGAGTCTCGGGCGCATCCTGCGCTGGCGGCGCCATTCGTCCCGGGCGGCCGCCGTCGTCGCCCTGTTCCTGGCGCTGGCCCTGCCCGCCCTGTCGATGTACCCCGCCGCCTTCGACCAGTTCACCCGGGCGCGGCGCCAGGTCGTCGAGTCGCGCCTGGGCCCCGAAGCGACGCGTCAGCGCGGCGAAGTGCAGTTGCGCGTCGGACGATCGACCACGCAGATCGATACCGTGGCGGACCTGACCGAGATGGTGCGTGCCGCCGCCGTGCCGGCGGGAAGCCCGGCGCCGACCGACCTCGCGTTCCTGGTCTGGTCCAAGACCGACCTCGCTGCCTTCCGGCTCACGTCCGCCATTGAACTCTATGGCCCCGACGGCGCCCTGGCGAGCCGCTTCGCGCTCAACCTGCCGGAGTTCACGTCGACCCAGCAGCGGTGGAAGGAAGCCGGCTGCGACTGGGATCTGTTCGAAGAAGTGTCCCCGTTCGGCTCGCAGGACCGGCGCCTGCTGCACGCCGGCCGAGGGCTCTGCGTGGAGGTCAACGGCCGCCGCCAGGTGGTGGGCGCCATCGTGATCCACGCGATGCTGGACTACGGCACGCTGTCGTTTCTGTCCTCCCACAACCCGTACGTGGAACTGTTCCGGCCCCGCGCGAACGGGACCCGCGAGTCGGCCTCCATCCGGGATGTCGAATTCGTGGTGTACGGCTGGAGTCTCAGGCCGATCTACGCGTCGGGCGCCACCGCGTGGACGCTCGATCCCGACACGTTCCGGCGCGTCTATCGGTCCCGCGATCCGTTCTGGTCGCGCCAGGTGTCTGGCAACACCGCCTACCAGGTCTACCTGGCCAACGACCGCGGCTCGATCTACGCGCTCGGCTTCCCGGTCGTCTCCGGTTTCGGGCACCTGATGAATCTGGCCGAGTTGCTCGCGCTGGCCGGGGCGACGTGTCTCCTGCTGATGTTCGCCGTGCGGATCGGGAGCACGGTCACCGGCCCGTACGCGGAGCGGGGGCGCGATCTGCTCTCCGAAATCCGCGCCAGTTTCTACCGGAAGCTGTTTCTGGCGTTCGTCGCGGCCGCCGTCGTCCCGGTGCTGACGCTGGCGTTCGTCGCCCAGGCCTACATGACGGCCCGGCTCCGCGCGGACGTCGAAGAGGCGGCGCTGCGGACCACACGCGTGGCCCAGCGCGTGGTCGAGGACTACGGGCTGATCCAGGAGCGGGGTGACGCGGCGGCGGTGACACTCAGCGACGACATCCTGGTGTGGCTCTCGCGCATCATCGATCAGGACGTCAACGTCTTCGACGGCCCCCGGCTGGTGGCCACCAGCGAACGCGACCTGTTCGCCTCGGGCCTGTTGCCGAACCGGACCTCAGCCGATGTCTACCGGGCCATTGTGCTGGATCGGCGGGCGACATACGTCGGGGAAGAGCGCGCCGGCCCGCTGTCCTACATGCTGGCCGCGGCGCCGGTCCGCATCGCCGGCCTCAATGCGCTCCTGACCGTCCCGCTGACGACGAGACAGCAGGCGATCGAGCGGGAGATCGACGACCTCGACCGCCGGATTCTGCTCGCGGTGCTCGCCTTCATCCTGATCGGATCCGCGATCGGGTACTGGATGGCCGAGCGGATCGCCGACCCCGTCAACCGGCTGCAGCGCGCCACGGCGCGCCTGGCGCGCGGCGATCTCGATGCCCGGGTCGCGGTGACCTCGTCCGACGAGTTGCGCCGCCTGGTCGAAGCGTTCAACCAGATGGCCGGCGAGCTGCAGCGTCACCAGGCCACGCTCGAGCGCACGCACCGCCTCGAAGCCTGGGCGGACATGGCGCGTCAGGTGGCGCACGAGATCAAGAACCCGCTCACGCCCATCCAGCTCTCGGCCGAGCACCTGCGGCGGGTGCACGCCGATCGCGGCGCGCCGCTGTCGCCCGTGCTCGAAGGTTGCGTGGATTCGATTCTGAGCCAGGTCCGGCTGCTGCGCCAGATTGCGGCCGAATTCTCGAGCTTCGCGTCGTCGCCCACGCCACGCCCGGTGGACACCAACCTCGCAGACCTGGTGTCGGAAATCGTGCAGCCCTACCGGGCGGGCCTTCCGGCGCGGGTGACGCTCGAGGTCGAGGTGGCGGACGCGCTCCCCGTCCTCTCCGTGGATCGCAGCCTGATCGGCCGGGCCCTCACGAACATGATCGAGAACGCGCTGCACGCGATGCCCGGCGGCGGGTCACTGACGATCGTCGGCGGCATGTCCCCCGAGGGCGGGTCGGTGCGCGTCAGCATCCGCGATACGGGCGTGGGGATGGATCGTGGCGCGCTGGAACGGATCTTCGAGCCCTACTTCTCCACCAAGGCTGTGGGCACGGGACTCGGACTGACCATTGCCAAACGCAACGTGGAACTGCACGGCGGCCGGATCGAGGTCGACAGTGCCCCGGGCCGGGGCACCACCGTCACGGTGACGCTGCCGGTCCCGCCACCGGCGGACGGCGGCGCAGCTTCGACCAGAGGGCGCTGAGGAGCCCCGACGCCAGGTACGCGTAGGAGATAAAGACCAGTACGCTGCTCGGGTGCAGCTGGATCACGGCAATGACCAGCGCCAGCAAGATCAGCATCTTGTACGACCGCCGCTCGTGCATGTCGATGATCTTGAAGCTGTTGAACTTGACGGTGCTCACCATCAGGACGGCCGGCACCACCATCACCGCCAGCGCGATCAGCGCGAAACGCGGGTCAGTGAACCCCCCGGGATAGAAGAAAATCGTCGACGCCGGGATGGCGGCCGCGGCCGGGCTCGGCATGCCGGCGAAGTACCGCTTGTCGCTGGTGCCCGTCTGGATGTTGAACCGTGCCAGGCGGATCGCCGCCGCCGAGAGGTACATGAAGCCGGCAGCCCAGCCGAGCCGCTGCAGCGGCTGCAGTCCCCACATGAAGGTCAACACCGCCGGAGCCGCCCCGAACGAGATGACATCGGCGAGCGAGTCGAACTCCACCCCGAATGCGCTGGCGGTGCCGGTCATCCGCGCAATGCGGCCGTCGAGCATGTCGAGGACCACCGCCACGCCGATCAGAGGCGCCGCGATCTCGAACTGGCCGCGAATCGCATAGAGGATGCACAGATAGCCGCAGAACATGTTGCCCAGCGTGAACAGGCTGGGCAGCAGGTACGCGCCCCGGCGGATCCGCGGCTTCGGGTGTTCCTTCCAGCGCTTCGGGCTCAGGCCCGCGAAACGTCGAGGCACGCGGCGTGGGGCACCCCCGTGCTCGCCGTTGTCGAGGTTGTCGCCGTTGTCGCCGTGATCCGCGTCGCCTGGCGTCTGCTCGCTTACCATGTCGCCACGACCGTTTCGCCGCTGCGCACCCGATCGCCGACGCGCACCTTCAGCGTGCACCGCGGCGGCAGATACAGGTCGATGCGGGATCCGAATTTCATCAGCCCGTAGCGCTCGCCGGTCCGCACCGTTGCGCCGGGACCCACGCGACACACGAGGCGCCGGGCGAGCACACCGACCACCTGGCGCACCACGACCGTCTCGCCGCCGCGGTCGAGCCACACCTCGTTGCGCTGGTTGACCCTGGCGGCATCGGGGTTGTAGGCCGCCAGGAAGCGCCCCGGCGTGTACTGCACCGTCGTCACGCGCCCGTCGCAGGGGATGCGATTGATGTGCACGTCGAGCGGCGACAGGAAGATGCTGATCTGCTTCCAGGCGCCGGCAGGCGCAGCCGCCGGTTCGGCGTCGCCCACCACCAGGATCCGGCCGTCGGCCGGGGAGATGATCACGCCCGGATCGTCCGGCGTCACCCGGTCAGGATCGCGGAAGAAATACAGCATGAACAGCGCGAGCACCCCGAACGGCCCCGCCACCCAGTACCAGCCGCACCAGGCAGCGAGCACACCCGGCAGCGCCGCGCCGGCCACGAACGGCCATCCCGCCTTGTCGATCCTCATCGCGCCGTATTGTACCGCCAGACGGCGTCCGGAGCCGAGGACGCCAGAAACACGCGCAGCCAGCGCCCGGGAATCGAACGCTGGCTGCGGATTGCTCGTGACCGGCGGGCCTC
>Ga0315273_10004516_pt1 | contig 17051 bp, 12 predicted proteins | sample YL17G02_0_MG_FD_205753 | JGI IMG/M metagenome (GOLD analysis project Ga0315273, IMG submission 205753) | Sediment microbial communities from Yellowstone Lake, YNP, Wyoming, USA - YL17G02_0 | ecosystem: Environmental > Aquatic > Freshwater > Lake > Sediment | place: USA: Wyoming | collected... | reverse complement strand
CTCGTGGCGAACGAGGCCGCCCGCGGCATCGCCGAGGTCGCGCGCGATACGGGGGTGCCGGTGATCTTCGAGGTGCTCGCGACCGACACTCTCGCCCAGGCGGAGGCCCGCGCCGGAGGCGAGCACGGGAACAAGGGGTGGGAGGCCGCCGAGGCCGCCCTCGAGATGGCCTGGCTCTTGGATAGGTTGCCCGGGAAGGAGGAGCGACGATGATCGTCGACAAGCCCTGGGGGAAGGTCGCCACCTACTCGCTCAACCAGCCGTCGTCGGTGCGAGTGATCACCGTGGAGCCCGGCGAGGAGACGAGCGTCCACTACCACCGGATGCGCGACGAGACCTGGGTGGTGCTCGACGTCGGCCTCACGATCGAGATCGGGAACCGGGTGATCGAGGCGCAGCCGGGGGAGGAGTTCGTGATCGCCGCAGAGGAGACGCACCGGATCCGAAACATCGGGGCCAGGCGCGGCCGGATCCTCGAGATCGCCTACGGCTATACCACCGAGGACGACACGCAGCGGCTCGAAGACAGCTACGGACGTTCGCTGGAGCCCGATTGGTGATGCAGGCTCGCGTCGACACCCGTCGCTCCCGTTCCCTATACTCACTGGCTGAAGTGCAAGCATGTGTGTCCACCAAGCACCGGGCGTGCCCGGTGCTGTTCATCGATGGAGGTGATGCGGGGTCTCGACCGATCCGCGCATAAACGACCGGATCCGGGCTCCCCAGGTTCGCCTGGTAGGGGCCGACGGCGAGCAGATCGGGGTGGTCGACACCCGCGAGGCGATCCGTCAGGCTCGTGACCAGGATCTGGACCTCGTCGAGGTCGCTCCGCAGGCAACCCCCCCGGTCTGCAGGATCATGGACTACGGCAAGTTCAAGTACGAACGCGATATCCGCCAGAAGGACGCCCGCAAGAAGCAGTCGCGGAGCGGCCTGAAGGAGATCAAGTTCCGGCCCAAGATCGACCCGCACGACTACGCCACCAAGAAGGGTCACGTCGAGCGGTTCCTCAAGGGTGGGAGCAAGGTGAAGGTCACCATCATGTTCCGCGGGCGCGAGATGGCGCACACGGAGCTCGGCCGCAAGATCTTGGACCGGCTGGTCGGCGACCTGGGCGAGAAGGTGGTCGTGGAGTCCATGCCCAAGCAGGAGGGCAGGAACATGATCATGGTCGTCTCGCCGAGTAGGAAGTACCAGGAGCAGCTGGCCAAGGACCGCGAACGCGGCGCCGAGGCCGAGGCTCCCGAGCCGGAGACCGAGGTCATCCTGGCCGAGTCCGAGCCGGTCGCCGCCGAGGCGCCCGTCGAGGTGGCGGCCGAGACCGCCGAGGCCCCCGAGGCCGAGGTCGCGGTCGCCGAGGTCGTTGAGGTCGCCGCCGCCGAGGGGGAGACCGAGACCGCCGAGGCCCCCGCCTCCGAGAACGAGGGATAAGCGATGCCGAAGATGAAGAGCCACAGCGCCACCACCAAGCGCTTCCGCGTGACGCGCAAGGGCAAGGTGCTCCACGCCAAGGCCACCGGCAATCACATGCTCACGAAGAAGTCCGGCGGCCAGCGCCGCCGCGTCGAGGGCATGGCCGAGGTCACGGCCGAGAAGAAGAAGATCAAGCGACTGCTGGGGAAGGCCTGAGCCATGGCGCGAGTCAAGCGTTCCGTCCACGCCAAGAAGAAGCGCCGTGAGGTACTGGAGAAGGCGAAGGGCTACCAGGGGAGCCGCCGCAAGCGCTACCGCGTCGCCAAGGAACAGGTCATGCACTCCGGCGTGTACGCCTATCGCGACCGCCGAGACCGCAAGGCCCAGTTCCGGCGCCTGTGGATCGCGCGCATCAACGCGGCGTGCCGCCCGCACGGTATCTCCTACTCCCGGTTCATCAACGGGCTGAAGGTGGCCGGCATCGAGGTCGACCGCAAGATCCTCGCCGACCTCGCCGTGCACGACCCCAAGGCGTTCGCCTCGCTGGTCGAGCAGGCCAAGGCCGCCGCGCAGCCCGCCGCCTGAACCACCGGCGGACGCGTCGCGGGGGGCTTCGTGCTGACATCGCTCCAGAACCCGAAGGTGGCCGCCGCCGCGCGGCTGAAGAAGCGCGCGTTCCGCGAGGAGGACCAGCGGTTCCTCGTCGAGGGCGCGCAGGCCATCGGCGAGGCGCTGGATGAGCCGGGCCGGCTCGGGTCCCTGTTCACGACCGACGCGCTCGACCCGCTCGTGGTCCGGGCGGGACGGGCCGGTGTCGAGGTCCACGAGGTCACGAACGACGTGATGGCGAAGCTGACCTCCACCGTGACCCCCCAGGGGCTCGTGGGCACGGCGGCGTTCCTCGACGTCGGGCTCGGCGAGCTCCCCTCGGAAGGGTGCCTCACACTCCTGCACGAGGTGCGCGACCCGGGGAACGCGGGCACGGTGCTGCGGTCGGCAGACGCCGCCGGCGCGGGTGGCGTGGTCTTCACGGCGACCTCGGTCGACGTGTACAACCCGAAGACCGTGCGCGCGGCCGCGGGATCCCATTTCCATCTGCCGATCGTGCGGGCCGTCGAGACGGTGGACGCGATCGAGGCGGTGCGGGCCCGTGGGTACCGGGTCCTCGCGATGGCCACCGTGGGTGCCGACGATCTCTACCGCACCGACCTGTCCGGGCCGGTGGCGTTCCTCTTCGGTAACGAGGCCCACGGGCTGCCCGACGAGCTGATCGCGGGCGCCGACGGCTCGGTGCGCGTACCGCAGGCCGGCAAGGCCGAATCGCTGAACCTCGCGGCGGCCGCAACCGTGTGTCTGTTCGAATGGGCGAGACGGCAGGCTCGCCAGGGCGAGGCGCTCGAGTCGATCATCGCGGCCGCCGCGCACGACATCCGTTCGCCGCTCACGGCGATGAAGGGGTTCGGCTACGCCCTGGAGAAACGGTGGGATCAGATGTCCGAGGGGCATCGCGCGATCATGCTCCAGGGCATCGTGCACGACGCCGACCGCATGGACACGATCCTGCGGCACCTGGTCGACGCCGCGCGTGTCGTCGGCGGCAACCTCGAGCTCTTCCCCGAACAGGTCGAGGTGCCAGAGCTCGTACGCTCGATCGCCGGCGCGATGCGCCGCGACCCCGATCACCCGCCGGTCGAGTACGAGGGCGACCCGGTCACCGCCTTCGTCGATCCCGCCCGGTTGAAGACGACGATCCAGGCCTTCCTGGAGTCGCTGGTGTGGTGGGGGCAGGAGGGGCCCGTACTGATCGGGGCCGAGCGACGGGAGGGCGTGTTCCACCTGTGGGCCTCCCGACAGGGGACCGAGCTCGCGACCGAGGCGGCGCAGGCTCTGTTCACGCCGCGCCGGCCCGGTGAGGGTGCGGGCAGCAAGATCGGCCTGTTCGTGGCCCGGGGAGTCGCCGAGGCACAGGGCGGGCGGACGTGGGGCGAGGTCGTCGAGGGTCGCCTGATGTTCCACGTCGAGCTCCCCACGGCGTGAAGCGGCGTCGGTCCGGGAGCACGCGAGGTGCTTGCTAGACTCGCCGCCTGATGGACGCCAGCGAGATGCGCCGCACGCTCGAGACCGAACGCGACCTCGGCGTGGCGCGGTTCGGGGCGGCCGCCACGCTCGACGAGCTGGAGTCCGCCCAGGTCGAGGTGCTCGGACGCAAGGCCCCGTTCAGCCAGGTCCAGAAGGCACTGGGCGACCTCTCCGACGAGGAGCGCCGGGAGATCGGGCTCCTCGCGAACGAGGCCCGCGCTGCGCTGAGCGCCGCCCTGGAGTCACGCCGTGAGACCCTGCGGTACGAGGCCGAGGGGATGCTCCTCGGGTCCGACGGCGTCGACCTCTCCCTGCCGGGGCGGCGCGGGCGCGCCGGCTCGCTGCATCCGCTGACGATCGTCGAGCGCGAGATCGTGGGCGTGTTCACGAGCCTCGGGTTCCGAGTGGCCCAGGGGCCCGAGATCGAGGACGACTGGCACAACTTCCAGGCGCTGAACATCCCGCCCGACCACCCGGCCCGCACGATGAAGGATTCGCTGTACGTGTCGGTGCCCGGGCACCCGGAGCTCCTGCTGCGCACCGAGACGAGCGCCGTCCAGATCCGCACGATGCGGTCGCAGCCGCCGCCCGTCTACATCGTGGCGCCCGGCCGGGTGTTCCGTCGCGAGACGGCCGATGCGACCCACTCCGCGGTGTTCCACCAGGTGGAAGGGCTCGCGGTCGACGAGGGCATCACCTTCGCCGACCTCAAGGGTACGCTCGAGGCCGCGGCGAAGGCCCTGTTCGGCGAGCGGCGTCGCGTGCGGCTGGGTCCGGCGTTCTTCCCGTTCGTGGAGCCCGGGTGCGAGGTCGGCGTCTCGTGCTTCAAGTGCGACGGCGCGGGGTGCCGGGTCTGCGGGAACGGCTGGATCGAGCTGCTGGGGGCCGGCATGGTGCATCCGCAGGTGCTGGAGAACTGCGGGTACGACAGCGAGCGCTACACCGGGTTCGCGTTCGGCATGGGGATCGATCGGGTCGCCCTGCTGAAGTACGCGATCCCCGATATCCGCATGCTGTTCGACGGCGACATCCGGTTCCTCGAGCAATTCGAGGGGATCGCGTGAGGATCGTCTTGTCGTGGCTGCGGGAGTTCTGCCCCACCGACCTCGAGGCCGATGAGCTCGCCGAGCTCATCACCCGCCAGGGCGTGAAGGTCGAGGAGGTGCTCCGTCCATGGGGCGGCGTGCGGGGGGTCGTCGTCGCGCGTGTGCTCAGCGTCGAGGATCACCCGGATTCCGACAAGCTCTGCGTCGCCACCGTCGACGATGGCAGCGGCGCGCAGGTCGTGTGCGCCGGGGTCCGCAACTTCTCGGCGGGCGACCTCGTCCCCTGGGCCAAGCCGGGTTCGCGCGTCCCCGTCTTGCCCGAGCCGCTCGCCCCGCGGAAGCTCCGTGGCGTCCTGTCGAACGGGATGCTCTGCTCACCGCGCGAGCTCAACATCGCCGACGTCCATACCGGGATCCTCGTGCTGAACCGCGAGGACGTGCAGATGGGCGACGACTTCCGGGTCGCGTTCGGACTCGACGACGCGGTGCTCGACATCGAGGTCGAGCCGAACCGCCCCGACTTCCTGAGCGTCTTCGGGGTCGCGCGTGAGGTCTCGACCGCGACCGGCGTGCCGCTGATCGAGCCCGACCTGACCCTGGAGGAGGCCGCCGAGGCCGCGGCCGACATCGCGACCGTTCGCCTCAACGCGCCCGACGGGTGCCCGCGATACCTGGCCCGGGTGATACGCGGCGTGGACGCCCATGGCGACAGCCCGCTCCGCGTGCAGGCCCGGCTGAGCGCGTCCGGGATGCGGCCCGTGTCCAACGTGGTCGACGCCACGAACTACGTGATGCTCGAGCTCGGGCAGCCGCTCCACGGGTTCGACATGGACCTGCTCTCCGGGCCGGGGATCGTGGTGCGCCGGGCCGGAGAGGGGGAGCGGCTCACGACGCTCGACGACATCGACCGCGAGCTCAGCGACGAGGACCTGCTGATCTGCGACGCCGAAAGGCCGGTGGCGCTCGCCGGGGTCATGGGCGGGGCCTCCTCCGAGGTGTCCGACGAGACCACGAACGTGCTGCTCGAGAGCGCGTACTTCACCCGGACCGGCGTCCTGCGCACGGCGCGTCGCATGGACCTTCACAGCGAGGCCTCACACCGGTTCGAACGGGGCACGGACCCCGAGGGGCTCGAGCGCGCCGCGACCCGGTGCGCGAAGCTGATCGTCGAGTGGGCGGGCGGTACCATCGCTCGCGGCGTGGCCGGCGCGCGCGAGCTGCCCACGCGCGGATGGGTCTCGATGCGACCCGCGCGGGCCTCGATGCTCCTCGACGACGAGGTCTCCGCCGGCGACGCGCGCGAGGTGTTCGACCGCCTGGGCATGGCGCACCGCGGCGGCGACGAGGCGGTCGAGGTCGAGGTGCCCGGCTACCGCGTCGACATCGAGCGCGAGGTCGACCTGATCGAAGAGGTCGCCCGGGTCCGCGGCTACGCCCGCATCGGGAGCACGGTGCCCTCGGCGGGCCAGGCCGGCGGCGTACCGGCCTCGTACGCGTTCGAGGAGCGGCTCCGCGACGTGCTCGTGCGGGCCGGGCTGCGGGAGGTCAAGCTCCTCTCGTTCGCCTCCGGTGACGACCTGGCGTTCACCGACGATACCGACGCGATCGCGGTGGCCAACCCCCTCCAGGCCGACGAGGGGTTCCTGCGGACGCGCCTGATGCCCGGGCTCCTGCATGCCGTCGCCCGCAACCAGGCGCGCGGGAGCGGGTCGGTCGCGATCTTCGAGACGGGCACCGTCTACCAGATGGGCGATCCGGTGGAGGAACGGTCCTCGGTCGCATTCGCGCTCACGGGCCCCGCGGGACGGGGATGGGCCGCCGAGCGCCGCGAGCTCGACGTGTTGGACGCCAAGGGGGTCCTCGAGACCACGATGGGTGAGCTGGGGGTGACCTCGTGGGTACTCGGGACGCAGCTCGACGCCCCGTTCCACCCGGGACGCTCGGCGATCGTCCTCGTCGCCGGCGAACCGGCCGGCACGATCGGTGAGCTCCACCCGCGAGCGGCCGCCGGCTTCGAGATCGAGGGCCGCGTGGCGATCGTGGAGCTCGATGTCGAGGCGCTCCGCGCCGCGACGGGCACAGAGCTCCTGGTCCGCGAGGCCCCGCGGTTCCCGCCCGTGCGCCGCGACCTCGCGTTCGTGGTCCCCGAGGCGGCCCCCGCGGGCGACGTCCAGCGGGCACTGGACGAGGCGGCCGGCGACCTCCTGGCGGAGTCCGTGCTGTTCGACGTCTTCCGGGGCGGATCGCTCCCGGAGGGGACGAAGAGCCTCGCCTTCACGCTCGACCTGCGTGCGCCCGACCGCACGCTCACGGGCGAGGAGACCGACCCCGTCGTCGAGCGGATCGTGCGCCGGCTTCGCGACGACTTCGGCGCGGAGCTGCGGGCGGGCTGAATCACGGGGTGGTGCGGTCGGCATCGGGGCGGATAGACTCGCCGCCGTGAAGGACGACTACCTCTCCGTCGACGACCTGGGCCCCGCCGAGCTCGCAGACCTCCTCGACCTGTCCGCCAAGGTCAAGTCCGACCCCGGCGCGCACGCGGAGAGTCTCCGTGGCCGGTCGGTGGCGTTGATCTTCGAGAAGCCGTCGACCCGGACCCGCGTGTCGTTCGAGGTGGGCGTGGCGCAGATGGGTGGCCACCCGGTGGTGCTGTCCACGAACGACCTGCAGCTCGGCCGCGGCGAGACGATCGAGGACACCGGGAAGGTGCTCTCGCGCTACGTGGACGCGATCGTGCTCCGCACGTTCGAGCAGGAGCGCCTGGAGGTGCTGGCTGCGGCCGCCACGGTGCCGGTCGTGAACTCGCTCTCGGACTTCGAGCATCCGTGCCAGGCGCTCGCCGACCTGTTGACGGTGCGCGAACGCCTCGGCAGCCTGCAGGGACGGGTCCTCGCGTATCTCGGCGACGGGAACAACGTGGCGCACTCACTGCTGCTCGCGGGCGCCAAGGCGGGCATGACGGTGCGCGTGGCGACCCCGCCCGGCTTCGAGCCGATCCCGCAGGTGGTGCACCGGGCGACCGAGATCGCGGCCGAGACCGGGTGCGAGATCGTCACCACCGACGATGCCCGGGCCGCGTGCGCGGGCGCCGACGTCCTCTACACCGACGTGTGGGCGAGCATGGGCCAGGATGCCGAGTCCGACGAGCGGTCGCTGATCTTCCCGCTGTATCAGCTGAACCAAGACCTGGTCGATGTGGCCGACGACGACGTGGTGGTGCTGCACTGCCTGCCGGCGCATCGCGGCCAGGAGATCACCGGTGAGGTCATCGACGGGCCCAGGTCTGCGGTCTGGGATCAGGCCGAGAACCGGCTCCACACGCAGAAGGCGCTCCTTCTGCGCCTCCTCTCCCTCGCCTGAGGCCGCGGCCGTGCCGCGGACGAACGACGAGGTCGCGGCCCTCCTGACCGAGTACGGCGACCTGCTGTCGATCCTCACGACCGACCCGTTCAAGCCTCGCGCCTACGAGAAGGCCGCTCGTGCGGTGGGCGGCTACCCCGCGGACCTCGCCGGGATGGGCCCCGAGGCGATCCTCGCGATCCCGACGGTGGGCCGGTCGATCGGGGAGAAGATCCACGAGTACCTGACCTCCGGATCGATCACCGAGCTGGAGGCGCTTCGCGCGCAGATCCCGCCCGGCGTGCGCGAGCTGATGGACGTCCCCGGGCTCGGTCCGAAGAAGGCGATGGCGCTCTTCGATGAGCTGGGCATCTCCTCGGTGGACGAGCTCGCGGCCGCGGTGGCGGAGGACCGCGTGGCCGGGCTGAAGGGCTTCGGGGCGAAGACGCAAGGAAACATCGCGCGCGGCCTCGAGCAGCTCGCCTCATCGGCTGGCCGGGTTCAGGTCGGGGTGGCGCTCGACCTGGCGGAGGCGATGCTCGCCGAGCTGCGAGGGCTCCGCGGGGTGCACCGCGCCGCCTACGCCGGGTCGCTGCGACGGATGCAGGAGACGATCGGGGACGTCGACCTGCTGGTCGCGAGCGAGGACGCCGGGCCGGTCATGGATTGCTTCACCTCCCTGCCCTCGGTCACCCGCGTGCTCGCGCACGGGCCGACGAAATCGACGGTGATCACCACGACCGGGATCCAGGTCGACCTCCGTGTGATCCCCCGCGAGGTCTGGGGCGCGGCGATGATCTATTTCACCGGGTCGAAGGGTCACAACGTGCGCATCCGCGAGATGGCGGTGCGCAAAGGCATGAAGCTGAACGAGTACGGCATCTTCAAGGCGAAGGAGGGCACCCTCCTGGCCGCCGAGACGGAGGAAGACGTCTACGCGCATCTCGGCCTCCCGTTCATCCCGCCGACGCTGCGCGAGGACCGGGGCGAGATCGAGGCCGCCCTCGAGGGCGCGCTGCCCGATCTGCTGACCGAGCGGCAGCTCCGGGGCGACCTCCACACGCACACGGACCTCACCGACGGCGTGGCGTCCCTCGATGACATGGTCGCGGCGGCCGCGGAGCTGCGGTACGCCTACTACGCGGTCACCGATCACGCCCCGAACCTGTTCATGCAGCGCATGACCGACGAGAAGATCCTCGCCCAGCGGGTGCAGCTCGCACGCCTCCAGTCGCGGTACCCGAAGATGCGCCTCCTGCACGGCACCGAGCTGAACATCGACCCCGACGGCGGCGTCGACTGGGACGAGGGCTTCCTCGCGGAGTTCGACGTCAACGTGGCCTCGGTTCACTCGCACTTCACCCTCTCGAAGGAGGAGCAGACGCGACGGGTGATCCGCGCGATCGAGCACCCGTACGTCCACGTGATCGGGCACCTGACCGGTCGGCGGATCGGCTCGCGCGCCCCGATCGAGCTCGACCTCGAGGCGGTCTTCGCGGCGGCCGGCCGCACCGGTACGGCGATGGAGATCAACTCGCATCCGGACCGGCTCGATCTGAAGGACGAGCACATCCTGTGGGCGAAGCGCCACGGGGTGAAGTTCGCTGTCACGACCGACGCGCACACACCCGTGCACCTCGCGCTGCGGCGGTTCGGGGTGGCGACGGCCCAGCGCGGCTGGCTGACGAAGGACGACGTGATCGACGCATGGCCCCTCACGAAGCTGCGGCGGTTCCTCCGCAAGGGCCGGGGCGCCTGAGCCGCCGCCGGCTCCTTCGGGCGTTCTTCGACCGGCCCGCGGTCGACGTGGCCCCGGAGCTGCTCGGTCGCGTGCTCGTCCGGCGCCTGCCCGACGGTACCCGGCTCGCCGGTCGCATCGTCGAGGCAGAGGCCTACGAGCCGGGCGACCCCGCGAGCCACGGGTTCCGCGGGCCGACACCGCGGAACGCCTCGATGTTCGGTCCGCCAGGCCGCCTATACGTCTACTTCACCTACGGGCACCATTGGATGCTGAACGTCGTCACGCGGCCCGAGGGGGAAGGGAGCGCGGTCCTGCTGCGCGCCCTCGAGCCGCTCGAGGGCCTGCCGGTCATGGCGGCGTCGCGCGGCCGCATCGATGCCCGCGATCTCTGCTCCGGCCCGGGGAAGCTCGCGCAGGCGCTCGGTGTCGACCGCGCGCAGGACGGCGAGGATCTGGTCCGGGGGCAGGTGGTCTGGCTGGAGGTGGGGGCGCAGACCCCGCGCGACCGGGTGGCGGCAGGGGGGCGGGTCGGCGTCAGCGTCGGGGTGGACGTGCCGTGGCGCTTCGTGGTGACGGGGGATCCGTTCGTCTCGAAGGGGAGGGTCGGTCCACCCTCGGCTACGGCGAGGCGGTCTCCGCCATCGACACGGTGATCGTCACCGAGCTCGTCTGGTAGGCCGCGGTCCCGGCGGAGGGGGTCTGATAGATCACGGTGCCGGGCGGCTGGGTGGACGGGGTGACCGTCACGTCCACGACGAACCCCGCCGTCGAGAGCACCTCCTCGGCCCGCGCCTGCGTCAGGCCGATCACGGAGGGCACGGTCACGCTCTGGAGCGAGGTCGGGGTCTTGCAGGTCTTCGTGGGCTGCGTCCCGTCGATGAACTCGAGGTAGTCGATGTTCGGCGGGAGGGTGTACGGGTTCGGCAGGCAGTAGGGGTTCTGCGTTGCGTCGACCGCCACCGTGACGTACCCGACCTCCGGCGTCGGGAACGAACGGATCGGCAGGTCGGCGGACGCCTTCAGCATGAAGAGGCGCCAGATCTGGGCGGGCCAGGTGCCGCCGAAGACCGTGATGCGGGTCGTCGGCGGCTCCATCGGGATCGCCCCCCGAGGGAATCCGACCCATACGGCGGCGGTCAGCTGGGGGAGGGACCCCACGAACCAGGCGTTCGTGTAAGTGTCGGCCGTCCCGGTCTTGCCGATCTGCGGGCGGCCGATGTTCGCCCCGGTGCCGGTGCCGTACAGGACGACCTTCTGGAGGATCTGGTCGGCGACCGAGGCGACCTGGGGATCGACGACCTGCCTGGGCTTGGGGTTGGCCTCCCACAGGGTCTCTCCCTTCGCGTCGGTGACGCTCACGACGGGGATCGGGTTCACGTGTTGGCCGCCGGTGGCGAGCGTCCCATAGGCCGACGACATCTCGAGCGTGTTCACCTCGTTCGTGCCGAGCACGGCCGACAGATAGGGCAGGAGCGGGGTGCGGGGTTCGCTCACCCGGGGGCAGCAACGCAGCCCCATCCGCGTGGCGGTCTCGACGACCGTCTCCGCACCGAGCTGCTCGATCAGCTGTGCGTACACGGTGTTCACCGAGTCGATCGTGGCGCTCTCGAGGCTCATGCTCCCGTATCCGCCGCCCCCGGCGTTCGTCACGCTCCACACCTCGCCGTTGTCGAGCGGGATCTGGATCGTGGCGGGGGCGGAGAACACGGTGGATGGCGAGATGCCGTTCTCGAGGGCGGCGACGAGGGCGAACGGCTTGAAGGAGGACCCCGACTGCCGGCCGGTACCGCCCTTACCGGTGGCGAGGTTCACCCGTCCGGCCGACTCGTCGTTCCAGTAGTCGGTGTCGTCGCCGCCCACCATCGCCCGAACGTAACCGGTACGCGGGTCGAGGACCGTCATCGCCCCCGAGGGATCGTTCGGATAGGCGAGGACGGAGCGGACCGCGGTCTGGGCGTACCGCTGCAGATCGGGGTCGAGCGACGTGGTGATCCGCAGCCCTCCGGTGAACAGGAGCCTCGCCCGCGCGTCGCGCGTCCTGCCGAATGCCGGGTTCCCCAGGAACCACTGCTTGAAGTAGTCGACGAAGTACGGGAACGGGTACCGGTCGATCGGCGAACCGCGGCGCACCTCGATCGGCTCGTGCCGCGCCGCGCGATACTCGTCGCGCGAGATCATCTGCTGGCGCAGCATGAGCCGGAGCACGACGTTGCGCCGGCCGTGGGCCGATCGCATCCGGACGTAGGGGTCGAAGTGGTTCGGCGCGGTGATGAGCCCGGCGAGCATCGACGACTGCCCGAGCGTGAGCCGGTCGGCGTCCACCCCGAAGTAGGTCTGGGAGGCCGCCTGGATCCCGTAGGCGCCCTCACCGAAGTACACGGTGTTCAGGTACCGAGTGAGGATCTGGTCCTTCGTGAGGCGATCCTCGAGCTGCCAGGCGAGCGAGGCCTCGTCGATCTTGCGGCGGAAGCTCTCCGCGTCGCCGACGTAGAGGTTCTTCACCAGCTGTTGGGTGATCGTGGAGCCGCCCTCAACGACCGTGCCGGCCTCGGCGTTCACCACGGCCGCGCGCAGGATCGCCTGGACGTCGACCCCGTGGTGGAAGTAGAACCGGCGGTCCTCGATCGCGACGGTCGCGTCACGCACGCCCTGGGTCATCCCGCCCTTGCGGAGGATCACCCGGTCCTCGGCGGCATGGAGCTCGGTGATCAGGCTGCCGTCGGCGGCATAGAGGAACGAGGTCTGCGCGAGTGGCAGTGCCTCGTAGTCCTCGATATCCGGCAGGCCGCAGGCGGATCCGAGGAGAGCGAGCGACACGACGCCGGCGAGCAGGGGAAGGGCCCGGCGGTTCATCGCGTCCGAGTCTACCCCCGTACCTGCGAGGTCCCGGGAGCGCGCGTTGGTAGCATCGCGGCACGATGGGCCCGGGCGACCTCACGATCCTCACGAGCGGCGCGGCCGACGTTGTGCCCGAGGACGCGCTGGCGGCCAAGCTCGCGCTCGGGCGTCCGCTGCGGGTCAAGCTGGGGCTGGACCCGACCGCGCCGGCCGTCACCCTGGGATGGGCGGTCGTCCTGCGCAAGCTCCGGCAGTTCCAGGATGCCGGTCATACGGCCGTCCTGATCGTCGGTGACTTCACCGCGAGGGTGGGGGACCCCTCCGGCAGGTCCGAGACGCGGCGCAGACTCACCAAGGACGAGGTCGACGGCTACACGGAGACCCTGCTCGACCAGTTCCGGCTCGTGCTCTCCGAGGAGCGGCTCGAGATCCGCCGGAACTCCGAGTGGCTCGAGCCGATGGATATGGAGGACATCCTCGGTCTCACGGCCGCGTACACGGTCGCGAGGATGCTCGAGCGCGACGACTTCGCGAAGCGATACGAGGCCGGCAAGCCGATCTCGATCATGGAATTCATATACCCGCTCCTGCAAGGGTACGACTCGGTCGCGGTCGAGGCCGACGTCGAGCTGGGCGGCACCGACCAGCTCTTCAACCTGCTCGTGGGACGCGAGCTCCAGCGCGACCGTGGGCAGGATCCGCAGCTCGCGCTGACGATGCCGCTCCTCGAGGGCCTCGACGGCGTCCAGAAGATGAGCCAGTCGCTCGGCAACTACGTCGGGGTCAACGAGCACGGCGACGAGCAGTTCGGCAAGCTGATGTCGATCCCCGACGGCCTGATCGCGAAGTACCTGCGCCTGTGCACCCCGGTGGGGGCCGGCGAGGTCGACGCGATCGAGGCGGGGCTGGCGAACGGGTCGCTCCACCCGAACGGAGAGAAGCGCCGGATGGCCCGCGGGATCGTCGACCTGTACCACGGGCCGGGCTCGGGCGCCGAGGCCGAGTCGCGGTTCGACCAGGTGCACAAGCAGCACGAGCTGCCCGACGACGTGCCCGAGCTCCCGATCCCCGCCGACGCGATCCGCGACGGGAAGGCGTGGCTCCCGAGGGTGCTCGTGGGGACCGGCCTCGCGAGCTCGAACGGGGAGGCCCGGCGCGCGGTTCAGCAGGGTGGCGTCCGGCTCGACGGCGTCCCGCTCGCAGACCCGGAGGCAGAGTTCGATCCGGCGGCCCTGCGCGGGAAGGTGCTGCAGGTGGGTCGCCGCCGGTTCGTGCGGCTGAGGTAGGCTTCTGACCAGGCACGATGCACCGGGGCGTACGATGGTGATGCCGGGGCGAGGAAGCCCTGCGGCGCAGCAGGACCGCACCGAGTTGACGCCCTGTGTGGCCCTGCTACCATAAGCGGTCGGCGCCTACACCACTCTGCGCGGCGAACTGCCACGCTCGAGTGAGGCGGAGCGTCGTCTCTCGCACCTTGAGAACTGAACAGTGTGTAACAGCCAGTGCTTTACACCCCGTCTGACGGGGGGCGCGGTTCGCCGTGCCCTCTTGAGTGACGGTAGTACTGAATCCGTCCGGACATTACGGGCGGGATCAGCGAAGGCCGGCCACGGGCAGTGCCTGCTCAGGGTCGGTCGACTCCAACAACAGAAACGAACCCCGAGCCTTCGGGCGAGGGGATCTCATTTCTCTACGGAGAGTTTGATCCTGGCTCAGGACGAACGCTGGCGGCGTGCTTAACACATGCAAGTCGAACGGTGACCAGGGCTTCGGCCCTGCGATCAGTGGCGAACGGGTGCGTAACACGTGGGCAACCTGCCCCAGACACTGGGATAACTCCGGGAAACCGGGGCTAATACCGGATACTCCGGTTGAACCGCATGGTTCGATCGGGAAAGCTCCGACGGTCTGGGATGGGCCCGCGGCCTATCAGCTTGTTGGTGGGGTAATGGCCTACCAAGGCGACGACGGGTAGCTGGTCTGAGAGGACGACCAGCCACACTGGAACTGAGATACGGTCCAGACTCCTACGGGAGGCAGCAGTGGGGAATCTTGCACAATGGGCGAAAGCCTGATGCAGCGACGCCGCGTGGGGGATGAAGGCCCTCGGGTCGTAAACCCCTTTCGGCAGGGAAGAAGCGCAAGTGACGGTACCTGCAGAAGAAGTCCCGGCTAACTACGTGCCAGCAGCCGCGGTAAGACGTAGGGGACGAGCGTTGTCCGGATTTATTGGGCGTAAAGCGCGCGTAGGCGGTTTGGTAAGTCGGATGTGAAATCCCGAGGCTCAACCTCGGGACTGCATCCGATACTGCCCGACTAGAGGTAGGTAGGGGAGATCGGAATTCCTGGTGTAGCGGTGAAATGCGCAGATATCAGGAGGAACACCGGTGGCGAAGGCGGATCTCTGGGCCTTACCTGACGCTGAGGCGCGAAAGCTAGGGGAGCGAACAGGATTAGATACCCTGGTAGTCCTAGCCGTAAACGTTGGGTGCTAGGTGTGGGGGGACATCGACCCCCTCCGTGCCGAAGCTAACGCATTAAGCACCCCGCCTGGGGAGTACGGCCGCAAGGCTAAAACTCAAAGGAATTGACGGGGGCCCGCACAAGCGGCGGAGCATGCGGCTTAATTCGATGCAACGCGAAGAACCTTACCTGGGTTTGACATGCAGGGTGAAATCGGTGAAAGCCGACGCTCTTCGGAGCCTGCACAGGTGGTGCATGGCTGTCGTCAGCTCGTGCCGTGAGGTGTTGCCTTAAGTGGCGCAACGAGCGCAACCCCTGTCCTTAGTTGCCAGCGGATCATGCCGGGAACTCTAGGGAGACTGCCGGTGCCAAACCGGAGGAAGGTGGGGATGACGTCAAGTCAGCATGCCCCTTATACCCAGGGCTGCACGCATGCTACAATGCGTGGTACAGAGGGCTGCGATCCCGTAAGGGGGAGCGAATCCCAAAAAGCCACGCTCAGTTCGGATCGAGGTCTGCAACCCGACCTCGTGAAGTCGGAGTCGCTAGTAATCGCAGATCAGCAATGCTGCGGTGAATACGTTCCCGGGCCTTGTACACACCGCCCGTCACACCACGAAAGTGGGCAACACCCGAAGCCGGTGGCCTAACCGCAAGGAGGGAGCCGTCGAAGGTGGGGCTCGCGATTGGGGTGAAGTCGTAACAAGGTAGCCGTAGCGGAAGCTGCGGCTGGATCACCTCCTTTCTAAGGAGCCTTTGGCAAACCGGTGCGCGAGGACGTCCGATCCTCGCGCTGTCATCCGGGAGACTCCAGGTCGATAGCACTGGCCCCCGTCGGTACCGACGGCGAACTCGACGCTAGTACGCCCGCAAGGGAGTGGAACGCGCGAGGGAGCTCGAGATGCCGGCGGGCACACTGTTCAGCTTTGAGGGTGCGAATCCTCGAGCACCTTGAGAACTCGATAGCGAGCGCGAGCATCTATAAGTCAAGTTATGAAGGGCTTACGGTGGATGCCTTGGCGCCAGGAGCCGATGAAGGACGCGTCAGGCTGCGAAAAGCTGCGGGGAGCCGCCGAGAGGGCTTTGATCCGCAGGTGTCCGAATGGGGAAACCCGGCTGGGGTCATGCCCAGTCACCCATGTCTGAATACATAGGGCATGAGGAGGGAACCGCTCGAAGTGAAACATCTCAGTAGGGCGAGGAAGAGAAATCAAACGAGATTCCCCTAGTAGTGGCGAGCGAACGGGGATCAGCCTAAACCGACCGGGTGTCATAGCCCGAAAGCGTTGCTCGGTCGGGGTCGTGGGACCCACATGGATCCGTTTCGGAGGATCCGAGGAGTTACAAAGTCAGCACCTAGTCGAAGGCCATGGAACGGGCCGTCACAGAAGGTAACAACCCTGTAGACGAAAGGTGACTGATCTCCTTGTGGTGTTCCCGAGTAGCACGGGACCCCTGAAATCCCGTGTGAATCTGGGGGGACCACCCTCTAAGGCTAAACACTACCTGGCGACCGATAGTGAACCAGTACCGTGAGGGAAAGGTGAAAAGTACCCCGGGAGGGGAGTGAAATAGTACCTGAAACCGTGAGCCTACAAGCAGTCGGAGCCTTGTCATGGGCAACCATGGCGGGGTGACGGCGTGCCTTTTGAAGAATGAGCCGGCGAGTTAGCGGTATGCGGCAAGGTTAACCTTTCTAGGGAAGCCGAAGCGAAAGCGAGTCCGAATAAGGCGAAGAGTCGCATGCCCTAGACCCGAAGCCGAGTGATCTACCCATGGGCAGGTTGAAGCGAGGGTAAGACCTCGTGGAGGACCGAACCCACCAGGGTTGAAAACCTGGGGGATGACCTGTGGGTAGGGGTGAAAGGCCAATCAAACTCGGTGATAGCTGGTTCTCCCCGAAATGCCTTTAGGGGCAGCCTCGGGCGTTCTGCAACGGAGGTAGAGCACTGATTGGGCTAGGGGGCCCACAAGCTTACTGAACTCAGTCAAACTCCGAATGCCGTTGCACCAGAGCCCGGGAGTGAGGGCGCGGGGGCTAAGCTCCGTGTCCGAGAGGGAAACAACCCAGATCGCCAGCTAAGGCCCCTAATTTCATGCTAAGTGGGTAAGGATGTGGGATCGCATAGACA
>Ga0315273_10004515_pt1 | contig 17054 bp, 13 predicted proteins | sample YL17G02_0_MG_FD_205753 | JGI IMG/M metagenome (GOLD analysis project Ga0315273, IMG submission 205753) | Sediment microbial communities from Yellowstone Lake, YNP, Wyoming, USA - YL17G02_0 | ecosystem: Environmental > Aquatic > Freshwater > Lake > Sediment | place: USA: Wyoming | collected... | reverse complement strand
CCCTGCGCTCCGCTTCCCTCGGCTTCCCGCCTTCGGCGGGCGATCCTCGGTCGCTCCCGCGAAGGGCTCTCAACGACCCTCCAGCGAACGTCTCTTGAAACCCGGCGAGGCGGACTATTTCCCGCGCGCGACAGTCTCCCCTTCGGCCGACCCCGTCTCGATCCGCATGCGGTAGAACGAGCGCCACACGAAAAAGACCGAGATCGCCAGGAAGACCGCCGAAAACAACAGAGTGATACCGCGCCCTTGCTGCGCCGTGAGGCTCACCGCAAGCTCGACAGCAAGAAGACCGAAGAGAGTGGTGAACTTGATCACCGGGTTCATGGCTACGGACGATGTGTCCTTGAACGGGTCCCCCACAGTGTCGCCGATTACCGTCGCCGCGTGAAGCTCGGTGCCTTTCTCGCGGAGCTCGGTTTCGACTATCTTCTTCGCGTTGTCCCAGGCCGCGCCGGCGTTCGCCATGAAGATCGCCTGGTAAAGACCGAATATGGCGATGGAGATGAGGTAGCCCACGAAGAAGAACGGCTCGAAGAACGAAAACGCGAGCGTGGCGAAGAACACACCGAGGAAAATGTTGAACATCCCGCGTTGGGCGTATCTCGTGCAGATCTCCACGACTTTCTTGCTGTCGGCAACCGAAGCCTTCGTGGCCCCTTCCAGACGGATGTGGCGCTTGATGAATTCCACCGCCCGGTAAGCTCCAGTCGAAACCGCCTGCGTAGACGCCCCCGTGAACCAGTAGATCACGGCGCCGCCCGTGATGAGTCCCAGCAGGAACTCGGGATGGAGGACCGACAAGTTGGCCACCAGATCCGGGCGAAGCCTTTCCGTAAGGAGCACGATGATGGAGAAGATCATCGTCGTAGCGCCTGTCACGGCGGTGCCGATCAGAACCGGCTTCGCCGTCGCCTTGAACGTGTTCCCCGCACCGTCATTTTCCTCGAGCAGGAGCTTCGCTCTTTCGAAATCCACCGAGAACCCGTGTTTCTTCTTGATCTCCTCCTTGACGCCCGGAATCTGTTCGATGAGAGAGAGCTCATAGATCGACTGGGCATTGTCGGTGACAGGCCCGTACGAATCCACCGCTATGGTCACCGGCCCCATTCCCAGAAATCCGAACGCCACGAGGCCGAAGGCAAAAACAGCGGGGGCGATCATGAGCTCGCCGACCCCCAGCGTGCTCACACCGTACCCGATGCCCATGAGGGCGATGATCGCAAGACCCAGCCAGTAGGCGCTGAAGTTCCCCGTGACAAACCCGGAGAGGATGCCGAGAGACGCGCCACCTTCACGGGCCGACGTCACGACCTCGCGGACATGCCGCGACTTCGTCGAAGTGAACACCTTCACCAACTCCGGGATGACGGCGCCGGCCAGTGTTCCGCAGGTGATGATCGTTGCGAGCTTCCACCACAACGTCCCGTCACCGATATCCGCGATGAGCGTGTACGACGCGACATAGGTGAGCGCGATCGAAACGAATGACGTGATCCACACGAGGTGAGTGAGCGGCGCTTCGAAGTTCATCTCGCGGGCCTGCCCGTAGAGCCGGCGGCTTATCCCGTGATTGATCAGGTACGAGAGGCCGCTCGCCACCACCATCAAGATGCGCATGGCGAAGATCCAGACGAGGAGCTTCACCTGGTTCATCGGGTCGGTGACAGCAAGAACGATGAACGAGATGAGCGCGACCCCGGTCACACCGTACGTCTCGAAACCATCCGCCGTCGGCCCCACCGAGTCGCCCGCGTTGTCACCGGTGCAGTCGGCGATGACGCCGGGGTTGCGCGCATCGTCTTCCTTGATCTTGAACACGATCTTCATGAGGTCCGAACCGATGTCGGCGATCTTGGTGAAGATCCCGCCGGCGATCCTCAGTGCCGCCGCACCCAGCGACTCTCCGATGGCGAACCCGATGAAACAGGGGCCCGCCCAGTCGCCCGGAACGAAGAGGAGGATGCAGAGCATTACAAAAAGCTCCACGCTAATGAGGGCCATACCGATGCTCATCCCCGCCTCGAGGGGAATGGTGTTCAAGGGGAGCGGCGCGCCCGCCAGGCTGGCGAAGGCCAGACGCGAGTTCGCGCGCGTGTTCATTCGAATTCCGAACCAGGCCACTCCGTAACTTCCCCCGATGCCAACCAGGCTGAAGGCGAGGATCACCGCGACGCGGAGCGGCTCGAACCCGAGAAGAACGCCGAAGTAGAGCAGTATGATCAACCCGATGAAAATCTCGAGAATCAGCAGAAATTTTCCCTGCGTAACGAGGTAGGTTTTGCACGTCTCCCAGATGAGGTCGGCGACTTCCGACATGGACGCGTGGACAGGGAGCCGGCTTACACGCAGGTAGTTGATAAGACCGAACACGAGTCCGGCGACGCAAATCAGGAGGCCCCACATGAGAAGATCGCGTCCGTCCAAACCGAGAAATCGGGCCTGCGTGAGATCAGGCAGGACGAGGCTCGCCTCACCGCCGCCCACATGACGGGCTTCAGCAGCCGGGGTCGAGCTCTCCTGACCCATCGCCACGGCCGCGTGCGCGAGGAGGAAAGCGAGCGTCACGAAGCACAGGACGGAAAGCACGGTTACGCGAAGCGTTCTCGCGGCGGGCGTCCGCCGCAACAAATGCGGCATTGAGTTCATGATCACCTGTCTCCTGGATTGAATGGGTCAAGTTCACCACTGCGGTTCCGCAGCGACACAATGGATATCACAGACTCCGGCCCGGCGGCAACGAGTTTTGGCCGACCGAATACGGACGCGGAAATCGGTGAGAACATCGCCATTTAATCGATGAACTTTCGTGGCAAATCGAGACGGAGTGCGCGTGCGGTCAGGCAAGGACGGGATTGGCAGAGAGGGCACCGATACGCAAGCCCTCCAGCAGTGAAGCTCTCTCGTGAGCGGTCTGGATGAGCGTAGTCTCACCCGGGGCGAGGATGCGGACTTCCGTCATCGGAGCTTTCCGCGCCGCTTCGCGGGCAAAAACGTGGGGGGGATCCGTGAGGAATCCCATCTTCTTCCACACGGGTCCGACCGGGTGGATCGTTCCCCAGTGGATGGGAATCCCCGTGCGCGGCGAGAGCATCGACAGGGCCTCGGCCGCATCCCGCGGGGTCATGTGGTGCCCCCGAAGGTACGGCCCGCACCCCCACACGGGAAGCATCGCGGCATCTATCTGGAAGTCCCGCCCCAAGTCGCGCAGATCATCGAAAAGCGCCGTGTCGCCGATGAAGAACACCGTTTGGGACCCGACGAGCATGAAGCTCAACACATCCTTGGGATACCAGAACGGCCAGTAAAACCCGGAGTCGTGAAGCGAGGGCGTTGCGTGAATCTCGACTTCCCCGATTCGAAGGGACTGGCCGACCTTCATCTCGACGACGTCGTGCCCGACTTTTCCGCTGAGGTAGCGCCCGGCGCCAACGGGCGCTATGATGGGTACTTTCCGGGGAACCATGCGGAGCGATGGGTAGTCCATGTGGTCGAAGTGCATGTGCGAGAGAACGACCGCATCGAGCGATCCCATGTCGAGGCGCTTCGTGCAGATCCTGTCTCGCCTTCTCAGAAAGCGGAACTTATTGCGCATGACCGGATCCGTGAGGATACGAACGCCGGACATTTCGATAAGCGTCGTCGAGTGCCCGACGAACGTGATCCGCGTGTTTTTGTGGAGTTCCGTTCCCTGCCGCTGCATAGTATGCTCTTCTGTGGCGACTGCGCTCCTCGCACGTCGCGCGCGCTGGTTTTGATCTCGTCGATGGGGTTTACGGATCGGCGAGTCGACTCGGGTCTCGCGGAGCAAATATCAGACCCGGAAAAGCAACTCTGTCTCCATCAACGTCTCGGCCCGAGTCTCGGGGGTTTCGTGAGGTTCTTAATTAGTGGTAAAATGCTCACTCTGCCACAAAAATGCAACCGTTAAATCTCAATATACGTGTTCTCCGTAACCTCCTGCTGCGCTACGCCTTGGTATGGCTGGCCGATACGGCTTCCGTGGCCGCGACGGCGGCGGTCCTGCCGAAGATCTACTTCCGTCAGGACGCCCCCTACTGGTATCTCTCCCCCTTCGTGGTGGCCCTCTTGCTCGGGCTTCTCAACGCCCTCGTAAGACCGATCCTCATCATACTGTTTCTCCCCATCACCTTTGTCACGTTGGGGCTCGCTACCTTTCTCCTCAACGCCGGCCTGTTCTACCTCGCCCATCTCATGGTTGGACCGTTCGTGATCGAGAACTTCGCGTCCGCGATAGCAGGGGTTTTCGTCCTGACCTTCGTCAACACGCTGCTCGGCACCGCTCTGCGCCTGAGCGACGACTACTCGTTCTACGCCACTCTCATGGACAAGTTCAGCACCATGACGCGAAGAGAAAGGGTGGCGCCGCGAGACAGGGGCATCATCGTCCTGCAAATCGACGGCTTGTCGTACCGCACGTTCAAACGCGCCTTGAAGAAGGGCAAGATGCCTTTTCTCAACGACCTGATCAAACGGAGGAGGTACGCGCTTCGGAGCTTGTTCTCCGGACTGCCGTCGCAGACATCATCGGTCCAGGCGAGCCTCTTCTACGGAAGCTCCTACGACATACCCGGGTTTCGCTGGTACGACAAGCGGGCCCGCCGTCTTGTCGTCTCCTCGAATTCAGCGGACATGAGCGCCGTTGACGAGCGATTTGCGTCCTACACGAATCCGCTCCTCAGAAACGGCAGCTGCATCAATTCGCTCCTGCACGGCGGCGCTCGCAAGAGGATTCTCACGCTGAGCACCCTGGGAGACAGGGATCTCAAAGCGCACCGCGCGGAGCTCGAGGATTTTGCCATCTTCTCGCTCCACCCCTACCTCTACACAAGGATGGTGCTGTTCGTAATCGGCGATTTCATCATCGACCGTCTTCAGTCGTTCATCGATCTCTTGAGGCGCTCGAAGATGAGGATTCCCCGGAGCGTGAAGTTCTCCTTTCTCCGAGCGATCGCCAATGCGGGGTTTCGCGAGAGCACCACGCGCTTCGTCATGGAGGACGTGGTCCGGGGGATGCCCGTCATCTACGCGAATTACGTGGGGTACGACATGGTTTCCCACCATGCCGGGGTCAACTCCGCCGATGCGCTCGGCACTCTCACTGGAATCGACCGTCAGATCAAGAAGATCTTCCGCACAACGTCCAGAAAGGCCCCCAGGCATTTCGATCTCGTTGTTCTTTCCGACCACGGCCAGTCGGAGAGCATTCCCTTCCGGCGGCTTTATGCCAGGAGTCTTCCAGAGATCATCGGTGAAACGCTGCAGACGCCGGCCGTGGAACCCGCCGGAAGCACAGCCGAGGTGGGCTACTTCCACACGCTCTTGAGGGAGATGAGGAGAGTCGACCAGGCGTACGGCAAGAGGTCACTGAAAAGACAGAGGAGAACCCTGGAGCGCTTGAGCGAGAAGATCACGGAAACCGCCTCGGAGCGAAAGGAAGAACAGGCGTTTGTCGTCTGCGCGAGCGGGAATCTCGCCCACGTGTACCTGACTCACTCCCCGGAGAAGCTCTCGACAGAACACCTCCTCGAACACCACTCGAACCTTCTCGAGATACTCATCGGGCACCAGGGAGTGGGGTTCATCGTGACGGTCCGTGAAGACGGCGAAGTCCTCGTCATTGGCAAATCGGGGATGCGAAAGTTGGGATCGGGAGAGGTCGAGGGCGAGGATCCTCTCGTCTCCTACTTGAACACCAAGAACGACGAGTACATCATGAAGGCCCTTTCCGAGCTCGGCGGATTCCCCCATTCGGGGGACGTCATCGTCAACGGCGCCCTCCTCGAAAACGGCCTCGTCGTCACGTTCGAAGACCAGGCGGGCACGCACGGCGGGCTCGGCGGCCCGCAGACCGAGTCCTTCATCGTCTACCCTCGAAGACTGAGGAAAAAGCGGGACAACGTGCGAAGTCCCTCGGACGTCCACGCCTTCCTGAACGGGACCCTTACCGATGGGGCGCCGTCGTAAAGCCGTTACGTTCCCGAGGTCCTTTGCAGCGTCTCGAGATGCGAGCCGAGCTCGGAGAGGTCCCGAACGAGAATCCCACCCGACGCTTCGATGCCTTCTCTGTAGTTCTCGGCGGCCCTGCCCCCCACGATAATCGCGACGCTGTCGCCTGCCATCCGCCTGAGCTTCTGAATTTCCTGTATGAGCCGCGGATCGTCGGCGGGGTAGACGACGCCCAGCGCTACGGCCCGCGCGCCGCTGACCTCCACTCCTGCTGCAATCTCTTCTGCGGGGAGGCTGGAGCCCAGGTACATGACGCGCCACCCCATGGAAGCCGCCGTAGCTGCCGCGGCCAGCGCTCCAAACTCGTGGGCCTGCCCAGCGGGGGTCACGACGACTATCGCGGGGCCTGATGGATTGTCTCCTCGGGGCGTCGCGAGTCCGGCGAGCGTGTTCCGCACAACCACCGACGCGAGATGTTCGTGGACGATTTTCAGGGAACCCTGCTGCCAGCAGTCCCCGATGTGGCCCATCAGTGGAAGAAGAATTTCCCCGAGCACAACGGGCTGGCTGAACCGTACCAGCGCCCTCAAGAGAAGTTCCTCGAGGCGCTTCGCGTCCAGCGCCCGCACCGCATCCACGCACGCCTCGAAAGACGCCCGCGCGGTTCCTTCGCCCCCCGTTCGTGCGAGCGTTTCAGGGCTCTTTGGAATATGGATCTGATCCTCAGCCAGAAGGGCCTCCAGGTCCTCGTTCGAAAGTCTGGCGATCCGCCCGATGCTGTGGCCGGCGAGCGTCGCCTTGCGCAGCTGCTGGAACCGCCGTATCTCGGCGTCTGAATAGAGCCGCCGGTTCGTGCCCGACCGCTGCGGAATGACCGCTCCGTATCGCCTTTCCCAGGCTCTTATGACGTGTGCGCTCAGCCCCGTTCGGAGCGAAACCACGCGGATTGGATGTCTGAATTCGTCGTTCATAAGTCGAATGTAGCCTTCTGTTCGCAATCTGTCAAATAAATATCCAGATGTTAGGGATCTTTTCCTATCGGAGCTATCTTATTGATTTAGTGGGTGCTATCGCATGTGCGGCCGCATAGGTGTCAAGGTTCCGGGGGGCATGTCGTTGTTTTTTATTGACATTTTATAGACAGTCGCGCATACTTCGGTCAACTTTGAATCAGCCGTTGTCATACCCTTAAAAAAAGGCGGAAAGAAAATGAAGACTCTCGACGTAATTCTAGCGATTCTGCTGATCGTCGGAGGTTTGAACTGGGGCCTCGTCGGTCTGTTCGGATTCGACCTGGTCGCGAAAATACTTGGCGACATGACCCTGTTGAGCCGTGTGGTGTATTCCCTCGTCGGCTTGTCGGCGGTCTATCAGGCACTTCAGTGGAAGGCCATTCAAAAACGCTGGGGAATGGCGAGAAGTTAGCCCCCGTTGCGTCGAGTCCATCAGTCGGTCCCGAGGAGCTATGTGCCGGTCTCTCGCACGAAAGCAGAAAAGGAGGCATACGACGATGAACAGAATCGCAGCTGTGACTCTTGCGCTGCTGGTCGCGGCGGTTACACCGTCGCTCGCCAAGGACATGACGGGGAAGGTCTCCCTGGGGTTCCACAATTCCGACGCGCCGCTCGGGGGTCGGTATTGGGTCAACAACATGGTCGCGGTCGATGCCGGGCTCGGTTTCGAGAGCAGAGAGGTCCCTGATGCCGATCCCGCCACCGATACGGAAACCGTGAATGCGTTCAGCTTCTGGTTCGAGGGCGGTGTCCCGATCAAGCTGTACGACGTTGACAACGCGCACTTCTTCTTCAGACCGTCAGTCGTCCTCGGTCTTCTCGATGACCGGGCTTACGGCACGGGTTCGGCGGATGCCAAGTGGACGAGCGTCGATTTTGTCCTGAGCCTGGGCGGCGAGTTGTTCTTCGGCGACCATTTCTCCGTCGAGGCGACACACGGATTGAAGATCAACACGACGTCGGTGCCAGATGACGTCAAGGAGGATGTCGGCGCGGATTCGTTCACGAGCGTTTCCACGTTCGGGAACAATCTGACGACAATCGGCTTTCATTTTTACTTCTAGAGCGAACGGGCCCACGGGACGCTTCGAGCCGTTTGTGAACGGCCCTTTCATCCCAGGGCCCTTGTATTGGGAACACGATTGTCAAAGCCGCCCATTTCCATCGTTTGGTTTCGTCAGGACTTGCGTCTGGACGACAACCCAGCACTCCAAGCCGCTCTCAAGCGCGGTGCGGTGCTTCCCGTGTATGTCTGGGCGCCGGAAACTGAGAATAGATGGCTGCCTGGAGCAGCCAGCCGCTGGTGGCTCCATCACTCGCTGGAGCGGCTCGCCGCGAGCCTGGAGCATCTGCGGTCGCGGCTCGTCATCATCAGAGGCGATCCAGCCTCGGCACTCGCGTTGACGGCAAGAGAGACGGGCGCCGCTTCGGTCTTGTGGAATCGACGTTACGAGCCCGAGGAAGCAGCCGTGGAACAGCGGGTGTCGCGCGCTCTGGCGGACGCCGGTATCCGCGGGGAGAGTTTCGCGGGCTCGTTGCTCTTCGACCCCGATGGGGTGCGCACCACACAGGGACAGCCGTTCAAAGTGTTCACGCCATTCTGGAGGGCGTGCCTCGCGCTCGTAGCTCCGCCCGGGTCCTTGCCGGCGCCGAGGGAACTGCCGGCACCGGACTCCTGGCCGCCGTCGCTTCCCCTGGGCGAACTTGGACTCTCGCCGCGGATCGACTGGGCGGAGGGTATCCGTGACGCCTGGGCACCGGGCGAGGCCGGAGCGGTCGCCGCTCTCGACGAGTTCCTCGCACGGTCAGCCGACTCGTACGCGTCGGGCAGAAACCGCCCGGACACGCGAGGCACATCTCGCCTATCCCCCCATCTCCACTTTGGAGAGATCAGCCCGCGCCGCGTGTGGCACGACACGCTCCGACACGCGGGACCAGACGACAGGAGCGGCGCGAAACGGGGCGCCGACGAGTTCTTGAGACAGATGGGGTGGCGCGAGTTCGCCTACCACCTGCTCCGTCATCAGCCGCACACGCCCGAATCCCCGCTTCGTCCCGAATTCGCCGACTTCCCGTGGAGAGAAGATCCCGGTGCGCTGGACGCGTGGCGGGAAGGACGAATAGGGTACCCCTTTGTCGACGCCGGAATGCGCGAGCTCTGGACGACGGGTTGGATGCACAACCGCGTGCGCATGGTCGTCGCTTCGTTTCTCATCAAGGACCTGCTCATCGACTGGCGGGAGGGAGCGAAGTGGTTCTGGGATACTTTGGTCGATGCGGATCTCGCCAACAACACGCTGGGGTGGCAGTGGGTCGCGGGATGCGGCGCCGACGCCGCGCCGTTCTTTCGCATCTTCAATCCCGTTCTGCAAGGCGAGAAGTTCGACCCCGGCGGAGCGTATGTGCGGCGATGGGTGCCCGAGCTTCGTTCGCTGCCGGACCGCTGGATCCACAGACCGTGGGAGGCCCCGGGAAGCGTCATCGAACGGGCAGGTGTCGTGCTCGGGAAGACGTATCCCCGCCCTATCGTCGATCACGCTTTCGCCCGTGACCGTGCGCTCGACTCACTCGCACTGCTCCGAAAGAAACAATGACAGGATCGACGCGAGAACCGTCACCGAACACCCGGCCCATCGTACTCGTCACGGGAGCGACAGGCTACGTCGGCGGGAGGCTCCTTGGAGAGCTTGACCGCGAGAAGTATCGCGTCCGCGCCCTCGCGAGAAAACCGGAGTATGTCCGGCACAAGGCGCACCCCGATGTCGAAACCGTCGCGGGTGACGCCCTCGACAAGGGCTCCCTTCTGGCGGCTCTTCGAGACGTCCACACGGCGTATTATCTCATTCACTCGATGGGTTCCTCTGGAAATTTCGAAGAGAAGGACCGGGCCGCCGCCCGCAATTTCGGAGACGCGGCCCGTGAATGCGGGGTCAGGCGAATCATCTACCTCGGTGGCCTCGGCGACCCCGACGCAAACCTCTCACCCCACCTCAGGAGCCGCCACGAGGTGGGCGAGTTGCTGAGACAGTCGGGTGTGCAGGTGATCGAGTTCAGAGCCTCAGTAGTTGTCGGATCAGGAAGCCTCTCATTCGAACTCATTCGCGCGCTGACCGAACGCCTGCCTGTCATGACGACACCGCGTTGGGTGTCCGTTCCCGCACAACCCATTGCAATCGGTGATCTCCTCCAGTATCTCGTTCTGGCTCTCGTTCTGGAAATCGACGGCAACCAGGTCTTCGAAATCGGCGGCGAGGACGTGATCTCGTACGGCGGACTCATGAAGGAGTACGCGCGCCAACGGGGACTCAAGCGGCTCCTCATTCCAGTCCCCGTGCTCACACCCGGGCTCTCGAGCCGTTGGTTGGGGCTGGTCACGCCGCTCTACGCCCGTGTCGGACGGAAGCTCATCGACGGTGTCAGGCATCCGACTCTCGTGAGGGATGGACGAGCCCGCACACTTTTCAACGTGAGACCCATGGGTGTACGGGAAGCTATTGCCGCGGCGCTCCGCAACGAAGATCGTGAATTCGCCGAGACCCGGTGGTCGGATGCGCTTTCCTCGGGAGGGACTCTTCGCGACTGGGGTGGTGTCCGTTTTGGAAACCGTGTCGTCGTCTCGCAAACGGTGACCGTTCCGGTCGGGGTCGATGCCGTTTTTGACATCGTCCAGCGGGTCGGCGGGAAGAACGGCTGGTTTTTCGCGGACTGGGCGTGGACGATCAGGGGATGGATCGACCTGCTCGTCGGCGGCGTCGGCATGCGGCGGGGGCGCCGCGACCCAGGCACTCTCCACGTGGGCGATGTCGTCGACTGCTGGAGGGTCGAAACTCTCGTTCCCGGCCAATTGATTCGCTTCGCGGCCGAGATGAAAGTTCCGGGGCGCGCGTGGCTCGAATTCGAGTTCCGCGAAAACGACGGCCGGACTGTGATCCGTCAAACGGCCCTGTTCGATCCGGTCGGCCTGAGCGGTCTGCTCTACTGGTATGCGCTCTATCCCGCCCACCAGTTCGTCTTTGCCGGAATGCTCCGCAAGATCGCCCGAACGACCCGCACGCGGTAGCCTCTTGCGACGGTTGTCACAGATCGATACCCGTGGCATAATCTCTTTCGCCCCGTCTGGCAAGATCTGTGTGACGACACTCCGAATAACGGTGACAAAACACCCCATGCAACACGATGAATCACACCAAAACGGCGCTAGAGACGAAGGCGTCGTGTCCGCCGGCGAGTTCGCTTCGACCCTCGTGACCGCGGATCCGCGGTCACTCCCCCCTCTCGCGGAAATCTTCGGGAACCAGAACCCCGTCGAAATCGAGATCGGGTGCGGAAAAGCGAAGTTCCTCATCGCCAGGGCGGCGCAGTACCCCCAGATCAATTTCCTGGGCATCGATGTCGTGTGGAAGTGGATGAAGTACGCCGTGGAGAGAAGCGAGAAGAGGCGGCTTGGAAACATCAAGTTTCTTAGACGCGATGCCCGCGAGACGGTTCGACATGGGCTGCCGAACGAAACGGTGTCGATATTTCATATCTACTTCCCCGATCCGTGGCCCAAACGCCGTCACCGGAAGCGCCGCCTCGTCACAGGCGAATTCCTGCGGACGCTCCACGAGAAGCTTACCGCCGCCGGGCTCGTGGAGCTGGCGACCGACCACGCCGATTACTTTCTTCAGATGCAGCGCGCTGTGATCCAGAGCGGAATCGAGTGGAAGAACGTGAGGATTTCCTCGGATGAACGCCTGTTCGGCGCTCTGGCGAAGACGAACTACGAGATCAAGTACGAGACGGCAGGACGAGCCCTGCACTACATCGAGCTCGCGAAGTGACGCGAAACCGACACGCCATGGAGCGCACCCGCCGCGCGCCGCTCGAGATTCAAATGATGGGGGCGAGCTTGTGCTTCTTGATCTTGGCGTGCAGTTGCTGGCGGCTGATCTTCAGAGCGACGGCGGCTTTCGAGATGTTCCACGAGTTAGCGATCAGCGTTCGCTGTATGATCTCCCTCTCCCAGCCGAAAAGCATCGATCTCAACGGCCCTTCCGCTTCAGCGTGCTGGCCGAACGCCGGACGTTTCGCCAGATGCTCGAACTGCGCCGCCTCGAGAACATCCTTCCCTTCCGCCAGCGCCAGAGCCCGTTCGATCGCGTTCTCGAGCTCCCTGACATTCCCGAGCCACTGGTGTCTGAGCAGAAGCTCCTTGGAGGCCCTGGAGAACACCGGTTTGGGTTTCTTCATTTCCTCGGAAAACTTCGTGAGGAAGAACTCCGCGAGCGGCAGGATGTCCTCCTGCCTTTCGCGAAGCGGAGAGATGTGGATGGGCACAACGTTGAGGCGGTAGAAAAGATCCCTCCGGAAATTACCCGCCTCCACCTCAGACGCGAGATCACGGTTGGTGGCCGAGACGACGCGGACATCGACCGACCTCGAAGAGTCTTCGCCCACACGCCGTACCTCCCCGTCCTGAAGAACGCGGAGAAGCTTGACCTGAAGATCCATGGGCATCTCTCCGATCTCGTCGAGGAAAATCGTCCCTCCGCTCGCCGCTTCGAAGAGGCCTGCCCGATCATGGTCGGCGCCGGTGAACGCGCCTTTCCTGTATCCGAAAAGCTCGCTCTCGAGTATCTCCCTTGGAAGCGCCCCGCAGTTGATCGAGACGATCGGCTTCTTTTTCCGTGTCCCGTTGTAGTGGATCGCCTTCGCGATGAGTTCCTTTCCCGTCCCTGTGTCGCCCTGGATCAGCACCGTCGTCGACAGCGGGGCGACTTTCCGAATCAAATCGAAGATCTGCTGCATCGCGTGACTCCGGCCGACCATCCCCGAGAACTCGTACTTCCCTGCCAGTTCCTCGCGGAGGCTCACATTCTGTTTCTCGAGCGACCTGGTGGCGGTTTCTAGTTCGCCGTGGCGCTTGGCATTGTTGATGGCCACCGCCGCCTGCGCGCCGAAAGCGTTCATGATGGCGAGATCCGACGGGGCGAATCGCTCCGAGATGGCGTCGCTGTCCGAGTAGATCACTCCGACAAGGGTGTCTTCGAAGCACAGCGGAATGCAGATCACCGTCATGATGTTGAGGTCAACGATGCTCCTCTGGTCTTTGAGATCGTCTTCTTCTCCCACGTTGCTGATGAACACGGGTTCGCCGCTCTCCGCGACTCTTCGGACCACGCTCTGGCTCACGTCAAAACCCTCGTGGGGCATGGTCTTCCCTTCTTTCGACCTCGCCAACACGGGATGAAGCGCGCCGGTCCTCTCGTCCTTCAGCATCAGGATGCCCCTGTTGCCGGCGGTGATGCGCACCACGGCGTCCACGATCTCGTTGAGCACGTCGTCGAAATTGAGTATCGAGTTGATCGACGCGCTCACATTGAGGAGCGTCTCGATGATCGCGTATCGCCGCTCGATTTCGTGGACTCGTGAAGCTGCCCCTTCTCCCACCCGCTCACCCTGTGCTTCCCGAATCTTGGCGTCGATGTCGTCGAATATCCGCGACGCCGCCTCAGGTTTGGCGCGCGCGCCCTTCGCCTTCTTCTCGATGTGCTCGTTCATCGCGACCTCCTTGGCGGGGTCCGCCTGTTTGTCAGATCCTGCTGTGAACTCACCCCACGGGACGCGGACTCCGGGCTCCACGCTCCGGACCGCGCTCACGAAAACAGGAAGGAGCCCGCGTACACAGGCTCCTTCCCTCGATCAGTTCGTCCAGACGCTCTTGCCGAACCAGGCAAGCAGAATCAGAACGAGCCCCAGATTGGCCAGGATGATGTATTTCATGGCCATTCACCTCCGCGCTCTTATGTTCGGCGTGTACTCGATCGACACAGTGCTTGAAAACCGCTTCGCTTTGGTGTTTCTCACGGTTCCTCGATAGGGCAACTTGCGTTCCGTCGTGGCGGGTTGTGGCCGATTAGTCCTAATCGCTTCTTGGATAGCCAGTTAACATCTTCTCAGCCTCGCATGCACCACGGAGCGGTCGGAATGGCATGGCCCGAGTGTAAGCCAAAATTGACACTCCTGCAAGCTATCTCGTAGAATTCGTTGTCATATAGCCTGTTACATGTGTAAGCTATTCTTGACACAAAGCGTAAATAATTCCTTACAGTCCCGCGGTCGGCGTGACGGCAACACACCATCTGCGAGTCCGTGGAGCAAAAAAAAGAGTCTGCACCGGCGATGCAGACTCTCTTACAACCCTTCGGAAGACCTACCAGACGCTCTTGCCCCAAACGCTCTTTCCGAACAGCGCCAAGAGAGTCACGATCAATCCGAGATTCGAAAGAACGATGTACTTCATCATGGTGGAACCTCCAGTTACGTTTTCCTTCTGCCTACTTCCGCACGGCCTTTCTTCAACCTTTTGTGGACCGTCGCGTTCGGTGTCTCGTTATGGCAAGCCGGGGGCCATTGTGCCTGCCAAGGGCGGAAAATCTCTAATTCGTTCTGATTCAATAGATTAAATCCTCATACGTCCTGGTTGCGGCCGATAGAGCCTCGCCATTCCCCTCTCGAACTGTAAAGTACGCCTTACAGCGATGAAGGAAAACCCGGACAATCGCTTCAGGTTAAAGGGATTAGCACTGTAAGCAGAAAGCTACACTTGGTGTCACTAATATTTGACACTCCTCGTGGCTTCCGATAGGCTGGCCGGACCAGTTCACGAAATCGGAAGCGACCCAAAGAGAGTTCACCGCACCGGGGCTCACCCTTCACGCTGACCCGTGGGGCCATGGTCGTCGGGCGCGTGTGATCTGATCCCATTTGCGTCCAGCGCCCGAAACGGCTAGTCTTCTCGTAGAGAGTTCGTTCAACCGAGCAAGCGAGACGTCCCCCCGGCGACCCCACTACCCGGAAAAACACGAAAAGAGGACTATGACAACCCGCGAACGCACCTGGCGATTCATCGGCCTCGGTATCCTGGTCTGCACCCTGGCCGTGCTCGTTTCCCAATGCAGCGACACCGAGGCTCCCGCTCCGCCGTCGAGGATCTCGATATACTCGGGAGACTCTCAGTACTCGCTGAGAGGAACGGCGCTTCTCGAACCGCTCGTCGTGAGAGTTGCCACAGACGACGGCAGCGCCCCCGAGGACGCGCGCGTGATCTTCTCCGTGGCACAAGGCGGCGGCACGCTGTCCAGAACGTCCGCACAGGTTGACAAAAAGGGATTGGCGTCGGTGGAATACACTCTAGGGCCGGACACCGGAACGAACATCATCGAAGCCGAGATCTACGGGCAGTCCTCGAAGCCCGTTCTCTTCAAAGAGACCTCGGCCAATTTCTACTGCCCCGAACAGACAGATACGTTCCAGGTCGCCTACGCAACGCCCCACTACCTCTTGCTTGTCACACACAAATCCGGACTCTACACCGAGCCCAACACAGCGGGCGTGGTCGAGATCGACGCCGTCATACCAGGGCTTCTCACAGGCCGTTTCGCTGAGATCCGGGCCCCGTATTTCTACGATCCCGTCGTGTTCGACATCGCTCTCTCCGCCCGAGGCGACCGGTACGTTGCGGCGAGACTATCTTCAGTGTCCGAAATTCTGACGATCGACCAGGCCGGCAACGTCTCGTCCTTCGCTCGACTCAGTGAAGATCTGCCGTACACCGATCCGTATTTCGAGCTCAGCACCAACCCATCCGGGCTTCTCGTCGGGTGCGATGCCAACGGGCCGTTCGTGGTCGGCTGCCATGATTCGTTGACGCGGTACGCCGAGGCGACGTACGAGAACCACACGGTCAATAGCGACGCACTCGCCGTCGACCCGAGACGGCAAACCGAGGATCCCTTGGGTGAGGACATCTACTTCATCGACAAGGCGAGCTCAGCGCTCAAACGGTTGGCTTTGGACAACTTGAGCGTGGAGGCGCGGGCGCTCGAGACGGTGGCGTCGCTCTCAGCGGACGAGGCGGCGTCCGCGCGCGGGATGGTGTGCGATCCCGAGCAGGGGAATGTCTACATACTCGTGGACTCCGACGATACCAAGGAAATCCTCGAGGTGACACCCGCGGGCACAATCACAGTGGTGTGCAACTTCTTCGACAGGGGAACCGGCGATGCCGCAGGACAACAGAGGGACCTCGCGTTCGATCTGCTGAACGGCCGGCGTTACCTGTACACTCTCGATACGCTCAACGACAATCTCCTGCGTTTCGACGTCGCCAATCGCATCCTCACTCCAATGTTCGCCGATTCGCTCAATCAGAGCGCTCTTTCGAACAGGGGAATGGGAGGGGCGTTGCTCGGCGGTGAGAGAGTAGGTCTGGTGGTGCTCAGGGAACAGTAGCCCAGATCGGTCAGGAGAGAATTACCGACCCCCGACCAGCGACGATCTCGCCGATGGAGTAGATGTTCATCTCGCTCCCGAGGCTCGAGAGAATCTTTTTCTCATCTGCGGCGCTCACGACCAGGATCATCCCGACACCCATGTTGAAGACCTGGTACATCTCGGACTCTTCGACCTTCCCGCGCTTGCCGAGGAAGTCGAACACCTTGAGGGCCGGCCACGTACCTTTCCTGATCCGGGCGTCGCACGCGCCGGGGAGGACGCGCTCGAAGTTGTCCTTTATCCCGCCCCCGGTTATGTGAGCCATCGCTTTCACCTTCGCGACCTCGCTGATCTTCGTGAAAGCGTCGAGATACGAGACATGCACTTTCAACAACGCATCCCCGACGGTGCATCCCAGCTCGTCAACAAAGTCGCCTACACCGAGCTGGAGCTCTTCGAAAACGATCTTGCGGGCCAGCGAGTACCCATTCGTGTGAAGGCCGTTCGAGGGCAGCGCGATCACGCGGTCGCCCGGCGCGACTTTTCTGCCGTTGATGATGTCCTCTCTCTCGACAACCCCGATGATGCACCCCGCGAGATCGAAATCTTCTCCCTGATAGACATCCGGCATCTCGGCTGTCTCGCCGCCAATGAGGGCGCAGCGATGGGTCCTGCACGCGATCGCCATCCCCTCGACGAGCGACGTCACGACGCCGGGGTCGAGGGAGCCGCTCGCGATGTAATCCAGAAAGAACAGCGGTCTCGCGCCCTGGACGAGTATGTCGTTGACGCAGTGGTTCACGAGATCCTGGCCAA
>Ga0315273_10004513_pt1 | contig 17057 bp, 21 predicted proteins | sample YL17G02_0_MG_FD_205753 | JGI IMG/M metagenome (GOLD analysis project Ga0315273, IMG submission 205753) | Sediment microbial communities from Yellowstone Lake, YNP, Wyoming, USA - YL17G02_0 | ecosystem: Environmental > Aquatic > Freshwater > Lake > Sediment | place: USA: Wyoming | collected... | reverse complement strand
TAGGCTATAACCTGCTGGGGGAAGGCATACGCGATTCTCTTGATCCAAGACTCAAGTGAGATATTTTCCCCCGAATTGCATCTTCACTTTTTCAAGGTAGTGTGTCTTCTTAAAAGGCAGCTCATACTCGATAATGAGTGCTTTTAAATACTTCTCGACTGCCTGTTGGGCATTATGAAGAGAGGCATTCAGATGAGCACTGCTCAGTGCAAGCTCGGCGACGTCAAGATTTTCGTCCGCATATTGCAGCCACAAACGGGTTTCATCTTTCATAAATCACTTCCCCTGCTTCAATTTCGCCCAAGAAAGACGACCGGTCCGGATCTGGTCGCACAGGAATGACGTCCACGGCAATCCTACGTAAAACGGGACGCAGCATCCTGCGATATTTCAAAGCCAGTTCGAGATATGGGGCGTTGCTTCCCTGAAATACGGCCACGTCCATATCGTTAGGATCTTCTGCCGTATTAAACGAACCAAAGACAACGATCTTCCGGATTTCTTCCGCCCCGACCAGGCAGCGGATGACATCTTGCTTTATTGCTTCTTTGTCCATGCGGGTCATCTGTTATGCCTCCTTTCTTCTGTCACACGTCCCTGACATCGAACATCAAACGCTTGAATTCCTCCTCGATTAGGCGCACCTTGTAGCGTGGCTCCAATCGCTCATCTTCAGGAGTAATCGGCAGGTTCATGAGATTATTGTCGCCGTTGACATAAATGACATCAAATTCCATATCCATTGTGTTGTACTGCTGCTTTCTGAAAAAAGCCTCCAGATCTTCATTGGCCTTTTCGCGTGATTCTTGAATTTTATAAGCATCCGTCTCCGCAAGAGCACGAATTTTACGCCAGATAACGAGCAGCTTCTCATCCCTTGGATTCACGCCTTCCACGATGCGGAAACCTTGGATAACGTCCATGTGTTGCACTTTCAAGCCGATGAGCCAAGCAGAGACTTGACCCCTATTTTACTTTATTTTTATATCACCCTCTATGTAACGGTGAATGATGCCGGAAATAAGAGTTTGGTAGGGGATACCCATCTCCATAGCTTTTTTTTGAATACCAATAAAGTCATGGTCATACAGGCGAATCGTTATACGCTTGTTTTTTTTAAGGGTATTCTTTGCCGCTGCCTTAATCGATTCAATTTCTTTTTTTGATGGAGTAGCAAGCTTCATCTTGCCCTTTTCTAACGCATCAAGAATGCCCTTTTCTTCTTTATCGTATTTCATTTTGATTCTCCTGTTCTTCTTTATACATCTTTGTTGCTTTCCTGCTGGGGATTATGCTTTTTAAAAATATGTGCTCTTTTTCAACTATATATGGAACGATATAAATATAACTATCGATAATAACAAAATACAGCTTTTGTCCGGGGTAGTTTGACTGGTCAGGATGGTCTGTTATTTTCCAGACATCGCCCCGAGAAAGATGAAATATTATTTGCTCGAAAGATATATGCCGTTCTTTTTTTAACCATTCATTTTTCCCAGGATTCCATTCATATTTCATGATTCATTTGTACATCATTTGTATGTACACATCAAGAGATATTATCAAAAGCCAAGCAGGGACTTGACCCCTCAGCCTCCTTTAAATTGACGAATGTCAAGATGAAAGACCTGACCCCTATTTTATTTGTCAGGTTATTTCCGTATTGCCAGACCAATCTTCTCCCGTACGTAAGGCTTCCTGCCATGCTTGAAAGAATTAGCCTATGAATATTTTCCGCAAAACAGTTGACAATTGGGCGAATAGCGAGGATATTAAAAATCTATTTATGAAATAAGATGGGCAGCACTGAAATTGTGTAATCGCCTGTGCGGCGTGGATTTTGAGATGTATGTGTATTTATTCTGTCCTCAAGAAAGGAGCGGAACATGAAGAAATCAGCGATCAGTTTATCATTAATTTCGGCATTATTCGTATATCAAATAGCCATGGCGCAAGTGGGAAGCCCTGCCGGAAGAGGGCAACCTGCCGCAATTGCCGGAGCAAGGTCTGCCATTGAAGCTGACGCTGAGGCGACCAAGATTGAATTTCGGACTGAGGACGGCAGGACGACAACCAATGTCTTGACGGACCAGAGAGGCATAATCGTTGCGACGGTCAGCAATAAAGGCGGCATACAGCTTACGGGCCTGAAGACCAACATCCAGGTGGACGGGACGATCGTCCGCCAGGATGATCTGACGATCGCACCCGGCCAGTCTCAGGACCTTCGCTGGATATATGCTTTCACCGCTCCGGGCAACCACATCATCGCGCTCACGGTAGATCCGAGAAATGAGATCACTGAGACGAACAAGAATAATAATCGCACAGAAAAGGTCATAACCGTAACCGCTCGTGTCTATGATGTGTCGGCATCCCACCTCGATGTCAACATCTTAGGCGGCCAACGCCAAGTCATTGCGGTAAACCAGGGGCAGGATGTCGAGTTGGTCGGCACCGCAACCAATCTAGGCAATGCTCCCATGACACGGGTAAAGATCGCGCTGATGGTGGACGGATCAAACGTCCGCGAACAAACAGTCGCGATAGAACCGGGCAGGACCGCCAGCGTCACCAGACAGTATAGATTTGACGCTCCGGGGCGCCATTCCATCGCCTTCGCCGTGGATACCGATAACGCTTTCCAGGAGACGAACAAGAATAACAATCGTATAGAAAGAGCTTACGAGGTTCGCCCGGTCGCACTGCGTACAGACATTAGACTGGAACCTCAAATGATCAAGGTTTCCCCCTACGGCTTGCCCTATTACGGAGCATTGTACCAGGAGCTGGCAAACGCCATGGAACTCGTCAAAACCCTCAATAGAGATTTATACCAGCCCAACACCGATACCTACAAAAATGCCGTTATACACTGTTTAGCAAGTTTACCAAAGAACTATACCGCGCAGGACCAGCAGGCAGCAGGGTGCACGGCGACGGATGCCGTTGATTTGTGCAAGCTAAAGCTCTACAACTGGTGCTGCACCAATGAAGCTTACAGGCGCTTTTTATACGCTAATCAACAAATGGAGATGTCGATGAACAGTCTCGTTCCTAAATTAGAAGCCTACAGGAAGGCGATAAAGGATATATACTTCCTCTTTACTCCATTTAAGCCATAGGATTCTTGCGGGCAAGACGCAGCTCAACGGATAAATCCGTGATCCTCTGCAGGAGGGATAGATAACGGAATAGCAAGACCTTCAGACAAGGATACAAAATGCTCTCTGTAATGCGGACATGATCGGGAGACTGACTGCCACCGAAGGGCTACTTTCCGGTGTGGGTAACGGTTTGGATTTCTCCGATGGCTTAGACGGGAAGGAGTAACAAAACAGTCAAAAAGGTGGCGAGGATCGTTTTCACAAAAACCTCCTACGGGATTTGTCTTTTTTGAGAAATAAGATAGAACTCGTCGAATGTCAACGAGATTCTGCTCATATAATAAGCATTACTGATTGTAACCATGTGCTTTCTTCTTAGATATGATTTTACTGCTTTCAGGAAGGCTTCAATAAAAAAATACAACGGTTTACCAAAATCATCCATCTAATGATCTTAAAGGCGGACTATTTATTGCCAAAGGTAAGAACGGAAGATAGTATTAGGTTGTCCTGATCCGATCCATTGCATCACTGAGAGATCAAGGAAGTCATTTACTATTTATTTTCCTGCGCCGACTGCTTAACAAGTCCCATCAGGACTGCTGCAATGATCGATGCCACGATGGCGATGGTGAACGGGATGGTAAAAGAACCGGTTGCATCTCTTATATGACCTGCTAACCGGTGTGCAAGAATGGCTCCTGAGCCATAGAATATAGTGAGGGCGCCTATTACGGTACCCATAATCTCTTTCTGGAAATAATCACCCCCGGCAGCCCCGTACATGGGGAAAGTGGCTCCGAATAAGGCCCCCAGCACAGCCACACTTGTGAAAAGCCACGCTTCATTACCCCCTGACGCAACCATGCACATAATGCTTGCTGCAATACAGAGATTTGAAAGGAGGATGGTCATCCTTCGCCCGAGGTAATCCGAGACCATGCCAATGGTGAGGGCTCCGACAATCTGCCCGCTTCCGTGAATTGTTGCCAATAGCGATGCCTTGCCGAAGGGAAAACCAAGTTCATAGCAGGCGTAATCAACCATAAAGGTTGTCGGGATGTACAGTGATCCGGCAATTAGGAGATACGAACTGCCGAGAACCCAGAACCGCGGGGTGGTAATAATTTTTGAATAATTCGTCTTCTCTTTTGGCCCGCTTGTAGCCTGAGAAACCGATGGGGTGTCGTCAGATGGAGTCCCCCACGGTGTGAGTCCCTTGTCCTCGGGTTTGCTCTTCAGAAGGAAAAGATTCACAAACACCATTATGAAGGCGGCAACACCGAGAAAATACCAGCAGTAGCGCCAGCTCCATGCCGCAACAATAATAGGGAAAAGACCGCCCATGGAAGCAAAGCCGAGACCGAAACCGGTAGAGAGAATACCCAGGGCCATCCCTCTTCGTTTTATGGCAAACCACTTCTGAACCAGGGTTATGATCGGCGTCCACATGGAGGCGGCACCCACACCGACGATAGCAAAAAATAGGGATGCCTGCGAGAAGGAATCGGCAGTGCCCATGAGCATGGTTCCTGTACCGAGAATGATTCCGAACAGGGGGATGATTTTTCGTGCGCCGAGGCGATCGGTCAGGTTTCCGGCAAACAGGGACAGGCAGATATAAGCAAGAAGGTATGCATTGAAGATATCTCCCGCCTGCCGCCGTGAAAGCCCCAGGGTACGGATCATCTCAGGCATGATAATGCCATAGCCGAGACGGATTCCGTAACTGACAAACAGATTCACAAAGCAGACAGCCAAAATAATCCACGCCCAGTGGATCGCGGAGTTATTGACCGAATCAGTATTCCCCATACTGCCTCTTCTTTCTTGAAGATGGATAAGGATTTTATGCTGCCTCCAGGGGGATTGATAAGGCATTGCTTTTTCACGATGGGACTATAGGGAGAACTATCTTGTGAGTCAATGGAATTTTGACCACAAAATACGGGGTGCGGTATCGGTGATGATGGAAGGTGTGTATCGGGTCGGCCACTCTATCGTTTGAGCAATCCGATTTTCGACTGTTTGACCTGTAAAAAGGGGCTCTTTCGACAGATTTCAGACGAACCTTTCCTGCTCGCCTCAAATACTCAAAGCGTTATGCCTGTATGTATTCATCCCAGGATTATTCAAGGACCAGATAGAGGTAATCATAACCCATGGTAGTCCATCGATGATGAGATTATACCACTAATTATGAATAAAAATGCACGGATCGGAAAAGCTAAAGCCTTTGGTCCGACCCGTGCACAGATTATGTAGGGCTGAAAATTATTTTTTAAAGATGCTAAAGAATGAATCAATGACTGACGCTTCAAGGGCGGCTACAGACTTAATCTCTCCCGCATCAAGCCAGACCCCTTCACATCCGCTACATTCATCAATTTTAATGCCCTTGTAGTCAATCTCCACTAGCCTCATGCCGCATTTTGGGCACGACATATAATGCAGATCCTTGAGTCGCTTTTTTTCCTCGACTGCGAGCTTAGACTGCCGCTCAGCTTCTACTTTTTGAAGCTTCTCAAATTTCTGTCGTGCGAAAAACTCTTCTTCTCTCTCCGTTGGTTTTAACGGCATAACATTCCTCCTCTATTTCTGCTTATCATTTTAACTCAAAAAACAGCAGGTGCTGTTTGGATTGATTGCTAAGAAGTCCCTTTTTTGCTGGGGGAGAATAAAAGAAATTTTCTTCTATGTCAAATCAATTTTTTACAAAATATGGCAGGTATCGCTGTCGATTTCCACAAGGATGCCTGTGAGAGTTTCTCGCGGGTCATTTGAAGGAGTACGTTTAGGTATTTTGCTGGTGTTACAAGGTGCAGTGGGTGTTTTAAGGCATAATCTGGGCGCGCCTTTCCACATCATCCTGTTTTCCGTTCAGGATTATGACTTGGTGTAGAAATGATCATTACCAAGAGAAAGCTCGAGTATTTTTTATCACCTCTAAATTATTGATAGCAGGAAGGAGCAAATGCCTCCACAATAAGATAAAAATGACCAAACAACCTATTTGCCGGAACGCACCGGGAGACCACCGGCACTCGCGATGGCATCGACATAGGTCAGGAGCGCCTGCAGCTCCCAACGATCCTAACCCCTGACGGCTGCGAGAGACATGTTCAGGCCGATGACGGGACGTTGGCCCATAGGCGATCCTACTTCAATTGCCAGAGCTGGTTGTCGCCCCCGTGGCAGTCCCATTGATGAACATTGTCGCCATTGCCCTTACCGGCGCCGGCAACGTCAAGGCACTTGCCACTGTGTTTGGCCGTGACCATGTAGTACCCTCCTCCCTGGGGAATGAACCTCCAGCGCTGATTGGGACCAGCGTGACAATCATACTGGGAAATATTTACCCCGTTGCCATTGCTGACGTTTTCCACATCCATGCACTTGTTGCTGTGCCTGGCGGTGACAAGATAGTCTCCATCGCCCTTGTCCGTCACGGTCCAGCGTTGATTCGCTCCGCCATGACATTCCCATTGAAAGATGTTTGCCGAATTATGCGTGGCGGCGCCGGCTACATCGAGGCATTTGCCGCTGTGCTTGGCCCTGAACTCATAGGTGCCGCCGGAGGAAATGCCCGACGAAAAGCTTGTCCTCTGTGGAGTGCCACCAGGGAATTCTATCCTCTGGACATTTCCCAGATCGACATTTTGCGTCTGGCCGTTCTTGTAGTAGATCACCATGGTGTCCGCCGCATCCCCAGTGGACGAAAACATGAATACTGCCAGAATACAGAAAATGGTCATGAAAGCTATCTTCTTCATAAATCCTCCTTCAATTTGAGTCGAGGTCGGGTAGAAATACGGTGCGCGCATGTTTAAGCAACGCCTTCCATTGTTTTGGCCGTTTCCAGCTTCGTGGCAAAGAGACGCCAGACCATGCATCACGTTTTCCGCATACTCCTCAGAACGGCTCATCAATATCATGATTGCCGGGAAAACAACACTAATGATTACGGGTTATAGTCAAGCATTTTCATCCGGGTTGACTTTTTACTGATTTCAGGAAGGAGCGCAGCGATTTTGTCACCTACACGTCCTCATCTTGCTGACAAATAGAAAGTGCACAATTAACAACCGTGAAGATAAATAGAACCGTACCCTATTGTCCCGCCGGAGGCGCTGGGGGTGCTGCTTGCCCAGCGGGGGGAGCGGGGTCAGACGGCTCTGCTGGGCAAGGATGTAGACACTCTTTCTTGAGTTTTTTGTCTTTCATCTCCTCAGCGGTGCATTTTGTCCCGTCCTTCTTGCACTCTTTGACGACCTTCGGCTTATGCGCTGCCTTATCTTTGGCCATCGCGAACCCGGTGAAACTGAAAGCAAACATGCCAGCAACTACAACCGCCAATAACTTCTTCATCTTTCCTTGCCTCCTATTTTTTTCAAGGGGTTTAATCGTCCATAACCATTTTCACTTATAAAAAATTTGATAAGATATTTCTTCTGCGCGTTGGATGCGTAACAAGAACGGTCTTGTAAGTCAAGGCAATCTTGACCACAAAAGGTGGGGTGTGGCGCCGATAACGATCATCATTTCCATTTGAAACGATGTAGGCTAATCAAATTTGCCACATGCTGGACTACAGAAATTACCACCCCCTGCTGAAAAAATCACGCACAAAAATATGCACGTTTCAACTCGTTATCATTGATCCGGACCGACCACCCAACCTCTCGCTTTGTATTTGAAGTCTAGGATATCCTGTCTTTGAGGTTCCTTGTGGCTTATAGGAAGGACTCGCTCATGATATTGATCTGCCGGTTCAAACTTTCTGATTTGAACCGGCACAGATGATGACGGGCGGGACACGGCGCGCCATAAGGGATGTACCGTGTCCTGCCAGAGATTTTCGTAATCCTTTAGTTGGGCTGATTAATGGCAGACAGTTGCCAGTTGTTGCTTCCTACGGGTCTTGTAAAAGTCCAGTATTCTTCGAATTTAACTGGTTCTGTTTTGCTGCCTGACAGCAAGTCGCCTATATTTCATCAACCGAAGAAAAGACCTGATCAGCCAGTGCATGTTTCAAGTGACTATCAATAAGCCCATCCGGTGATTCGTGTTACTGCTTTGAGGGATGCTCCATACGGGAAACCCAATTCGTTTGTAAAAAAGAAAAAGGCGTCTCCTTTTCCCGCTCCTATAATATCGTTGTCGTTACGCAGGGAAATTACGCTTTTCTATTTTCGCAGCAATGTCTTCAAATTGACTGATCTGAACAGACCCATCAGGAAATTTTGCGATGATCTCCAGGTCGCCTCCCATGGCCTTGATAAAATTTCTTAATGTGCTGATATACATGTCTGTCCGCCTTTCAAGCTTAGATACCGCAGCCTGCTTAACAGACAATGTTTGTGCGAGTTGTTCTTGGCTCAAATTCCTGGCATGACGCAATTCCTGTAAAGGCATTGCACTAAGTAAGGCTCTTGTCTTCTGCGCCGCTTTTTTTCGTGCTGCGGGTTTCATTTTTTCTCTCAGCATAGAGTAAGGTTTGCTCATAATGCGCCCCCTTGTTCATCTTTTAAAGACTTCAAATGTTCCTCATAGATTCTTTCAGCCATAGATACGTATTTTTCATACCAACGCGTACCACCTGTCTTTCTGCCGCCAATAAGTAGGATGGCTGCTCTGCGGGGATCAAAGGCATAAAGTATTCTATACGGTTTCCCTTTATGCTGAATCCTTAACTCCCTTATTGAGCCGTACTTGGTTCCTTTGACATCCGAACTATAGGGGTACGGCAGATGAGGCCCCTTTTCTTCCAATAAACCGACAACCGCATCAATATCGATCTGTTCTTCCTCGTCCAAACCAACCCACCAAGTTTCAAATTCGTCGGTATATTCAACTTCCCATGCCATGAAAGGAATATAACCTCCATGGAATATCAAGTCAACAGTTTTTTTGCATCGATGAATGTCGTTTGAACTCTTCAGATTTGTCTGAACAAATGGTTAATGTTATCAGGAAGGATTCGCTCATGATATTGATCTGCCGGTTCAAACTTTCTGATTTGAACCGGCAAAGATGATGACAGGCGGGACACGGCGCGCCATAAGGGATGTAACGTGTCCTGCCATAGATTTGCATAGTTCTTTAGTTGGGCTGATTAATGGCAGACAGCTGCCAGTTGTTGTTTCCTACCGGTCTTGTGAATGTCCAGTATTCTTCGAATTTAACGGGTTCTGTTTTGCTGCCTGAGAGTACGTCGCCGCTTTCGCTGACTGTATAATCAAGAAGGCTTGCCACGATCCTGACGGTAATAAAGTCCGTTCCTCCTTCCTGCCATGCTTCTGTGATTTCTACAGACCTGACCGCAATGTTGTCGAGTTTGTTGATTTTCTTTTCCGCCTTCAATTTGTCTCCGTCTCTCTGCAAGATACCGAACATTTCCTGTGTTAAAATATTTTTGACAACTGTCATGTCGCGGTTAATCCACGCACCCTGAATCTTGAAGAAATTATCCATGCATAGATCTGAAAACCTGGCTTCATCAAAAGAGGGGTCCATCTGCCGAATGTGGCGTAGTCCCGTTTGGGCGTCGCCTTCAGCATTTCCCTGATCCCGGGGAGAATCTGCAAATCCTGTCTGTTGTCCTGTTGATGGAGAAGCTCCCGTTTGGTAAGAGTAACCAGCCGTAGATGCCGCTTCTTTGCGTTTCTTGATGAACATATATATGATGTAGAGCAGACCGCCGAGAAGTAGTATCTCTACAAGGCCGAAACCACTACCACCAAAACCGCCAGAGCCCATGCCATGGCTGAGACCACTGAAAAGCATGCTGCCCAGAAAGCCGCCCGCCACTCCCATGGCGAGACTTCTCCACATGCTGGGTTGCTGCCCAGGCATTTGAGGACTCATTGGTTGAGAAGGAGCCACTGACTGACGGGCCTGAGATGGCGCCGAGGATGATCGGCTGGGAGAGCTGAATGACCGTGAACCGCGGCTACCCGAAGACGTGCCGCCTCCCGCTCTGGCAAACGCATCCAGTTCCATTATCCCAATGAAAAAAAACAGAAACATAAAAATGGTCACTCCTATTTTCCAATTCTTTCGCGACATATTGTCTCCTCCTTCGAGTTACTTAGCATTTGTGCATATCTCTCGATTGAGAGATACAAGTACAAACTTTGGACGCCGATTGTAGAAGATATGTCCCCAAGTGTCAACAACCTTTTCGTTTTGTTTTTTTCAGGCAGATGGTGTATTAGAGGCGTCAGTAAGGATTGGCGTGGATTTTTTTATGCCTCAAGTTCAACAAAATACTTCATATGCATATAAGCAATTGAGGAATATGTATGGGCGTTTATGACTTAGACGGAAAAATTATACAAGCGGCGGATCTGATAGTGCATGCCGGGAATGTGGTCGTGTTCACAGGGGCAGGGGTTAGCACGGAATCAGGCATTCCTGATTTTCGCAGCCCCGGTGGGATATGGACAAGATTCGATCCGGAAGATTTTACCATTCAAAAATTCCTCTCAAGCCCGGAGACGAGGAAAAAACAGTGGCAGATCCTTCTCGAAGGCGGTTTGTTTGCCAATGCGGAGCCGAACAGGGCCCACCTCGCCGTTGCCGAGCTCGAGGAGATTGGCAAACTGAACTGTGTAATCACGCAGAATGTGGACAACCTTCATCAGAAGGCCGGAAACTCTCCGGAGAAGGTCTATGAGCTGCACGGCAATATGAGGTGGCTGAAATGCATGAGCTGCGATGCCCGCTATCCTGTCGGTGATGTCGTAGAGAGGTTTCGTGCAAAGGCGGAAGTTCCCGACTGCGAGCTCTGCCAGGGGATTTTAAAGCCCGATGTAGTTTTCTTTGGAGAACTACTGCCCGAATTGACATTGAAAAACGCGACTGCTCACGCAACCAGATGTGACCTCATGATTGTCATCGGCTCCTCTCTTGTTGTGTACCCGGCTGCCTACATGCCCATGTATGCCAAAGAAGCGGGTGCCAAGCTGGTCATCATCAATAATACACCTACGTCCTTCGATGATGCTGCGGATGTCGTAATCCATCATTCTGCCGGAGCGGTAATGGAGAGGATAATGGAAAATGTCAGAAGGAGCCTCTGATTCAGAAGATGCCGCTTATTGTTCCCATAGAAACGGAAAGACTGAAGTTAGTGCCCCTGGATCTGGAGAGTATAAATCCGGACGACCATCAGAAAATTGAGCAGAAACTGGGTTTGCAGTTGGCGAGCATGATCCTGGGCGAGCAAATCGACAGAGAAATAAAGGCGGCCATGAGAGCCTCCCTGGAAGATGTAATAAGAAATAAAAAACAGGATCAATGGTATGCCGGCTGGCAAAGCGTCCTGATCATACTGAAGGAGGAAAACGCCATAATAGGGGGATTCTGTTTCCAGAGATATCCTGATGAATACGGCACGGTTCAAATCGGCTATATGATCAGACCGGAGTATCAGAGAGAGGGATACATGACGGAGGCTCTCGATAGGGGCATCTCATGGATATTCGAGCGCCCAGATATATCGGCCTTGCTTGCGGAAACTACGAAGTCTAATCTGCCGTCGCACAGGGTATTGGAGAAAATCGGCATGGCCGTACATAGAGAAACGGATAATGGTCTCTGGTGGAGGATCGCGAGATGTGCCTGATTATTTTATCCTACAAAGTGCATGATAGATACCCTCTCGTCCTTGCTGCTAACAGGGATGAGTTCTATGAGAGACCTTCGGCGCCAGTATCTTTATGGGAAGATGCCGTGGGCGTGATTGCAGGGAAGGACTTGCAAAAAGGCGGAACTTGGCTGGGTATCAAGAAAACGGGAACCCTCGCCATGCTCACCAACTATCGTGAACCGCCGCCTTTCGGGCGGAACGCCCCTTCACGGGGATGGCTCGTGAGGGATTTTCTTCTGGGTGAAGAGGGTCCGGAATCGTATATCGAAACCATGAAGGCCAACAAAGATCAATATAACGGGTTCAGCATGATCATCGGAGACTTGAATCGCCTGTTCTATTTTTCTAACCGTGGGGAAATGCATGAACTGTCACCGGGCCTGTACGGCTTGAGCAACCGTCTTCTGGATACGCCCTGGCCCAAGACCGAACAGGGTAAAAAGGCGCTGGGGTCGTTACTCGCAAGTAAAGACGATCCTCTGCCCGAAGAGATTTTCGCAATCCTCAATGACCGGTCAAAACCGGAGGACAGTGAACTCCCTGACACGGGAATCGGGCTGGAGTGGGAACGTATTCTTTCGTCCATATTTATAACGAGCCCCATATATGGCACACGCTCCTCTTCGGTTATTATGATTGACAGGAAGAAGCATGTTATGTTTATAGAAAGAGTCTTTGATGGCCATTCCGAACCGTGGATGGCGGCAAAGTTTGACTTCCGGCTTCAAGATAATTGAGTGAAGTCAAAGGTGAGAAGCATAGATAATAAGATGTCAAGACGTGAATATCCGGACCATCCGATTTGTGGAGTCGGAGCGGTCGTAATTAAAGAGGGGAAAGTGCTCCTCGTAAAACGGGGCATCGATCCGAATAAAGGACTGTGGGCGATTCCCGGAGGCTCTCTGAAATTAGGCGAAACCCTGCAGGAAGGCGCCGAAAGGGAGATTTTGGAAGAAACGGGCGTTACCATCAAGGCTGGAGCGCCTGTCTACTCTTTTGATTTTTTCGAAAGGGATAGTGAAGGGCGAGTTCGCTTTCACTATGTAATTGTTGACATGATCGCTGATTATGTATGCGGTGAGGCGAAGGGCGCCGACGACGCCCTCGAAGCCAGGTGGGTTTCACCGGCAGAACTCAGACACATGCACGTCTCAAGAAATACCCTGAGAATTCTGGATTTTTTGAAAAGTCACTTTCTCGAGGAGGTTTAGTCATGAAGGTCATTTATCATAAAGATTTTAATCAATCGTACTGTTCTGATCCTGCCGCGGCAGCAGGCCGAATCGAGGCAGTAGTTAAAGCAATCCGCGACAAGGTAACTTTCATCGACGCGGTTCCTGCTCTGAAGGAAGACATTGCCGCCTGCCATAAACCATCGCACATGGAAAGGGTGGCGAGAGAAGGCATCTATGATATTGCCGCACTGGCAGCCGGGGGCGCCATACAGGCTGCCGAGATTGGCCTCACAGAGCCGTGTTTTGCCGTGATCAGACCGCCCGGGCATCATGCCTCTGCCAATAGCGCGTGGGGATTCTGTTATTTTAACAACATGGCGATTGCCCTCGAAAAGCTAAAACGGGAAAACCGGATTAAGAAGGCCTTCGTGCTGGATTTCGATCTTCACTTCGGTGACGGGACGATGAATATCCTGGAAGGCACCGGTTATGTGTCGCTTTGTAATCCTTCGGCATCCTACCCGGAAGAATATCTGAAAAGTGTGAAGAGCCGCCTCTCTGAAGAGAAGGTCGATATAATAGGAGTTTCTGCGGGTTTTGACAATCATGAACAGGATTGGGGGGGACTGCTTTCCACATCTGATTACACAGCAATCGGAAAAATGGTCAGGGAGGCCAGCAGGAAAAACGGCGGAGGGTGTTTTGCCATCCTGGAAGGCGGGTATAATCACTCCGTTCTGGGACAGAACGTGATGGCCTTCATCGAGGGCATGGAAGGGAAGTAAAAACTAAGGCAGGGATGGTTCAATATCCATCCCTGCCTTTTTTTCTATTCTTCGCTGCCGATGATTCGGGCAGACTATTTCAGTATCCCATTTTCTTCATCAAACCCTGTCCGCCCAGGGCTTGCCTCTCCACCAACTGACCAACCTTTACCCTTTTTAAATCTTGCGGTTTGCCTTCTACTGTGATCCACGCGCTTTCCGCCTGGATCTGGTCTGTTACGGTCAGCTCAACAGGCAATTTCACAATGTTGCATGTTATCTTCTTGCTTCCACTCACAGGATCTTCATCATCCATTTCTTCGAATGTGTAAGCAATCATCTTTGAGCCCGGCTTTAGCCCGACTTTTTCGCCGATGTTTATATTAGCAAACCTTTCTTTTTGATCAGGGCTGGTTCGCAATTGTCTTATGTAACCTTTGACGGTGAACCATTTGGAAAGTTTTGGTCTCGCGTCTTCCAGTCCCTTAGATGCTGCCTTCTTTATGCCGCCGACCAGGGCATCGTAGTTAGGGTAGGGGATTTTGCCGATGATGTGTTTTCCATGCACCTTATCGGAAAAGAGAATCTCCCCCGTTTCCACATCCAGAATTCTCATGGTTAACTCCGTGCCGATGTTCCAGCCTTCCTGAGATTCCAGACCGGCTGCCATTGCCGAGCCCAGGAGGTCAACACCCCAACTGCCGCTCCCTCCTTTTCCCAGACCCTGCCTGGCAGACGAATAGGTTTTGTAAGCGAGATCAACGTTATTGACCGAACCTGTGATAATGTATTTGACGCCGGCAAATTTTCCGAGTCTCACCAGCGTCGATTCATCCACGAGTCCCGAACGCTGAAACTTGTGTTCCGATAGGATTTTTTCCATTTCCTTTCTCGTAAAGACCTTCGCCCCCCCCATGTTGACCAATTCGTCCATCACGCCATCTTCAACACTCTCGGAGAGCTTTGCATTTACCTGTCTCTGCGTTACTTCAGAGTCTGTCTGAAACTGTCGCTTTTCCTTGGTACCCCAGACAACGCCCGCAGCTCCGGGAACAACACCGACAGCGGCCCCCCCTACGGCGGTACGCTGACTGGATCCCTGAACATGGGCCTGCACGACATTGGCGTAATCAAATGTGGAGTTGTTTGTAAAATTGACAACAGCGACTTTCGGGAATATAGACTCATACGCCGATTTGCATACTTTAGGCGGCGACTCTTTCGGTCCTTTATCAACAGGATATGCTAACGGATCGATCTTTGGCACAGTAGCGCAGGCAGCCAAAAAGAATGATGCAAGAAAAAGTAGAGCGAATCTTTTAAACATAAGTTTATCCTCCTTATTTATTTCTGGTAATCCAATGTCAGGGAATAGGCTGAGAAATTTACGACGTTAAAATTACCTTTCTGTTTTATGCTGTTGGCCAGGTAGATTGAGTTTTCGGGGTAGCTGACTATAAATTCCCCCATCTGTTTATCCTCTACTCCTGTTACCCAAACGATATTCTGCAGAATATTCTTGATTTCCATGTTCGTATCAAGATCGTTTACCCCGTTGACTTTTATACTTACCTTTTTGATATTGCCCTGGACGTAGGATGCAACCTTATCGAGTATTTTGGGAGCAAGCTTCTCTGCCAGGTCTTTAAGACCTTCTGCGGCGGCATCCTCAACGTTGTTGGCGAGACCTTTGCCCTGTGCCGTATCCGCCGTAAGAATTTCCATACTGCCTGTCTTGTTGTTCTTGGCAACAATACGATAGGTCAGTCTTACAGTAACATTGTTGAATGGCATTGAGAGTCCGTATCCAATATCCTCGCCCTTCTTTGTTGATATGGTGTAATCCACTTTGCCGATGATGATGATATTGGAGAGAAATTTATACATCAGGCTCCTGACGGCAAGGGTACTACCGCTTTTCACGGCCTTTTCGATTTCCAAGGCATCCATAGCCTGTGTCGGGGCCACGTCTATGACCTTGTAATTTTGATCGGTGAGTTTTCCGATAAGGGTCTCTGAAAGGATATTTGTTTCCTCAAATTCATCTCCACGGTTGCCTGGTTTACGTGCCGGGATAAAGACAGCAAGGGAGTTGTTCAGGGCAAGGGAGGAAACGGCTTCCCTCGCCTTAGCAGGCTCAACACAGGCCGTGATCTTTACCGTGACCATGTCTTCTTTACTGCTCTGGTCCAGGAGCTTGTAACTTTTGATAACCCCTCCGACCTGCGTCTTTATAACGTCTTCGACAAGTGTGAAATTCTGAACAAAGCTCTGTGCCTTGACTTCCGTCCCGACGGTCTGCTCGATGGCTGCCCACTTCGCTCTGGCAATGGCTTCCGTTTTTGCCGAAGGGAGATCATTATTGATGATAGCTGCTTCTCCCTGGGTATTCACGCACTTTTCCTGACACAGGCCGGCTGATACGGAAACGAAGCTCAGTAACAGTAAAGCAATAATGATGGTTATTCTGTGCATCTTACCCTTACCTCCGATGTATGATCATAAGAACTGGAGAGCAATATACTCAAAAAGGGTATTAATTGTAAAGAACAATATATTTTTGATGCCTACATGGAAATGTTTTGCAGCCCTCGCACTCACTTGCCTATGCAAAAGGTAGCGAATATTCTGTCCAGTACCTCTTCGGTAACCGTTTCACCGGCTATTTCACCAAGGCTTTCAAGAGCTTGGCGGATATCAAAAGCAGGGAATTCAGGAGAAAGTCCTTGGAGGATGCCGTCCCTGGCCTTTGACAGGAGGTCCCTCGTTTTTTCGATGGCCATTTTATGGCGGATGTTGGAGACGATGGTCAGGGTGTGGCCACAGTCTGCACCATTTAAAGCGAGACTGTGGATTGCATCTTTCAGTGCCGGTATGCCCTCGCCGTGTTTTGCTGATATCCATATGGGGGGCATGACATCTGGAGCGAGACTTGCTAACTCCTTCTTGTCAATGACATGGGGAAGATCGGCCTTGTTGATGACCAGGAAGAATTTCTTTGCCTTGCACTTCTCGATGATCTCGATGTCCTCTCTTGTTAAGCGTTCGCTGCCGTCGATTACGACTATCACCACGTCCGCCTGTGAAAGCTTTTCCCATACCAGATTGACACCTTCTTTTTCGATGATATTCTGCGGCTCCCTTATTCCTGCCGTATCCGTAAGTCTTACAGGTACTCCCTTGATGGGGATGGTCTCCTCGATGAAATCCCTCGTTGTTCCCGGCATGGCTGTCACAATTGCTCTTTTTTCACCAAGAAGCCTGTTTAAGAGGCTCGACTTTCCCACATTAGGCCTTCCCGCAATTACAGCATTGATACCATCCCTGTATATCTTTCCCTCACCGTATGTCAAAGCAA
>Ga0315273_10004512_pt1 | contig 17058 bp, 16 predicted proteins | sample YL17G02_0_MG_FD_205753 | JGI IMG/M metagenome (GOLD analysis project Ga0315273, IMG submission 205753) | Sediment microbial communities from Yellowstone Lake, YNP, Wyoming, USA - YL17G02_0 | ecosystem: Environmental > Aquatic > Freshwater > Lake > Sediment | place: USA: Wyoming | collected... | reverse complement strand
GCTCGCCCAGCCCGCCTGCGTCTGGCTCGCCGGCCTCTCGCTCATGCCGGCGGACAACGTGAACGGGATGCGAGCGGACACGCTCGCGCTGATCAAGAAGATGGCCCCGCCCATCACCCGCTGGCCCGGCGGCAACTTCGTCTCCGGCTATCGCTGGAAGGACGCCATCGGCGACCGCGACCGGCGGCCCTCCCGCTGGGAGCGCGCGTGGAACGACGTCGAGGAGAACGACTTCGGCCTCGACGAGTTCATGACTTTCTGCAATGAGGTCAAGACCGACGCCTACATCGCTGTGAACACGGGGCTCGGCTCCGTCGCCGAAGCCGCCGACGAGGTCGAGTACGCCATCGGCTCGGCCCAGACCCGCTGGGGCGCCGAGCGCGCGAAAAACGGCCATCCGGAGCCTTACAACGTCATCTGGTGGGGCATCGGCAACGAGATGTACGGCGGCTGGCAGCTCGGCCACGTGCCCGTCGAGCGGTACGCCCTGCGCCACAACGCTTTCGTCGACGCCATGCGCTCCCGGTCACCGAACATCAAGATCATCGCCGTCGGCGCCCCGGGCGGCTGGAACGACAAGTTCCTGCCCGTCTGTGCCGCGCACATGGACCTGCTCAGCGGCCACCACTACACCGAGCGGCGGCTTCGCCTGCCCTTCAGCCCCGCGGACGCGACGAAGTTCGAGGCGAACTTCGTCGCCTACTCCGGCCACGTCGCGGGCGGCGTCCGCAACGTCATTGCCGACTTCCGCCGGCGGCTGGGCGCGGCGAATCCCGAGGTTAGCCGAGTCCGTCTCGCCGTGGATGAGTGGGGCATCGTCCGCGAGTGGAATCCGTCGCCCGACGGGCCGGGCGTCGGAGCCTTCGAGCACTACTACTGCCTCGGCGATGCCATCGCCGTCGCCCGCGCGGTGCAGGAGCTGCTCCGCTCGGCCGACGTCGTGGCCATGGCCAACTGGGCGCAACTGGTCAACGTCATCGGCACGATCAAGACCAGCCGCACCGCCGCCTGCCTCGACCCCGCGGGCCACGTCCTCGCGCTCTACCGCGCTCGCCTGCGGGGCGTGCTCATCCCCGTCGCTCTGGCGGGAAATGCCCCCGTGGACGCCGTCGCGGCCTTCGACAAGGAAACCGGCGCTCTCTCCATCGGCCTGATCAACTTCTCCCCGAATCAGGACATCGAGTTGACCCTCCGCCTCGGCGACGCCGCGCCGCGGATCGCCGCCGGCTGGCGGATCAACGGCCCCTCGCTCGGCGCGACCAACGTCCCCGGCCAGCCCGAAGCCGTCACCACCACGCCTCTCGAAGGCATCTCCCTCGCCAAGCCCCTCTCCCTCCCCGCCCACTCAATCACCGTCCTGGAAACCACAAGAGGAAGATGATCAACCGCGAAATACGCGAAAGGACGCGAAAGAAGACGGGAGAGATGGATAAAGGGGGCCTTGAAGGATGCCCTGTATTCGGAAGCAAACCACGCCATCAGGGGTGGGCGCCGCGAGACGCGCAAGCGAAGGCAGGACCCAGCGTCCGAACCTGACGCTTCGATGCATGTGAGGAAAGGGGAGGAACCGAGGGAGCTATCAGCAAGGCGTCTTGTCGACTCCCGCGGGCTCTCATCTCCTTGCAGCATCCGTGAGGACAATGCGTTCGTACTCAAGATCGGGGAAATGGCTGAAGTTGACGAGTATCCCGAGCTGAAGCCCAGTGGCCTTGAGATAGTTGAAGACCTGCGCCCGATGCTCGTCGATGAGTTCGGACACCGCCTTCAACTCCACGATGATCTTGCCGTGGCAAATGAGATCGGGAATGTATTTGTGCTTGAGCGGCCGGCCCCGGTACTCGAGGTCCACCTCGGGCTTGGCGACAAAGGGAATCCTCTGGAAATCCAGCTCGATCTCCATGCAATCCTGGTAGACGGGCTCCACGAACCCGCATCCTTTCCTCTTGTACACCTCGAAGCACGCGCCCATGATCGCGTAGCTCTCCTCCGGGTACAGGATCTCTGCCATGCATCTTCTCCTCACCCAAGGTAGTTTGGTTTCTCTTGTCTTTTCTTCTTTCGCGTCCTTTCGCGTGTTTCGCGGTTGATCCTCTTACGTCTTGATCAGCGGGAGCTTGACGGGGGCCTTCGTGTCGTAGCAGCGGAGGGCGGCAAAGACGACTTCGTGGGTCTTGATCGCGTCCTCGAGGTTGCAGTGGGATTCGATGCCCGCGCGGAGGCAGTCGACGAAGTGGTCCATCTGCCCCTGGAATGGGTGGTGGCTCACGTCCGCGCTGTCGGGCAGGATGGTCGGCAGTTCGATCCAGCCCTTCTGCCCGGGGAACTTGTGCGACCAGATGCGGTTGTCCCGCACCGTCCCGCGGTCGCCGAAAACCTCGATGGGGAACGTGTAGGGCATCACGCAATCGGAGTTCACCGACACCTTCCCGATCGCCCCGTTGGCGAACTTCAGGAGGGCGACCTCCAGGCCGTCGTACTCCTGCGGCTTGTCGGTCGGGAGGAACTGGTTGGTCAGGTAGTTGAACTCGACATCGGCGCCCTTCCGCCAGCCGCCGCGATAGGCGAAGACCTCCGTCACGTCCGCGGCCTCGAACTGCCCGGGCGCGGCGAACCAGCGCGCCGCGTCGACCGCGTGGCAACCGCCGACCAGCATCGCGCTCACGCCCGTCGACTTCTTCCGCGCGTCGTCGTAACCCGACCACCAGGTCCCGATGTCGTGCTCGTAGTCGGTCTCGACGTAGTAGACCTTGCCGAGCGCGCCGTCGGCGATCATCGCCTTGATCGTCGTGAAGAGCGGGTTCCAGCGGAGCACGAAGCTCACGACCGTGTGGACGCCGGCCTTGCGGACCGCCTTGCGCATCGCCTTCAGCTCGTCGAGGCTGTTGGCGATGGGCTTCTCGATGACGATGTGCTTGCCCGCCTCCGCGGCGGCGATGGCGTTCTCCGCGTGGAGGTGCTGCGGCGTGCAGACCGACACGATGTCCACGCCCTCGTGCCGGAGCGCCTTCTCCAGACTGTCGTAGAGGCCGACATCCTGGAGGCCGGCCTCCTCCGCCCGTTTGCGGGCGCTCGCGAGCTTGCGGCTCGAGATCGCCACCACCCGCGTATGCGGGTTCGCGGTGAACGCCTTGATGTGCTGGGTCGACACCCAGCCCGCCCCATGCACCAGAACGCCGAGCTTCTTCTCCGACATCGTTCGCTCCTCCATAGGTTCATGGCCGGCTCAATGAACCGCCGCCAGCTTCTCCGTACGTTGGTCGACTTCCCGGATCACATCCTGGATGGACTCGACCTCTTGCACCTCGAAGTAGGCTTCGCCGCACTGGGTACAGACCCACGCAGGCACCGCATCGAGCGTGAGATGGTAGCCTTTCCGGCCCACCTGGAACGCTGCTGTCTTTCTTTCCATTTCCACCTGGCAGTAGATGCATTTCATGGCCTTCTCCTCGTCTTGACGTTGTGAGTTTATCGCTTGCACCCACGGAAAGCAAGCCGGAACCGGTCGCACGTTTGTAACCCGTTCTCGCTCCGCGTATCATAGGCGGCTGCCGCGGGAGGCGAACCAACTGCTCCGGGAGAAGACGCGCGCATGTCCTCGGCAGACCGCGGCTTGCGGATCCAGTGTCTGGGCGTGACCTCGTGCACGCCGGAGCGCGGAGCGAACACAGCGTCGTTCGTGGTCAACGGCCGCATCCTGGTCGATACGGGTTGGTATCTGACCGACCGGTTGCTTGCGGCGGGGATCAACCCGCTCGACGTGGAGGCCGTCCTCTTGAGCCACTGCCACCACGACCACATCATGGGCCTCCCACAGATTCTCTTCTACTACGGCATTTCGTGGGAGAACCGGCCGAAGCGCCCGCTCCGCGTCTTCGGGCCGGCGGGCGAAATCGGGCGCGTCGTCGCCGACGGCCAGCGGTATCTCCAGTTCGACCGCTATCCCGAGCTGAACTACGCCATCGAGGTGACCGACCTGCGCGGCGGCGAGAGTCTCGATCTGTGCGGACTCCGGGTGACCACGTGCCCTGCGCTCCACGCCGTCCCAGGCATCTGCTACCGGTTCGACGATGCGGACGGGGCCTCGGTCGTCTTCTCGGGCGACACGAGCTACACCCCGGCCCTCGTCGAGCTGGCCCGTGGCGCCTCGCTTCTCGTCCACGAGGCATCGCACGGGGCCGCCTCGGCGCGAGGCGACAAGCGGTGGGGCCACTCGGGGGCGCCCGACGCGGCGGAGGTGGCTCGCCAGGCCGGAGTCGCCCGGCTCGCCCTCGTCCACTGCGGCGAGGCCAACCGCCCCGCCGCCCTCCAGGCAGCCCAAGCCATCTTCCCCGCCAGCTTTTTCCCCCGCGAGGGCGAGGAACTGTTCGCCGGGCATCGGCCTTGACACCTGGCTGGGCGCGCTGTTAGACTGCCGAAAGTCGGGAGGCCGGAGCCGCTTTCAGGCGAAGGGAGTATCTCGATGAGCACGCGAGAGACGAACCTGGATCGAAGGCAATTCCTGGCGGCGAGCGCCGGCGCCGTGGCCGCGGCCATGGTGTCGCAGGACGTCCTCGCCGCGGCGCCCCAGCCGCGCGTCGTCGTCGCACGCGGCGCGGCCAAGCTGGCCCCGCCCGAGGCCGCCTACACCCGCCTGAAGGCCGCGCTCGAACGCCTCGGCGGCTTCGACAATCTCATCAAGGGCAAGCGAGTCCTCCTCAAGATCAACGGCACCGACAAGCTCTCGCAGGACGCCAACACCTCGACGGGCATGGCCGCGGCCGTCCTCCGCGTCGTCAAGGAGACCGGCGGCGCCAAGTCCGTCGCCGTCCTCGGCCAGGAGTGGGACGGCTACGACTGCCCCCGCGCCGGCCAGCCCACCCTCCGCGAAGTCATCAAGACCGCAGGCGTCGATCTCCTCGAGCTGACCCACTGGTGGCTGCGGACCGAGATGTACGAGCGCCGCGTCCCCAAGGGCGGCGGCTGGAAGGAGCTTTGGGTCACCAAGGCCATCTTCGAGCCCGACACGGTCGTCATCAACGTCCCCCGTCTCAAGACCCACGCCTTCACGCTCTACACCGGCTGCGTGAAAAATGTCATCGGCCTCACCTGGCACATGTACGGCTTCCACTGCGTCGACGACCGCAACCCCGAGGCCGGCAAGAGCGACAAGCACCCATCGCGAGTCCAGGGTTGGCAGCTCTTCCCAGGAAAACTCTCCGCTGCTTACCACGAGATCTTCCGCGAGCGCATCGCCCTGAACATCCTCGACGCTGGCGACCCGACCTTCGGCTGGGGCGGCCCCGCTCCCGAGCGCATCACCACGTTCCCCGCCAACGCGGTCATCGTCGGCACCGACGCGCTGGCGTGCGACGCCTGCGGCATGCACCTCCTCCACCAGCAGCGGCCCGACGCCATCCCCGAGGCCCTCGACGACTGGACCCAGGGCGAGAGCCCTTATGTGAAGAACAACACCACCCGCGGCAACTACCTCGCCGAGTGCCAGAAGCTCGGCGCCGGCCAGGCCGACCTTTCGAAGGTGACCGTCGATGAAGTCACTGTTGCCTGATGCAAACGGCGCGGGCGCTTGTTCCTACGCTCCCACGCTCTCACTCTTGAACGCTCTCACGCTGCTCCTCCTCGCGGTCCTGGCGGGCTGCCTCGGCTCGCCTCGGATCAGCAGCGGTCCCTCGTCGCCCGTTGGCATCCTCAAGGCCGCCAACGGACGCCTCACCCACATGCAGTTCGAGAAGCTGGCGACCTTCTCCAGCGGGCGGCTCTACGACTACATGGACGGCGCCGCCGAGGGCTACTTCAAGCACAACTTCCAGACCCTCGGCACCGCCGACGCGAAGTTCCGCAACACTCAGGCCAAGGCCGAGGTCTTCCTCCTCGCCGCGCCCGACGACGCCAAGGCCCTCTTCACCGAGCTGAACGATGGGAAGGGCAAGGAACTCCCCGCCGGCCTCGCCAGCGCCTCCTGGGAGGCGAGGGAACTCGAAGGCATCTTCTACCGCGGCCCCTACTTCTGCCGCCTCATGATCTACGGCAACGACAAGGAAGCCCACCAGCTCCTCGACGCCCTCGCCGCCGCGATCGACCTGAGCATTCCGAAGTAGCAGTTCCCTCCCGAAGGGTTCATCCCTTCGGGAGGGTATTCCGCGGAGTCTTCCCTCCCGAAGGGTCCGCCCCTTCGGGAGGGTATCCCACGGCGCGACGGCTCGTCCCCCACATACCCTCCCGAAGGTCAAAGAGATGCAAAGAGATGGGGTCAGGTCTTTACTTTTTCCTTTCTTGGATCGGAGCTGTCTTGGGCGGATTCTCAGCGTCGACCTGGAAAAGGAAAAAGTAAAGACCTGACCCCAAGCGCCAAGCGGTGCTCTGCATTGAATTGTGACTGCTATCCGGCCGATGCTCATTCCGGAGCCCTGGCCTCCGCTCAGAAGGGCGAACACAATGGTGCATTCGAGCTGCGCCCTGGGACGAACCCACATCCAGGCTACCCTGGCAATCCTAGCGGCCTTCATCATCATCGCTCTCCTCATGGCCAGGGTCTACCAGTCCATTGATCCGGACCCGAGAGAATGTTCGAAATGGCGTGACCCTAACCCGGGTGTGACATCCAGTACCGGGCTGAGTTCTCTCGAGAGAACGCGTCTCGTACACAGTCTCTATCTCTCAAAGGCCCGCGCTTGGGGAGCATGGGTCCACGGATCACTCTATTATCGAGCAGCGGACATCGATCCGCTGGCCGAGGTCGAGACAATCCTCCGGGACAAGGACGACCGTCTGCTGTACGCGGCTGTCGCAGATGCGGCAGCAAACCATGATTTCGAATCCGTCCGCAGTATCTGTAAGAGGCTAGCGGAACGGTATCGCCCCCGCTAGAAACACTGCCAAGAACGCAATACAATAACGGCAATAACGGGGACACCATACTAAATAGTTAGGATTCAGTATGGTGTCCCCGAATCTATGAATCTTCGACGCGCACTCACTCGGCTTTCCGCCGCATCTCGATGATTCGCCTCGCCTTCGCCTCCCCGCCCAGCGGCTTGTAGGTGATGCCGAGCTTGCCGTCGTAGACGTCCACCAGCACATAGCCGCGACGGAACTCGTCGAGCCAGAAGCCCGGCGCTCCTTCCAGCTTCCGCGGGGAGTTCCAGGCCAGCGACGGCATCACCAGCTCGAGCACGCCGGCCCGATCGTCCCAGCCTCTCAGCCCGTAGTGGAAGTGGCCCGCGAGGAACGCGACGAGGGTGTCGTTCTTCGCATGCAGCAGAACCGCCAGCTCCTTCCCTCCCTCGCGCACGAACCAGGCGACATCGGGATGCTTGTTCGGGTGCGCCGCGACGTGCGCGCACAGGATGACCCGCAGCTTCTTCGCCGCCGCGTCGTCCACCTGCTCCGCGATCCACTTGTTCTGCGCGGGCGTCACGATCCCGTCGTGGCTCGCCGAGTCCACGTCGCTGAACAGGACGAAGCGATAGCCCTTGTGGTCGAAGGCGTAGTCCGTCTCGGGCCGCACGTACTTCGTGAAGAACTCCCGGGACTCGTGGTTGCCGGGAATCGCGTGGAACGGTTTCTTCAGCCCCTTCGCGGTGCTCACCCACTCGGGGTAGAACTCCTCGTGCTTCGCGCCCTGCTCGACCAGGTCCCCGAGGAAGAGCGTGAACTCCGCGGGCGAGGCATTGATCTCCGCGACCGCCGCGGCCATCGCTTCGGTCGCAGCCTTCCCGCCTCGGCTCAGATGCGTGTCCGAGACGACGGCGAACGTGAACAGCGGCTTTGCGGCCTCTTCCCCCGCTCTCGCGTGAGAAACTGCCAGCAGAGTCGCGACGAAAGCCAGGAAGATCGCTCGCAATGACCTCATGATTCACTCCTTCCTTGACGTGGGAGGGCGAGGCTCCCGCCGAGTCGTCTGAACCGGGCGGAAAACGCGGCTCAGCAGGAGCTTCGCCCTCCCAAGCCAGACGCGGCTCAGCAGGAGCTTCGCCCTCCCAAGCCAGACGCAGCGAGGAACTGGTTGAGTTGCCGCAGCGCGTCGCGCTTGTCCGTCAGCCCCACCTTCGACTGGTTCAGGCACTCCCGCAGGAACTCGATGGACTGGTCGTAGACCTCGCGGTTGACGGGGTAGGGATGGCCGTCCTTGCCGCCGTGGGCGAAGCTGTAGACCGCGGGGTCGCGGCGGCTCGCGGGCGCGCCGTAGAGGAGTTCGCTGATGAGGGCCAGGCTGCGCACCGTCTTCGGCCCGACCCCAGGCAGGCCCAGCATCCGTTCGAAATCCTGCGGCTGCTGCTCGTAGGTCGTCAGGAGCACCTTGTAGAGGTGATCGGGATTGAGGTCGCGGAGCAGCACCTCGTGGCGCCGCGGCATGTCCAGGCTCTGGAGCGACGCGACTTCCGCGAGCAGCTTGTCGGGATGGAGCCGCGATGCTTCGGCGGAGGTGAGCCGCGCTTTGTCGCTCTCGCGGGCCACCATGTTCAGCACCGTGCCCGTCGTCTCCGACGCAATGGCCGCGTGGGGCTCGCAGACGAAGTCGTGGACGTTCTCCGCCAGCCAGTGATAGCGCCGCGCGTAGCCCGTCGCGTCGTTCATCCCCTGCTGGACGACCGCCCAGCGGCCGGCCCTGGTGAAGAGGAAGCAGTGCTGGTAGATCTGATAGCCGTCCTGGAGCGCCGCGCTGTCGACCTTCGCCGACATCCGCGACGAGTAGACCAACGGCGCCGCATCCAGCCCCAGCCCGAGGCAGGCCTCCTCGATCTCCTGCGGCGTCTTCCGCGAGCGTCCGCCCTTCCCGCCCGCCACGAACAGCCCGGCCGATGCGCCGAACGGCTTGACGCCCTCCTTGAGCGCCCCGCAGACGGTCGTCGTCACTCCGCTCGAATGCCAGTCGAATCCCAGCACGCACCCGAATGCCTGGAACCACGCGGGGTCCGACAGCCGCACGAGCAGTTCCTCCGGCCCGAAGTCCTCGCAGATCACCTCCGCCATCGCGCCGGCCATCTTGATCATCCGGGCGAAGAGCCAGCGCGGCGCCTTCCCTCCGTGCAGCGGCAGATTCGCGATCCCACGCTTCATCGGATCTCCTGGTTCCCGACTGCCATTCTAGCCAAGCCCCTGACGATGTCAACCGGGCCGGTGCGAAGCGGACCATGTCTGGGTATGTAGTTCCGCCTTCAGGCGGCGTATGTATAGAGCCTTCAGGCGTTCCTTGTTCCTGAGCACGCGGTCCGTTCGAGGCAGAGAAGACCGCCTGAAGGCGGAACTACGAACGCCGCGTAAACGCGGAACTACATGCCCCGAGCGCGCCGTGGCGGCACCCACAAATCCGCGATCACACACCAGGGGCCACCCCGACTTGACGTTCTTGTGTGGTCGCGCTACAGTGCCGCATGGGGGAGCGCCGCCGGGATCGGCGCGATTGCGGGTGCCAGCGGAGGATGAGCATGGCAGCGACGCGAGCGTGTGCTTTCAGAGGAGGCAGGCGCGCTCCGATGGCGCTCACCTGCCTCGCCGCCCTGGCGTCCACAGGGTGCGACTTTACCAGCGCGGTACTGACGCGTAGTTGGGGCAAGTCGTCCTACCCCGTCAGCGCCAACTACCCGAAGGTCCGCCACCCAACTTTTCGCAACCCCGTGGCATCGAAGACGGAGGACGGGAACCTGTGCGTGGAATACGACCGCTACGTGATGCGGTTCGGATTGATCTTCCCGTACCACGAGAGGATCATCGTTCGACGTGAGAAGAAGGTTGTGGAGCAATGCGAGCTGGCACTCGCCCCGGACTGGCCGAACGACATAGCGAAGACGGAGTACGAAAAGCTCCTCCTGCCCTCCGAGGGGAAAGTCCCCGTCCGCGAAGCGGACGTTATGCAGCCTGGGCCGGAGGGGTTTCGCCCTCCCCAGGAATGCGTGATTTGCCGCCCCATGTATGTAGGGAGTTACCTAGTATGCCGGCTTTACTGGTATGTTCCGCCAGCCAAGCCGGGTGATCCGCCGCGAGTCGCGCTCGTCGCGCGCGAACGGGACGAATCGCCGCTCTATGCGTACCCGCTCAAGCTGCTGTCTCTCCCCTTCGCCATCGCGTTGGACATGGTGCTGACGCCGGCGGAAGTCTGCTGCATCCTGGGCGGCGCTCCCATGCCCTGAAAGAGCGATCGCCCCAGGCTCTGCCATTGACGGATAGGCCCCGAGTTACGTCAGTTCTGTGGGGGATAGGGTTCCGAATCTCAGGACGGAGCGCGATAGTGCGGCAGGGCGCACGGAAGAGGGTGGCAGATGGGAAGACCCGGCCAGCGAGTGGTCAGGCTAAAACAACTGGAACGGAGCCGACCACGCAGCTGCTCCTTGGGAAATGTCCGGCTGCTTCTCGCCGCGCTCGCGTTCCTCGGCGCGGGCTGCGCCCGGCCGGGCGTGTACTGGGGCGACCGCTGGAATGACTTCCGCGATTGCTTCACACTCGAGGCAGGTCCGGGCATCGGCTATGACGCAGACTTGCACGTGACAGACTGGATTGCGACGGGCGTCGGTGTCGCGGGCAGCGCCAAGTTCGGCTTTGCGGGGAGAAAACCTGTCGGACTCTCGCACGGCAACCATGTCGACTTGCACATTAGTTTCCCGCTCGTACAGGTCTTCCTGCTCACGGGCGGCCTGACGCCGGCGGAAGCAGAGAGCGAATGGTCGGACGGGCTTCCCGCCCTTCTACACGCGGATTACTGTGAACGCAACGCCCAGTTCCTCGATTATAGGATTATCCACGTCGACAGCAGGACGACATCGAGCATACTTCTCCTCAATGCCATGGCATTCACGAAGAACCGAGGCCGGGCCTCCGAGCCCAAGCTGATCGATGCTTTCGACGCAGACCTTGGCGCGACGCTGCTCCTCGTCAGCGCGCGGATCGGGTTCAGCCCGGGTCAGTTCGCTGACTTCGCCCTCGGCTTCTTCGGCCTCGATATTGCGGGCGACGACGCGGAATGAGGAGGGCAAGCCATGCGGAAGATGTCGCTGGTTCTTAGCGGGTTGGCAGTGCTAAGCGCGGGCTGCTCCCACCCGGGCACCTACTGGCAGAACCGCGCGCTCGACTTCGTCGACTGCTTCGACGTGGAGGTCGGCATCGGGGGTGTCGTGGATCTCGAGGTGAACGCCACCGATTGGTTTGGCACAGGCATCGGCCTGTCCGACACAGAGAAGTGGGGCTTCGCGGGCAGGCATTGGATCAGCCGAGCGAACGGCAACAACGCCGACATGCACATGGGCTTCCCCGTCACGATGGCGTTAGCAGAGGACCAGGTGCCCCCGGCGGAGGGTTGCTGCGTCGGCCCCCTCGCCCAGTTCCTCGTCCTCGACGGGGAATCACGCCACGATGAGAGCTGGTCTTTCCAGCCTGATCCGCAGCGGCCCGTCCGCGAGGCGGGGCGCCGCAGCCCGCTCTATCGGAGCCGAGAGAGCGTGCTCGGAGTCAATCTTCCTGACCGGATGCGGGGCGAGACCGGCAGGGATGCCCCCGCCAAGCTGGCGGATGCCTTCCAAGTCGACGTGAGCGCGACCGTGATGCCCCTGAGCGCGCGGGTCGGCTTCAGCTTCGGGCAGTTCGCCGATCTCATCCTCGGCTTCGTCGGCTTCGACGTCGCGGGCGACGACGTGGAATGAGGAGGGAACACGGTGCGAAAGATGCGGCTGGTTTTGAGCGGGCTGGCGATCCTCACCACGGGCTGCTCCCATCCGGGCCTCTACTGGCAGAACCGCGCGCTGGACTTCGCCGACTGCTTCCGAGGCGAAGTCGGCACGGGTTACGGCCTCGATGTGCAGGTGGGCGCGACCGATTGGCTTGCGACCGGGATCGGGGTGTCGTGGACCCACATGGTCGGCTTCGTGGGCCGACACCCTATCGGCCCGGGATACGACAACGACGGCAACGCGCACCTTGGCTTCCCTGCGGCACAGATCGTCGTCGCGATAGTCCCTCAGTGCGCAGGCGGATTGTGCTGCTGCCCTCTCGTTTCTCCCTTCCCCGACGCGCAGCAACGCAATGCGCCCCCTGAGAAACAGGCGGGCGCACTTCAGCGGATGGCGAAGCAGCTTGAGCTACAGTGGCTGGCCGAGGAAGAGCCAGCCGACAATTGCTCCCCTCTCTACCGAGAGGCCCTGTCCAATTGTGGCCTGAATCTCACCGCGCTCGATGAAAAGAACCGAGGACACGGCGGCCTGGCCCCGGGACCGAAGCTCGTGGACGCCTTCGAAGTGGACATCGGCTCGACGCTCGGCGTCATCAGCGCGCGGGTCGGCTTCAGTTTCGGGCAGTTCGCCGACTACGCCCTCGGCTTCTTCGGCCTCGATATCGCGGGCGACGACGCGGAATGAGGAGGGCAAACCATGCGGAAGATGTGGCTGGTTCTGAGCGGGCTGGCAATCCTCGCTGTGGGCTGCTCCCGTCCGGGCACTTACTGGCAGAATCGCGCCCTGGACTTCGCCGACTGTTTCCGAACCGAGGTTGGCACGGGCTACGGTCTCGACGTTCAAGTGGGTGCGACCGACTGGCTCGCGGCGGGCGTCGGCGCCTCGTCGAGCCGCATGGTCGGCTTTGTCGGGCGGCACCCAGTCGGCCCCGAACACGGGAACAACCGCAACGGCCACCTCGGCTTCCCCGTGTCGAACGTCCTTGTCCCATTGATGTTGTTGGCTGGGGAGGAGACAGACTATGAGAATCCGTGGCTGCTCTTCTGTTGCGCCCCGTTCATGCTGGCGGATGGGCAGTACCGGAATGCACCGCGCTCAAAGGCTTCCCAGTGCTGGATCTCGTGCGTCGATCAGCGTGAATGCTCTCCCCTCTATCGGCAAGTCGGTTCGGGATTCGGGATCAGCATCGTTGCCCTTGCGGACAGCAACCGCGGACGGGGGCTATGCGCCCCTGGGCCGAAGCTCGCGGACGCCTTTGAGGTGGACATCGGCGCGGCGCTGGTCGTCGTGAGCGCCCGGGTCGGCTTCAGCTTCGGGCAGCTCGCGGATTTCGTCCTCGGTTTCTTCGGCCTCGACATCGCAGGCGACGACGAAGAATGAGGAGGTGACAGAGCGGCACATGGCCAGGCACGATTCGTTGCGTGGAGTGCACTGAAAGCTGTGGCGATGGACGCCATCAGCTTCTGTTCGGAGCCTTGACCATGAGAAAGTTACACGGTGGGCTCTGTTCTCTGGTTGCCGGGCTTAGCTCTTTGCTTCCCCCTATCGGCGCGATTCTCCTCGCAGGGTGTGGTGAGATGCGACTCGCCGAAGGCACACGCGAGAAGCAACCTGCGCGGTCCGAAGCCAAGTCGCTCACGGTTGAACTGGGAGGCGGAGTGGCGATCCTCCTCGTTTACATTCCCCCGGGCAGTTTCACGATGGGTAGCACGGAAGAGGAACTGAAGGCCCTGCTCCAGAAATGGCCTCAGGTCAAGGAGTACTGGGTCTCCAACGAAATGCCCGCACACCGGGTGACCATTCGCAAGGGTTTCTACATGGGCAAGTACGAGGTGACCCAGGAGCTGTGGGAGGCGGTGATGGGCTCCAACCCGAGCGAGTCCAAAGGGCCGAAGAAACCTGTGCAGGCAAGTTGGCTGGAATGTCAGGAGTTCATCAAGAGATTGAACGAGAAGACGGGACGCAGGTTCGCGCTCCCCAGTGAGACCGAGTGGGAATATGCCTGCCGGGCGGGCAGCACGACCCGGTTCTCCTTCGGCGACGACGAAAAGTCCATGACCCGGTTCGCCTGCCCGAGATCCTTCTACGGCCGTGTCAACCCGGTCGGGCAGAAGGAGCCCAATGGCTGGGGTCTTTACGACATGTACGGGAATATCTCTGAATGGTGCGAGGACATTGGGCACGACAATTACGTTGGGGCTCCGAGCGACGGTTCCCCGTGGCTGACGGGCGGCGACAAGGACTATCGCATGCACCGGGGTGGCTGCTGGGACGACAACCCTTACTTCTTCCGTTCGGCGGCCCGGCTCATGGCGTTGCCGAAGACTAATACGGGCACGCGGGGCTTGCGCATCGTCCTCCGGGATCTCCAAACGCCGATTCGGCCGTAATGGCCTCCGCTTGGAGGCGGGATCCCAAACGGGAACGGCCGTGGAACGCCCCCCGCAGTGCCGCTGCTGTGCTCGCCTGCCCGGCCCGGCTTCTTGCCCCGACACCACCATGCGCTATAATGTTGCCGACATGGTTCCAGCACGAAGCCCCAGGAGACGCCGCGTGGAATCCATCGCTGCTGTTCTCGAGAAGTTCAACGAGCCGCTTGCGCTGCGGTCCTTTGAGGTCAGCCCGCTCGCCGAGGGCGAGGTGCTGGTGAAGATCGCCGCCGCCGGCGTCTGCGGCTCTGACGTCCACATGTGGCGCGGCCAGGACCCGCGGACCCCGCTCCCCATCATCCTCGGCCACGAGGGCGTCGGCGTCGTCGCCGACGCGGGCGGCAGGAAGCTCGACATTCTCGGCCGCCCGCTCGCGGCCGGCGACCGCGTGATGTGGGAACGCGGCGTGACGTGCGGGCGGTGCTACTACTGCGCTGTCCGCAAGCTGCCCAATCTCTGCCCCAGCCGCCGCACCTACGGGATCGCCTTCTCCTGCGCCCAGCCGCCCCACCTCCGCGGCTGCTACGCGGAGTACCTGCACGTCGGCGCGACATCGCCCTTCATCCGCGTCGACGACGACATCGATCCGCGCGTCCTCGTCGCCGCCGCGTGCTCGGGCGCGACCGCCGCCAACTCCATCGAGAGCGCCCGCATCCGCCCCGGCGACTCCGTGCTCGTCATCGGGCCGGGGCCGCTGGGACTCTTCTGCGTCGCCTTCGCGCTGAAGGCGGGCGCGGCGCAAGTCTTCGTGGCGGGGACGGCGCGGAGCAAGCCGCGGCTCGCGCTGGCCCGCGCCTTCGGCGCCGCCGCCACGCTCTGCGCCGGCGAAACGTCGCCCGAAGAGCGCCGCCAACTCCTCCTCGACGCCACGGGCGGCCTCGGCCCGAATGCCATCATCGACTGCTCGGGCGCGCCCGCCGCCGTCACCGAGTACCTGCCGCTCATCGCCCCGGGCGGCGTCTACTCGCTCCCCGGCATCGCGGAGCCCCGCGAGGACGTGCCCCGGGTGAAGCTCTTCGAGTGGCTCGCGCGGAAGCACGCCGCCCTCCAGGGCATCTGGGTCAGCGACACCTCGCACCTCTGGCAGGCGATCCAGCTCGTTCTCTCGCGCCAGTTCCCCTTCGAGCGCCTCGTCACCCACACGTTTCCGCTGGCCGACGCCACGCAGGCCCTCCAGGCCGCCGAAGGCCGCGAAGCGATCAAGGCTGTCCTGGTGTCCTGAGAAGGCGCAGAAAGAGAAGACCAGGAGAGAGTCCGCGAAACACGCGAAAAGACTCGAAAAACGACAAGAGAAGAGCTTCAACCACGGATCACACGGAGGGCGCGGATCAGAGAACTTCTGGGTTTCAAACTTTCCGGCCCTTTCTTCTCCGATCCGTGCGCTCCGTGTGATCCGTGGTTAAACGCTTCTTCTGGGCTGTTTTTCGCGTCTTTTCGCGTGTTTCGCGGACTCTCCTCTTGCTTCGCGGATCTGAGGAAGGATAGCGATGGTCGATCACGGCGAACTCGCGTTCGGCTCGGTCTCAGCCCGCACCATCACGGTCCATACCCTGGTCATCGGCTCGGGCGCGGCGGCGCTCAACTGCGCGGAGCACCTCCACGAGCTGGGGATCACAGATGTGCTCGTGGTGACCGACCAGCTCGGCGGCGGCACGTCGTACAACTCCGGGTCGGACAAGCAGACGTACTACAAGATCGGCCTCTTCGGCGACGTGCCCGACAGCCCGATGGACCACGCCCGCACGCTCGTCGCAGGCGGCATGATGCACGGCGACATCGCTTACGTCGAGGCACTCGGCTCCGCGCCGGAGTTCTTTCATCTCGTCCGCAACGGCGTCCCGTTCCCCTTCAACGCCTACGGCGCCTACGTCGGCTACAAGACCGACCACGATCCGCGCCAGCGCGCGACCTCGGCCGGCCCGAAGACGTCGCAGCTCATGGTCCAGCGCTCCCTCGCCCAGGTTCGCCGCAACGGCACCCCCGTCTTCGACCGCATCGAGGTGATCCGCCTGCTCACAGAAGGCAGCGACGAGGCGAAGCGCGTCATCGGCGCCATCGCGCTCGACCTGAATCGCCTCGACGCGCCGAATGTCGGCCTCGTCGTCTTCAATGCGCAGAACGTCGTCATGGGCACAGGCGGTCCGGGCGAGATGTACAAAGTCTCGGTCTACCCCAGGGGGCAAGTCGGCAACCACGGCATCGCGCTCGAAATCGGCGCGATCGCGAACAACCTCGCGGAAAGCCAGTTCGGCCTTGGTTCGACCAAGTTCCGCTGGAACCTGTCGGGCACCTACCAGCAGGCGGTCCCCGACTACTTCAGCATCGGCGCGCGCGGGCGTGGCCGCCGCCACTTCCTCACCGACTACTTCCCCACGATGCGCCAGATGGCCACCGCCATCTTCCTCAAAGGCTACCAGTGGCCGTTCCACGCCGCGCGGCTCCAATCCCCTCTCCCCCCGGGAGAGGGCAGGGTGAGGGAGGCGACGCCGACCCCGCGCCGCCAACTGGGGTCATCGATCATCGACATCGCGGTCCACAACGAGATCGCCGCCGGCCGCCGCGTTTTCCTCGACTTCACGCGGAACCCGACGCCCGGCAAAGGCATGAGCGAGTTTTCGCTCGCCGATCTCGAGGACGAGGCCCGCCGCTATCTCGAGCGTTCGGGCGCCCTCCAGGCCACGCCCTACGAGCGGCTCGCGCACATGAATCCGCCGAGCATCGACCTCTACGCCGAGCACGGCATCGATCTCCGCGAGCCGCTCGAATGCGCCGTCTGCGCCCAGCACAACAACGGCGGCCTACGCGGCTCCATCTGGTGGGAATCGAACGTCCGCCACCTCTTCCCCATCGGCGAGCTGAACGGCTCCCACGGCGTCCGTCCCGGCGGCAGCGCCCTGAACGCCGGCCAGGTCGGCGGCCTCCGCGCGGCCCAGCGTATCCGCGCGGTCTACAACGCCGATCCGATGCTGCTC
>Ga0315273_10004509_pt1 | contig 17064 bp, 13 predicted proteins | sample YL17G02_0_MG_FD_205753 | JGI IMG/M metagenome (GOLD analysis project Ga0315273, IMG submission 205753) | Sediment microbial communities from Yellowstone Lake, YNP, Wyoming, USA - YL17G02_0 | ecosystem: Environmental > Aquatic > Freshwater > Lake > Sediment | place: USA: Wyoming | collected... | reverse complement strand
AGCGTGGCGATCCCAGGCTCGCAACGGATCGGACAGTTGGTCAGCGTGACTGTTGGTCAGCGTGACCCGCCTGGGATCGCCGGGCTCCAGCCCGGCCTGGGAACGAGCCACGCTGGAGCGTGGCGATCCCAGGCTCGCAACGGATCGGACAGTTGGTCAGCGTGACTGTTGGTCAGCGTGACCCGCCTGGGATCGCCGGGCTCCAGCCCGGCCTGGGAACGAGCCACGCTGGAGCGTGGCGATGCCAGGCTCGCAACGGATCGGACTGTTGGTCAGCGTGACAGTTGGTCAGCGTGACAGTTGGTCAGCGTGACTGTTGGTCAGCGTGACCCGCCTGGGATCGCCGGGCTCCCCGGCGTGAGCGCGTCGAAGGCCAGCCCGGCCTCCGGCCCGAAATACCCCGCCAATCCCGACCCCCGACGCCCGCCTGCCACGCCGAAGCCGGCATCGCCACGGGCGGGCGAAGGCGGGAGTCCGAATACCTGATCCCAGATCCGAAGCCGCCCCATGTATAATGCCCGAACCTTGACGGTTGCAGCCCCGCGGCAGAAGTCGGAACCCCTGGGCGTTGACGTGTCGCGTAACTGGAGGACTATCTGATGTCGATATGGTCCGTGAAGTCGATGGAGCAGTTGAGGGCCGAGGCGGCCGAGACCGGCGAGCATAGCCTGAAGCGCGTGCTCGGCCCCGTCAACCTCATCACCCTTGGGATTGGCGCGATTATCGGCACGGGCATTTTCGTCCTGACCGGCCAGGCCGCCGCGCAGTACGCGGGGCCGGCGATCGTGCTGTCGATGGTGCTGGCCGGCGTGGCCAGCGCGCTGGCAGGACTGTGCTACGCGGAATTCGCGTCGAGCGTGCCGATTGCCGGTTCGGCATATACCTACGGCTACGCGACGCTGGGCGAGTTCTTCGCCTGGATCATCGGGTGGGACTTGATTCTCGAGTATGCCCTCGGCGCGGCCACCGTGGCCGTCGGCTGGTCGGGATATGTCGTCAGCTTCCTCCACGATTTCGGCATCCAGTTTCCGGCCGCCCTGAGTGCGGCGCCCGGGACTGTCGTGACGCTCGCCGATGGCAGTGTGGTCATGGCCGTCTTCAATCTTCCGGCCGTGCTCATTACGATTGCGGTCACGATGCTGCTCATCGTCGGGATCCAGGAATCCGCCAACGTCAACTCGGTGATCGTCATCATCAAGGTTGCCGTCGTGCTGCTCGTGATCGTCGCCGGCGCGGCGTTCGTGAACAAGGCAAACTGGACGCCGTTTATTCCGCCCAACACCGGAGAATTTGGCTACTTCGGGTGGAGTGGGATTGCGCGTGGAGCCGGGGTGATCTTCTTCGCGTACATCGGATTCGATGCCGTCTCGACGGCCGCGCAGGAAGCGAAGAACCCCCAGCGCGACATGCCGATCGGCATCCTCGGATCCCTGGTGATCTGCACGGTGCTCTATATTGCCGTGTCGCTCGTGATGGTCGGCCTGGTGCCCTACACGCAGTTGGGCGTCGCGGCGCCGATGGCCGTCGCCATTGACGCGGCGCGGTCGCAGGCGGCTGGCACGCCGTGGGCGGGCCTCATCGGGGCGTTGCCCTTTATCGTCAAACTGGGTGCGATTGCCGGTCTGAGCTCCGTGATGGTCGTGATGATGCTCGGCCAGCCGCGCATTTTCTACTCGATGGCCAAAGACGGGTTGCTGCCGGCCTGGGCGAAGGCGATTCATCCGCGGTTCCGCACCCCGCACGTCACGACAATCGTGACTGGCGTTGGTGTCGCGCTCGCCGCGGGCTTCACGAAGATCAGCATCCTGGGCGAACTCGTGAGCGTCGGGACGCTGCTCGCCTTCGTCATCGTGTCGCTGGGGATTATCTTCCTCCGGAAGAATCGGCCCGATGTCAAAGCGCCGTTCCGCACCCCGCTGGTGCCGCTGGTGCCGATCCTGTCGGCGCTCGTGTCGCTGGCGCTGATGGCCAGTCTGCCGCTGCCCACCTGGGGGCGGCTGATCGTCTGGATGGTGATCGGCGTCGCCATTTACTTTGGCTATGGCCGCAGTCACAGCGAGTTGAGCAAGCGGCTCGCGGCGGGCGCCAAAGGGTAGTCGAGTCAGACTGAGGGTCTTGACGATGTCGAAGGGCGACTGGATCAGCCGGGTCCGCGGGCCGTGGCTGGCGGTCGCCCTTTTGCTTGTCGTGCTGGGCGGCGGCAGCGTGGGTTATGCGGTCATCGAAGGCTGGCCCCTGTGGGACGGGTTCTACATGACCGTCACCACCATCACGACGCTCGGGTTCCAGGTTCATCCGCTTTCGCGAGCGGGTGAGGTGCTCACGGTCAGCGTGATCGTCGCCGGCGTCGGGACGGCCTTCTACACGTTCACGCTACTGGCGTCACTCGTGGTCGAAGGAGGGCTTCACCAGCGCCTTGAGCGCCGGCGGCGGCAGCGTATGCTCGAACAATTGCGTGATCACTTCATCGTGTGTGGATACGGCCGGATCGGCAGCACCATCGTCGAGGAGCTCCGCCGGCAGCACGTGCCGTACGTCGTCATCGAACGGGACCCCGAGCGCGTGCACGAGATCATCGAGCAGCGCGGCCTCGCCGTACTGGCCGACGCGAGCAGCGAAGAAGTGCTGAGACGCGTGGGCATCGATCGGGCGAGGGGACTGATCGCTGCCGTCGGAACCGACGCCGAAAACGTGTATGCCGTACTCACGGCCCGCGGCCTCCGGCCGGATCTGTACATCATCGGCCGCGCCGAGACCGAGGACGCCGAACGCAAACTGCTGCGCGCGGGCGCGAACCGGGTCGTGCGGCCGTACCGCATCGGGGCTCGGGAGCTGGCCCAGATGGCGCTGCGTCCTGCCGTCGTGGACTTCTTCGAACTCGCCACCAGATCGGGCAACCTCGAACTCGCCATCGAGCAGGTGACGATCGCCGACCACAGCGGACTGGTTGGACAGACGATCATGGAGGCCAACGTGCGTCAGCGGTTCGGCCTGATCGTGGTCGGCATCCAGCGCCGGGCCGGGCGCATGGAGTTCAATCCGCCTGGAGACGCGGTGATGCAGGCGGGCGACCAGTTGGTCGTGCTGGGCCGCGCCGACGGGCTTCGCGAACTCGAAGTGGCCGCCGCCCAGGCTGCGTGACCGATCTCGGGAGGAACGACCACGATGGCCGCGCGCATCCTTGATGGAACCGTCGTTGCCGCCGCGATTCGCGACGAACTCAGGCCCCGGATCGCGGCCATCGTCGCCGCGACGGGTCGGCGGCCCGGCCTCGGCATCGTGCTGGCCGGCCACGATCCCCCCTCCGAGATCTACGTCCGGAACAAGCTGAAGAAGGCCGAAGAGATCGGCCTCCACGTCGAACTGATTCGCGTCGACGCCGACGGCCATGTGCAGGACGTGCTCGACGTGGTTGTCCGTCTCAACGGCCGGGACGACATCGACGGCATCCTGGTTCAGTCGCCGCTCCCGGCTGGAATGGGGGACGACGGGGAGATGCGCGTGATTGACGCGATCGATCCGGCGAAGGACGTGGACGGGTTCACCACCGTCAATGTCGGGCGGCTCGTGCAGAACCGCGGCGGCCTCGCCGCCTGCACCCCCACCGGCGTCATCGAGATTCTCGAGCGTGCCGGGGTGCCCATCAAGGGTGCACGCGCGGTCGTGATCGGCCGCAGCGACATCGTGGGGAAGCCGATGGCCATGATGCTGCTGCATCGCCACGCCACTGTCACCATCTGCCACTCGCGGACGCGGGACCTGGCGGAAGTCGCACGGACGGCCGACATCCTCGTGGCGGCGATCGGCAAGCCGGCGTTTGTGACGCCTGACTTCGTCAAGCCCGGGGCCGTCGTCGTCGATGTCGGCACGACACAGGTGACCGATCCCGCCCTTGTCGAAGCGCTGTTCGCGCCGGGCTCCGCGAGGCTCGCGGCATTCGCGAGGAACGGTTCGCTCGTCGTTGGCGATGTGCACCCCGCCGTCGCCGAGGTGGCCGGCGCCCTCACCCCCGTGCCAGGTGGCGTAGGGCCCCTCACGATCGCCCTTCTGCTCGCCAATACTGTTCGGGCTGCCGAGGCTCGCCTCGCGAGGTAGCGCCTGATGCTGCGTGTGGCGCTGACCGGCGGCATCGGCACGGGCAAGAGCGTCGTGCTGATCGCGCTGGCCGAGCTCGGGACGCCGGTTCTCGATGCCGATCCCCTCGCGCACGCGGTGATGGCCCGCGGAACGCCAGGCGCGGCGGCCGTGCGGATGAGGTTCGGCGAGCAGGTGATCCTGCTCGACGGCAACGTCGACCGCCGCAGGCTTGGGCAGATCGTCTTCGGCGACGACCAGGCGAGGCGGGATCTCGAGGCCATCATCCACCCCGAAGTCTACCGGACGATTCAGCGGTGGATGGACGCACAGGCGGCGCGCGGCAGTGCGCTCGCGGTGGCGGAGATTCAGCTGCTGTTCGAGATTGGCAAGGCCGGCGACTTCGACCGGATCGTCGTCGTGGCGTGTGAGCCGGAGATCCAGATGCGGCGCGTCATGCGACGGTCGCAACTGCCCGAATCCGAGGTGCGGCAGCGCGTGGCCGCGCAGATGCCGCTCGACGAGAAGGTCCGGCGCGCCAGTTATGTCGTCTGGACCGATGGCACGCTCGACGACACGCGCAGCCGGACCACTGCGGTCTGGCAGTCGCTCATGCGTGACGCCGGGGCCGCCTGAATCCGAGAAATGGGGCCTGTGACCCCATTTCCCCCCGAGGCCATGGAAGACGTCTAATCCGGCGGCGGGGCAGCGGTCTGGCTGGCGGACTCGCGAACATCCTGCGCCGGCGCGATGCGGTCTTCCACAAACGAATCCCACTCGTGACAATGCGGGCATTGCCACAGCAGTTCGGTGCTCCGATAGTGGCAGCGCTGGCACACGTGCGGATCCAGATAGAACACCGACTGCCGCGTCAGCTCGATGTAGCGTTTGACCAATGACGCGTCGAGTCCGAGGGCGACCAGTGTCTGCCAGATTTCCTGGTGGACCTTGATTGCGTGGGGGCTGTGCGACAGCGCTTCGAACAGCAGCTCCAGCGCCTCGTGTCCCGTACCGCGCGCGAGCAGGTGTCGTGCCAGCGCCGTGTGGGCACGCCAGTCCTGCGGATTGGCGGCGATCAGTCGTCGGCACAGCGCCTCGAACCGCCGGGTGCCTGGCTGCTTCATCAGCAGCGACTCGACACGCTCGAATGCCAGGTACGCGCGCTCGGGCGCCACCTCCGCAACACGTTCCCAGGCGGCCTCGGCGGCGGCGAAGTTGCCCTCGAAAAACCGGACGTCGCCCAGGCTGAGATGCGCGGGGATGACCCGCTCATCCAGGTTGATGGCTGAGAGGAAGTGTTCGGCCGCCGCGGCGTGGTCGAGCTGCTTGAGTTTGTCGCGGCCCATCTCGTTCTCGAGAAACGCCAGGATCTGCTGGTGGCGTGGCTGTTCGGCGTCGTCGGTCACCGAGATCAGGCGCTGGCGCACGTCGCGGGCTTCCTGCCACTGGTGCTGCTCTTCGTGCAATTTCTCGAGGTTCACCATCGCGTACGGATTCTGCGGATCGAGTCGCAGCACCTCGTTGAACGCCTCGAGGGCGCGATCGACGAACCCGCCCCGCTTATAGTCCAGGCCGAGACAGAGCAAAATGTACGCGTGCTCGAGATGCGTGAGCTTGGGCCGCTGCAGCAGCGCCTGGTGGATCGTGATCGCCCGGCCGACCTGCCCCTTTTCGCGATGCAGGTTGCCCAGGATCATCTCGATCTCGAGCGCGTCGGGCTGCAGCCTGGCCGCCCGGCTCAATTCATCAATCGCGCGGTCGATCTGGTTGGCGACCAGAAAATTCAACCCCAGGATGTAGTGCGGCGACTCGCGCGCCTTCCGTCGATCGATCCAGCGCCCCTCCCGCAGCTTGTAGCGCTCCCAGGCCTTGCCGGCCGCAAGGCCGACGAGCAGGGTGACCAGCGCCGCGAGGAACGTCGTGTAGGATTCCATCAGAACATCTGCGTGCGCCAGAGGTCGTGCAGGTGCAGCACGCCCTCCACCCTGCGGTCCGCGTCGACCACCACGAGTGAGGTGATCTTGCCCCGTTCCATCAGGGCAAGCGCTTCCACGGCCAGCAGCGATCGCTCAATGGTGATCGGCTCCGCCGTCATCACGTCCGCCGCCCGCCGTTCGAGCAGGCCGCCATCGATCAGGTGCCGCCTGATGTCGCCGTCGGTGACGATGCCGGCCAGGCCTCCGTCCGGGCTCGTGACGCAGGTCATGCCGAGCCGCTTGCCGGAGATCTCGGTCAGGACGACCGGCATCAGGGCGTCCAGCGACACCACCGGGATCTGGTCTCCCGTGTGCATCAGCGCCTCGGCGCGCATCAGACGCTTGCCGAGTCCCCCGCCCGGATGGAGGTACTCGAAATCCTCCTGCCTGAATCCCTTGGCGACCAGCAATGTCATCGCGAGCGCGTCGCCCATCGCGAGCGCCGCCGTGGTGCTCGCCGTCGGCGCGAGATTGAGCGGGCAGGCTTCCTCGCTCACGCCGCAGTCGAGGACGACGTCGGACGCGCGGCCGAGCGTCGACAAGGGCGATCCCGTCATGGCCACGAGTTTGGCGCCAATCCGGCGGATGGTCTCGAGCAGTCTGAGCAGTTCAGGCGTCTCTCCGCTGTGAGACAACGCCACGACGACGTCGTTGCTTTGGACGACGCCAAGATCGCCGTGGACCGCCTCTGCCGGATGGAGAAAGAAGGCGGGCGTGCCGGTGCTCGTGAACGTGGCCGCCATCTTCCGCGCGATGATGCCCGACTTGCCCATGCCCGTCACGATCACGCGGCCCTCGCATTGGTACAGCAGCGTCACGGCCTGCGAGAACCGGCCATCGACGCGAGCGACGAGGCCCAGCACGGCGGCCGCCTCGATGGTGAGCACCTTGCGCGCCAGGTCCAGGTCAATCGTCACGGCCGACTCCCATCCGACGCCCGGCGAAGCGTGTCAATCCCGACGAGCAGGCGCAGCAAGGGTTCGAGACGACCGAGCGCCAGGGCATTCTGCGCGTCGCTCTTCGCGGCACGCGGGTTCTCGTGGATTTCGAGAAACACTCCATCAATGCCAGCGGCCACGCCAGCCGGCGCCAGCGTGTCGATGTACTGCGCCTGGCCGGCCGTCACGCCGTCTCCGCCGCCAGGCAGCTGCAGGCTGTGCGTGACGTCGAACACCACCGGGAATCCGAAGCCCCTGAGGATCGGAAACGATCGCATGTCCACCACCAGGTTGTTGTACCCGAACGACGCGCCGCGTTCGGTGACGATGATCTGGCGGTTGTCGGCCGTCGTGATCTTCTCGATGGCATGCCGCACGTCGTGCGGCGAGAGAAACTGGCCCTTCTTGATGTTGACCGCCTTTCCCGTGCGTGCGGCCGCCAGCAGCAGGTCGGTCTGCCGGCACAGGAAGGCGGGAATCTGCAGCGCGTCGACCACCTCGGCCGCGCGCGCCGCCTGCCCGGGTTCGTGGATATCGGTGAGCACAGGCACGCCGAGGGCGGCCTTCACCGCCGCGAGGATGCGCAGGCCGTCGTCGAGGCCCGGGCCCCGGTACGAGCGGATCGACGTGCGGTTCGCCTTGTCGAACGACGCCTTGAAGATGTACGGGACCCCGCAGCGGCTGGCGATGGCGGCGATCGAGGTGCCGAGACTGATGGCGTGCGCCTCGCTCTCGATGACGCACGGTCCGCCGATCAGGACGAGCGGACGGCCGCCGCCGATGGTCACAGAGCCGATGCTGACCGGTGTCACGCTCGTCATTATAGTTCCAGGGTCCGCCCTTCCGGCGAACGAGGGGACGGCGACCCCATCTCCGCCTCTTTGGAGCCGGGCTGGCCTTCGACGCGCTCAGGCCGGGGAGCCCGGCGATCCCGGGGGTGTCACGCCGCCAACGACTCAGGCGCGATGGTCCCAAGGACGTCACGCTGCTGCCTGTCCGATCCGTTGCGAGCCTGGGATCGCCACGCTCCAGCGTGGCCGGGCGTTTCTCAGACGGCTGATTCGGCTCGGCGCCCGTCCAGCCGCTTCGTCTTGTGTTCGAGGCTCGCCCCGACGAAGCTGGCGAACAGCGGATGCGGGCGAAGCGGCTTCGACAGGAATTCGGGGTGGAATTGCACCGCGATGTACCACGGGTGATCGGCCAGTTCCATGATCTCGACGAACTTGCCGTCCGGTGACTTGCCGGAAATGCACGCGCCGTGTTCCACGAGGATCTGCTCGTACAGCCGGTTGAACTCATAGCGATGTCGATGGCGCTCCGAGATCATCGTTGAGCCGTAGATGCGGTGGGCGAGCGAACCCGGTACGATCTCGCAGGGGTACTGGCCGAGCCGCATCGTGCCGCCGAGCTCATCGATGCCCAGCAGATCCCGCAGCTTGTAGATGACCTTGTGCGGAGCCTGCTCGTCGCACTCGGTCGAATCGGCGCCTTCGAGGCCGCACACGCTCCGGGCGAAATCCACCGCGGCCCACTGGAACCCGTAGCAGATGCCGAAATACGGGATGTGGCGCTCGCGACTGATGCGGGCCGCGCGCATCATCCCGCGCGTGCCGCGTATGCCGAACCCTCCAGGCACCAGAACGCCATCGGCGTCATCGAGCAGGTGTTCGCCGCCCTCACGTTCGAGCGCCTCGGCTTCGACCCAGTGGAGCTTCACACGGGCGCGATGCGCGAACCCGCCGTGGTAGAGCGCTTCATTGAGGCTCTTGTACGAATCGGTCAGCTCGACGTACTTGCCCACCACGTGGATCGTGAGATCGTGCTCGGGGTTCTTGATCCGGCCGACCATGTCCTCCCACGCCGTCATGTTCTTCTCGGTCTGCGGCAGGTGCAGATACGTCAGCACGATTCGATCGAGTCCTTCGTCGGCGAAGGCCAGCGGCACCTCGTAGACACTGTCGACGTCGCATGCCGTGATCACGGCCTCTTCGCTGACGTCGCAGAAGAGCGCGATCTTGCGCTTGATGTCGCTCGGCAGCGCTCGGTCGGTGCGGCAGAGCAGGATGTCGGGCTGGATGCCAAGCGACCGGAGGTCGCGCACGCTGTGCTGCGTGGGCTTGGTCTTCAGCTCGCCGGCCGTGCCGATAAAGGGCACCAGCGTCAGGTGGACGTAGAGCGTGTTCTCGCGGCCCACATCCTGGCGCAACTGGCGGATGGCCTCGAGAAACGGCTGGCTCTCGATGTCGCCCACCGTGCCGCCGATCTCGACAATGACCACGTCAACGTCCCTGGCGACACCTTCGACGCACTGTTTGATCTCGTTGGTGATGTGCGGGATCACCTGGATCGTGCGCCCCAGATAATCACCGCGCCGCTCCTTCTGAATCACCGACATGTACACGCGCCCGGTGGTCCAGTTGTGGTTGCGCGTCGTTTTCGTGTTCGTGAACCGCTCGTAATGCCCGAGATCGAGATCGGTTTCGGCCCCGTCGTCGGTGACGTAGACCTCGCCGTGCTGGTACGGGCTCATCGTGCCCGGATCGACGTTGATGTAGGGATCGAGCTTCTGCAGCGTGACCCGATAGCCATGTCCTTCGAGCAGGCAGCCGATCGAGGCCGCCGCCAGGCCCTTGCCAAGCGACGAGACCACGCCGCCGGTGACGAAGATGTACTTGACTGGTCGCGGTTCGTTTCGTTCCATCACGTCTTTCACGTAAGCTGTCCATCCGCCGCCAGCCGGCGGACGTGCTCGAGATCCTCGGGGGTGTCGACCGAGACGGATTGATAAAGGGTGTGGGCAACCTTGATGCGATGGCCGTGTTCGATCGCCCGCAACTGCTCCAGCGATTCGGCCTGTTCCAGCGGCGTGCGGGGAAGCTCCGCCAGCGCGAGCAGGAAGGCGCGGCGGTAGACATACATCCCGACGTGCTTCAGGACCGCGGTCCCGAGCGTCGTCGCCTGCCGCCGGAAGGGCACGGCGGCTCGCGAGAAGTAGATCGCGAAGCCGTGGCGATCGACCAGCACCTTGACGACATTCGGATTCGACAGGTCGCGTGCCTCGTCGAGGGGCGCGCCGAGCGTGCCCATCACGATCGACGGGTCGCCAAGCATCGGGGCGATGGCCTGCTCGATGGCTCCGGGTGCGAGCAGGGGTTCGTCGCCCTGCACGTTGACGACGAGATCCGCGTCCAGTTGACGCGCGACCTCGGCAATCCGGTCCGTGCCGCTCTCGTGCGCCGGACTGGTCATCACCGCCTCACCGCCGAACGCCCTGACGGTCCGCGCAATGCGTTCGTCGTCGGTGGCGACCACGACACGCGAGATGCCGCGGGCCGCAGCCGCCCGGCGGTAGACGCGTTCGATCATCGTCTGGCCCCCAATATCGGCCAGCGGTTTGCCGGGGAGCCGGATGGAGGCGAAGCGGGCCGGGATGATGACAGAAACCCGTGGATCGGCGTGGGGCGGGGCAGCGTCGCGGGTCGCCGAAGGGTGCACGGCGAATCATAGCATGGGCGCAGGGCCACTCGACGGCACGCGCTCGTCGGGACAATCCGCCTCACGCCGCCGAGTGCTTTCGCCGGCAGCTTCGCCCATGACGGATATGGGGTCCGACCTGTCTTTCGCAATCGCGCCGGGAAGATGGGGTCCGACCCCTTTTCCGCACGATAGAATATGTCTGGAGTTCTTGCGATATAATCACCCGTCGTCGAGTCGTGTTGACTCGCCGGTCGCTCGGCCCCCCGCCCCCCCCGACGGAATAACCGACCTGGCGCGCCAGATGCGGTGCGCGATTGAGTTGAAGACCTCGCAGTGTGGAGACGCGATCATCAGCAACGTGTAACCAGCGTAGGCGTTCGGGTGTTCACGGGCGGCGATTATGCCGCTCGTCGTGGAGGACTCATACCATGCTCAAGAAGATCGGCCTCATCGGCGGCGGCAATATCGGCGGCGTGCTGGCGCAGGAACTCTTCCAGCGCAAACTGGCGGCGACCGTGGCGCTCGTGGACGTGAAGGGTCCGGATGTCGCCAAGGGCAAGTGTCTTGACATCGCGGAAGGCACGCCCATCATCAACAGCGACGTGAAGTTCGTCGCCGGCAAGGATTACGACGTTCTGCAGGACGCCGACCTCGTCATCAACACGGCCGGTGTGCCGCGCTCGGTCAGGCCTGACGGGACGTTCCCCAGCCGCGAGGAATTGCTCGCGGTAAACCTGCAGATCACCGACGCTGTCGCGGGTGGCATCAAGAAGTTCTGCCCGAACGCGATCGTCATCTCGATTGCCAATCCGCTCGACGCCATCGTGTTCAGGCTCTACCAGAAGCTGAACCCGCCCAAGCACAAGCTGATGGGCATGGCCGGCGCGCTCGACTCGGCGCGCTATCGCTACTTCGTCTCGCAGGCGGCGGGGGTGTCGGTGGAGAACGTCGAGGCCCTGGTGCTCGGCGGCCACGGCGACGACATGGTGCCCATCCGGAGCTGCTGCCGGGTGGCGGGCATGCCCGTGCAGAAGTTCCTGGACGACAAGACCCTGGACGCCATCGAGGCCCGCACGCGCAAGGCGGGCGGCGAGGTCGTTGGCCTGATCGGCGTCTCCGCGTTCTGGTCGCCGGCCATCGCGGCCATCGAGATGGTGGAAGCGATTGTCTACGACAAGAAGAAGGTCATCGCGTCCTGCGTGCTGCTCGAAGGCGAGTACGGCGTCAAGGGACTGTTTGTGGGCGTGCCGGTCGTCCTTGGCAAGACCGGTGTCGAAAAGATCATCGAACTCGAGCTGACGGAGGCCGAGAAGGCCGCATTCGCGAAGTCGATCGCCGCGGTCAAGAAGACCGCCGACGAGGTCCTTGCGGCCAAGTAGCGGATTCTCTCCAGGCGTGAGGCGTGAGGCGCTGTTTTTCGTGCGCCCCACGCCTTTCGCCTATTACCTGGATCGCCCCAGGCAGGAGGAGGCGTTTCGGGGCATACTTTCGGCATGTCGGACACCTGCCGTCGCGCCTTCGCCCTGACACTCTTCGCCGTCGCCGTGGTCTGCCCGCCGGTGGCGACCCGCCCGCAGAACCCGCCCCAAGCCGCGCGCCCGAGTCCACCGGTGCTCGCATCCGAGTGGCCCGTCGCGCGTCTGCGTGAGGTGCTCCTCGCGCGCGCCGCGTGGAAGCCGGCACCCTCAATTGCCGACCGCGACAGGTGGAGCGCCCTTGGCGACGGTCTGAGGGCGCGAATCACAAAAGACGGACAACGGGCACTCGCGCAGGCTATCCCGGCGCTGCCGGCGACGGTGTTTCTCGACTACACGCGCAATGGCAACCGAAGCCGTTTCGAGGCTTTGATGTTTGGTCGGCGGACGCGCCTCCACGCCCTCGTGCTGGGGGAGTGTCTCGAAGACCGCGGCCGTTTCCTCGACGCGATTGTCGACACGGTGTGGGCGATCGCGGAGGAATCGTCGTGGACGGTTCCGGCCCACCAGGGGGCACAAAAGGCCAAAGGCGGCCTGCCCGACACCGACGAGCCCATCGTTGACCTGTTCGCTGCCCAGACGGCGCATTCCTTCGCGTGGACGCTCTACCTGCTGGGGGATCGGCTCGACAAGGTGTCTCCGCTCGTGCGGCCGCGCATCGCCCGCGAAGTTGAACGCCGGGTACTCGGGCCGTACCTGGCGCGTGACGACTTCTGGTGGATGGGTTTTGCCCCGCGAGCGAGCCGGCCGAACAACTGGAATCCCTGGATCAACTCAAACGTGCTGGCGGCGGTGTTGCTCGTGGAACCGTCCAGCCAGCGGCGCGCGGAGATCGTCCACAAGGCGCTCAGAAGCCTGGACAAGTTCCTCGGCCCACACCCGAAGGACGGCAGTTGTGATGAAGGGCCGGCCTACTGGACCCGGGCCGGCGCCAGTGTGTTCGAGTCGCTCGAGTTGTTGCAGTCCGCGTCGGGCGGGCGCATCAACGAGTTTGCCGATCCGGTCATCGCCAACATGGGACGGTTCGCCTACCGGGCGCGGATCAGCGGCGACTGGGTGGTCGATGTCGGCGACTCGGATCCTCGCGTCGAGGTCGATCGCTCCCTGGCGTACCGCTACGGCGTCGCCATCGGGGATCCGCTCCTGCGGGCATTCGGCGCGTCGGGTGCCACCGAGGACGCGGTCGCGCTCGACGACCGATCGATCGGCCGCGCCGTGTTCGGCCTGTTCGGGTGGGAGGCGATGGCGAAGGATCGCGATGCGCCATCCCCGCTTCCGCGCGACGTGTGGCTGCCGAGCGAGGACATGCAGTTGATGGCGGCACGTGACCGTGAGGGCACGACCGATGGCCTGTATGTCGCGGCGTGGGGCGCCCATAACGATCAGAGTCACAATCACAACGATGTCGGCAACCTCATCGTCTTCGTCGACGGCGTTCCGGTCGTCGTCGACGCCGGACGGCCAGTCTACACGGCCCAGACGTTCAGCAACCGCCGCTACGAGATCTGGGAGATGCAGTCGGCTTTCCACAACCTGCCCACCGTGAACAAAGCGATGCAGATGGCGGGAAGGAAGGCGGCGGCTCGGGACGTGGCCTACGCAGCCTCGGATGATTCGGCTGAACTGCAGATGGACATCGCGCCGGCGTATCCGGCCTCGGCCGGCCTCGTGTCGTGGCTCCGAAGCGTGCGGCTCACCCGTGGCCGCAATGTGACGATCGCCGATCGGGCGACGCTCGGGCGCGCGTCTCGCGACGTGACGCTCAGCCTGATGACACCATGCGATGTGCGCGAGGAGAACCCGGGCCAACTTCGCTTGACGTGCGCGCCGTCGGCGCCCGCGACAGGCGCGCCGGTGGTCGTGTTCGCGCGGTTCGACCCGAAGACCCAGGCAGCGACCGTCGAGCGGATCAGCCTCGACGATCCCCAATTGAAGAGGGCGTGGGGCGACCATCTGAATCGGATCATGCTGGCGGCCCGGCAGGAAGCCGAGAAGATCGCCTGGACCCTTGTCCTCTCCAAGTGATGGAGGTTCGCGCGACTCCGCCTACGTGTGCTTGAGAAACGTCCCGTTCTGGTACTCTTCGAACGCCGTTCTCAACTCGGCCTGCGTATTCATCACGATCGGGCCGCGCCACGCGACCGGCTCCTGAAGCGGCGCGCCTGACACCAGCAGGAATCGGATGCCGGCCCCTCCCGCCTGAACGAGCACTTCATCGCCAGAGTCGAACAGCACAAGCGAACGGTTGTCGGCCGTATCGATCGCGCCCGAAGCCGACGCGCCAACTCGGTCGGTCTGTACCGGCCGGGGTTCGGACGCCTGCCCGAAGCGACCCGACCCCTCGAACACGTAGGCGAACGCATGCCGGGTCGTTTCGACCGGCAGGCTGCGACCGACGCCCGGAGGCACCCAGACATCGAGATACTGCGGCTCGGCGGCGACGCCTTCGACGGGCCCGGCCACGCCCCAGAAGTTGCCGCACACGACCCTCACGCGCGTGCCATCGTCATCGATGACCTCGGGAATCTCCTTCGCCCCGATGTCCTGATAGCGCGGAGTGCTCATCTTCAGAGACGATGGGAGGTTCGCCCAGAGCTGGAACCCATGCATGCGACCCCGCACGTCGCCGTGCGGCATTTCCTGGTGAATGATGCCGCTGCCGGCCGTCATCCACTGGACGTCGCCGGCACCGAGCGAGCCCCTGTTGCCCAGACTGTCGCTGTGCTCGACGGCGCCCGCGAGCACGTAAGTGATCGTCTCGATACCGCGGTGGGGATGCCACGGAAAACCAGCCAGGTAGTCGTCGGGCTGGTCACCCCGGAAGTCGTCGAACAACAGGAAGGGGTCGTACGCCTCGGCATCGCCAAACCCGAAGCCGCGCCGCAGACGCACGCCGGCGCCCTCCGTCGTGGGCGTGGACTTCAGGTGCCGTTTAACTGGTCGAATCGACATGGTGCGCTCCGATGAATTGAAACCTGGCAGGGCGGCGCGCGCCCTGCACTACTTGGACGCGATCACGTGGCCGTCGGATCCCTGAGACACCGACGAGACGGGCCGGCGGCGTGTTACACTCCCGGCTTTGGTGCATGCGAGCCGGGAGTAAAAGACGTGCTGCTGCTCAGGAACGCCGACATCTACGCCCCAGCGAAACTCGGCCGTGCCGATATTCTCATCGCAGGCGGCCGCATCGAGCGGGTGGAACCCGGCATCCGCATTTCCGATAGCTACTGCGACGCGGTAGATGCCAGCCCATTCATCGCCGTGCCGGGCCTGATCGATGGCCACGTCCACGTGACGGGCGGCGGTGGGGAAGGCGGGTACGCGACCCGCACGCCCGAGGTGATGCTGTCTGATGCCGTGCGAGGCGGCGTGACGACCGTGGTCGGATGCCTCGGAACCGACGGCGTGACGCGCAGCATGGCGGGGCTGCTCGCCAAGGCCCGGGGGTTGGACGAGGAGGGCATCAGCACCTTCATCTACACCGGCCACTACGCCGTGCCCGTTCGCACCCTGACGGGGAGCATCGAGCAGGATCTGCTGTTCATCGACAAGGTCATCGGTGTCGGCGAGGTGGCGTTGTCGGATCATCGATCCTCGCAGCCAACCTTCGACCAGTTCGTGCGCACGGCCGCGGAGGCGCGCCGCGGCGGGATGCTGTCCGGCAAGGCGGGCATCGTCAACGTGCACATGGGGGACGGACCGCGCGGGCTTGCGCTCATCCGGCGTGTGCTCGCGGAGACCGAGATCCCGATCACGCAATTCCTGCCCACGCACATCAACCGGAATCCCATGCTCTTTGATGAGGGCATCGCGTACGCGAAGTCGGGCGGCCTGGTGGATTTCACCACGTCAACGGTTCCCGCGTTTCTCGACGAGGGCGAGGTGAAGTGCAGCGCCGGCCTGCGCAGAATGCTCGACGGGGGCGTGGACATCTCGCACATCACCTTTACGTCCGATGGCCAGGGCAGCCTGCCGGACTTCGACGCGCAGGGTCGATTGCGGCGTCTCGAGATTGGGCGGGTGACGAGCCTGTTCGCGGAGGTTCGCGACGCCGTGCGCGACGAGCACGTGCCGCTGGAGATTGCGCTGCAGGTGGTCACCTCAACGCCCGCTCGCATTTTGAAACTGCGCGGGAAGGGCGTGGTCGCCGCCGGCGCCGACGCCGACATCGTCTTGCTCGATCCTGGCGATCTCGGGATCTGCGGCACGATCGCAAAAGGCCGCTGGCTGATGCGGGACCGGCAGGGGCTGGTCAAGGGGACGTTCGAGTAACCGCAGGATCACACTCGTATGACGACGGGAAGAAAGCCGCTGTTGGCGCGTCTGGTGATGCCGCACACCCTCGTGCTGGTGATGCTGCTGGTCATCCTCGTGCTCGCGCTCTCGTGGATCGTCCCGTCCGGGGAATATCAGCGCGTCAAGATTCAGACCAGCGAGGGCACGCGCAACGTCACCGTCGCCGGGACCTACCGCCAGGTGCAGAAGGTGTACCTCGGTCCGGAGACGGTGCTCGAATCGCCCATCAAGGGATTCATGGACGGCGCCCTCCTCATCTGCTTCCTGCTGATGATCGGCGGCAGTTTCGCCATCTTCCAGGAAACAGGCGCCGTCGAATCCGGCATCAGGCGACTCACCGATACCATCGGCCGGCGGCCGTACCTCGAGTGGGTTCTGATTCCGCTGTTGATGACGATCTTCTCGCTGGCGGGCTCGATCTTCGGCATGTCCGAAGAGGTCATCCCGTTTGTCATCATCTTCATCCCGCTGGCGCGCCGGCTCGGCTACGACTCGATCGTGGGCGTGTCGATCCCGTTTCTCGGGGCCGCCGCGGGATTCGCGGCCGCGTTCTTCAACCCGTTCACCGTGGGCATCTCGCAGAGCATCGCGGGGATCCCGCTCTATTCGGGGCTTGGGTACCGCCTGGTGTCGTGGGTGATCGGTACCGCGGTGACCATCGCGTACGTCATGTGGTACGCCCGTCGCGTGAAACGGAATCCTGAACTGAGCCCGGTGCGCGACATCGACCTCGAACGCGAGACCGTCGCGCCCCACGACTCGGTTGATGCCGGCTGGGACGCGCGGCATGTCTTGACGCTGTCGCTGTTTGTCGCGTCGATGGTGCTG
>Ga0315273_10004508_pt1 | contig 17065 bp, 21 predicted proteins | sample YL17G02_0_MG_FD_205753 | JGI IMG/M metagenome (GOLD analysis project Ga0315273, IMG submission 205753) | Sediment microbial communities from Yellowstone Lake, YNP, Wyoming, USA - YL17G02_0 | ecosystem: Environmental > Aquatic > Freshwater > Lake > Sediment | place: USA: Wyoming | collected... | reverse complement strand
CCGTGACTCTCAACGGCCGTCCCTGCTACAGCGGTGTGCCGGGCAACGGCTACCTCTGCCGGCCGATCAACGGCACGACCCTCCGCTCGATCACGCCCCCGGTCCCTTCGAACGAGGCCAGCGCCCAGATGGTGGTGGTGTCGCACGCGCTCGAGGTGGATCAAAGCGGGCCACTGACCGTGGTCGAAAGCCCGTTCGGGAAGGAGCACGGCTTGCGACGGAGCTGTCCTCCCTGGACCAGGCTCGGAGCGCGCACCTTGGACCTTGAAGCACGGCGAAGGATGGTGTGATGGACAATCCGCTGAAAGCCACGATCGACGCAATCGCGGAATCGGACAACGAGCTGGGCGGTGAGCTGATCACGCGACTGCGCGAGGCGCATGTTTGGGGCCGCAACACGGGCACGGTGGCGGTGGGTCAGGATGACCTCACCGATCTGACCCCTGTCTTCCGGCCCTTCCATGTTGGGCTCGGGGTGGACCTCCTCGCGAAGAGTCCGCTCACGGGGAATGAGGGGCGCTATCGGATCCTGTCCGTTTCGGGAGAATCCGCCCCGGGCTCCGGGCTCTACTACACGGCGACGGTCGAGATCCTTGGCGGCGGTGCGGTGAGCTGGGCCGCGACGGAAGAGGCTGTGGAATGGCGCGTGGGAGAGCTGCGGGTCGAGACGACCTTCGGCTTTCTGAACCCGCCGGGGACGGTGGGGACGCCAGACGACGTGGGGCGCCTTTCCGTCGGGCTGGAGGCGGAGTCGGTGACCTACGAAACGCGTGCTCTGGTGCCTGGCGCAATGGTGTTCCAGCGGCTCGGCGACCCGCTGACAGGTCTGGGCTACCTGACCCGGGATCACCGAGAAGACACCGCGGTGATCGAGTCTCGCCGAGGCTATTCCGGCCTCGACCATCTCCGCCGGTCCTTCCTGATGCAGTATGCCGAGGGCGAGGAGCTGGATCGTATCGGCCGCAACTACGGATTCAATCGGCCGCTCGGCGTGAACGATCTGCGTTACCGCTACCTGCTCGAAGTTGTCCCCAACGGCCCTCGCGGAACCGTGTTCATGCTCGAGCTGGCCCTGCTCGCGCTCTACCCCACAACCTCGCCAACGCCAACGCCCTACGAAGACCTCGCGAACCATCCGAACGTGGTTTTCATCTCGCTTCCGGAGCTGGAGCCCGGCGCGATCTCCACCGGCCGTGCGCTGTTTGGAGACGAGGAGCCTCAGACCAGCACCTCGGCCCAGACCGTGCCCACCGATTCCGTGCCCAACGAGATCACCTCGGTTCGGGTCGCGCCGACGACGCAGGATCTCACGATGGCGGTTCTGCCCTCCGCCGCATCTCCAGCCTGGACCTACGTCAATGCGGGCGCGGCCGAGGGCGCGACGTTTTCCCTCGTCGGCGGGTGGCTTCAACATTCGATGGCGGCGACCGCAAATGGTGGCGGCTACGAGCGCAGTTCGGACTACGTCGCGGACGAGGCTTGGATCGAGGCCTGGTGGCGCTCGGAAGATGATTCGGTCATTGCCGGACGGCCGTGGTGGCTCGTGGTCCATGACGGGGAGTGGCAGTACGGAGTGTCCTGGAACGATGTCGAGGTTCAGTTCATGCTGGAGGACGGCACGACGATCGGCGATGCGTTGCCGTTCGCCTTCCCGCTCGGGGTCTGGCGGCGCGTGCGGCTCGAGCGCCGAGGCGACGTGGTGCGCTTCCTGGTGGATGGGGCGATCGTTCTCGAGCAGCCGGTCATACTGTTCGATGGCTCCGCCTCGAGGAAGCACTTCTTCGGCTATCTCGATCAAGGGGACGGGGCCCAGACCTGGGACGTGCATTGGGAGCTGGTCACAGCCGGGTCGGAGCCGAAGCGCAACTACTGGAACCTGATCCGAAGCGACGGGGCGCTTGCTGCCAGCTCGGCCGTCCTGACCTCGGCGCTCGCGCTCTTCCTCGCCGCGAACGCGGACGCGGGCAAGCACGTCCGGCTACGGCACCCGACGCAATGGCGGAACACCGGGCTGTGGGCTGTGACCGGCTCCACGACCGGCACGCTCACGCTCGACGGCATCGCGCGCGCCGGGGCCCGGGTAACGGGCAAGAACAGCGACCTCCAGGACCCGCCCGCACGCCGCGGCGGGCGCAACGGCGCCCTGGTGATCCTCGATGAGCCCTTCTTCGAGCCAGCGGATGGGCCCTCGGCGCCGGGCGCCGGGGATGGTCGGCGGCTCGTGCTCTCGGGCTCGGGCTCGGGCAACAACGGGACCTATCCCGTGCTCGAGTACCTCGATCCGTGGACGGTCCGGGTCGACTACTCGGCCGGTTTCGTCAACGAGAGCGGCCTTACCTGGAAGTGGTCGCCGCTGTTCTTCGCCACCGCAGGCGGCGCGACCTGGGAGCTGGTGGCGGCGGGCTACCTCGGCACCCCCCTCGGAGTTGACAGCACGCTGCGAGACACGCTTCCGGCCGCGACAATCGACGCGGTGCTGGAGTACACTACGGCTCGGAGCGCGCAGCTCCTCCTGAACGAATTCGTCGAGAACATGAATACGACGGCGCCTAACCTCTATTTCCCCTTCTACCTCCTGGATGCTTCGGACTCGATCCGTTCGCTCCTGGACGACCTGACCGCCGCGGGCGTGATCATCGAGTTCGCGCGCGGCTACTGACGGAGGAATCATGGATCGCTTGAAGGTGTCGGCGAACGAGAGGGTCGATATCCGAGACTTCCGCGCGGGCGCGGGAGGGGACCTCGTGCTCGCCGAGCTTCTTCGCCTGGTCCGCGGGATCGTCCTGCCTGGCACCAGGCTGTCGGCCTCGCAGTCGGGGGCGCGCATCTTCTCCGGCTTCACGATCCCGGCCGCGGCCATTGGCACGGCAACGGCCATGCTCCAGCGCGGCGTCGGCCTCTTCCCGCTCTATGATGGGGGCGTGACCCGGTTCGGTGTGCTCGCCGGCGAGGAGAGCCCGGCATCGATCGCGCTCGACTTCTCGGCGACGGGGATCGGGACGCACTGGGTCTGGGTTCGGATCGTTCAGCCGGACGCGAGTCAGGAGAATCGCGTCTTCTGGAACAGCAACACGGCCGATGAGTTCGTCAACAACGTGGCAACCCGAAAGGTCCAGACCTGGGAGGCGCTCTTCCAGCTCTCGTCAGCGTCGCCTCCTGGCCACGGGGAATGGGCTCCTGTGGCCCAGATCGGGGTCGCGGTCCCGAACGTGATCGGCTCGATCGTTGACCTCCGAGATCTGTTCTTCGAGGGCGATCCGTCGGCGTCCTATGCCCAGGAGTGGGGCGATGGGGTCAACGACCGCGACATCGACCGCGCGGCCTATGGCGTGACCGACCTCCATCGCTTTTGCGCGCTCGTGCGCCGCCAGCTCACGGACATTCTCAACCCGGCCGCGGGCGCACACTACACCGTTCCGGCGATCGACCTCAACGCTCTATCCGTCGAGCATGAGACGGTGGGCACGCACAAAACGATCAACACGCCGCGCATCCTGGTCACAGCGGGCCCGGTCAGCTCAACCCTCCTGAGCATGAATCCGGACGGGATGGATCTCGATGCCCCGGCGATGGAGTTGTTCGGGCAAGGGAACGATCTGGAAACGGTCCGTGGGCTGCACGTCTTCGACCGCCAGGGCGTGCTCGGGCGCACCAACATCCTGAGCGAGTCCTTCCTCATGGCCAATGGCGATCCGGAAAGCGTCGGTGTGCCTGGCCAGCGATGGGGGCACTACTTCACGCCCGGCGCCGCTGGGACGGGTCTGATCTATCTCCCGGAAACCGGAGCGCCGCTGCATGATGATCTCCATGGGAGGCGGATCCGGCTGTCCACCAACATCGGCACGGCCGCAGACGTCTTCCAAGGGATCCGGACAGGGGGCTACTCGAACGGGCAGGGATGGGCCGGGTTCTGGCGAATCAGGAATCGCCCCTGGATTCAGGCCGCGATCGTGCTCCCTTCCGTTTCCGCAGGCAACGAGCACGCGGTCGTAGGCCTTGCGAACGACATCGCTCCGCTGGATTCGGACGTGTCGCGGGCCTATGTGATGTTCACCAAGCCCTCGAATGGTGCCTTCCTCTCGATCGAGACGCCGACCGGCAATTTCACCTCAATCGTCGATCTGCTCGGAGGCGCGGGCCTGCTTGCCAACACGCTCTACATCGTGAAGCTCGCGATCATGACCGCCAACAAGGTGCATGCCGTCGTGATCCGCGCCCCTGGCGTCTTCGTCGCCGACACGCTTTCCTCCGGCATCTCTCCGCTCACCGACGGCGACCTCGGCGGCTACCATGTGAATTACTCCGGCATCGTGCTCTCGCGGTGCATTGCGGGAATGACCCAGCAATCGGTGGTGGACTGCTACCGAATGGACGTTGGGGATCTGGCATACATCGGCCCCACCCTCGTCTGATGCAAATCCCTGTCGACACACTTGGTCCGATCTCGATCGTCGTCGACCTCGGCTCTCGAGATCTTGTTCTGGTGATCCGAACCCCGCTCGGCACGGTCGAGCACGCGATGCCGGCCGAACGAGCCCTGCAGCTCGGGGTCGCGCTCGTGCGCGCGAGCGGACAACGCTACGTCGTGGAGGTGGAAGATGAGAAAGACGCTCGTGCGGTGGTTCCTGCTGATGCTCCCGGTCCTGATGGTGAGCGGCCCAGCCTTCGGCCAGAAGAAGGACGCGCAGCCGCCGGTGCCGGTGGTGAAGGCCGCCCCTGGACCGGCCTCGGCGCCATCCCTGGTGACGCCCCCCGCTGATCTCAAGGGGGCGGTCGACGCGGGCCGACAGGCGGTCGGCGCGGCCCGGGAAGGCAAGTGGTGGTATTTCTCGTCGCTGGTCTGTCTGGTGCTGATGTTCGGCCTGAAGATGAGCGGGCTGCTCGCGAAGATGGGGAGGTGGAAGTACATCATCCTCCCGATTCTGTCGCTCGCCGCGGCACTCCTCGCCACGTTCCAAGGGGGGGTGACGATCGATCATGCGATCGGCGTCTTCACCTCGTCCTGGGCTGCGGGCATGCTCGAGGAGTTGGTGAACCACGGGATCCGGGGACAGCCTCACTCCTAGCTGGCCTTCCCGCCCCCGACTCGTCTATCCTCGGGGCGGGAGGTAGGCATGGGCTACGCGATCGTGGGAGGGATTGGGCTCCTCGGCTCGCTCGGGATCATGATCTGGGCGCTCGTGGAGAGGAACAAGCGGCTCGCGGCCGAGCGCGAGGCGGATCAGCAGGCGGCGCTCCGGGCGCAATCGGATCGGATCGCGGCCCAGAACGCGGCCGCGGTGTCCGCGGCGAAAGCAGAGACGGACCGGGCCCGGGCCGAGCTTCAGATCGTGAGGGAGAAGCTGAAGGAGGCCTACGACCGCCTGGTTCGGTGCGAGGACCCCCAGACGATCCAGAGCTGGCTCGACTCCGAGCTGAAAGGAGGGGTGATCTGATGGCTGCGATCCAGTCCCACATCGGGTTCTCGATCGAGTACGACCAGACGTGCGGGCCGATCAGCAGCAATTGGACATCCGACACCTCCGGCGGACCCGTCAATGCGACGTACCTTCCCTACGCGCCGAAAGACCCGGATCCGGTCGACCGCGCGGCCCGGTTCGCGGACCGTGAATGGCAACGGCAGTCCTGGGCCTGGACGCCGGCCATGCGGCAGTTCACGCCGGCGGCGATCCGAATCGCCTCCCCCCGGGCCCGGCTGCCGCAACTGAACCGCCCCTCGGTCGCTCGCCGGATGAAACGGGAGGGGCGCCCCTACTGGAGAAGAGGCGTGGCATGAGGATTCCCCAAGAAGTTCGGTCATTCTGCTGGTTCGTCTGGATCGTGTTCCTGACCGCGCTCGTGGTCGCGGTTCTGGACGGGTGCTGTTGGACCGCGAAACGTGACTGCTTCCCGCCCTGCCCCCCGACTCCGGTGCAGGTGGTCCAGGTCGAGCGCCCGTGCGAGCTACCACCCCCCGTCGTGATACCTGCCATCACGCGCCAGCCGTGCGAGGCGGCCCTGTCCCTGTCCTGCTACACCCCAGGTGAGGCGGCGAAGCTCGCGCGCTCCCTGGCCGAGCTGAAGGCCTGGATCGCGCAGGCTCGGGCCCGGTGCGGGGCTCCGGTTCCGGCCTCGGCGCCAGCCTCGGCACCTCGCGCGCGCAATCGCCGCAATCCCGACGCAATTAGCGCGCATTAACTCGCGGCAAGCCTCTGAAATCGCTCAAGATGATTGCGCGCATTGGCCGCGCATTGGCCGCAAAACTATTGCGGTTTATTGAGACGGGGGCGCGGCCGGTGGAGCTGGTGGAGCCACGGCCGCGGCGCGTGCCTCGCGGGCTCGGCCTGCCCAGGTCCCGGGGGTCGAGGTGGCGCGTTTCAGGGGGGCCGCGACGCCGGGCAGGCGACCCGCGGCGACCTCCTCGGTGAAGGCAGCGACGACCGCGGTATCGACCCTACGGTCGGCGACGCCTTCGAGCGGGATCGAGCGCCCGAGAACCTCCTCGGCGGCGTGGAGCAGGCAGGCCCAGAACGCAGTCTCGTGGTGCTTGAAGCGCAGCCCGCCGGGGCGCCGCCAGCCGGCGTGGTGGGCCAGCTCGTGGAGAAGCACCTCGTAGCCCTCGGCGAGGCAGGTGCCCACGGTCACCACGATCGCGTTCCGGGCCCAATAGGCGTGGCCCGTGGAGTAGAGCCCGGCCCTGCGGCGGATCGTGAGGGAGAGCCCCTTCATGTCGGCGCCCCAGGCCTTGAGCCGTGACCATCGCTCGAAGTAGGTGTGGAGCACTCCGGGGTAGGTCGTGGCCGCTTGCTCGCGCTCGGTTCTGCGCCGCTCGCGAGCTTCCTGGTTCCGGGCTTTCCTCGCCTCGGCCCGAGCTTCCTTCTTCCGGAGCTGGGCCGGCATCTCCCGGCGGACCAGCTTCCCGCTGGTGACGGAGCAGGGCAGGCAGTAGCGGCGCACGTCGTCGCGAACGAGGCGCTCCGGGGCGTTGATTCCGGAGGCACAGAGGGGGCAGTTCCAGCGGCGAGCCATCCTAGCCTCCGTAGACGTGCTCGGGCGGGAACCGGAAGGCGGCCGGGAGGCGCCGCGCGCACTCCGGGCCGATCGGGAAAAAGCCCTGGTCCTCGTCCTCCGCGACCGTCTCGTCCCGGCTCGCCAGCTCCCCGGTCGTGAGGAGGTGGATGTGGGTCGCCGCCTTCGGGTCTCGGATGAGCCGCCCGCAGATCAGGCACTCCGCCCCGCCGCGCCAGCCCTCTCCCTCCGGGAGCGCCGCCCACTCCGCACGCCATTCCGCCGGAACCGGGAGGCGCCGGTTCACCTCGCGCCGCTTGCTCTCCCGGAATTCGATGCGAGCCATCAGCGGTTCCCCTTCGACGCGACCTCGATGGTGTGGATGATCGTCATGTCTTATCTTATAGCGGCTCGCGCGGAATGTGTCAAGCCTTGTGAGAATCTTTTTCCGCAAATAGTTTCTCCGAGGCTTATCTCCTCGGTCTTCCTCTCATATATGTATGTGCGGATTTATTTTCCGCAAGGGCTTGACAGATTCCGGAGAGATGCTACAACTAGGACAGAGACGGCGGAAACGGAGAGAGAAGATGACGCAGACGACGCTGAAGCTGACCGGGACCGTGGTTCTGAACCAGAACGAGCAGAAGGTCTTCGACGCGATGGTGTACTCCTCGGACGGCAATGGGCATGACTTTGGCTATCTCGAGGATGTCTGCGTGACGGGGCTTTCCCGTCAGGCGATCGGGGCCTACATCACGGACCTTCAGGCCAAGGGGCTGGTTCACGTTCACGGTCGGATCCAGTTCACGCTCACCGACGAGGGGTTCCGCCTCGCCGGCCTCCTCGACTACGTCGGGAACTAGGAGAGACACGATGATCACGAAGCCGGGCGAGAGCGGAATCAATGTCGTTGCCCAGGTCGCGGGGACCGCGGTCTACATCGAGGCGGTGACCTGGTCCGAGGACGGCACCGTCACGGTCCACTGGCCGCGGTCGTGCTGGCGGTCGGGCTACTCCGCGCCGCGCCGCGCCGCCGACCGGCTGGCCCGCCAGATCGAGGCCGCCCCGGACAGCGAGGCCGCCCGGGCGATCGTCGACCGCTGGTTCTACCGGGGCAGCCTCGCCACCGCACCCCGCGGCTACCGTGAGGAGGAGGTGCTCTAGTGGGAAACCCGATCCTCGTCGCGCGCGAGCGCGCCAACCTCGCCGCGGCCCTCTCCGAGCTGACCAAGGCGGCGGCGAACGTCGAGCGGTTTTGGCCCGCGTTCGGGCTCCCCGTCCCGGGCGTGTTCGGGGACCTGAACCCCGACGTGCCGGGCTACCCCTTCGCGAAGAGCTTCGACGAGGTGGCCTGGGACATCGCGACCTGGACCGAGGAGGTGCGGAGGTGGGCGCAGGGGTCCTTCGCCAGCGCCGAGGCCTGGCGGCTCCAGCAGCAGACCCGGGCCGATGAGGCCGGGATCGAGTTCGACATGCTCGGGCCCGCGCTCTCGATCTGCGAGCACTGTGGCGAGACGTTCCAGTACCTCGCGGGCCCGAACGCGCACACCTGCCCCGGCCTCAAGGCCGAGGGGAAGCAGGACGACGATGCGAGGTAGGATCCGCGAGGCGCAGGAGCTTCAGGGAACGCTCTGGCGTCTTCCCTTCACCCTCCTCATCTGGTGCCTGTCGCGCTGGCGCGTGATCGGGAGGTACCCTTCGCGCCGCCTCGCCGAAGCCGCGGCTCGCCGGCGGGGGATCGAGGTGCGGGTGTGAACGCTACCGAGCTGGTGCCGTCGGTTTCGATCGATAACCTCCTCGCGCAGCGCGATGCGATCGTCGCGCGCCTGCGCCGGGCCGCCGAGCTGATTCTCGAGGTGGAGGATCTGAGCGTGGCCGCCTTCGGCGACGACTCCGCGGCGCCCTCGCTCACCTGCCGGCGGGCGAACGCCTGTTTCCCAGGGAGCACCGACGAGCTGGTGAAACGGGTCGATGCCGCGGCCTGGGACTTCCTCATGAACCGATCCGGGCTCCGGACCTTCATGGATGCCGCGGCCCGGGCCCAGTGGCAGAAAGACATCTACGAGCGGAAGGTGCCGTCCTTGACCCTCGAGAATGTCCAGGCCACGTTCAAGGAGCTTTTCGACTCGCGGCGCGAGATGTTCGAGCGCGGTGTGATCGAGGTGTTCCGACACCTGAGCTGGGACTACAAAACCAACAACCCGCGCCTGTTCGGGAAGAGGATCATCTTGCAGCACATCCTCGACACCTGGGGCAATGCGGGGAAGCGAACCACGGGAGGCCCGAGCACCGCGGGCTGCGACCGACTCGACGACCTGATCCGGGTGATGACGGTCCTCGACGGGAAGTCGGAGCCAGATCATCGCCAGGGAGCCTATGCCGTGCTCCGGGAGCGTTTCAACTTCCGGAGCTTCAGCTCGGAGCCGACGCCGATCGCCGAGATGATCTCGATCCGCTGCTTCCACAACGGCAACGGCCACGTCACGTTCCTTCGCCCCGACCTCGTGGATCAACTGAACGTGATCGTGGCGAAGCATCATCCTCGGGCGCTACCGCCCGACCCCGGAGGGGGCCATGTGTGATTCTTTCGAGCGCGCGTCAGAGAGCGACGGCAATTGCCGTCTCAGAAACAGGAGAGAGAAGATGCCAAAGACTCCAAAGCCGATGCCGAAGCCGACACAACCAACCCCGCAGGTGAAGCGGGCGATGACCCGGAGCGCCGCGACGCTGAAGCTCGCGGAGGCGGCCGCGAAGCTGATGGGGCGGGCGGTCGGCGCCGGACCGCTGGAGGTGAGGTGGTTCGACGACGGTTCTGGGATCGAAGGGATCATCGCCCAGCTCGGGGATGGGACCTTCCTCTGGATCGACTTCAACGGCTGTCTGACGCTCCAGCAAGAGCTGTTCGGAGGGACGCTGGAGATGGCCCAGACCTCCACCTGGGTTCAGGCGGACTACGACAGTGTGTGGAACGCCTTCCGGCTCCGGCACGCGCTCCCGGTGACGGCCACCTGCTTCGGCGATCTCTCCGACGAGGACCAGGAGGAGCACGGCAACGAGTGGGAAGAGATCTGCAACAACGGCATGATCGTGATCGTGGTCCCGATCTCGAAGTAGATCCGCGCCGATCCAACCCGTTTCTTGACTCCCCGCGCTCGCGGGTGAGATAACCGAGCCCACACAAACAAAAACCCCCGACCGAATGAACGGCCGGGGGCCCCGAGAAGACATTGCCGGAGGCAACCGGCAACAACGAGAAGGTGATCCAATGAATCCCAGAAACGCCTCCTCCGTCAAGTTCAATTTCGCATCCGGCAGAAACAGCCCAGCCTTTCGGCACTATCCGAACAATAAGTCGAAGCGGTACGGCACGGGTTACGCCCGGATCCGGTTCGTCGACTGGGCCAAGGGCTACGATCACCAACGGATCGGGACTGCGCTGGAGCGGATCGGCTCGGACTCGGAACGGGGCATCAACTCGACCGAGCGCGCGATCCTGGCCCACCTGCATGGCTGGGATGCTGTCCACTACCCGGGCAAGCGGGCCGATGCCGCGGCGATCGGGAAGCTGACCCACCGCGCGCCCCAGAACGTGAACAAGACGCTGCGGCGGCTTGGTCGAGCCCATGTGATCGTCAACGTGGGCGGAGATCGGGCTCCCAACATGCGGGTGAACGGGAACACCGAGGAGTGGAATCTCAGCATGCTGATACAGGAACGAGCGATCGATACGGCCCGAGTTTCGGAGCTTCACCGGCGTTCCGTCGAAATGGCGTGGGAGGACGCAGTCAGCGAGCCTAACCTGAGCCTGGAACTCCGACGGCACCGAGAGATGGCGCGCAACCCCAATCTCTTCCTCACCAAGTTCAAGGATCTGTTTCTCACCCGAACACCTGAGCAGCAGAAGGTCGATCGCGATGCCCGGGTCGCGCACCCGAATTTCATTCCGTGCCTGCTCGGAGCCCTCGAGTCCGCGGCTCGGAAGCCGTTCCAGGGCGATAACAACGGGATCGCTTGGTGGTGCCAGTCCGAAGATGCCGAGCTTCTTGGACTGCTCGTGTACTGGGATGAGGAATCGGGGATGATCAACAAGCTCCACGGCCACCCCAGCTCGGGCAGGTCCAGCGCCCCGGCGATAGCCGACGCGCTTTCGAGAGTACGCCCCCCGCTCGCGCCTGAGATCGAGGCGAAGGCCGCCGAGCACTACGGCACTCCCGACCGGCGCCGCCGGCGGCACATCTCGCACATCCAGACCCAGCTCGCCTATCTCGCGACCCGGGCTGTGCTCGTGAACCAGGGCGAGCGATGGCGCCCCGACTACCGGATCAACTGGCGCATGGAGGAGTGGGACTGGAACGGACTGGCGCACGACGCGGCGGTCCACTACCCCGTTCCATCTCCCGTGGAAAAGGCCTGGCGCGCGCAGAGCGGCGCGCCTCCATACCCGGTCTAAGCGCGCCGCGCGCTCTCTTTCCTGCCCCCTAAGCTCGACCAAGGGAAGCCCCTGCGCGCGAGCTGGCTGAGTCGCTTTTCCCGCAACTCTGGCCTCGATTTCTACGCCGATTTGAGCCCGATTTGCGCCTGCTTTCCGTTCCGGAGGTACAGATTCCGCGTCTCTGAGCCTCCCGGCTGAGTTACGACTTCGCAATCGCCACGGTATCTCAAAACGGCGGGTATGGAGTGGATGAGTGGTTTGTATCGAACGAAGTGAGAGTATGTGATCATGTCCGTAGGACATGGGGATTCCGAGGAATCCGTCCTGCCGTAACGATTTCCTCGGAATCTGCTATAGCGATCGACAGAAGCCCGAGCTTCGCTCGGGCTGGGGTCGCCCGCTCCCTTCGGTCGCGGTCGTCCCTTGAAAGGCCTTCTCATGATCCTGGTGATAGGAAATGCAAGGGCTCGGTGGGAAGGACTGCCAGAGCCGGTGTTCAAGCTCCTGCGGTACGAGCTTTCGTACCAGGTCGCGGAGCCCGGGGTTCGCTACTACATGGGGGAGGACGGTGTGGCCCGCCAGGTGTGGTGGGACGGCTTCACGTCCTTGCTCCGACAGGGACGCTGGATGCCGGCAGGGCTCGCCTCGCGATCTCTGCGGCTGCTCGAGAAGTGGGGCTATGAGCCCGAGGTGGTGGATGAGCGGATCCGACCTCCAGACGCGGATCCGCGCTGGAGCTTCCCGCCCGGTTTCGCGCTCCGCGACTACCAGCTCGAGGCCGCGGATGCGGCCTGGGCTTGCGGCCGCGGCGTGATCGACTCTGCGCCACGGACCGGGAAGACGGTTATGATGCTTGAGCTGATTCGCCGGGCGTCGTGCCGCACCGTGGTGACGGCGCCCACGATCCAGATCTCGGCTCAGACCTTCGCCACGGCTCAGAGGCTCTTCGGCGACACGGGGGACTTCTACCTGCTCACTGGCGGCATGCCGAAGACGCGGAAGGCGCTGATGCGGTTCAAGAGCGCCAGCGTCTTCATTGCGACGGCCGACACCGCGGTCGCGATGCCCGACTCCTGGTGGAAGGGGATCGAGTGTCTGATCGTGGACGAGTGCCATCATCAGGCTGCGAAGAGCTACCACACGATCAACGATTTGGCCCCCAACGCCTACTATCGGTGGGGCTTTAGCGGCACCTTCTATCGGTCGGATGAGCGCGAGCACTTGGCGCTCGAAGCCATTGCTGGGCAAACAGTGGCGAGCTTCTCGATCGAGGACATGCGGCGCCGGAAGGTGCTGGTTCCGGCGCGTGTGATCTTCCGGACGCCGACGTGCCGGAGGATCGCTGCCTCGGCGAAGCACTCTTCGGCCTACCTGCGCGGGATTGTCCAGGACCGTGCGCGCAACGCGGACGTGGCGACGGTGGCGAAGGAGCTGATCGCGGCGGGGCGTCGGGTGCTGATCCTGGTGCATCAGATCCAGCACGGGAAGGTGCTTGAGGCGCTGATCCCGGCCTCGCGTTTCATCCAGGCCTCGGATGGGCCCGAGGTGCGGGAGGTGGTGGCCCAGCTCGATCAGGGAACGATCCGGTGCGTGATCGGAAGCCCGGTGGTGGGGGAGGGGCTCGATATCCCGGCGGCCGATGCGCTGATCTACGCGAAGGGGAAGAGGGCTCGGGTGACGCATACCCAGGACGTGTTCCGGGTGATGACGGCCTCGCCGGGCAAGGAATTCGCGCTTCTTGTCGACTTCGCCGATCGTCACCAGGAAGGGCTACTCGAGCACAGCCTCGAACGCCTGAGAAACTATCTCGTTTTGCGATGCTCGGTGAAGATTCTTGACTCCGTGGCGGCGAAGCGAGTAGATGGTGATCAGCGAGTAGATGGGGATCAAGTCTCTCTTTTCTAGGAGGAGCAATGCGAGGCATGAGCGGGGCGAAGTTCAAGGTGCTCCGGGCGCTCGGGTCGAAGGCCTGGGAGGTGAAGAAGTTGTGCTCGAAGTTGGGAATGCTGCCTGGGCCGTTCGCGCGGTGCTGGCGCGCGCTCTACAGCGACGGGCTGGTGGAGCTGCTCGACGAGCGGGGCGGGGATCCCAAGATCCTGCGGCGGACGCCGGCGGGGACCGAGGTGCTGGGATGAAGGCCTTCGAGCGCATTGCCACGGAAACGGTGAGGCAGGCCGAAGCAGTCAACTGCTCCCTGGCGGACTTCGCGCAGGGGCTTCGGGACATCCGGGACGCGGTCCAGGAGAGACTGGAGCTGGAAGAGGACGCGATTCGGAACAACAAGGAGCACCTGAAGCAGCTCGGCGCTTTCCCGACCAGCGGAGAGTGCTCATGAAGGGGATCGACGACCGGAAGCACCTCTTCGAGTTCTTTCGCGCCAAGGGGCACCGGAACCTGGTGCTCCGGGTCGCGGACGTGATCGAGCTGAAGCCCGGCGACCAGAAGCGGCTCTGCGAACTGGTCTACACCTCCGCGGCGGTTGAGGACGCTCGGAGCTTCCTGATCGAGCGGGGCGCCTTCTGGGACGGGCACCTCGTGATCCCGTTCGACCAGCTCGATGTCACCGAGGTGCCGCTCGAGAAGTTGCTCGAGCTTCAGGCGATCGTCTACTCCTACCTGAACGTGCGGCGGGGCAAGGGAGAGCCGAGCCGGGTCGATCCCTGCCGGTGCGGGGGAAAGGTCGCCGGCTGCAAGGAGTGCGGCGGAACGGGCGCGACGCGGACCTTTCTCGAGGTGAGCGAGGAGGAGCAGCGGCTCGGCGAGGTGGTGACGGAGGGAGGGTCAGCGCGATGAAGCGCAAGGTCATGGTCGAGTTCAGTGTGGAGGCCGCGACGGACGCCAGGGCCGAGGAGGCGGTCATGGTCACTCTCCAGGCCGCGTACTTGCCCGAGGAGTCATTCCGCATTGGATCGTGCCCGACGTGCGCCGTGGTGGCGGACTGGACGCACCGCTTTGGCCGCGATCTTTGCCCACCCGGAGCGGATACCTACGGCGAGGGAGTGCGTGATTGCAAGGAACAGGTGGGCCGACTGATCGCGGCCGACGCGCGCGAGGCGGCGCGGCGGCGATCACGCGGCTGATCGGAGCGGCGGGCTACGACGACGCGCAGGACATCGCGAGCGCGGAGAGCAAGGACGAGCTGATCGCGCTGCGCGCGTGGCTGCTCGCGTGGGGGGTGGTCGCGATCGTGAGGTGAGAAGAGAAGGGAAGAGAAGGGAAGGATGCCGCGGATCCAGTATGGCGAAGACCTGATCCGGGTCTACAACCGCCTTGTAGGTGTGATGGTGTCGGGGCAGATCCGGCCGAACTACGGCCGGAAGCAGGGGGGGTACGTTCGGCTCACGCGCGAGCGCCTGGCCGAGGCGCAAGATCTCCTCGACTGGATGGCGGGCAACAACTACCTCCCTCTCTCGTACCTCTGTGGCGCATTCGGATCGCACTCCTGGTGCTACCAGCCGAAGTGGGCCCGCTTGCGGGAGAAGCGTTACCAGGCCGCTTACGAGAGCGGGGATGCCTGGCGCGTGATTGTGACCGTGCTGTGGCAGGAGCCCGACGAGGCGCTCCCCGTGAGCCACACGCAAGAGCTGTTCAAGGGGAGGTGCGAGCGCGAGGGGAAGGCCGCGCTCTGTCGTCTCGAGCGCAACCTGAGCGGCGGCTTCAATTCGGCGAGCGAGATCTGCGCGCGGTGTTCCGAGCGGGGGGGCTGTGCTGCAACCAGGTGAGGCCTTCCGATTCGACGCCGAGTTCCAGCGCAAGGTGGTCAAGCTCTGCCTGATCGACGATGCGTTCCAGACGCAGGCCTTGAAGCACCTCAACGCCGCACACTTCGAGAGCGAGTCCTTGCAATGGGTCTGGCGCACGATCCAGCGGCAGCGCGAGGAGAAGCGTTCGGCGACGATGCTCGTGATCCGCGATCAGGTGCGCGATGCGCCGGAGCTGAATCGGCCGCGGCTCGCGGCCATGGTGCAGCAGCTCGAGCTGGAGGTGATCCGCGAGGAGTCCTACATCCGAGCCCGGCTCGCCGAGTTCGTTCAGCGCGCCGTCTTTGTCGCTGCGTTCGAGGACACGAAGCGGCTCTACAACATGGGCCGGCACCTCGAGGCGATCGAGCACATGCAGAGGGAGGCGGCGCGGGCGCAGCAAGTGCGCTTCGACGTGCCCGACCGGGGCTGGTTCTTCGAGACGCTCGACGATCGGATGCGCCAGCGGCGGTATCGCGCCGAGCACGAGCTGGATTTCGTGTACCCGACAGGCATCACGGGGGTGGACGCGATCCTGAACGGCGGGCTGTCGCCGGGCGAGCTGGGGATCTGGATCGCGGACTCCAAGGGAGGCAAATCGCTCTTCTTGGTTCACCTCACGGCCTACAGCGCGCAGGCCTCGGCGCACCGGACGCTGATGATCCTGCTCGAGGGCTCGCGGCGGCAGACCGAGGATCGGATCGAGACGGTGTTCGCGCACAAGGCCTATGCCGACGTGCGGAAGGGAGAGCTGTCGGTTTCGGATGTCCAGACATTGCACGAGGAGTACCTGCAACGGCGGCGGCTGCTCGTGATCCGCGCCATGACTCAGGGCTGGCAATACTCGGTCGCGGACATCCGCGCCGAGCTGGACGACCTCAAGATGAGCGAGGGATGGATCCCAGAGCTGATCACCTGCGACTACGGCGATCTGCTTCGCAGTCAGGCGAAGAACGTGACCGAAGAGCAGCATCAGCGGGATGCCTTCGGCGACCTCAAGGTGCTGTCGTCGCAGGACCGGGGCTATGGGATCTGGTCCGCTTCGCAGGGTCGCAGGCCGCCGGCGAGTACGAAGGAGTTCTCGAAGGACTCGCTCCGCGGCGGGAAGCATGTGATCCGCGCTCGGGACGTGGCCGATTCCTACAACAAGGTGCGTCGCGCCGATTTCATCGGCTCGATCAACCAGACGGAGGAGGAGCGCGAACAGGGAGAGGCGCGGCTCTTCTGTGAGCTGTACCGCGACAACCAGGCGGGCAAGGTGGTCCGCATCAAGCAGGATCTCAACAAGATGGTTTTCGCCGACCTCTTGGCCGCTGTGAACCGCCCCGATTCTCCCGACGCGATCCACGCCGAGCAATCCGCGAGGCGGGTCGAGGAGCAGCAGGCGATCCAGAACCTCACGGTGTCGGCTGGCGTCGACCGCGGCGTCGCTCCGGTGAAGCCGGACGGGAGAACCTACTGATGAGCAGCGAATTCTGGCTCGCCGAGGCGAGGTTCGACTGGGCGACCTACGTTCGCGAGCACGGCGGAGTGCGCGCGGTTCATGGTCGGAGCGACGAGTACCTCCTCCAGTGCCCGGCGTGCGGAAAGGCCAAGCTCGCGGTGAACGTGTCGAAGCGGGCGTGGAGGTGCTTCACCTGTTCGGTGGGCGGCAAGGATGCGGCCTCGCTCGTGGCGCAGGTGGAAGCGGTGCCCTGGCATCACAGCCTCGCGCGCGTGATGGGCTCCGGGGCTCGCGCGCCGATTGGGGCGCTCGATCGCCTGGTGGCAGAGCTGGACCCGTCGGAGCGCCCGGCGCCGGCGAGCTGGAAGGAGCGGGTGTGGCCCGATGGCTGGCGTCCTCTGGGGCCGATCTTCGCGGCCCAGGCCCAGGGCTATCCGGTGGCCATGGATCCTTCACTCGAGG
>Ga0315273_10004507_pt1 | contig 17070 bp, 16 predicted proteins | sample YL17G02_0_MG_FD_205753 | JGI IMG/M metagenome (GOLD analysis project Ga0315273, IMG submission 205753) | Sediment microbial communities from Yellowstone Lake, YNP, Wyoming, USA - YL17G02_0 | ecosystem: Environmental > Aquatic > Freshwater > Lake > Sediment | place: USA: Wyoming | collected... | reverse complement strand
TGGGTGCCAGTTTCGACGCGCGAGGTCACAGTTTCGGGCGTGGTGGGTCAGGAGACCCACCGCGCACCACTGGAAGGAGCGCGGCGGCTAACCAGAAAGCTTCGCCTCACACTTCAACCGCCGCGCCGTCGGCGGCCTCCGAGATCCAGATCCGCGGCGCGAGGCCGGCCTCCTTCTCGTACCGCGCGAGCACCGCCGCCCGCAGCGGCTCGACCGCCTCCGGCCGCGCGAGCGTCACCGTGCACCCGCCGAATCCCGCCCCCGTGAGGCGCGACCCGAGGACGCCCGGCACGCCGCGCGCGATCCGCACCAGCAGGTCGAGCTCCGGCCCGCTGACCTCGTAATCGTCGCGCAGCGAGTCGTGGCTCTCGTTCATGAGGCGGCCGAACCGGTCGAGGTCGCCCGCCTTGAGCGCCTGGGCCGACTCGAGGACCCGCGCGTCCTCCATGATGATGTGCCGGCACCGGCGGCGGACCACCTGCGGCAGCGCCGACTCGTGCGCCCGGAACAGCTCCGGCGACACGTCGCGCAGCTCCTTGACGTCGGGATCGAACTTTCGCAGCCGCCCGGCCCCCTCCTCGCACTGGCCGCGGCGCTCGTTGTACGCCCCGGAGGTCAGCTTGCGGCGGACGCCCGAGTCGATGATGACCACCTTGGCCTTGCCCGTCGGCAGCGGCACCGCCTGGTACGAGAGGTCGCGGCAATCGAGGACGATGGCGTGCCCCTTCTTGCCGTGGATGCTTATAAATTGATCCATAATCCCGCACCGCACGCCCACGCGGTGCTCGGCCGACTGGCACAGGAGCGCCAGCCGGCCCGTCGTCAGGCCGTGGGCGGCCGCCGCCTGCTCGGCGCTCCCGGCGGGAAGGTCCGGCTTGGCGGCCACCAGCAGCGCCAGGGCCGACGCCACCTCGTAGGCGGCGCTCGAGGAAAGGCCGGAGCCGACGGGCACGTCGCCCTCGACGACGGCCTTGAAGCCGCGGAGCTTCACGCCCGCCTCGGCCAGCACCTCCGCCACCATCATCGGGTACCGCACCCAGTGCGGCACGTCGGCCGGCGCGGGGGCGCCCAGCGGGAACCCGCCCTTCTCGGCAAACTGCTCGGACCAGAGGACGACCGCCGGCTCGTCGTGCGGCACAAGAGCCAGGCGGACCGCCGCCTCGATCGCCATCGGCATGACGAAGCCGCCGTTATAGTCCGTGTGCTCGCCGATCAGGTTGACCCGGCCGGGACCGCGAACCACCCGCACGGCGGGCGACCGGCCGAAGATCTCGCCGAAACGTGCCACCAGGTCGGCCATGGGCGTCCCTCCCCGCTTGAGTGTGCCAGCGGGAGTGTAGGAATGCCCCGGCCGTTATGTCAACGCCAAAGTGTTCCTGCCTTATTTGGCCGGTGAACACACCGACGGCAAGTGTGGCACGTGCCCAATTGCCCCCCGTGTATTCACGGGGGGCTAAGTATTCACGGGGGCTGAGTACATACCGGGGGCTAAATGATGTAAAGCCGCGCGCCCAGCCTGCCGATAGTGAAAGGTGGCGAGGGCGCCACCGGTCCGACCGGGGACTCGCCAGGGAGGGCCACGACCGATGCACACTGCTACCTCCATCAAGACCGCCCCGTACCAGTTGTCACTGGTCAAGGGCGACGAGCAGTACCTCATCCGGTGCAGCCCAGGAGACGAGGTGGCCACGATCGCCCGCCTCATGGAATGGGCCGACGACCCCGAGCTCGGCTTCGACTGGTTCGACGCCGCCGTCCTCTCCCGGCAGATCGCCCAGCGCGTGATGGGCCGCGCGGTCGGCGAGCCCGCGGAACCCTAGATCCCACGCGCCATGGCCAACCCCCTGACGATCAAGTTCCTGGCGTACCTCGAGCACGAGCGCAACTTCTCTGAGCACACGGTCCGGTGTTACGCGACGGACCTGGCGCACTTCGTGGCGTTCCTCCTGGGCCCCAACGGCACGCCCGCCGACGCCGGGACCGACGCTTTCTCGACGCGCCTGCGAAGCGTCACGCCGATCAACCTGCGGGCCTACCTCACCGAGCTCCGCCGGGCCGACTACAGCCGCGCGACCGTCGCCCGCAAGATCGCCACGCTCCGGTCCTTCTATAAGTTCCTGGCCCGCGCGGGCGAAGTGGACCGTAATCCCGTCAAGGTCATCCGCACGCCGCGGCAGGAAAAGCGGTTGCCTAAGTTCCTGACGCCGGGCGACATCGAACGGCTCCTGGGCGCCCCGAAGGGCGATGACCTCCTGTCGCTGCGCGATGCGGCCATGCTCGAGGTGCTCTACTCGACAGGCATGCGCGTCAGCGAGCTCATGGGCATCAACCTGGAGGACGTCGACCCCATCGGCGAAGTGGCCCGCGTCCGCGGCAAGGGGCGGCGCGAGCGCCTGGCCCCCCTCGGCTCGTACGCCATGACGGCCCTCAACAAGTACCTGGCGGCCCGCGCCGGCGCCGAGGTCCGCGACACCGAGGCCGTCTTCGTCAACCGTCACGGCCAGCGGCTGAACGTGCGGAGCGTCCGGCGGAAGCTCGCCAAGTACCTCGCCCAGGCCGGCCTGGACCCGCACGTGAGCCCGCACACCCTGCGGCACTCGTTCGCCACGCACATGCTGGAACGCGGGGCGGACCTGCGGGCCGTCCAGGAACTCCTCGGCCACCGCAGCCTCTCGACCACGCAGATCTACACGCACGTCACCGCCGGCCGGCTGAAAGAGATTTACGAGGCGGCACACCCAAGGGCGAATTGACTCCATTTCGGATTTCGGATTGCGGATTTCGGATTGGCCAGACCGCTTTCGCGCCACGGGTTGCGCTCCAGCGCAATCCGAATTCCGAAATCCGAAATCCTTTCGGCACCGCCTGCCGCGCATTACAATGAACTCATGAGTCTCGCGGAATCTCTCAAGCATGTGATGCTGTTTGCGGCCCTTGACGAGCCGGCGCGGAACCAGATCGCGAAGCTCGCGGTGGAGCGGCACGTGCCCGCGGGGCAGATCGTCGTCCGCGACGGCGAGCCCGCCGACGGCTTCTACGTGGTCCTCGACGGCCGCGTGAAGGTCTACAAGCTCGCCCCCGACGGGCGCCAGCAGATCCTGCACGTCTTCGGCGCCGGGCAGGCCTTCGCCGAGGCGGCCATGTTCGCGGGCGAGACGTTCCCCGCCTTCGCCGAGACGCTGGCCGAGAGCCGCCTGGCGTTCTTCCCGCGCGACCGCTTCCTCAAGGGCCTGGGCGAGAACCCGGCGCTGGCGGCCGGTTTGATCGCGTCGCTGGCGCGCCTGTGCCGCCAACTGACGACGCTCGTCGAGCAGATCGCCCTGAACGACGTGGCCGGCCGGCTGGCGCGCTACCTGACGGACCTCGCGCGGCGGAAGGGCGTGCCCCTGAAGAAGGGCACCGAGGTGCGGCTGGACCTGCCGAAAGGCGAGCTCGCGCGGCACCTCGGGACCGCCCCGGAGACGCTGAGCCGCGCGCTGGCGCGGCTGGCGGCGGCCAACCTCGTGAGCATCGAGGGTAAGGCGATCACCTTCCGCAACGCCTCGGCCCTGGAGTCCCTCGCCGGCGGCCAGACGCTCGAGGATAAGTAGTCGCGGTTTATCGTTCAGCCGCGGCCCATCGTTTAGCCGCGGCCGGTACGGCCGCGATAATTGTGCGTCGCCGTACCGGCGACGGCTAAACGATGAAGTCAAATCGCAGAAACTTGACCTGCGTCAAAGCCGCGAGCCCGCCTCGCGCGTATGATTAGGATAAGGACGATGCGAAAAGGAGATAGCGTGATGGCGAAGCCAGCGACGGTCAAGCGGAAGATTGTGAAGATCGACGAGGACCTGTGCAACGGCTGCGGGGCCTGCGTGACCCCTTGTGCCGAGGGGGCCATCCAACTGGTCGACGGCAAGGCCAAGGTCGTGCGCGAGGAACTGTGCGACGGGGCCGGCTTCTGCATGGGCGTCTGCCCGACGGGGGCCCTGACGATCGAAGAGCGCGACGCCCCCGCGTTCGACCCCAAGGCGGCCAAGGAGGTCCAGGCCGCGCGCGGCAAGCAGATCCTGACGGAGACCTGTTTCCGTTGCGGCGCAACCGAGGAAGACGCCGTCCTCTTCCCCTGCCGGCACCAGGGCGAGAGCCGGTGGGTTTGTGTTCACTGCCTCCCGCCGCTGATTCACGGGTAGCCCCTCCCTGAATACTTAGCCGCCGGTGAATACACCGGCGGCAAACTTGGCGCGGGCGCCCATAGGGCCCCCGGTGTATTCACCGGGGGCTAAGTATGACTATTGCGCGCACGTTTTTCTTGACTCTTCATATCGGCGCGGTAGTCTTTGCAGGTCATGCATTCGGCACCTCTGAATGGCGGTCTGGTGTACTTCTCCTACGGCGCCAATCTCAGCCGCGCGCACATGGCCCTATGGTGCCCCGACGCCGCGCCGCTGGACCGGGCGACGCTCCAGGGGTACCGCCTCGTCTTCCGCTCGTGGGCCGACATCGTGCCGGCGCCCGACGAACGGGTCCAGGGCGCCCTGTACGAACTCGGCCCGAGAGATCTCCTGTCGCTCGAGGAGTTCAAGGATTGTCCCGACCTGTATCATCACCTCCACGTCACCGTGCAGACCGAGCGCGGCAGCGCCGAGGCGATGACCTACCAGATGAACGCCGGCCACGACATCGCCTTCCCGGACGCGGACTACCTGAGCCTCATCCTCCAGGGGTACGAGGACTGGGGCCTGGACCTGGACGCGCTCGCCGTGATGGACGGCCTGCGGAACGCGATGTGGGCCAGCCCGAATGACCGATAGCCGTGGGACAGCAAAGCCGAATGACGAATGAATGACGAAACGGCAATGACGAATGCCGCAAGCAGCGGCCTGCCGGTCCGTAGGGCTGTGTGTTTCGTCATGCGTCATTGCCTTTTCATGCGTCATTCGGGCTTCGTCATTCGTTGTTTCTGACAAGAGGAGGCGCTCCAATGACAATGTCCAAAGCCGAACGCGACGACCTCCTGGGCCTCTTCGCCGACCTGCGCGTGGCCGACGTCCGCGACGGGCTCGACACGATGATGATGCACCACGCCGGCTCGATGAGCCCGGCCATCCGGCCCCTGTGGCGGACGCGGGCCTGCGGACTGGCAAAGACATGCCGATACGTACCCTACCCCGGCACCCTCCCGACCATGACGCCCGACGAGTACTGGGAGTGGGTCGGGTGGTACTACAAGGAGGTCTGCCCGTACCCGTGGATGGACGACACCCGGCCGGGCGACTTCGGCGTCATCGACTCGAGCGGCATCGACGCCGGCCTCATGGGCTCCAACAACACGCTCGGCGGCGTGCGGGCCGGGGCGCGCGGCTACGTCACCAACGGGGGCGTACGCGACACCGACGAGATCATCCTCCAGGAGATCCCCTTCTGGTCGGCGATGTGCAGCCAAAGCATGGTCCAGGGCCGCCTGAAGTACGACGCGAAGGACGTGCCCGTGTCGGTCGGCGGGGCCCTCGTGCATCCGGGCGACGTGATCGTCGCCGACGGCGACGGCGTGATCGTCGTGCCCCGCGCGATCGCGCACGACGTCGCCAGGTACGCCCACGCGGAACATAAGCGCGACAAGGCGACGCGGCGAGGGTTGTATAAGGAACTGGGGATGAAGCCGGATGAGACCGTAAGAGAAGAATGACCAATCATCAACTGAAATGACCAATGACCAATCAAACAGCAAACGACAATGACCCATGTCTGCCCGAACGAGGCGTGGGCACTGCGCGTCATTGGGTCATTGGTCATTGCCTCTTGGCGTTTCATTGGTCATTGGCGCTTGGTCATTGGTCATTCTCTTCGTGGTTAGCCATTCGTCAATTCCGCGGAGCATTTGCCCTATGAAAACGCTGGAACACGCCGGCCCAACGCAAGTGGTCATCGTCGCCCTCGAGCCCGGCGAGATGCTGCTGGAGTCGCTCCGCGAGGCGATCCGGAAGCACGACATCCAGAGCGGCGTCGTGGTCTCCGGCATCGGCACCCTGAAGACCTGCCAGATGCACTTCATCGAGCACACCGACTTTCCGCCGAAAGACAAGTTCTTCACGCTGAAGGCGCCGCTGGAGCTGGTGTCGGTCAGCGGCATCGTTGCCGACGGCGAGCCGCACCTGCACGTGGTCGTCTCCTGCGGCGAGGGCCACGTCTGGGCCGGGCACCTCGAGCCCGAGAGCGAGGTGGCCTACCTTGCGGAGATCGCCCTCCTGAAGTTCAACGACCTGGCGATGGTCCGCCGGCTAGACGAGGTGCGGCGCATCCGGCTTCTTGAGCCGAAGCCGTAGGACCACGGAATCGCGCCGGGTCTCCGTATGTGTCTGGCGTGGCGCCAGATTGCCGGGTGGCGGGGCCACGCGCCTGTATTCAACCACGCTAAGCAGGTACCGGGGCATACCCCGGCCTGCATTTCACAGCCTCAGCGGCGAGACGTAGTCGCCCTTCTCCTTCCGCAGCGCCTCCAGGCGCTTCCGCTGGGCCGCCAGGACCTCCAGGACAACCGCCGGCGTGTCGGAGACGTCCCGGCGGTAAATCGTCTCGATACGGTCGAGTTTCGCCAGGTTCTCCGGCACGCGGATCGTGAACTGCTCGACGTACTCGCGCCGCGCGTACGCCTTCTTCAGCACCTTCCCGAAGAGGGCCTTCAGGTCCGCGTACTTCGGCAGCCAGCCGGTCGGGCCGCGGATCGCCTCGACGTCGCCGTGCACCCGCCGCTCCATCCACTTGATCCAGACAGCCTTGTCGCGCATGCCGGTCAGCCACTCGCCGTCGCGGCGGCGCTGGAAGTAGTTGACGGCGAAGACGCGCGGCACGGCCTTGAGGCCGCCGGCGAAGCTCAAGTTATTCGAGATATATTTGCCGATGGGGATCGCCAGGAAGTCCAGGTTCGACATCAGGCAGAACGCCCGCACTCCCGCCTGGCCGAGCGTCGCGAACGTCGTCTCGCTCTCCAGGGCCGCGCCCATCGTGATGATGCCGTGCGCCCAGTCGAAGCTCTCCTGGACGGGCACCCAGGTGTCGCTGTCGCGGCCGCCGTAGATGATGCCACCGACCGGCACGCCCTGCGGATCGTCGAACCGCGGGTCGGCGTTCTTGAGGCTCCTCAGGTCGATCGTGTACCGCGCGTTCTTGTGGGCGGGGGGAATCTCGTTGCCCTGCTTGTCGATCTTGCCGATGTGCCACGGGCCCACGAAGTTAAGGCCCTCGGTCGGCAGTTCCTGGCCCATGCCGAGCCAGTACGGCCGCCCGCCCATAATGAGCACGTTCGAGAAGATGACCTCGCCGGGCGAGGTCAGCACCTTGTAGATGACCGGGTCGTCGCGCTCCTTGACGTCCTGGATGATGCCGAAGATGCCGGCCTCGACGTTCACGCACCGCGGCTCGCCGCCGATGGCCCGCAGGTACGCGATGTCGTCGCCGACGACCGTTTCGCCCGGCAGCATCGCCGTCGAGGTCTTGCCGCACGCGCTCGGGAACGCGCCGGCGAAGTACGTGACGCGCCCGCGCGGCCCGTGGACGCCCATGACGAACATGTGCTCGGCCAGCCAGCCCGCGCGGTCGGCCTTGCGGATCGCCAGGCGCAGGGCCAGCTTCTTGAGGCCCATCGAATTGCCGCCGTACTGCGTGTTGACGCTGTAGACCATGTCTTCGGCGATATCGATATAGATGCGCTTCTTGTCGGCGTCGGCGCTGACGCGGTTCTCGAGGCGCCCGGCCGAGTGGAGGAAGCGGAAGAAGCCGTCGCCCCCCGCCCGCTTGAACTGCCCGTAGCCCTGGCGGTACAGCAGGTTCTCGCTGTGGACCACGTAGGCCGAGTCGGTGATCTGCACGCACGAAAGGCTGAAGGGGGAGTGCGTCGGCCCGAGGCAGTAGAAGGCGACGTACATGACGCGGCCCTGCATCGCCCCTTTGAGGAAGCCGCGGACCTCGGCCAGACCCGTCTGGCGGTCGATGGAGTTCAGGTTCGCGCCGAGGTTCACGCCCGGCGGCAGGAGGTACCGCGTGACCTCCTTGTCGCGGCCCTGGTCCTGGTAGCCGTCGAAGTGGACGGTGTGGCCGGGCGTGGCGAGCAACAGTTCCTCGCCGTTGGCGATGGCCTGCCGGCGGATGTACTTGCGGTCGGCCTCGGAGTCGGCGAGGATCCGCACACGCTGGGGCCGGCAGAGCGCGACGGCGTCGGCCACGAAGGCGCTCAGCCGCTCGTTGGCCAAGGCCTCGAGGCGGGCCATGTCCTGGGGCTCCAGGCGGCCGCGGAGCACTCTTGCGCGTTTCGGTTTCATGGTTGCACTCGTGTCTGCCCGCGGGCCCCCTTGGGGACGCCGAAGCGCAAGGCGCCCGCGCGCCTCTGCCACGTTCGGAGAGCCCCGGTCCGGATGTGCGCCCGCCGCCAAGCGGCGGAAGTATAGATTTCGCCCCCGCCCCTGTCAATGACTTGCACCACCTGACTTGCACTGCCTGACTCTTGGCGACGGCTTCAGACCCTGCGATGTGAAAGCCGGCGCGGCGCACAAGGCCCTGGCGCCCGCGCAACAACTCACGGAGACGGCTTCGGTTTCTCGAAGAACGACAGCGCCGAGCGGACCACGGGATCTTCCTGAAGCGTCTCGGAGGGCCGGGCGGGCGATTCGACGGAAAGCGTCGGCTCGATGCCGCGCCCCTCCAGGCACTCGTCCTTCGGATCGTAGACCCGCGCGATCGTGAGGCACACGGCGCCGCCGCCGACCGGCAACGCGATCTGCACCGCGCCCTTTCCGAAGGTCCGCCGTCCCACCAGGGTCGCCCGGCCGCGGCGCGCGAGGGCCGCGGCCACGATCTCGGCGGCGCTCGCCGTATTCTCGTTGACGAGAACGACCAGGTCGCCGTCCCATCCCGGCTGCTCGAGCGCCGGCACGTCGTACGTCCACGTGGCGCCGAGCACCCGCCCGCGGGTGCTGAGGACGCGCCCCTTCGCCAGGAAGACGCCCACGACCGCCACCGCGTCGAAGAGCGACCCGCCGGGGTTGTCGCGAAGGTCCAGGATGAGGCGCTTGGCGCCGCGGCCGGCCAGGTCGCAGATCGCGCGGCGGACTTCGCGCTCCGACCGCCCGTTAAAGACCGTCAGCCGCAGGTACCCGGTCCCCTCGGCCGCCTCCAGCATCTGCACGTCGCGCACGTCGGGCAGGTGCACGGCCGCGCGGACGAGCACCACCTCGCGCGTCGCGCCCTCGCCGCCCGCCCGCACCGAGACCTTGATCTCGGTCCCCTCGCGACCGCGCAGCCGGCGGATAACCTCGGCCCGCACCCAGCCGGCGACCGGCTGGCCGTCGACGGCCACGATCTCGTCACCCGGCTTCAGGCCCGCCTTGGCGGCAGCGCCGCCCGCGAAGACCTCCTTGAGGAAGAAGCGGCCGTCGCGGTGCACGATCTCGGCGCCGACGCCGACGTACTGGCCCTCGATCTGGTCGTCGTACTGGCGCCGCATTTCGGCCGTCAGGTAGCGCGTGTAGGGGTCGAGGCTGTCCATCGCGCCGAAGAGGAACTCGGAGACGACCGCGCCGTCCGGGAGGCCGAGCATCGCGCGGTTCTTCTCCATGGCGGCGGCAAGCCAGTCGCCCGCCTGGAACGAGAACCACGGGTCGGCGGCGCCCGCCTTGAGGGCGAGGATGTCGAGGACCTCGGCGAAGCGATCGCGCCTCGCGTCGTCGGCGGCCGCGGGGAACCGCCGGCGGAACTCGGCGTTGTCGAGCGCCGCCCGCAGGCTCTCGAGGCCCGCCACGATCAGCCGCCGGTAGGAGAGTTGATCAACATAGCCCCATACGAGGACCTGCATCGCGTCGGCGTAAACGCTCTGCCCGGCCCAGCCTTCCATGCGCCGGGCCGACTGCACCAGGTCCTCGTCGGCCCAGCGCCGGGTGATGCCGGCCTGGCGGGCCGCACGCCGCCCCGCGAGGTCGGCGGGCGCGGACAACCGGCGAGGGGCCTCGGCCGCCTCGCGCGGCTGCGCCGGCGGAGGGGCGGCAAGGTGGGACTCGTACGGACGCCAGTAGGCGCCCTTGGGAAAAACGGTGGCGCAGCCGGACGCGAGCACCAGCGCCGCGAGGAAGGCGAGCCATACAACAGCACAACCGCGGGCGGCAGGCCTCCCGACCCGCCGCCCACCGGCGCCAGCGGGCGGAGGGGCGCCCAGGAACGCTCGCGCGCGGCGGGTCAGGAGACCCGCGGCGCACCTTCCCATACGGCGCCTCGGAAGCACGGGGGTCACTTCTTGGGGTCCCGGAAAAGATCCTCGAAGCGCCGCCGCGCCTGGTCGGCCGAGAGCTTCGGCTCGGCGGACCGCGGGGCCGGCGCTGTCTTCGGGCCCGCGCTGCGGCCGGCGGCCGGCGGTTCGCCGGTGTTGAACTCGAACTCCTCGCAGAAGTTGATCGACTGGCGGTCGTGGACGGCGTCGGTCGTCGGCAGGCTGCAACTGCGGGTCGGCGGCTGGTAATGTACGCAATTGGCACAGGTGTGCATGAAAGCGGCACACTCGGGACACTCCTCGCGGAACCCGATGGGCCCCTTGATCTCCCACTCGGCGCTACATTTCGGACAGCGTCTTTTCATGGCCCTACCTCGCCACCAACGCGTCCGCCGCGGCGGACGGCTAAATGAAGCTCCCCTCGGCGCTGCATGGCGCGGCGGGCAGTCTTGCCCGCCGCGAGAAGGCGGACGCGTATGCACGGTGGGCAAGACTGCCCACCGCGCTATCGCCGACCTGCAATGCTTTACGACGTTTGCCGCCAGGCCGCGATGCGCTTCAGCCGGTCATCGAGCGGGGCCTGCGGCGAGTAGCCGTGGTCCTTGCGCCCGGTCACCGTTTCCAGCGCCGCGAGGGCCCTGTTCTCCTGGACGGCATCGTTGCTCTTGGCGGCGGCTTCCAGCGCGTCGAGAAGCCTGGCGACGGCCGGTTTGCCGACCTTCCGGAGGATGGCAATGGCGGCCGTCGCCTGCTCTTCCGAGCCTCCCAGCTTGCTGATGGCCTGCACGGCCGCGGCGGCGGCAGCCTGGTCCCGCGTCTTCTTGAGCGCCTCCGTCAGGTCCGTGCCGCCCCAGTCCGGCCGCAGGCGGGCCACCGCGTCCAGGAGGTCCATCGCCTGGTCCGGTCGTTCGGCCTTCATGAGCGCTTCGGCCCGCGCGGAGATGGCCTTGACGAGCAACAATCGCGCCGCCGCATCGGCCCCTTCCATGGCGGCGACGAGCGACGGGGCCGCGTCGGCCGCCGGGTCCTTCGCCAGCAGAATCTGGCCGAGCTGCTGGTTGAGCTCGCGGATGCGCACCTTCTTCTCGGGCGCCGTGATGATGAGCAGTTGCCTCAGCGGCGGCACCGCGTTGTCGGGCGTGCCGGCCGAGACATACGCGTCGACCAGTTTCTCGTACAGGACCTGGGCGGCGGCGGAGTTCTTCGCAGCGGCGGGGATCTTGCTCAAGGCCGCCTCGTACATGGCGGCGGCCCGCTGCATCTCCTCGGCCGTGTCGCCCGCGAAGAACCGGTCGCCGAGTTCCTGCGCCGCCTCCGGCGCGGTGGCCCGGTCGGCGAGCGCCCGGATGGCCTCCCAGAGCGCCGTGCGGACCGCCGGCTCGGTCTCGACGCCGGCCTTCAGCCGGTCGGCCATCTTATGAGCGGCCTCGGGACCGTCGAGCTTCGCGAGCGCCGCCGCGACCGCCTGGCGGACGCCCTTGTTCTCGTCCTGGAGCCGGGCCGACAGGGCCGTGATCGTCTTGTCGGCCACCTTGCTGAGATTGCCGAGGCCCTGGGCAGCGGCAAACCGCACGCTCGGCGACGGGTCTTCGAGCGCCCCCGCCAGGATCTCCTCGGCCGACGGCGGCGCGATCTTCGCCAGCGCCAGGCACGCCGCCTCGCGGACCGGCGCCGAGGAAGACGTCCGCGCCAGGCGGCTGAGGGCCTTGAGGGCGGCCTCGAGCGAGACCGCCGTGGGGGCGCTCTTCTCGCCGATCTGGCCGATCGCCCCCGCCGCACGAATCACCTCGGCCTCGTTGGCCGATTCAAGCATGTCGGTCAGCGCCGGCGCGGCCTCGACCACCTTCAGGGTGCCGAGGGCCGACGCCGCCGCGGCCCGCACCTCGGGCGATTTCTCCGATTGCAGCAGCCCCAGGAGGACCGCCCCCGCGGCCGTCTCCTGCCAGGCCGCCAGGGCCTCGGCCGAGGCGGCGCGGACGGTGGGCGATTCGTCGCTCAGATGCTTCATGAGCGCCGCCAGCAGTTCCTGGTACGGCTTGCGGGCCTCGCCGTTGCCGGGAGCCAGAACGCTTCGCGCCATCGCCCCCGCCTGCCGCGCGGCCAGTGCCCGGACCTGCGGCACAGGGTCCTCGAGCTGCGCGAGGGCGAGCTTGCCCTTCTCCTTGACGTCGGCCGCCTCGTACGTGTCGGTGAGCTGCCGGATGAGGCGGGTCTGGACACGATCGAGCGTCACCTCGCGGCGTTTGTACTCGTCGCGGAAGTGCCGCAGCAGGCTGCCGAGCAGCCGCGACTCCGGCTCGTCCTGCCGGCGCTTCCACCACTCGGCCCAGGCGTCGGGCCCCGGCCCGAGGTCCTTGATGCCCGTCATGTCGGCGAGGGCCTCGGCCGCGGCCGCGGCCACGGGGCTCTTCGGGTCGGCCGTCATCTGCACCAGCGTATCGATCGCACGCTTGTCCATGAGGTGACTGAGAGCCACGATGGCGGCCAGGCGTGTGCCCAGCGGCGTGTCGGGCGCCGCCGCCAGCTCCCGGAGGCCCTTGAGGACCTTGTCGTTGCCCTGGTAGGCGCCGAAGGCCACGGCGGCGGCCCGGCGGGTCGGCTCGTCCTCACTCTTGAGGAGGCGGAAGAGCGGATCGATGAGCGCTTCGTGGGCGGTGTCGCGGCCGGCAATGGCGTCGAGGACCGCCCGCACGGCCTCCGATGGCGTCGGGCCCGACAGGACTTCCGCCAGGATCGCGCGGGCGGCGTCGTTGTCTTTCTCGAGGAGCACTTCGGCGGCATCGCGCCGCGTGCCCGGCGTGCGGTCGGCGCCGACCAGGAAGTCGCGCAGGCGGGCCAACTCGGCGTCGACCTTGACGGGCGGGCGCTCGGCGGCAAGGGCCGCCGCGCCCGGCAGGGCCGGCGCAGACCAGACCACAAGCGCCAGCACAAGCCAGCGCTTATTCCACCCGGTCTTGGTCAACGGACGGCCCGACACCATAACGGAGCTCCCAAGGCAACTCGCCGCTCCCAGAGCCTCAACGTACCCTGCGGAATTTGGGCTGTCAACCGCGAAATACAACAAGTCCTATCAGTTTTTCGAGTTGACAACGCAGCCCCTTGGCGTTAGGGTGACGTTAGGGTTCCTGGGAGGGCCGAAAATGCCACGAACGATGGAAGTCCAACAGATCAAAACGGACTGGCTGAAGCCTTGGGCTGACAACCCGCGAGTCAACGATCATGCGGTAGATGCCGTGGCGCAAAGTATCAGCGCTTTCGGCTTCAACGTGCCGATTCTTTGTGATCAGAATCTGACTATTGTTGCCGGACATACGCGATGGAAGGCTGCGAGGAAACTCGGGCTGCAAACTGTTCCGGTCATCGTGCTTGAGATGACGGATGCACAGCGCCGTGCGTTTGCCGTTGCCGACAACAAGACCGGTGAGGTAGCCAGATGGGACTTCCCGAAGCTCGAACAGGTTCTCACGCAGTTACAGTCAGAGAAACTCGACCTTCGTTCGTTGGGCTTCCCGGATGCCGAGTTGCTTGCCCTCCTGGCTCCACCCAAGGACTTCGATTGGGCGGCTTTCGATGAATACAGGGAGTCACTTGAGTAATCCACCTATGTGCTTCTCCAGGTGAAGGTTTCCATCGCCAGGAAAGACCAAGTGAAGGCGGCTATCCGGAAGAGAGCGGAGGAACTGGGAATCTCCAGCGGCGATCCGGCAGTCGTGGCCGGAGAAGTCGTGGCCCATCTTCTGGGAATTGCGCCATGAGAAGGCCGTTGGCAGACAAGGTCAAGGATACTATTCAGTCTTTGAGAGAGATCTGGCCAAGGCTCGGAGGGAAACATCGCTTCATCGGTTTCTCCACAGGCAAGGACAGCCTCGCGCTGGCGGCCATGTTGTACGAAGCGGTTGGGCCCGAGAGGCCAGCGTGCCTCTACGCGCACCATGACCTGGAGTTTCCCGGCAATCTTGAGTACCTGGAGGAACTCAAGCGTCGTGGCTTTGCAGCACAGGTCGTAAGACCCCATCTGGAGTACTTCGACCTTATGGACCGCGGTATTGGGTTCTTGACCCTCAAGAACCCTTGGTGTGTTCCGATGTTGGTTGGCACGGCACTGCTGGACTGGCTGCAGCGTCAAGGCGCCAGAGGGCCACGCGAGGGCGTCGTGTTTCGCGGCATGTCCGGCAGCGAGTACAGCCACAAGTTCCACACGCAACTCGAACTCTATGAGCGCCTTGATCTGCCTGTCTTCAACCCGCTGTTGAGGTTTACCAAGGAGGAAATCATCGAGGTAGTTCAACAGCGGTACGGCCTTCCCCTAAACCCGATCTACGAGCATATGGACCGCAGCTACTGCATAGTCTGCTATACGTCTGATGCTCGTCGGCAGGCCTATAGCGCCGAGCACTTCCCCGATGTGTGCGGTCGCTATTACCGCCAGATTGAAAGCCTGCTCTTTGACAGTGGACTGATAGACAAAGGGAGTCTTGACGCCAAGCATAGGTCTCGCGAGGAGAAACTGTGCCGTCACGGTTTTGTCCACTGGCGCCGCCTCAAAGCCCAAGAGGTCGTCGGGGCCGTGAAACGGCGGCTTTCCCCAGACACGTTTGCCTACCGAATCCGCGACCCGGCCTGGATCGCAGTCAAGCACTTGAGCCCTGTTGGCGCGCGATGGGTCCAGAAGGGAGATGAGATCCGGTTCTGGAACCTCGAGGAGCAGGTGGCCGACACGGTGATCAAGAGGATGCTCAATTGCCTCGACTGCGGCTTCTGTGTGGTAGAATGCTTCTCCGGACGCCGGTTTGACCGGGCGACAAAGAGCCTTCAGATCGACGGCTGCATCCAGTGTGGTCGCTGCCTGCGGCTGAAGTTCTGCATGGGCTGGCAGCACAGGTTTTGGCGCCGCGTCATTGTGGAGGAACCGTGAGATGAGCGGTCTAAAGAAAGCACAGACGGGTTACCTCCTTCCCGAGAAGGACTGCAGGGGATACTGCGAGCCCGTGCTTGTAAGCGCGTGTTTTCTCGGCATTCCGTGCCGGTGGCACGGCCGACGGGCCAAGCGGCGCAACGAGCTCCTGGAGCGTCTCAAGAAGAAGTACGTTCTCGTTCCCGTCTGTCCGGAGCAACTCGGCGGCATGCCCACGCCGCGAAGCGGCGAGTACCTGCGCGGCGGCACTGGCGCTGATGTTCTGGACGGCCGTCTTCGCATAATCGATGAGAAGACCGGAGAGGACCTGACCGACTTTCACGTCAGCGGCTCTCACTATACCCTTGAGGTCGCCGAAATCGTCGGCGCGCGCCGCGCTTTTCTCAAGGGTGGCAGCCCCTGCTGCGACCTTGATGGCGTTACCGGCGAACTCCTGCGCCGAGCTGGCATTGAGGTCGTCCGCGTGCCGTAATGCGGCCGGTTTCTGGTTGGAGGCACAATGGTCAGCGTCCGGTTCATCGAGGGTCGGGGACCTGTGTTGACGCCGTCGGGCCTCGCATGCTTGGCGGGCGGAAAAGGTGTCAGGAACCTTTCCGGCCTCCTGATTTTGTCACGCCCGCCACGGACGCTCGCGCTTCAGGTTGCCGGAGAGGATCTCCCTGGCGATGGCCGCGTCCTCGCGGAGCTGGAAGTCGAACATGCCGACGCAGGCGAAATCGGCGCCGTGCTCGAAGGCGTAGCGGAACCCCGCGCGCGGGTGGATCGCCCCGGCCGCCAGGATCTTGTAGGCGATCCACGGGCGCTCGACCTTGGCCATGACCTTGAAGGTCTCCTCCGGGTCGGCACACCAACTGTTGTCCTTCGGCCGGTCCTTGGTGTACGACCAGTAGTCGGACCTGTGGAATGTCTTCATGTAGAAGTCAGGCTCCAGGCCGGCCGCCTCGACCGCCTGGGGCACCTCGAGGTCGTGACCCGCGACGCCCGCGGGCAGGCCCGCGTCTTTGATCACCGCCAGGGCCTTGCCGAGGAGGGCCATGCGGCCTTCCTTGACCCAGCGATCGCCGATGCCGCCGTGAAGGAAGCAGGCCTTGGCGCCGTGATCGATGGCCTGCCGGATGCCCACCTCGGGCTGGTCGTCGCTCGGCGTGGTCTGGGCGATCCACTGGATCTTGCCGCCCTGCTTGTTCCAGTAGGCGTCGAGGATGCGGAACACGTGCTCGTCGGTCCTCAGGATGGCCGTGTTGATGCCCAACTCCTCGCAGAGGTGCAGCGTCTCCCAGACCTTCTCGTCGGTGAAGTACTGCTTGAGCAACTCGGAGACGTACATGAGGTCGCGGCTGTGGGCGAAGCTGCTGATGAGGTTTCCGCCGCAGATGAGGCGGCTGACGGTCAGGCCGCGGATCTTGCCCGTCGGCAGCGCGCCGGGGGCGAGGGCCGCGGGCGCCGGCGGCTGGGCCGCCTCGCGCGCGAGGAGCGCCCGCTCCTCGAGGCCGAGCGCCGCGGCGCCGCCGGCCGCCGCCAGCCCTGCCTTCAAGAGATCGCGACGTGTCGAGATCGGTTCCGCCATCGTCCGTCCTCCTTTGCGAAGGTTGCTTCGTTTCTCGATGGCCGGGTGCCACGGCCCGGAAAGCCGAGGCCAACGCATTCTCGGACAGGCCCCGGACGCGGTCAAGTGGAAACCCCGCCCGCCGGTAGTGCGTGAGTTACGGGGGCGAGCCACTCCCTTGCCGGGTGGCACGGCCACACACCGTTGCGTAGCCGTGGCTTCCGCTCGGCCGAGATGCACGGCCACGCAGAAGCGCGTGGCCGTGCCACCCCCGTAACTGAACGATTACGCAATCCGCGCCTTGCGTCGAAGTGGATTCCCCGATACGCGTGAGGGCGTAGCGCACGCGGCGGCGGGTTCTCCCCGTGCAGCGCC
>Ga0315273_10004506_pt1 | contig 17071 bp, 17 predicted proteins | sample YL17G02_0_MG_FD_205753 | JGI IMG/M metagenome (GOLD analysis project Ga0315273, IMG submission 205753) | Sediment microbial communities from Yellowstone Lake, YNP, Wyoming, USA - YL17G02_0 | ecosystem: Environmental > Aquatic > Freshwater > Lake > Sediment | place: USA: Wyoming | collected... | reverse complement strand
TCGCGGCCGCGAACGGTGCCGATGTGGTCGGGGCGGACACGATCCTCGGCGAGGAGTGCGACGTGCTCGCGCCGTGCGCGCTCGGCGCGGTCGTCGACGCCACGACGGTCGAGCAGCTGCGATGCCGCACCCTCTGCGGCGCAGCCAACAACCAGCTCGTCGACGACACCGTCGAGGACCTCCTCGTCGCGCGTGGGATCGTCTATGTACCCGACTTTGTCGCCAACGCCGGCGGGATCATCAACATTGCCGAGGAGTTCACCGGCTACTCGCGGGAGCGTGCGCTCGCTCGCACCGAGGCGATCGAGGACACCGTCACCCAGGTGCTCGAGCTCGCCCGCGAGCACGGCATGCCGCCGGGGCGCGCCGCGGTCGAGATGGCGTGTGCTCGCGTCGAATCCGAAGGGGCAGGCCGGCGCTGGGAGCCCGGTGACCCGGCCGCGTGGACCGACGGTGCACCCCTCCGGAGCGTGCGCCCCGCGGGCTGATCGGTTGCCCCGGGCGCCTCGACCCGGCCGGTAGGGTGCCCTGGATGCCGGCATCAACGTCCAGCCAGCTCGACGTGCGCTGGGTCGACTCCGATGCGGCGCTCGCCTCGGTCGTCAAGACCTTGAGCTCGGAGGAGCGGTACGGCCTCGACACCGAGTTCGTGGCCGAACGCACCTACTACCCGCGCCTGTGTCTCGTGCAGCTGGCGTGGCCCGGTGGGATCGTGCTCATCGACCCACTCGCGTGCGACATCGCTGCGCTCGCCGAGGTCCTCGAGACCCCGGCGATGATGATCACGCACGCCGGCAGCGCCGACCTCCCGATCATCGAGCGCGCGTGCGGTGCGCGACCGAAGGCCCTGTTCGACACCCAGCTCGCGGCGGGCTTCGTCGGCTTGGGTCAGCCGTCGCTGGTGTCGCTCGTCTCTGCGCTGCTCGACGTCCGCCTCGACAAGGGCGACCAGTTGACCGACTGGGCGCGTCGCCCACTGTCGGACTCCGCACGCCGGTACGCGGCGGGTGACGTGGCTCATCTCCTGGCGCTCACTGCGGCGCTGCGCGAGCGCCTGGAGAGCCGCGGACGCGAGGCGTGGGCTGTCGCCGAGTGCGCGGTGCTCCTCGCGGCCCGGCCGCGCGACCCCGATCCCGACATCGCGTGGTGGCGTATCAAGGGCTCACGCTCGCTGCGTGGGGAGCAGGCGTGCATCGCGCAGTCCGTCGTCGCGTGGCGCGAGCGCCGAGCACGCGAGCAGGACCTCCCGGCACGCTTCGTGCTCTCCGAGCTTGCGTTGACCGCAATCGTGCAGCGCCCTCCGAAGTCGGCCGACGACATCACGGGGCTGCGCGGCGCGGGGAGTCTCCCGAAGCCCGTCATCACCGGCCTGTTCGAAGCCGTTGCGGCAGGGCGGGCGATGGACCGGTCCGAGCTGCGAAGTCCTCCGAAGCACGGTGACGACTCGGGGCTGGACGCTGCCGTCGGGATCCTCAACGGGTGGGCCGCACAGATCGCGTCCGGAGAACAGGTGGACGCGCGGCTTCTCGCCACTCGCGAAGACGTGAAGGCCCTGGTGAACGGACGCCCGGGGCGCCTCGACGATGGTTGGCGCGCCGCGATGGTCGGCGACGATCTGCACGCACTCGTGGCGGGAGAAGCTGTGGTTCGCCTCGTGGGTGGCGGGAAACGACTCCAACTCGAACCGTCGCCGCGCGTCGACGCGTCCTAGTCCTGGTCGCGCTGGCTCAGCGCCGGGGTACCCGGCTGCGCCCTGCGGGATGCTCGGCTGCTCCTAGCGACCCATCGGATCGTCGGCTGCTTCTGCGGCGATGCCGACGCGCTCGTCGGCGAGCATCCGAGCCGCGCCGAGACCGATCACACCGGCACTGAGCGCGCCGAGGCCGACGAGTCGCGCGTGCAGCGGTAGCCGGCGCGTGAGCAGCAGTGCGAGGCCGTCGACGATGTCGACCGCGGCACCCATCCCCACCCACTCGGCGTCCTGGGTGCACTCCTTCACGCACGTGATCGCGCCGACACCGAGTGCGAGGTCACGCGCGCCGAGCATCCGGCCGAGCGCGGGGGTGCCCGCGCCCGTGCTGGCTCCCGGCGCGACGCCTGTCGCGACGCGCGGGAGCATGATCGCGACGGCCCCGACGGCAATCCGGACCCGGGCGAGCATCAGGGCGATGTTCCGTGCGTTGAGCTCCATCTCCTCATCGTGGCACGCATCGGCCACCGGAGCGGACGTGACGCACCCCACCTCGCGGGAACCGGCTTCGGGCGCACGACGTTGTAGATGCGACCGAGCTCCTGCGGCGCCTTGGGCGTGCAGGAGCCACAGGGGCCGCGAGCCGCGCCCGACCCGGGAGGGAACCCATGTCCACCCTGCTCGAAGATCGGGCACGCGAAGATCGCCCGCTCGCGGCCGCACCGGCCCAGGAGGTCGTCGTGCGCGTGGTCGCCGACGACCGATCGGGGCGCACTGGTGCACCCCGACCCTCGGAGCGGCGTTCGGAACGACGTCCGCGACGCTTCACCATCCGCGGTGCCATCACGACGCTGGTGCTCGGTGCCATCGCCATCGGCATCTTCCTGCTGGTCGGTGCGTTGAGTGGCCTGTTGAGCTTCGACCCGTTCTCGACGACGCAGGTCGATCGCACCCCACCGGTGCTGCTCAAGCAGATGCAGGATCTCCACCAGTTCCGCGCCGCGCGCGGCACGTTCGAGGCGAACGTCGACGTCGAGAACGATGTCGGTCTCGTCCCGTCGTTCATCGCGGGTGAGCGCACGATCTTCAACGCGGTCGGGACCGTCGATGCCAACGTCGACTTCTCGCGCCTCGCCGACGACGCGGTCGTGCTCGGGACCGAAGGTTCCATCACCGTGACGCTGCCGAGCCCTACGTATGCGAGGCCGGTCGTCGACCCGGCGCGTAGCCACGTCGCCGCCCGGGACCGTGGTCTCGTCGACCGCATCGCCGGCGTCTTCAGCGACGACCCGACCAGCGAGCGCGACCTCTACCTGCTTGCCGGCCACAAGCTCGGCGCCGCGGCGCGTGAGAGCCACCTGCTCGCCCGGGCGGAGGCCAACACCACGACGATGCTGCAGGGGCTGCTCGGCAAGGCCGGCTTCACTGACGTGCGGGTCGTGTTCACACGCCCCGCAGCTTCCGCCACGCCGGCGCAGCGGTAGTGGCTCAGCGGTACCCCGACGCGATGTGGTCGAGCCACCACTGCGGTGCGCCGTCGAGCAGGGTCGCCAGGTTGAAGTAGTCCCACCAACGCGTGATCTTGCCGTCGCGGAGTTCCATCACGGAGACGAACGGCAGGGCGACGTGCTCGCCGGAGTGCCAGAACCACTCTTCGACGTGCTCGGTCATCACGACGCTCTCGGACGCCACGATGTTGCCCAAGTGGTGCACGTAGCGCTCGATGGGCTCCAACCCGAGGCGGAGGCGAGCCGCGACCTCGGCCGGCCCGGTGGCACCGACTTCGCCGACGGGTACGTCGGTGTAGACGCCATCCTCGGCGAAGTAGGCCGCGCACCCCTCGAAGTCACGCCGTTCCAGGACGTCCCAGTAGCCCTCGATCAGCTTCCGGTTCTCGGTGGCCCGGTCGCTCATGGCTGCTCCTGGTCGTGGGTGGCAGGCTGAGTCTGGCAGGATCGGTCCGCAACGTTCCGCCTGGCCACGTTTGCTCGGGAGGTTTCCGCATGACCGCTATCCACGACGCACCGACCGCCGTCCACATCGGTGCCGACGAGCTCCCTTGGGTCGACATCGGGGCCGGGGCGAAGCTCAAGGTGATCCAGGTGAAGGAGACCGAGGGTCTCTGGATCATCGAGAACATCTTCCAGTCCGGCTTCGAGGTGCAGACGCACCGCCACACCGGCCCGGTCTGGGGGTACACCGTGTCGGGTGGCTGGAAGTACAAGGAGTACGACTACGTGAACCATGCCGGGTCGTTCCTGTATGAGCCCGCCGGCTCGGTGCACACGCTGCAATGTGTCGAGGACGACACCCGTGTCTGGTTCCACATGTACGGCGCGAACCTCAACCTCGACGCCGACGGGAACGTCGAGAGCGTCACCGACGGGGCCGGGACGCTGGCCGCCTACTACCTGCTGTGCGAGGCCGCAGGGCTCCCACGCCCGAACGTCCTCACCAGCTGACGATCTGCCCGTCCTTGGCACGGCTCTGATCACATGACCGTCGATCTCGAGCTGTCCGACGACCAGGCGGCGACCCGCGACCTCTTCACCGCGTTCTTCGCTCGGGAAGCGCCGACGTCGGTCGCCCGTGCGTCCGAACCGCTCGGCTTCGACCCCGCGCTCTGGGAACGGATCCGGGAGATCGGGGCGCCGGGGATGGGAGCACCGACGGCGTTCGGGGGTGGCGGTGCCACACTCGGCGACCTCGTGGTGGTGGCGGAGGAGCTCGGACGATCGATCGCGCCGGTACCGCTCGTCGAGCACCTCGTCGCGGCGCGCCTGCTGTTGTCGCCCGACGTTCTCGACGGCACCTCGATCGCCTGCCTCGCGTTTCGCCCGGCAACCGACGACGGCACCTGGCGTCTGGTCCCCGCCGGCGCGGTGGCCGACGTGGTCGTGGGGCTCGACGGCGAACAGCTCGTAGCAGTCCGCGCGGCGCCTCCGGGTTCCGGTCCTCGGAACCACGCATCGGCGCCACTGGCCGACCGTTCCGCGCGCGTCGGCGATCGCGAAGTGATCGGAACCCGGGCTGAGTTCGAGCGCGCCCGCGACGAGTGGAAGGTGCTGCTCGCGGCCGCGCTGGCCGGTATCGCCGACGCGGCCCTCGACCTGGGCGTCGAGTACGCCAAGGCGCGTCAACAGTTCGGGGTACCAATCGGTTCGTTCCAGGCTGTCCAGCACGGGCTGGCCGACCTCCCGGCGCTCGTCGACGGCGCACGGCTGCTCGCCCACAAGGCGGCGTGGGCCGGCGAGCGAACCGAACCCGGTCGATGTGACGTCGACGACAACGATGTCACCGACTTCTCTGTGCTGGCGTCGATGGCCTTCCTGTTCTCCACCGATGCCGCGGCCCGCGCGACGGACCGAAGCCTGCACTTCCACGGCGGATACGGATTCTCCACGGAGTACGACATCCAGCTCTACTACCGACGCGCCCGCGGCTGGCCGCTGGTGTTCGACGACCCCGGCCGCGAGTGCTTGCGCCTTGCCGACCGGCTGTGGGGGCCGTCGGTGCGCGCCGCCGAGGTGCATGCTCCGGGAGAGAGCTGACGTGGACTTCGAGCTCCCGCCGCCGACGCAGGAGTATCGGCGCCAGATCAAGCGGATCATCGCCGAGACGGTCACACCGGCCGACATCGACCTGCAGCACGAGACCGGGACGTTCAACTGTCCGCCCCTGAATCGAGCGCTTGCCGAGCACGGGCTGATCGAGCGCGCCGTGCCGGGGCTCGGTGTCGGTGACCCGATCGAGCTCTGGATGCTCTTCAACGAGCTCGAGAAGGCCGCCGCTCCGATGGACGGTCTCGGGGTCGCGGTCATGATCGCCGGGGTCGTCAACCACGTCGGCACGGAGTCCCAGAAGGAGCAGATCCTCCCGTCGATCCTCGCGGGTGAGGCGCTGGTGTGCATGGGGCTCAGCGAACCCGATCACGGCAGCGATCTCGCGTCGGTGACCACGCGCGCAGTTCGCGACGGCGACGGCTGGGTGATCAACGGCGCCAAGATGTGGACGACGATGGCGCACGAGGCGCGATGGCTCGTGTTGCTCACGCGCACCGACCTCGACGCGCCGAAGCACCGGGGCCTCACGATGTTCATCCTCCCGATGGACACGGCGGGGATCACGGTGGAGCCGGTGTCCACGATGGGGGCCGAGCGCACCAACGCGACGTTCTACGACGACGTGCGGGTGGGCGACGAGTGGGTGCTCGGGGAGGTGGACGGGGGATGGCAGGTCCTCGGCGTGGCGCTCGCGTTCGAGCGCGGGGTCATGGGTGGGACGAACCCCGCCGTCCCGCTCTTGCGTCGGTTCGGGGCCTGGGCGCGCCAGGCGGGAGTCATCGACGATCCGATCGCGCGTGAGCGCATGGCGCGGGTCGCGATCGACAACGAGGTGGCCGCGCTGTTGACCCAACGCACGGCTTCGATCGCGGCCAAGGGCGGGCTCCCGGGTCTCGAGGGCTCGATGACCAAGGTGTTCGCGAGCGAGGCGTATCTCAAGGCCGCGCACTGGTTCCAGGAGCTGGCCGGGCCCGACGGCCTGCTGCAGCTGCACGAGCCCGGGGCCGCGGCCGACGGCTGGATCGAGGCCGACGCGCGACACGCGCCGGTGACGACGATTCAGGGCGGCACCTCCGAGATCAACCGCAACAACATCGCCGAGCGCCACCTCGGCCTGCCGCGATCAGCCGGTCGTCAGTGATGCGGCCGCAGTCACCGTTGGCGTTGTAGCGCGCCACGGCGGTTGTTGCACCGAACCGCAGGCTTGCCTCTCGGGCACCGGGTTCGGTAGAACCGACGGATGCCTGATGCGTTGGTCGAAGTCGATGCTCACATCATGACGGTCACGATGAGCCGTCCCGAGCGCCACAACGCAATGACGCTCCACATGTTCGCCCGCATGGCCGACGCCTGGCAGCAGGCGTCCGACGATGACGACGTCCGTGTGATCATCCTCACCGGCGCCGGCGGCAACTTCAGCTCGGGCATGGATCTGCGCGCGCTCGCGGGTGATGTCGCCAAGACCGACGACCTCGACGTCGACGCACGCATGAAGGACGAAGGGCCGGACTTCATCTACCGCGGGCTGCTCAAGACCTACCGGCCGACGAAGCCGGTGGTCGCCGCGGTCGAGGGCAACGCGATCGCCGGTGGCACCGAGATCCTTCAGGGGACCGACATCCGCGTCGCGGGGGAGGGCGCCAAGTTCGGGGTGAGTGAAGCACGGTGGTCGCTGTACCCCATGGGTGGCTCGGCGGTGCGCCTGGCCCGTCAGATCCCCTACACGGTCGCAGCCGACATCCTGCTGACGGGTAAGCACGTGAGTGCGACCGAGGCCAAGGAGATCGGCTTGATCGGTCACGTCGTCCCCGACGGGCAGGCCATCACGAAGGCGAGGGAGATCGCCGAAGTGATCGCGGCCAACGGACCGCTCGCGGTCGAGGCCATCACGCGGACGCTCCACGAGACCATCGGGATGACCGAAGCCGAGGCGTTCGCCCACGAGCACGACTACGGCCAGGCGGTCTTCAACTCGCAGGACGCGAAGGAAGGCCCGAAGGCGTTCGCCGAGAAGCGAGCGCCCCAATTCAAGAAGCGCTGATCCAGCCGCCCGGATCGACTACGGCCACACCGTCCCATACTGCGTGGAGTCGACGACGCGGCCGGTGAACCCGTCGCCGCGCTGCACGGCGAGGTAGCTCACTGCCGGCACCACCGCGGCTGGGGTCTCCCAACCGGTCCAGTCGAAATCCTCGCCGAGCTCGTGGGTCGACATCTCCGTCCTCACGGCGCCGGGGCGCAACGCGTTCACCGCGATGCCGCGATCGGCAACCTCGAGTGCCAACCCGGTGCTGAAGCGCTCCAGCGCGGCCTTGGCCACGCAGTAGATGAGGTAGCCGGGCGGCATGCCGGTGATCTCCGGGTCGGCCGCGCCCGAGGAGATGTTGATGATGCTGCCGCCACCGCCGGCTTCCATGATCGGGACGACTTCCTGCGCGGTCAGGAACAGGCTCCGGACGTTGATCCGCATCGACTGCTCCCAGTCGTCGATGGTGCTCTCGGCGAACAGGCCGCGTGTCGGTGTCATAGCGTTGTTCACGAGCACGTCGATGCGCCCGTAGGCGTCGGTCGTCGCCGAGACCATCGAGGTGATGTCGTCGGCGTTTCCGATGTCGCAGCGAACGGCAAGTGCTTCGCCGCCCGCGACGCGGATCTCGTCGACGGTCGCGGTAACCGTGCCCGGCAGCTCGTGCTCACCGTCGAGGAGGGTACGGGCCGCGCACGTGACCGACGCACCGGCGGCCGCGAGGCCGAGCGCGAGCCCCTTGCCAATGCCACGCGACGCGCCCGTGACGATCGCGACCGTGCCATCGAGCTTAGGCATCGAGGATCTCGTCCGGCTGTAGTTCCGAGTCCGGGCGGTCATGGCTGCGGTACCAGTGCGCGGCATTGAGCACCATGCCCGCCATGAAGATGCGGCCCGTGAGGTACGCCCAGAACAGGAGCGCGAGCGCGATGCCGATCGCCCCGTACGTGTCCGACTTCGAGTCCACCTGGCGCGCGATCCAGAGGACCGTGAAGATGTGGAGGAGCTGGAGGCCGACGCCGACGAGGAGTGCCCCCGGGACCATCGCCTTCCACCCCGCTTCCTCGGGGTGCGGGAAGGCCCGGAGCGAGAAGAGGAGCCAGAGCCCGGCCGGGACGAGGATGAACAACGCGGTCGCGATGAGGCCCGCGATGAGTGAGATCCCGTCGAGGACGCCGATGATCTGGATCAACCCGAGCGCGCCGATGATGACCGCGATGAAGATGCCCGTTGCCCGGGCCGGGCGTTCGAGCTTCGGGATCGGCACGTCCCAGATGAGCCCGCTCGCCACTCGCAACACCTTCAGTGCGGACCGGGTCGTGAGGAACAGCGCGAACGAACCGACGACGAAGGCGACGAGGCGTTCCCATAGAGATCCGCCGGTCACGCTCGCGAAGCTCTTGGCGAGCAGTCCTATCGCCCCCGCCGACGAGGCCAGGCTGCGGCTGCTCTCGCCCGCGGCATCGGCCCCGATCCCGAAGACGACGACGAGCACGAATACGAACGGCACCATGAAGAGGAAGAGCCGGAAGGCCACCGCCGCGGCGAGGATCCCGCCCCCGACTTCCTCGTCGTACTCGGCGGCCGTGAAGACGGAGTCGATCGTCCTGCTGGTCTCGCGCCGCTCCTGGAGGTGGTCGTACTCGTCGAGTCCGCGGGCCTTGAGCTTTTCGGCCAACGCCTTGGCGCGCGCGATTCGCGACGGTTCTGACTCCTCGGGCGTGGCGCCTACGGCTGCCGTACCGACGTCGACGACGGTCGCGTCGATGGTCTCCGTGTCGTCCGGCGGGGGAGGTGTCGCCTTCTTGGTGGGGGCCTTCTTGGTGGGGGCCTTCTTGGTCGAGGGGGCCTTCTTCGTAGGCGCGGCCTGCTTGGTGGGGGTCTTCTTCTTGGCGGCACTCATCGGCGTGTCACGCTATCGGCCCACCAATCCACCAGCCGGAGGCAGCGTGACCGAGATCCCCGTGACGATCGGTGCGGCCGGCGCCAGGGCAGCGGGGGGCCCGAGCCTCCCTGTGGTCCGACCGCCGACGGCGCCCGGGTACTTCCACGTGCTGGCGAAGCCGACCGGACCGATATGCAACCTCGACTGCGAGTACTGCTTCTTCCTGTCGAAGGAAGCCCTCTACCCGGGCGACCGCTTCCGGATGTCCGACGACCTGCTCGAGACGTACGTCCGCCAGCTCCTCGAGTCCCAGACCGGACCCGAGGTCACGATCGCCTGGCAAGGCGGTGAGCCCACGCTGATGGGGGTCGACTTCTTCCGCCGTGCCGTCGCGCTCGTGGAGCAGTACCACCGGCCGGGCCAGAGCGTCCAGCATACGATCCAGACGAACGGAACCCTGCTCACAGACGAGTGGTGCGACCTGCTCGCCGAGCACCGGTTCCTCGTCGGGATCAGCATTGACGGTCCCCGCGAGATGCACGACGCGTACCGGGTCGACAAGCGGGGCAACCCGACCTTCGACAAGGTGATCGCCGGCCTGGATCTCCTCAAGCGGCACGACGTCGACTTCAACGTGCTGTGCACGGTGCACGCCGCGAACCAGGACCACCCGCTCGAGATCTACCGGTTCTTTCGCGACGAGCTCGAAGCCCGCCACGTGCAGCTGATCGCGATCGTCGAACGTGACAACGAGAGCGGGTTCCAGGAGGGCGACACCGTCACCGACCGATCCGTGGAGCCCGAAGCCTGGGGTCGGTTCCTCACGACGATCTTCGACGAGTGGTTGCGACACGACGTCGGGACCGTCTTCGTGCAGATGTTCGACGCCGCGCTGGCGTCGTGGGTCGGTGCGCCCGGGAACGTCTGCATCTTCTCCGAGACGTGCGGCGACGCCGTCGCACTCGAGCACAACGGCGACCTGTACTCCTGCGACCACTTCGTCGAGCCCGACTACCTGCTGGGTAACATCACCCAGACGCACATGGTCGAGCTGCTCGCGTCGCCCCGGCAGCGCTCGTTCGGGACTGCGAAGCGAGACACGCTGCCCCAGTACTGCCGCGACTGCGATGTTCGCTTCGCGTGCCACGGCGAGTGCCCGAAGAACCGCTTCACCCTCACGCCAGACGGCGAACCCGGCCTCAACTACCTGTGCCCGGGCTATCTCGAGTTCTTCCACCACGTCGACGGCCCGATGAAGATCATGGCCGACCTGTTGCGGAGCGGGCGGTACGCCGACGAGGTGATGATCATGCTGGCCGAAGCACCGCGCAACGACCCGTGCCCCTGCGGGAGCGGACGCAAGGCCAAGCACTGCCACGCTCGATAGGGAGCGCACGCGAGGTTCCGGTCAGCGTGGCGCGCGTGGCATGCCGAGCCCGACCATGCCGATGATGTCGCGCTGCACCTCGTTGGCGCCGCCGCCGAACGTGAAGATCGTCTGCGCGCGGTAGTTGCGCTCGAGTCGCCCGGCGAGCACGGCACCGAGGGCACTCTCGGGGAGTGACGCGGTCTCGCCGACGATCTCCATGAGCGCCTGGTACACCTCGAGCGCGAGCTCGGTGCCGAACACCTTCGTCACGGACGCCGCCGCGGGTCCGAGGGCGCGGTCGGCGGCGATCCTCCAGTTCATGAGCTTGAGCAGCTCGGTGCGAGCGTGGACGCGTGCGAGGGTGGTGCGCACCCATTCCTGGTCGATGACGCGTCGCCCGTCGGCCAGATGGGTCTGCTGGGCCCACCCGCGCACCTCGGCGATGCTGCGCAGGATCCCCGACGCCGGGCAGATCGCGACGCGCTCGTGATTCAGCTGATTGGTGATGAGCTTCCAGCCCTGGTTCTCCTCGCCGACGAGGTTGGCCACCGGCACCCGCAGGTCCTCGTAGAAGGTCGAGCTGGTGAACTCGCCCGCCATCGTGCGCAGTGGCGTCCAGCTGAACCCGAGCGTGTCGGTGGGTACGAGGAGCACGGAGAGGCCCTTGTGCTTGGGGAGGTCGGGATCGGTGCGCACCGCGAGCCACACGTAGTCGGCGTGCTCGATCGCGCTGGTGAAGACCTTCTGGCCGTTCACCACGTACTCGTCGCCGTCGCGCACGGCTCGCGTCTGGAGCGACGCGAGGTCGGTGCCTGCGTTCGGCTCCGTGTAGCCGATGGCGAAGTGCATCTCGCCGGCGAGGATGCGGGGCAGGAAGTCGCGCTTCTGCTCCTCGGTCCCCAGCGCCATCAGCGTCGGGCCGACGCTGTTGAGTGTCAGCAGGGGGAGCGGCACCCCGGCCCAGTGCGATTCCTCGACGAAGATCATCTGATCGATCGGGCCGCGGGCCTGCCCGCCGTACTCCTCGGGCCACCCGATGCCGAGCCAGCCGTCGGAACCCATGCGACGGACGTAGCGCGTGTACGTCGACTCGTCGGTGTCCTCGTTCTCGACGGAGTCCTTCAGGGCGGCGAAGTAGGCGCGCAGCTCGGTGGCGAGTGCCGTTTGCCCGGAGGTGAAGGCCAGGCGCATCAGGCGACGATACCGCTCGACCGCAACGACTCGATCTGGTCGCCGAGCCCGAGCTCTCTGAGCACGTCGTCGGTCTGCTGGCCGAGCGCCGGTGCCGGTCCACCGAGGTCGGCAGTCGTCGTGGCGAAGCGAACGGGATGGCGGGGTCGTCGCACCCTCCCGACGACCGGATCGTGGGAGTCCTCGAACAGCTCGATCGCACGAGCGTGCGGGTCGTCGACGAGCTCGGCCGGGGAGAGCACCACGCCGCAGGGGACGCGCAGGGCCTCCATGCGCTCCATCGCCTTGGCCGTCGTCAGGTGCTCGGCGGCCTCGTAGCAGCGGGCCATCACGGCGCGGGTCTCTTCAGGATGGCGGACGCGCTCCACGATGGTGGCCACGAGCGGGTCGTCGTACCCGTCAACGCCGAAGGCCTTGCACATGCCCGAGAAGTCGGCGTCCGACGTCGGCGTCGCGATGCCCCAGCCGTCGGTGAAGCGGAACGGCCGAAAGTTCGAGACGAAGCTCGACTTCATGGTCCCGTCGGCGTCGAGCAGGGCTTCGTTCCCCGCGGCGTCGGCCCAGAGGAACGACACCACCGCGTCGAGCATCGACAGGTGGAGGTGCTGACCGCCCCGACCGCGCTCACGGGCGAAGAGTGCCGCGGTGATGGCCTGCGCCGCGTAGAGCGACGTGACCTTGTCGGCTGCCGTCTGGTTCAGGAAGCGGGGTGTCCCGGTCTCGGGGTCGGCCTGGCTCGACGCCAACCCTCCGTAGGCCTGGATCACGGTGTCGTACGCGCCCTTCGATGCGTACGGACCCTCGGGTCCGAAGCCCGACAGCGAGGCGTAGACGAGCTCGGGGTTCTCGGCGACGAGTGCGTCGTAGCCGAGCCCGAGGCGATCGACGACGCCGGGGCGGAAGTTCTGCACGAAGACGTCGGCGTCGCGCGCCAGCGCGCGGACGATGTCTCGTCCCTCGTCGCGATGGATGTCGAGCGCGATGGAGCGCTTGCCCCGGTTGCACATCGTGTACAGCGCGCTCGTGCCGTTGACCGAAACTCCCACGTAACGGCCGATGTCGCCGAAGCCCGGGCGTTCCACCTTCACGACTTCGGCACCCTGGTCGGCGAGCAACGCGACCGCGTACGGGCCCGTGAGCGCGATCGCGAGCTCGACGACGCGGACGCCGGCGAGTGGGCCGGGGTGCTCGGACCTGCGTTGCCCGGATCTGCGTTGCGGGGATCGAGAGGCGCTCATTCGGCGAACTCCGCGCTTGAACGAAGACGCCCGTCCGGCCCGCTGTACGCGAGGCCGTACCCCGGCTGGGTCTCGAACCAGGCCTCGGGCGACACGGACTCACGCGCCGCGGACCACGCGTCGATGAGGCGATCCTCGGCGGGGTAGTCGAACGGATCGGTGAGCACGGTCTCCTCCATCCCTCCCGGTTCGGGCCGATGTTCCGCGAGCCAACGAGCGGTCCGGGACAGGGCCTCGCGTGCGGGTACCGCGTCGCGGTACCCGAGATCCTGGCGCACCCGCGTGAGGTCGAGCACCCGATGGGTCGGGAGGGGCTGGGCCAGCATCGGCCGTGCCGGGAGCGCGAGCTCGTGGGGCATCGACACGATCTCGAGGTCGTGGTCGAGCGCAGTGGCGACGATCTCGATCACCTGACGCACCGACAGCACCTCGTCGTCGCCGGCGTTGAAGATCTTGCCCGCGGCGGCTTCGGGGTGCTCGACGGCGAGCAGCACGGCATGCGCGAGGTTCTCGGTGTACCCGTGGTGGTGCAGCGTGAGGCCATCGTCGGCCACGACGATGCGGTTGCGCCCGTCGAGCACACGGCGCACCACGCTCCACTCGCGTGGCACGAGCTGGTATGGCCCGTACACGTACGGGTACCGGAAATGCGTCGCGTCGGGCTGGTGCGCGAACACCGTCGCCTCGGTGCGCACGATGCGAAAGCCCTTCGCGTCCTCCCCCGGCTCCGCCACGAGCGGCGCGTCCTCCGGCGTGGGGACGGGGAGCCCGGGTGGGTCGAACAACCATGGGTTCATCCAACCCCGGTACGCGGGTACGCCGCCGACCGAGACGAACTGCCCGGTCCTGCCCGCGAGCAGCTCGGCGATCCGACGGAGCCGTCCGTACATCGCGAGCGTCACGTCGAACGTCTGCCCGTCGAGCGCGTCGGAGAGCGACGCCACGTCGTAGGGATCGGCATGGAGGTGCTCGACCGTCGGGGGCGTCGCGTCGTGCTCGTGCAAGCCGCGATGCAGGATCGTGACGGTGTGTCCCCGCTCGACCAGCCCGCGCACGATCGGCAATCCGGTCGGACCGGTGCCACCGATCACCAGTGTGCGAGGAGCCATCGGCCTCGGACCCTAACGGGCGTCAGGCCGCCGCCTCGCGGGGTGGGGCGTGGGCTGGGGGGTGCAGGTCCCAGGTGCCGTCGTGGTTGTCGGTGGTGGTGTAGCTCTTGTGGGTGACGAGGTCGTGGTGCTTGGGACACAGGTTGCCGAGCTCGTTGTAGGTGCTGCGGTGCGAGTCGGCGTAGCCGTGCGTGTGGTGGCGTTCGAGCATCCGGTCACGATCACAGCCTCGGATCTTGCAGGTGCGATCCCGGACCGCGATCGCGATCTTCAACGCCGGGGGGACGTGGCGGGTGTTGCTCACCACGGTCTGGACGTCGACGCCGTCGGTGATGACGAGCTGGAGGAGCCCGTGGCTCAGGACCTTCCTCGCGTGTTCAACGGGGACGGGTCCGACGCCCGGGATCTCGCAGGTGCCGCCGGGTGTGGTCTCGCCGTCGAGGAGCGAGGGGAGGTCCACGAGGACGCAGGCGGTCGCGTTCGAGGCCTTCGAGGCCTTGGCGGGGCGAGCGGAGGTGACGGCGGTGACGAGGGCGTCGAAGCGGTACGCGTCGCGGGTTTCGCGCTCCCCCGCGGTGCGGGCTTCGTCGAAGCGCGCCTTGGTGAGCGGCTCGAGCGCCGTCAGGATCTGCGCGACATCTTCGGTCGGGCCGGAGAATCTGCCGTGTGTCGCGAAGCCTTGCGTCCACGTCCGGAGGTGGCGGTCGCGCTTCGCTCGTCGGTGCGCCTCGAGCTCGTCGGTCGCCGCGGCGATCACGCGCTCCTTCTCGGCCCGCAGCTCGCGCATCCCGGAACGCCTCGCGGTGCGGAGCAACCGCGGCTCGGCCGACGGGTCGGCCATCGCACCCGCGGACACCTGCGTAGCCTGCGCCATCGACAGCTCACCGGACCGGACCTTCTCAGCCGTCGCGCGACACTCACCGAGCCGCTGCGCAGTAGCGAACACGTCTCGCGCCGCGCCTTCCGTACAGCCCGACATCTCAGCGAGCCACTGCTCAGGTGTCGCTGCGTGTGATGTGCGCCTCCAGGCGTTGGTCTCTGCCGACCGCTGAGCGAGGAGCATCTTCGCCGTTGCCCCCAACCGCTCGATCAAGGCCGCGACCTCGGTCAGACGCGCGGCGTCACAACCCTCGAGGCGCGCGGGGTCGAGCTCGGTGACAGCCTCCTGCACCACTTCGGCGGCACGCTCGATCTTGAACATGCCCCCACCATGACAGGGGGGTACGACATCTACGTCGCTGAGCTCGAGGCAGGGGTGCTGTCCTACGCCGGGTCGAGCCGGAACACCGGATGATCGGACGCGTCGGGGAGCTGCTTCCAATATGTGTCCACGGTCTTCCCGGCCTTGTCGCGGTAGGCGGCGATCACGGGGGCACGCGCCGCGAGGGGGATCTCGACCGCCCGCATTTGGCGCGTCTCCCCGTCACGCTTGAGCTCGACCTCGCCGGCGGATCGCACGTTGCGCACCCACTCGGACTCACCCCGCGTCGAGACGAGGTACGTCGCGCCGTCGTGGTCGACCGGGATGACAGGGATGGTGCGGGGTTCTCCGCTCGTGCGGCCGGCCACCGTCAGCGGAGCCGCACCGCCGATCCCGAACTTCGCGGCGATCGGGTTGAACACCCGCTTCGTGAAACCCGGCGGCTTGAGATAGGTCATCGCTCAGCCTTCCGGTCAACCTGAAGCACGGCCTCGTAGTGCTCGACCGTCGGGAACGGGTCGTAGAAGTGGTGGAGCAGTGCCCGCCAAGGCTGATAGTCCGCCGACCCCCGGAATCCCTCGGTGTGGTCTTCGAGCCGGTCCCAGCCGACGAGCAGGACATAGCGATGCGGGTCTTCGAGGCAACGCCGAAGCTCCAGGTGATCGAAACCCGGTGCCGCCGAGATGATCGCCTTCGCTTCGGCGAACGCGCTCTCGAACTCAGCGCCCTCGCCCGGGCGCACATCAAGGATCGCAAGTTCCAGAATCATGGGGGCACGCTAACGGCACTGCTCGTCCAGCACCGGGACTGTGCAAGCGAACACGCGGGGTCGGGCGCTCGAGCCGCGCTGAGCGTCAGCCAACCTCGGCGCGTTGCCGGAGCTCCCGATCACCAGAGGGCGCGCCGCGGTGCCCGGCGCCCCGACTGATCACCGCGACGAGACCGATGACGACGATCAGCGCGAGTCCCACGGCTGCGCCCGCCGCACTCCACGCAAGGACGACCGCGACCACGAGCTGCACGACGATGGCCGCAGCGCGGGTGGAGGGCCCGAGGTCGTGGAAGCGCCGGTGGAACGACGCGAGCTGTGCGGGGCTGTCGATCTTGCGGGCCAGCAGCACGCCGAGTCCTCGGATGAGACCGAACAGCGTGGCGATCGCGAACGCGACCAGTGGGTCTGTGGTAAGTGCGGCAAGGGCGATGGTGAGGAACACGGCGGCTGTCATGACGTAGGTGGTGATGCCCACACCGATCTGCCAGCCGAAGCCCACGCCGTAGAGCCAGCCGCGGTACGTGCCCAGCCAGATCTCGTTGACCTGTCGGCGCAGGTACGGCGGCGCGAGGCCGAATGCCCCCAGGTCGAGGCTCGCCGCGACCAGCGCGCATCCGGAACCGATGGCCGCCAGGGTGAGCGTCGTCGGGCCGAGCGCGGCGACGCCGGCCGCGAGGAGCGCGGTCGGCGCACCCAGCGTCGCGCCGCCGGCCACCGCCCCGATCACGAACCACGTTGCGGTCACGCCCCAGTGTTGGTTCCGGGCGCGCTCGGACATCGGCGTGATGCTCGAGAGCATCGACTGCCCGCAGGGAGACCAGGTGGAGCGCACCGCCGCGACGATCGCTACCGCGACGCAGGCTCCGAGGACGAGGTCGTTCACGGCTCCCGATCGTAGACGGTCGGCCGGCGAACTCCGTACACTCAGAGGATGGTCGGCACCCAGGAGGGCCCCAGGTGAGCAGGGTGCCAGGTGAGCAGGGTGATGGATGAGCAGGCGGTCGCGACCGCGGTCGACGAGACGGCC
>Ga0315273_10004505_pt1 | contig 17072 bp, 9 predicted proteins | sample YL17G02_0_MG_FD_205753 | JGI IMG/M metagenome (GOLD analysis project Ga0315273, IMG submission 205753) | Sediment microbial communities from Yellowstone Lake, YNP, Wyoming, USA - YL17G02_0 | ecosystem: Environmental > Aquatic > Freshwater > Lake > Sediment | place: USA: Wyoming | collected... | reverse complement strand
TTTTTTTTTATTTTTTGTTTAACCAATTAACCAACGTATTACGTAAAAGTAACGTGCCTGTTCAAAAGCCATTTCTATTCTTCGCTCATTTCTGTATCTCTGTTTCAGGGCATTACCTGTTTCGGTAATAGGAGGCATACCGGCTCTGGCGCGAATTTTATTGAGATATACTTTGGCCTCTGCATCCTGGTTCAGTTCTATACATGCCTCGGCATAGTTCAGATAAATTTCTCCCAGTCTGAAGAAAGTCCAGGGAACTTCCTGGTTTGCTCCATCATATACAAATTCAGGATCAACAGTTATATCTATTGCTTTACGCAAATAATATCCTGTATATCCACCGTTCCATGTTTGCTGTGGGCCTTCTCGTGTATCTAAACCGGGGGTCTTGGCACTGTTTCTATCTAATCCTGCATATACAGTCCGGATACTAATTAATCCGATAGGATCATTTGCAACCAAAGTTGCAGGGCGTTTACGCCATGGTGCCTGATCGTAAAGAATAGAAGCATAGAAACGAGGATCGCGATTTTCGTATGGAGCAGCTGCCTGAGTGGGATTATTCCAATTAAATCGTGTGCCATCAATCATTTCATAATCATCTACCAATGCCTGAATTGGCGTATTTCCAGCCCATGCTGCATATCCATTGGGTCCATTGTACAAAGGTGAGTGAGTGTTGCTATCTTCTGAATCCCATCCATTTGATTTAATGAAATATCTGCTGAAGATATGCTCGGGGCTCGATTTTTTAATAAAAAGAGCTGTATAATCGGTAAAAGGATCACCAGTCTCATTCTCAAGTGAAAACGCATCCATGTCAATAATTGCTTTGGCGGCATCTCTTGCTGCAGTCCAGGCAGCTGTCCTGTCACCGCCGATTGTAACCAGATCAGGATTTGAATAGCCGGTATACCAGGCAACATGTGCCAAATCACTTGCAGCCCAAAGTAAAATTCTTGACTTAATTGCTAATGCACCAGCTTTATTGGCTCTTCCCAGATTTGCTCCTTCTTGTATAACAGGCAACAGTGCAGCAGCCTCATCGCAATTTTTAACAATATAGTCAATGCAATCTTTCAAAGAATTCCTGGGAACTTCAAAATTATCTTTCAAACCATAAGTTTTGGTTATGATAGGAACTCCACCATGCGTTCTTACGAGATTATGGTAGTAAAAAGCAATCAGGAAATGAACTTCACCTTTTAATCTGTTTCGCCATTCTTCATCTTTAAATGGAACTTTATCGATGTTTTCGAAGAACATATTTGCATTTCTCAAATAGCCATAAACATTCGGCCATCTGTATGCATTCTGATTATCTTCAGCCCATTGACCTATATCGGATGGAGTTATCAAAGAAGCCACAACCTGATTTGTTCCATAATTATGTATAAAGTGACTCTCATCAGTCATAGAACCAACTTCACATTCATGATGTCCATGGCCTATGCCACGGTACATCTCATTCACAAATAGTTCAACAAGGTTTGGATCGGCCCAAACAGCGTTTTCATTAAGACTGTCAGACGGTGTTGTATTCAGGAAATCTGAATTACAAGAGTTGACCAGATACGAAAACAATCCTATAAACAATATTTTCGGAATATTTTTCATCTTAACCATTTTTTTAGAAAGTTAAATTTACACCCAAATTAAAGAGCCTTCTCTGAGGATAAGCTGATCCCCCATCATCACTATTCTCAGGATCAAAAATTTTATAAGTATCCCAGGTAAACAGATTCATGCCACTATAATAAACTTGCGCATATTTAATACCGGCTTTGCTAAGTATTTTTTCAGGTATTGTATAAGCCAACCTGAGGTTTTTCATACGTAAGTAATTGGTACTTCTCATAAAGTGGGTATTATGCCCTACAATCCAGTATTGATCTTCCCTGTTATAGGCTCGTGGTTTTTCAGAATTCGGATTTGCAGTAGTCCATCTTCCATCAGCAAAATCGTGAAGGTAGTTACCAAATTCACCCGATTCAACATAAATGTATTGCTGAGCTCCTGTTGCACCTTGCATAAGGATAGTCAATTCCAGACCCTTCCATGTATACATTAAATTAAGACCACCAACGAATGTAGGAAAATTGCTCTTATCAGTTTGTACTCTGTCATCAACAGTTATTTCACCGTCACCGTTAACATCCTCAAACCTGATATCTCCGGCACGGGCACCCGGCCAATGCGGATAAGCATCTACAGCTGCCTGATCTTTGAAGACGTCGAGTGCATTGTATAATAATTCGCCACCCAATGGCTTTCCTGTTGATACCTGCCATGGAAGTCTTCCGGCCGGCTCATCCCAGAATAAAACTTTATTTTTAGCATACCCACCATTAAAACCAATGCTCCAGAACATATCTTTATTAATAGTGCTATTATACGATAAGGATAAATCAAATCCCTTATTTTCAACTTTTCCGATGTTCTGATCAGGCGGGGTAAAACCAGCTGACAATGGAATAGAAGCATTTGCAGGCATCAAAATATCGGTACGAAGATTCTTGAAAAGATCGAATTCGAAACTTACTTTATTACCAAATAAAGATCCTTCCAGACCTATATCCTTATTATGAGCAACTTCCCAGGATACACCCTGATTTGCTACCGATGAAGGACGCAAGCTTTTGGTATCGACATTCTCGTTGAATATGTAATTTCCTCCGAATTCAAACAACGCAAGATACTGATAGGGGGCAATCTTATCATTACCCATTGTACCAATAGATCCCCTGAGTTTTAGTCGGCTAACAAACGAAACATTAGCCATAAAATTTTCTTCGCTCAGCACCCAACCTACTGATACACCGGGGAAAAATCCCCAACGATAAGTTGGGTCAAATATTTGTGAGCCATCGTACCTCCATACAAACTCACCAAGGTATTTATTCTTATAATCATAGTTAACTCTTCCAAAATAATTCAAACGAGCTGTTTCACTAAGAGAGCCGTCATTTGTCTTGCTTGTGTTGTTGGCTCCAAATCTCAGCTGTTCCAGCTGATCAGTTACAAACTCATTTCTGTATGCACTAAACCAATAATATTCCTGTGTTTGTCTTTCTATACCAGCCATGACAGCCATGTTGTGGTCACCTAATTTTTTTACATAGTTTAAACGCATGTTCCCGGTAAATGACTTACCTCTATCACTTTGCTGAGATAACTGGGGAGCTGTAATACCTTTATCAGATCCAACCAGATCAGGCTCATTATTTGCATTCATTGTAACCTTATCCCATGTATATAATACCCAGGGTTTTTTCCAGTTCTTAAACTCTCTGAACGACTGGTCGAATGAAATGTTTCCAACAAATGAAAGACCTTTTACAGTAAAAAGATCAGTAAGATCGAGTCCAACGTTGCTCTGGAAAATATAGTTGTTATCATGGTCATAACCAGTAATATCAGTAGATGTAACTGCAGGGTTCTGTCCTCCTTCAAAGTCTGGCCCGGGTAAACGTTCAGCGTCGGTACTTCTTTTTGGCCAGAAAGCAGGTTCGGTTGGCTTCATGCCTATTAAGTATCTGAATGTGCTGCCACCACGGGTTTGCGTATATTTTCTGACTTCCTGTCTTCCTGATACATCAAATCTGAGTTTAATATTCTTCCTTAACTTAGCATCAATATTTGATCGGAAATTATACTGGTTATACCCGACAGAACTATTTCTGAAATATCCGTCTTCAGATGTGGTTCCCGCGGAAATAAAATATGTAACACCATCTTTATTACCGCCTGACAATGTAACGTTTGTATTGCTCTGTGGGGACCAGGGTTTGATTGTCTCACCATACCAGTCGGTATTCGGATGGCCGAACGGGTCAGAGCCATCACCAAATTTCTTAATATCATCGGCGGTATATCTTGCAACCCTGCCAGAGTATTCATCAAGTTCATTTAATATAGTTGCATATTCCGGTGCATTAAGCACGCTTGGCAATCGAGTAGGCTGATTCATTCCATAATTCATTTGAAGACCAATTTCAGGAACGCCTGCCTTACCTCGCTTTGTAGTTATCATGATAACACCGTTTGCAGACTGCGCTCCATAAATTGCAGCAGAAGCATCCTTCAAAACAGTTATTGATTCTATATCATTTGGGTTAAGCCTTGAAAAACCGCCATCCCTGTTTGCTATACCATCAATTACAACAAGGGCAGTGGCATCATTCAGTGTATTAATACCTCTGATTCTAATGTCTGAATCATCATCGCCAGGCTCTCCTGAACGGTTAACAACCATCAAACCTGATATTTGACCTACCAGCGAATTAGATACGTTGTTTGTTGGAGCCTTTTTAAGTACCGCACCTTTTACAGCGGAAACCGATCCTGTAACTGTGGCTCTCTTTTGGGTGCCATAACCGGTAACAACAACCTCAGCCAACGCACTTACTTCAGGTGCAAGAACTACATCGACTGTAGTTTGGCTGCCAACAGTTATTGGTTGAGTGGTGTAGCCAATAGATGAAAATACTAAAACTGCATCGGGTCCCGGAACTAAAATGCTGTAGGTTCCGTCGATATCACTCATTGCTCCTGTTACAGTCCCCTTGACCACAATGTTTACGCCTGGGAGAGCTCCCTCGGCAGCAGAAGTTACTTTACCTTTAATCGTTCTTTGCTGGGCACTGGCCAGACCGATTGCAAAGCAAAATAGGAGAAGAGTTAACAAACTTCTCCTCCATAGGAATAAAGAATTTCGAAGATTTCTCATAGTAGAATTCTTTTTAGTTAGGTTGTTTATTAGATTAGATTAAATTATTTGTGATTTTGATTAAGAAAATCCTGATTGATGTTATTAAATGTATGTACCAATTGAAACTAAATTTTTTGGAGCGTTATAAACTAACTCAAAAGTAAATTTTTATTTGGAAAAAAAAAATAAAATCGAATTAAATTAACTTTTTATTAACAATAGTTCGCTAAGTTTTTAGACGGCCATAGTGCCCTAATATTTAAGTTCCTTGACATATTATTAATAGAGTATGAAACGGTGCAACAAGTTTTATTGATAGCAAGACTGGAAAAATCATAAAAAAAGAATCATATTCGAATGGCAAAATAAAATAATCCTATCTTGATAATTATCGTACCGTCCGGAATTATTTCATTTTATATAAGAAAGTACACCAAATAAACGAATGATTTTTTTTGGTACCCCTGACCTTCAAAAGTTGCAACCTGTTGAATGACCTTTTTAGACTTACAGAGGTTATAACCTAATTGTATGAAGTATATTTGAGTTACTTATATAAAAGAAAACTTAAAAATTAAAACTGAAATGGGAAAATTAATAACTTCAGAAGACAATAATTCACGAAGGAATTTCCTTAAAAACACAGGTGCGATTTCTTTAGGATTGGCAGGATTAACAGTCGGGGCTATTTCTTGTCAATCAAAATCATCTATCCCAGAGCCTTCGACAAGAAAACCAGGGAATCTCTTCATAGGTAAAGCTTCATCACTTCAGGATAGAATTGAAAGGGTTTTAGTCGCTACAATTGGAATGCAGCGCTTTGATTGGGAACAAGGCACAGTTGCTCAGGCCCTTTTAGAAATGGGTGAATTTGATTTAGTTGTTTCCTTTGCGCGTGCTGCAATTATGCGACAGGTAGAAGGGCGCTTCTCTGTGATAAAAGGGAATATGCCTATCACTGATTGTGCAAGCATAGGTGAAGCTGTTTTATTTGCAGGAAAATTAACCGGAGATACTGTTTTTATAAAAGGAGCAAGTGAAATGCTGGATGTGATTAATACTACAAATCACAAAAACAATGAAGGAATTATTTATCACACTCAGGAACCAACGAAATTCATAATGTCAGATGCTTTTTATATGCTACCCCCTTTTCTTGCTGCCGCCGGACAATTTGACGAGGCCTTGAAACAGATTGAGGGTTTCAGAAAATATTTGTACCACGAGCAGGAGCAGCTTTACTCACATATTTGGGATGCCCTAAATAATAAATTTGCAAGAGAGGATTTTTGGGGCGTAGGAAATGGCTGGACAGCAGCAGGTTTAACCAGAGTAATAAAACTATTACCTGACAGCAGACCTGAGGATAAAAAAAGGTTAATTGTTTATGTTAAAGAAGTAGTAGATGGTTGCTTAAAATACCTTCGTGAAGATGGGTTATTTCATAATGTGATTAATAAACCGGATACTTTTGTAGAAGTTAATCTGAGCCAGATGATGAGCTATACTATTTTCAGAGGGGTTGCTGCCGGATATATTGAATCAAAGTATATCGGAAAAGCAGAAAAAATGAGAAAAGCAGCCAATGAACATGTAGATAATCTTGGCTATGTTCAGAAGGTATGCGGTCTCCCGAATTTTGACCGGCCTTATGTGGCCCCCGAAGGTCAGGCCTTTTATTTGCTGATGGAAACGGCTGCAAAAGATTTATATAGAGAAAGAGATAACGATGCTTGAGAACCTCCTGGTATTTTACGGGAAGTCAGACGGCGCTACCAAAAAGAAAATACTAATTGTCACTTTTATGTTCCGATCGAATGAATGTATCATTGTTATCAATTCTTAGTGAAGAAGTTATACTTTAATCCTCCTTCGCGTTCCGCTACAGCGGACGAGAAGTTGTGGTTTAATTGGCTTCGCCGAGCTCGTAAACTCCGTTCCCCTGGCTTGCCCCGGAAAAAAGGGTCCAGGGCTTGCCCTTGGGTTTAATACCATTTATTCAGCACACGAATTTCTCTCACAAAAGCATCTTTAAATTCCATTATCTGCTTCCTCTTCATAGCTGTATTGGCCTCGGCAGCTGATGTATACCAGCCATACAGATAATGATACATTCCATCAATTTCTTCTGTCTCTCTTACTCCTTTCAATCCTGAAAATACAATATTAATGTCAACAGGAGTCCTTAAAGCTTTAAGCTGAATTACATAATATTTTTTACTAGTTACAGGTTTTTCTCCATACATATGAGCAACCTTTTTCACAAACAGATCGTCAGGATAACCTTTGCTTATAAGATCATTTTTGTGGGCATAAGCTTCCTCCTTTGTTTTAAATATGCCGGTAGTATACCTGTAAAACAGATCAGTCTCATTGTAAAAGACCTTTATATCTGAAACGTATCTGAAATAACTGATATCCACAGGATTATAAAGTGCCATAACCTGCACTGTATAATATAATATTGTTGTATCAAGCATATCATTGTCAGTTACATCATTAACCTGCAGGTTTCTGATCATGATACTGGAATCTATAGCGGACACAGCCGGGATATAAGTAAAATCAAGCTTTTCATAGCCAACAGGCTTTGCCACAGGCGGATTTTTGTCAAGGATTATATCTTTAAGGTTAATAATTATGGAAGGTTTATTCAATACTATTGAGGTATCAATGCTCTGAGGATAATAGCCAAAACCTGTATAAATAAGTCTGAATTTACCCTGAGCAATTATAAAGTTGTAGTGTCCGGTTTGTTTATCCGGATATGTGGTGTCAAGTGTATCGCCCGAGGTTTTATCGATAAGGTAAATAGAATTGCTTTCGTCGTATTTAACGATAGTATCCTTGAGGCTGTAATTCCCAGATAATTCGAATATTTTGTTTAACCTGGGATCAGTCAGAGTGATATAAAAGATTTCTTTAATTTTGTAGTCAGTGGTTATTGAATAATACCCATTTTCATCATTGCTGAACGGTTGGAAGAATCTATCGTCATCCGTTGAGTTAATAGGAAAACTCAGATTTTCAGGAGCATTCCAACCTATTCCGGAATTGTAGCTTCTGAAAATATCATATCCCCCCATTCCGCTGTGTCCTTCAGAACTGAAATAGAGAATCGAATCATTCAAAGTGATAAAAGGTGTATCTTCATTGTATATAGTGTTTATTGTGTTTCCCAGATTTATTGCAGGGCCCCAGTCTCCTGAAGCATCTTTTTCCGAAACATATATATCAAGTCCTCCATATCCTCCATCCCTATTACTTGTAAAATAAATTTTTTTACCACCAGATGAAATAGCAGCATGGGATTCGTAAAATTTGGAATTGATATTTTTGTTAAGCTTTGAAATTGGAGTCCAGTTACCATCAACATATTCTGCTGAATATATATTCCCATCAAAAGCATCGGTTTTGTAGAGATAAAGCATGGTGCCATCACTATTCAAAGAACATGAAGAACAATCATCTCCGGCATTAAGCTGGGAAGTAATTTCAACAGGAGTCTGCCATTTGTCTCGGATCTTTTTTGAAAAAATGATAGCATTTAAAACTCCTCTGCGTTCAGTATAAACAATTGTTTTCCCGTCAAAGCTGACAGCCGGATTCTCATCAATAGATCCCTTGCTAAATTCTGGACCAAGACGTTTTTTGCTTAATCTGAGGGGTGACAGCTGATTGCTCATTACATTTTTACATGCCTTAATCTGCTGGTCAATATAAGTGAAGTTTTTCATACCTTCTTTTCCTACAATATCAAGAGCAAGCTTTTTAAATGTTTCCAGGGTATTCAGCGCTTTTTCAAGCTCATTATTGATCATATAGGCTCTTGCCAGCAAGAAATAGGAATCCAGGGGCGCTCTCTTTTCTTTAAAGGATGTACTCTTTGAATCATAGCTTGAATGTATAACTGCTGATTCAAGGTAAGGAATAGCCTTTTCTTTTTCTCCAAGAATATTAAGATAGCACGTTCCGATCTTATATTTTATGTTGTAATTGTCAGGTTTATCTAAAAGAAGGTAAAGTGGTTTTGCCTGTTCATACTCATTAAAAAGTCTGTATGATTCTGCCTCATTAAATATTTTCTTTCTCTTGACATTTGATTGTGCAGAGGCAACAAACGAACATATAACCAGAGTAAATAGCGGCAGCAGAAGACTAAATATTTTTTTCCTGATTATCATCATAACAAATAATATTATTTTAGAATTCTATCATTTGTCAGAGAACTAATTTTCTCCGAACATTACATATTTAACAAATATAAGAAAAGGAGTTCCTTTTCCCAAATCTAATCTTATTTCAATCTAATATTATAATACCATTTGAAAAATTCCCCTACAATTTTCCTCAACAACATCTCCTTACTAGGCTTTACTTTATTCCTTTCACTATAGATCCTATATTGACGCTCCATTTAAAGGTTGTATAATAAAAATTTGACTTGAAAATTTATAAATCAAAATATTATCTATGGATAAATTTCTATCGGGGAATGAATTTCGAAAAGGCAACTATTCTGGAAGATGCGCTTTTTTACAACAATTATCAGGTTCGTTTACAGCTAACATACATTGCTTAACTACAAGCACCTATCTCTGGCAACAGTCAGAATATGTAATGTCAGGCGCTGCTCACTATATATTCTGGGTTATTGCTGCTGATAAATTGCTAAATAAGCTGTGATCAAAAGACAAGGCATCTTGTGTTGAATTTTGACAAAAGTATTTTTTTATCGAAGGTTGCATCCAGATAAGTGACCTTTTCAATCCTTAAATTGGTAAACCAGAACCCTGATCACTTTTAACCGGAATTGACTGGACATTCATTTCTATAAAAATTAAAAGTGTTGAAGGAGTATTAATCTAAGAGATTATATTTTCGGAGAAAATCGTCTGTAACCTTAAGTATTTCATCATCAAAGTAGCGTGAATATTCTGGGTTTCCATCCCCCAGATAGTGTTTCCTTCCCTCATAGATATGAAGTTCAAAATAATTGCCTTCCTTTCTCATCGCACTTTCAAAAAACTGAACAGTCCATTTAGGAACCTGTTCATCATCAGTGCCATGGAATTCAATCATTGGAGGTAATTCTCCTCTTATATTATGGGCCGGAGAGATGCTCCATATTTTATTTCTGCGATCTGCCAGCAAACGGTCACACCAGCCCTCAACTGCATTTACACATGCTGAAAACAACAAAATCGCATTTGGGCTGCAGCTTATACCAGGGTCATCTGATTTTTCATTGTAATCATCAATCATAGCTGTGGATAATGCCAGATGACCTCCGGCAGACTGACCGGCTGCAACTATTTTATTTCTGTCAATATGGAATTTTTCGGCGTTTCCCCGAACCCAGCGCATGGCCGATTTTGCATCCATTAAAGATTCGATCGGGCTGATCGTTTTATGCGGGGTTATCCCATTTTCAATTGACAAACGATAATCTACCGAAAACGTCACAATCCCCATTTTCGCATATCGTTCACATGTTGTAAAAAACTCACTTGGAGTGCCAAAGGCCCACCCTCCTCCATGAAAGAAAACAATAGCTGTATTATTCTCTCTTTCAAACGATTGGTTTGTATAAAAAATATCAATCTTAAGTTTAAATGAGTCAATTGTTTTGTAAACTTCCTGAATATGGGTAACCTGGTCTTTGGTTTCAACCTGAGCAGTGTGTTGAAAAAACTTTTCTCCATCGATGGAAGCATGGGCCAGAAAAGATAAGCACAGGAAAAGGAAAATGAATAGGTTTTTCATGGATATATAGGTTTTATTTTTACCGGTGATCGTTGGATATTGATAACTGGAAATTCCTCTCTGTCCCGCCAATTGATCCAATCAAATATCGATATTTTAATTTTAATATCAACAAAGGTATTGTTCTAATGAAGAGTAAATCAGGTGAAATGATGAACCAACCATCACCTTATTAGTCCCTCAGTATAGGATTATATGGCCCTAAAAAGAATAACTTTTCCCACGAACTCACCCCCCTCCCTCTCTCTGCTGCGCAAAGAGAGAGTGTAAGACGCTGTATTATAGAGCCTTCCCCCTCTTTGCAGGGCGGAGCGTATAGAACTAGCCCGGGGGGCTAGTTTAGCGACGAGCCAGACTGCAGGGGTGGCCGAGGGGGAAAAGAAGGGGGTGAGTTCATGAAGATTGAGAAGGGTGAGAAATTCTGGAAAAATGAAGTTATATAAGAGTATCTTTAATTCTTAAATAATCTGTTATATTTATCTTAAATATTGGCTCAACTACGAAAAGTCAAAAAAATACAAATGCCACCGGGAAACAAAGACACAAAGTTTCACAAAGAATTTACCTTTAATGATTGAAATTTTCATTAATACCATGAAAACCAAAATTGCTATTCTGCTGTCATGCTTCTTTCATATGACCGCACTGCTGGTTGCCCAGACTCCCTTATATGATCTTGGCCAGTTTTACCCGGAGTTCCAGCAGTATGCCAATAGCAGGCCAATGTCATATTCCTTGTTGTCGAAGGATTGGCCTGAGCTTGAACAATGGAGGATACAGGGGAGGGCTAAAATGATGGAGTTGCTTAGTTATTCACCGGAACCTGTTCCTTTAAACCCCGAAATAACTGAAAAAGTAAAAAAAGCGGGCTACACGCGTTATAAAGTCACCTATAGTATTACTCCGCAACGTAAAACGGAAGCTTACCTGCTCATACCCGACGGATTGACAAAACCTGCTCCTGCTGTAATAGCTTTACATGATCACGGAGGTTTTTACTATTATGGCAAGGAAAAAATTACCGAAACAGAAAACCAGCCGCAGATCCTTAAGGATTTCATCGACGGGGCTTACGGTGGAAGGCCTTATGCCGATGAACTGGCTCGCCACGGGTTCGTGGTACTATGTCCCGATGCGATATATTTTGGCTCACAGAGGATTGATACAGATCTTATGCCTGATTACTTTTTAAACGATTATCCTGACCTGAAATCATCAGATAAAAACAAGGCTATTGAGGCTTACAATCAGCTTTGTGGGTCATATGAGAATATTATGGCACGATATTTTTTCGATTCGGGTACAACCTGGCCTGGCATACTTTTTCACGGAGACAGGATTAGCGTTGACTACCTGTTGACACGGCCTGAAGTTGATCCTTCCCGCATTGGCTGTATAGGCTTGTCGATCGGAGGATTCCGTAGCGCACATCTCTTTGGCCTGGATCCACGTATCAGCGCAGGTGTTGATGCTGGCTGGATGACCTCCTACAGCAAACAGATAGATAACCATCTGAGGCACCATACCTGGATGATATATGTCCCCAGGCAGCTCGAATATCTCGATTTGCCTGACGTCGTATCGCTGAGTGTACCCAAACCATTGATGATCATAAACTGTAAAAAAGATGGTTTGTACACAATGGAAGCTATGAAGTCAGCGGCTGACAAGATAGGTGCTGTTTATAAGAAAGTGAATGCCACGGATAATTATCTTGCAAAGTGGTACGATGTTCCGCATCTGTTCAATATTGAGATGCAGAATGATGCTATTCAGTTCCTGGAGAAATGGCTGAAGAAATAAACTGTAATTCATCTATTCAAGAATAATCAAATAAAAAAAAGTCATGCTGAAAAAGAAGATCCAATTGTTTTTTGCAGCCGGGCTGGTTGCAATTTCCTTTACAGGTTTTACCTCGTGCCAGAACGGGAAAAAAGCTGAAACAGTTCAGCAGGAAGCAAAATTTCGACCTGTTTACTCTGTTTCCATGAACAGGATCTGCAAGGAATGGGATGGCCAGTGGCAGGGAATTACTGTCGCTTCCGACGGGAATTGCTACTTTTCATCATCTACCCATTCCAAAAGTCATGGTGCCGGTTTTCATAAATTCGATCCTGTAACATACAAACATACGGTACTTGCTGAAGATATGACTGAAATATGCGGGGAATCCTCCACATTATCCCAGCAGGGAAAGATCCACAGTCCGATAGTGGAATGTGACGGGTGGCTGTATTATACCACTCATCTCTCTAATTACTGGAAGGAGGGTATAGAAAGATATACCGGGGCACATGTTATCGGCTATGAAATGGCTACAGGTAAGTTCAGGGATTTTGGAGTGGTCCGGCCCAGGTATTCAATCTACTCTGCCATAAATGTCGATCCTGTAAGGAAGAAGCTCTATGTTTTTGTAGTTCCTTTTCTCGATGAGCTGGTCAAATCGGATGGATGTCATCTTTACAGTATTGATATTGCCTCTGGTGAGAAGAAAGATCTGGGGCAGCTGACAAAGGGTGAGAAGGGGGCTTCTTTCTGGTTTTATCTTGATAATCAGGGTAATGTATGGTTTACTCTATGGAAGCTTCACTGGATGTATGAAAATGACCGCGGCAACCTGTATGTCTACAGACCTGACCAGGATAAGATTGAAACTTACACAGATGTTCTGCCGAAAGGTAAATTCATGGATGGAACAGCCGTAACAAATGACACCCTGCTCAAACAGCGGGCATGGGTATGGGCACAGGCTTTGCCAGGGAAAGAAAAATGCCTGTTTACAATGGGTGACTGGGGTGGAGGAGACGAGAGATTGTGGATTTTCGATCCCTCAAAGAACATAGAGAACGGAGAGGCTTTCCAGGAAGTGGCCAGCATAGGTTCAACCTTTCTGCAGACCACCAGAGGAGGTAACAGGCTTTACTTTGTCCAGTTTGCCGATCCTGCTGATGAGCGGAGTTTTGACTCTGAATCATACAGGGAACTCGATCCGGATGCTGAAGGATATTCAGAAAAATACCTGCATCTGAGAAGTGTTTCAATTGATCCTGATGGCGATCATACCGTTAAGGATCACGGAAAAATTGTAGATCAGGATGGCAGGGCTGCACGAATGATAATGTCTCTTGCAGCCGATGACAAGGGTCGCGTCTATGTTTATGGCAGCTGGCATGTTAAATCCTTTAAGGAGGCTACACTTCAGTATCTGCTGTTTGAGTATCCCAACGGAGATCTATACAGGCTGCAGAAGAGAGGTGAGTTTTTTGCATGCATTAACACAGGTGATGATCTGAAATAGATGATTTATAAAATATCCTGAATTTCTGAATACTACCTGACAGGAGTTGCTTCCAGAAGAAGATAGTCTGGAAATGAGACATCAAGGAATGGATTATTACCTTCAATGATCCCTATTTCGAGATTATTTCCATAATCAAGGATGCTGTATCTCTTTTTATTATCCAATCCTCTCAGTTCCACTTTCCCTTTCCATTGCTCTGATGGAAAATCGAATTGCTTTTGCTTTCCTGGGATGGTGTCAAATTCATTGCCAAACCTGTAAAACCGGCCCGGTCCGGACTGCTGCCACGGATGTGTAAAAAATGCATAATAAACAGTGTCATCTTTCTTGATAGTGTGAGTCTCAGGATAATCAAAGCCTATATCATAAAGATTCATATATTCTCCCCTGCTTAGTTGAAATTTCTTATAAATGTCAATCCACTTCCTGTGATAATCATCAAGGTATGTCGAAAAAGTTCCCGGGACTCCTCCTGAACCAATCACGAGCTGATACAAGGGTCCGGCCAGCACACCGCAATACTCTTCCAGCACAGGGAAATCATCTCCCATCAGAGCCTTATACATTTTTATCCTGTTGGTTATCTGACCGATAGACGGATCGGAGGTAACGGCAAGATTAATATAGGGAAGATGAAAGATATTCGGAGGTATCCCGCATGAGCAGTATTCAAGGATCATTTGAGGATTATATTGCTTTGCGTTACTGCAGATATTCTGAAACAGGAGAGGAGTGCTTAAATATGACTCGTTTGGATCGTTATGGTGATGTGCAGGATTATAACATGGCGCAGCGGTGTTTATCTCCCCGAAATCAAGCTTGAAGCCATCCAGTTTGTATTCGGCGGTAAATTTTCTGACAAGGTTTTTGTAATGTTCCTGAACAGGTGCATAAGCCGGGCACAGGCCATATGAATGATGAACTGAGCCGTCACTGTTCCTTATCAGCCAGTCGGGGTGCCCGAGTGCGAGGGAGGATGTGCTGTCGGCATAGCCTGGCACCCACCACAGCCATACCTTGAAACCGTTATCGTGCAACGTGTTTATAAGCTTCTTGAAATCATCATCACCTGAATGAAATTTTTTGGGATCAGGGGTCCAGTCACCATGATTTACCGACCAGCCGTCATCAAGGATTATTGATCTGATCCCTAAAGCTTTAAATGAATCCAGTTTATTCAGGATGTACTCAGGTTTGAAATTCTGATTATAGCCCCATGTGCACCATTCGGGCTCATATGCAACTTCCGGCGAGAGTTGAAAATCGGGCAGCAGAATTTTAATCAGGGCAGAGAATTTTTTAAGCGGGTTATAGAAATCCCCGCAATGAACTATGATTGCACTCTCTATTGTATTCAGACTATCGCCCGGAGATATGACCCGGTCATCAAACCTTTCTTCCACACCCATATTTATTAATCCATTGTTGTCATTAACAGGAAGCGAAAGATATTCCGGTTTATCGCCAATATATGCAAGGGCTATTCCGAAATCTCTGTTCCAGACATCCGTCAGAGGTATTCCGCTTCCGGCTTTTATGGAATTCAGACCCATATAATTTTCCCGGCTGAAGGAATCAGGAAGCTGAAAGACAAAATCCTGTCCCCAGTTATATGACGCTCCCTGGAATGTCATCCATTCAGTTTCATCGGGGTCAGCAATTGTCAATTGATTCAGTGCATAGCCGGAGCAATTATATCCGGCTGATGAAATATTCCTGAATGACGACTTTACCAGGATTAAGTCAGGAAATTGTTCATAGGAACTTAAGGTAATAATGCTTAATATATTCCTGTCAGTTGATTCAGCCTCTAATATGATACTTTTGCCTTCGCCATTTTTATCATTTATTCTGGTTTCTCTTGCTGATTTCCTTGTAAATGATAACGAGTTGCCGGCAGTGTCTGTCAGGGAAACGGATGATATTTTGGATTCTCCTCCGGTCAGTTTGAAGTTTTCATTGTTCTTTGCGAATGAGATTTCAAATCGGATATTGTTATCGACAGAAAAGGTGGTATTTGCATTTCTGATGGAAATCAAGTTCTTGTCGATCAGGCAAATGATCGCAGAATTCTTCTTTTCAGTGCAGGATAAGAAAAATAGTGTTGTAATTAAAATATTAATCAGCAGTTTCATTATTGTGATCCTGGACAGTATACTTTTTGAATTTATTATCTATGTTCCAGGCACATAAGCTATGCCGGCGATTGGAACTGTTTTAGGGATATTAACCGGACCAAATGCCAGTACTTCAGGACCCAGTTTCATATCCGAGTTCATCATCTCTTCGTAAGTAACCTCCTTTCCGGTATAAGCAGACACACAGCCCATGATTGCCACAAGGGTAGCAACAGCTGTATTTTCTATTTCGTTCAGAACATTTCCTGACCTTATAGCCGTTACAAAGGTTATCTGCTCCTGCAGATGAGGCTCCACACTTACGCTATTTACGGGTTTCCCGTCTTTATCCAGTGGGTATTCATATTTCCATAATTCATTTCCTGAAAGGTCAAGAATTGTACTGTTGCAATCTGTAGAGCCTTGGGTCCCCTGTATTCTGTCGGAGACATTTGGCGAGCAGCCATTTATCTGACGGCACATACTGTGGAAATGCATTCCATTCTCAAATGTGAAATCAACGCTGAAATTATCATACTGGTCTCCTGTGACACGTCGTAACCTTGAGCCAAAGCCTGTTGCCTTTACCGGATGCATTCCGGTAAACCAGTTCATCAGGTCTATATTATGAACATGTTGTTCCACAATATGATCACCTGAAAGCCAGCACCAGTTGACCCAGTCGCGGATCATATATTCCATCTCGCTCCATGCCGGATCAGGATCACGATGCCAAAGCTTACCCATATTAAAGTAGATGTTTCCGCCCACGATCTCCCCAATAGCTCCGTTGGACACCTGCTCCCAGGCTGCAGCTTTGTCGCGTTGGTGGCGATAATGTGTACCCGGAACAATACAAAGATCCATTCCTTTAGCTTTTTGTGCAGTAGCCATTATCGACCTGACTCCAACAGGATCAACAGCTACAGGTTTTTCTGCAAAAATATGTTTCCTGGCCTCAACAGCAGCTGCAATATGTTTAGGTCTGAAATATGGCGGGGTGCAGTCAAGGATAATATCTACACCTGAATCTATCACTTTCTGATAGGCATCAAAGCCTGTAAAGCAATTCTCAAGAGGCACTTCCTGTCCTTTTGCTTTCATAATCTGCGCTCTGCAGTTGTCTACCCGGTCCTGGAAAGTATCTCCAAGGGCAACAATCTGAAGGTTTGGCCCT
>Ga0315273_10004503_pt1 | contig 17072 bp, 21 predicted proteins | sample YL17G02_0_MG_FD_205753 | JGI IMG/M metagenome (GOLD analysis project Ga0315273, IMG submission 205753) | Sediment microbial communities from Yellowstone Lake, YNP, Wyoming, USA - YL17G02_0 | ecosystem: Environmental > Aquatic > Freshwater > Lake > Sediment | place: USA: Wyoming | collected... | reverse complement strand
TTCCATTCACAAGAACAAGAGCAGGAATTTGTAGGCGAGTGGATTGATGGTATTTCCGAGTCCGGAAGAGTTAGAGAAATCGATCCTGGTCTTGTCAAAATAGTTTTGGAAAGTTTCGGTGCCAATTTTGAAATATCCGAAGAAGAAAAATTATCTTTGGGAAAGTACTCGAATTTAAATAGAAGGCCGGGGATGAATGCAGTATGGGGTAAAGAGAGGGTCGATGAGTATATCGCTTGGCTAAAAAATGAGTATATACCTTCATTTGAGGACAAAACCGGGAGAGCACTCCCGACATTATTTGATCGAAAAACAGGTAAATTTGACACCAATAAGCATTCAGGAATGATGCAGTTTTTTGGTGAACTAACAGCTTTTGCTGCTGGTGAAAAATCTTTTGCTGATTATAAACGGTTGACAGAAGATAGGGTTCGTAAAGGAAAAGTGTGGCAAGAAAAAGAATTGGATGCCCCCTATGAACCGAGTTCCCACTCAGCCTTTCCTCCCGAGTTTCCCCAAGTAGCGTGGGAAAAGATTAAAAGCTGGAAATAAATTCTAATATTTTCCCATCTTGTAATAGCCTACCTAATCTTGTTATTATTTTTGGTATGGATCCGACTGCTCAACCAACCGGGACGGGAATGCCGCAAGGTGAAACTCCCAACCCGACGATGAACGAAAGCCCTGTGCCAAAGGAGACACCTCAAGAATCGCCATCACCTTCTCCGGTTAGCCAATTTACTAATATAACAACGGAGCGGCCGATAACGACCAGTACGCCTGGTCCGTCCATAGATAATACTTCGTCTTTGGACAGCCCGATTCCTAATGATGAAATGGCGTCGATGCCCCCTTCAGGAGATAGCGGGCAGTCTACATCGAGAAAGAAACAAGGGCTTTTAATAGGAGTTGTCGGTTTTCTTCTTCTGATTACGGTTGGCGGTGGAATATTTCTGGCAACTAAACTGGGGCAAAAGGCTCCAGCAAAAGAAAATACGACAGAAACGGCAGAAACTGCTACGCCAACCCCAACCATAATCGGTGCAGCCGTATCATTTATTGAAGGAAATGTTTGGAAAACGATTGAAGAAAATAAAAACGCCTTAACTCAAGGTATTAAAATTCCGGAAAGTACAATCGTAGAAACAGGGGATGATGGGAAAATAACTCTAAGTTTTGACAGCGGGAGCCTTCTATATATAGGCCCCGGAAGCAAAGTTACGATTGTTAACGTTGATCCGAACGATATGCAATTTACCCTAGACAGGGGGGTAGTTTATGCCTTTGTCGACAGTTTAAAGACAGCCAAGTTTAGCGTCGTTTCGGGTACGGCAATCATTTCAGCTCAGGGAACGGCTTTTTCGGTTGAAAAAGACTATTTGACAGGTGTAAGCGTTTACGATAGCAAAGTCACAATTACCAAAGCCGGTACAGAAACACTGGTTGAAGCAAATAAACGTTGGATTGAGGGGTCGACACGTTTAATTACTTTAAATACCGCAGAGCTTGAGACAGATGACTTTTTAAGCTGGGCCATCCAAGAAGAAATAGCCAGAATTGGGACGCAAACAGATACGACAGCGACTGCTTCGGCAGCTACTATTGGTAATAATTCATATCTGTCTGCCCTTGAACTATTGGGTATCGAAAAAAGTGATTTGGTTAAGGCAGCTTTTTTGAAAACAAAAACAGGAAAGATTAGTACAATTAACCTGGTTGGTCAAAAGAATTCTGACGGTACGGTTAAGCTCAGTTGGACGCCTGACGGTTTGGCTGTCAGCGGTTTTAAAATAATTTGGTCAGAAACTACGATAAAACCTTATCCGGGCGATAAAAAATCCTATACACCACTTTTTTCTTATGAAAAGACAGTTGGTTTGGTCAAACCCGGTAGTACGTGGTATTTCCGAGTGTGTGAGTGGATGGGAACAACCTGCGGTGTTTACTCCAACGAATTAAAATTTAGTTTCTAAATATCTTTTTCCAAAACAGAACCCCGACCAGCAATATCAAATTAATGGCGGGGTTTGTTTTTACTTAACTTCAACGGTTGCACCTGCGGCCTTGAGTTTTTCTACTGCCGCTTTAGCATCTTCTGCTTTTGCATCTTTTAATACCTCAGCAGGAACTTGCTCGGTCATATTCTTGGCATCCATTAATGTAAGGTTTTGATTAATTTCACGAAGAGCCTTAATGACACCAATTTTATTGGTTCCGGCATTGGCGATTATTACGGTTTGAGTTGCACCCCCAGCGGATTCACCACCTTGGGCGGGACCTTCGCTACCGACAGGTGCAGCCGAGGCTGCGGCAACCGGTACGGGCATAGCGCTTACTCCCAGTTTTTCTTGTAGATTAGCCACCAATTCTGAAAGCTCAAGTACGGAAAGTTTGGAAATATCTTCGACCAATTTATCAACATTCCCGGAAGTTTTTTTTGCTTCTTTCTTTTCTGCCTTAACTTCAGTTTTTACTGCTTCTTCTTTAATATCCTCAACTTTTTTTGTATCGTCTGTCATAATTTTCACCTCCTCCGGTGAAGTAGCTTATTGAAGCACTTCACGGAGTCACGTTGGATGCTTTTTTAACTATCCAACTGTGACGTATTTTGATTCAATATGTAAAGTAACTTAGTCGTATTTGCATTAAGAGTTGCGACCAGACCATAAGAAGGCCCCATAAGTGTTCCTAATAATTGACCCAAAAGGGCGTCGCGGCCGGGCAGGTTAGCCAATTTAATTAACGACTCCGTATCCTGAAAGGCCCCATCGATAATTCCGACTTTCATTTGGGGTACTTCGAACTCTTTGCTAAATTTACCGAGTATTGATAGGGGGGAAAGGTCACCTTCGTTGGCGAGAATCAAGGCTGTTTGACCGACTAAAACAGTGTCGGTCAAAACTAACGGATTAATTTTAGCCGCTTCACCAGCCCTTTTAAGAAGGGTGTTTTTGACGACCAGCATTTTTGCGCCAACTTCGGCTAATCTTTTCTTAAGTTCCTGCTGGGCTTTGACGGAAAGACCGGAATAGTTGACAAGCACGACACTTTTAGCCGATTTAAGTTCCTCGGTTAAGTTATCGACAAAAAATATTTTTTCTTGTTTCTTCATTTCATGAATAACAGCTTACGCATAAAAAAACACGCCCGAGGCGCGTTAATAAAAAATTGCCTCGGTAAGACTTATCCTTCGGCTTCGCTCAGGACTAGTTTACACTGAGCTTGTCGAAGCGCTTGCTGTCTATGGCCTGATTTGTCTAAAGACAAATCAAAGGACAAAACGAATTATACGAGAAGAAGAGAGATTGGTCAAGAAGAAATTAACCCTTATTTTCTCCACTGGCCGGTGGGGGCGATTGAGGAATCTGCGCTACGGCTTCTTTCGTTTGACCTTCAGTTAATCTCTGCGATTCTTGTCTAATCCAATCAGGGCGGGCATCTCTGGTCCCTCCTTCGGGGGAAGTAGTGGCAGTTGAAGCGGCTGGAGTTTGAACTTGGCCCTCTGAGCCTTGACCGGCCGCATATTTGGCCTGGGCACCGCCTTCACTATAAGCCCGGTGATATCTCCATTCGGGATCGGGAGGGGCTTGATCTGTGTTTCCTTCCGGTTTAGCGGTAGCTATATCTTTTGCTACACCTTTTTTACGAAGAAAGTCTAAAAATGCCATATGCTCTATAGTAATAATAGTAATACTTGAGTTGCCAGAATGTCAACGAAGCGAGAGATTTGAGGATACATAGTTGATTTGTTATACTCCAATATAGAGTAGAAAAGAGTAAACAGAGAGAAATGAAAAAAATAACCGTTTTACTTTTCGCCTTACTAGGGTTTTTTGTATGGGTCAATCATGCACCCGCCCTTGCCCAGGAAGATAATACCTCTCAAGGCGTTTCTTCTCCAGATATTTACCCAATTCCCAATCCCGAACCCGGATTTTTGGGGCAAGACCATTCCTATTCGGTAACCTTTCGGGGAAATGGGGAGGCGGTTGTTGCCCTTAAGGTTGTTTTGACTAATAAAGGTAGCCAACCCTTAAGTCAAGTAAGCTTAAGAATTCCAAAAGTGGCCCCCAGCGAGATTTTTGTCTATCAGGTCTTAAGAGAGCCTGCTTGTATGAGATATTTAACTAATAATCTCTGTGCCGAAACGCAGGAACCGGACTATTATGGTTATTATTGGTCAAAATCGAAGTATCAGAAAGCCCTAAGTGAGTATTCGGGTGATACTGTAAAAATTAGTTTACCCCAGGCTATTTCCTCTGATAAATCGGGTAGTTATTTAGTCTATTTCCGTACATTTGGTTATGCCAAGAAAGACGTTTTCGGGGCTTATAAATTTACCTTCGAAACCGCCCAAGTCGAAGACGATATTAGAAACCTGGCGGTTGGGATTAGTACGGATTCCGATTTGGTTTTAAGAGGAGCAAAAGGAGAGGTCCAATATCGTTTTCAGGACGCTTCCGCAACCTTAAAGGCGGGCGTCGGTGGAGTAGCACCGGCCGAATCAGGGGCGATGGACACTTTCTATAATCAAATCGGCTATGGCACTATGGTTAAAAACGCGAGCAGCCTGGCGCCCCTGGAATCCTATAAAGTAACTTCCAGCTTTGCAAAAAACAGAATTTGTCTTTATGCTAAAGAACTTTTTATCGGATTGGCAGGCCTGTTATGCTTAATCGTTGTCGTGTTTGTTGTCGCAAGAAAATTTCTTAAAAGGAAAAATCAAGAAGATTCCGTAACGACAAAGTTTGACGTAAAGAACCTGGCAATAAGTCTGGGGTTAAGTTTTATAGCTGCCCTTCTGATTTTCGGATTCACGCTTTTAATCATCTTTTTAACGACCTATTTAATTCGTAATGTTGCTTATGACCTCCAGGCTGTTCTTACAATATTTATCGTCGTTATTTCCTTTGCGATATACGCGCTCTTTCTTTTCGTTCCGGGAATTTATTTAGGGATTAAAAAAGGAATAGGTTGGGGGATTAGTACCGTATTTCTGACAATTGCCTGGATGCTTATTATGATGGGAATCGGACTTTTGATTTACTTCGCCCTAAGAAATCCTTCAATTTACCCAACGCCGATGCCTTTGGGGGGAATGGAACTTAAGCAATACTAACTTTTATTGAAGGTCCCATCGAGGCTTTGGCATAGGCTTTTACGATTTGTTTTTCTCCACCAAGAGCCTTAAATATTGCCTTTGTATTTTCGATAATTTCATCGTCTTTTTGACTAACTTTCCCGACAACGGTATGAATTAAAGGGGCTTCCTTTTCCGTTTTTAGATTAAGGGAGCTTGGGGAAAAGTCCTTGGCCTTTTTGATGTCGCTAATTAAAGTTCCGTTTTTCGGATTTGGCATTAAACCTTTTGGGCCTAAAGTTCGGGCAAAAGGAACGAGCTTTGGCATCATCTCAGGGGTTGCAAGCAATATGTCAAAATCGATTTTTCCGTCGGTAAGATTTTTAATCGTTTCGTCGCTGGCTACTTCTATTCTTTTTGCTTTTCCGGCAACGAAAGGGAGCGTAACGTTTGCCGAGGTACCTACTTTTTTGACTACGATGTGTAATTCAACACTTCCGTCAAATGACGAATAGGAGGTTTCTTTTGCGAGTTTGATTGCGTCGGCTACAAAATATATTTTTCCCTTCTCGACTTTTGATTTGGCTGCTAGATATTTCTTACTTCTCAGTTTCTCGACCTTTTCCTTTTTACTTTCTTTGGTTTCTTCGGCGGCTTGGGCCGTAGTCGGTTCCACCTCAATTGTCTTTATCCTTTGTCCTCCCTTTAGACCCGCAATGTGGATTTTTTCTGCTTCTTTTTTGGCCTTTTCTTTTTTTCTATTCTCATAAGCCTCTTTACCCACGAGAGCGTCTTTTTCCTGGTCTGCCACATATAATGTTTTAGTTTTCCCCATATTTGATAGTTTATTTTTTACTCTTCTATTGTCACTCCCATAGAGCGGGCCGTACCGGCGACAATTTTTTTAGCGGCTTCCAAATCTTTTGTATTCAAATCGTCGAGTTTATCTTTGGCGATTTTTTCCACTTGGGCTTTAGTCAAAGTTCCGGCAATTTCCCGGGGTGTCGCTCCTGATCCTTTTTCCAGACCTAATTCTTTTTTTATCATTGAAGAAACCGGAGCCTTCTTTATTTCAAAGGTAAAAGTTCTATCCTCATAAATAGTAATAACAGCTGGTACAACTTCGCCTTTCATTTCCGAGGTCCTCTCGTTGTACGTCTTAACAAAGTCCATTATGGCAACACCGTGTTGCCCCAAGGCAGTACCGACCGGGGGAGCAGGGGTAGCCTCTCCGGCCTTTAGATTTATTTTTACGACTGTTTTTATTTTTTTAGCGGCCATAGTTTTTAATTAAAATATAGTAATTAACAATTAAGACTTGCGTATCGAGAAGGCTATCGAAAGGAAGCTGCTCGATACGTTGTTCGTATCTTCCGCGAAAAGATATTAATCTTGCGCGGTAGGGAGATTATACCAGAAGAAGGTTGAAAGAGTAAAGTGTATAATCTGAATATGGCTGATAGACAAGCTGAGATTGATAAAAGAATAGGGATTAGTTCTAAGAATAATAAAAGCGCCGGAAATTATGGAAGAAGAAGTGCTCTAATTGGTTTGGCCGGGCTTGGTGCAGCAACGGTTGTAGCGCTTGGGCCGAAAATATTAAGAGAAGTTGAAGAGGCGAGATGGGATCCAACAAACCCTCAAAAATTAAAAGAGCTTTTGGGAAAAGAAGGGGTTGTTCCATACAATTACGCAGGAAAAGTAAAAATCAATGAGGGCGCAGTTATCTATAAGGAACCTCATGAATATGCAAAAGAAGAGCCCGGAAAAATAATTGGAACCTACTCGCCGGGAAATACCGAATTGGGTAGTTTGGCGGCCGGAGAAAGTCTACTGGTTGAAGATCCGTTCCTTTTTATATCACAAGCTGCGGTTAACCCTGAAGCTTTAGGGGTAATAGAAATTATTCAGCCGGATGGGCAGAAAGTTGCCATCAATAGACAATCGATTTGGGTAATCTTTAATCTTAAAGATACTAAATTGCCGCAAAGTCTAAGGGGGGATTCACCCTTCGGGGTAGGTTGTGTCAGAGTTAGCGGTGCGAATGTCGAATTTCAATCAAGGAGCGGTGAAGTTTCATTTTTCCCTAAATCGGAAGATATTAAGTTTGGCGTGCAGATAAGTTACGGGCGGATTATTCCTTAGCTCCCTCTTATACTTTTGCAATTTGCAGGAAATCCAATTCAACCGGTGTTTCACGGCCAAAGATAGAGACCAAGACTTTAACTTTGCCTTTTGTCTCATCCATTTCATGAATTGTTCCCAAGAAGTCAGCAAAGGGCCCATCGGTGATTTTTACAGCCTCGCCAACGGAGAATTTGGTTTTGAATCTAGGAGCCGGAGCAGAAATAAACTTTTGAATATTATTGACTTCGCTTTCGGATAGCGCGGTCGGAGCTTTTTCGGCACCGACAAAGCCGGTAATTCCCGGGGTGGTACGTACAGCCAGCCAGGTTGGGTCGTCCAAAATCATTTTGACCAACAGATACCCTGGGAATATTTTTTCCTTTACGGTTGCCTTTTTCCCGCCGCGGATAATAACCCGGTCTTGAGTAGGAACAAGAAGTTCAAACACTTTTCCGGTTAAGCCCATTGACTCTACTCTTTGTCTTAATGTTTCGGATACCCGGACTTCGTGGCCTGAAGCAGTATGAACAACGTACCAGGCTGCCCTGGGGTCTTCACTTTGGCCAATCACGATATGACCGGGGATTTTTTTCTTGCCGACGCCTCTTTCAGAAACGGTTGTATCGATAGTTTGTGTATTTTCGTCCATTATTTTGAAACAAAAAATTCAAGCACCTTCGTTAGCAAATAATCAAGACCTCCGGCATAAAAAGCAACAATGGCCGACACGCAAAAGACAATTAAAGTAAGTTTAACGACCTCTTCTCTTTTCGGCCAAGTAACTTTGGAAAGCTCAACTCTTACTTCGGAAAAATACGAAAGAACTTGCTTCACGAGAAATAATTTTAGCAAAAAAAGGATAAATTAACAACAATAAGGTTACTTTGGTCTTCTAAATGATATAATTTGCCTTGTTATGACCATAGAAAAAGGAAGCATATTAAAAGTGGTTGAGGTAGAAGAGAAAAGGAAAAGAATCGTCGTTGTTAACCGGTCCGGTGTCAGAGAAACATTGGAGGTTATTAGAGGTAGGGATGCCTTCTCGGGATTTCCCGAAGGAACCCTTGAATCCTTATACCCGATAATGCAGAGAGTCCTTGTAGAATATCCCCAAATATCCTCTCCCGAACCCGGATTTTGGATAAATCTGGAAGAGAGGGCACACTTTAGCTATGAGAAAGCGGTGAATTTGGCAAGAAGAAGGGGTAAATCTGCTGAAGATACGGGAGCGGCTGTGGTTAATGGGATTCTCTCTCTTGCCGGGCTAAAGCACGAGGACATAGGCGAACAGATACTTAGTCAGATGGTTTCTCAAGCAACCGAAAAAATAAAAGAAATTTACGTCGCTACTACCCAGGTTAGTCCCCGAAAATGACTTTTCCCAATTTTTCTTTCGAAAATAATCTTTGGAAGAAAGGCTATAAATTTGTTGCAGGGGTTGATGAAGTGGGAAGAGGATGCCTGGCGGGGAGCGTTGTCGCCGGCTGTGTAGTTTTTGCGAGCAATACTAAAATTCCAAAGGAAATTAGAGTTAACGATTCGAAGAAGTTAACAGCCAAACAAAGAGAAAAATCCGGAAAATGGATAAAAGAAAATGCTTTAGCCTGGGGAATAGGAGAAGCAAGTAACGCTTTGATTAATCATAAAGGTATGGCCAGGGCGACCAAAACGGCTTTTAGAAAAGCGATTAAAGCTGTTAATGAAAAGTTGAGAATCGGAAAGGTTAAATTAGATTATCTTCTGATTGATGCTTTTTTTATTCCCCACGTTCCCGGACTTCCGACCAAAAGAAGAAAAAATAAAAAGGGACGCTATTTGAAAAATCCTAATGGAAGACAAACGGCAATTGTCCATGGCGATGAAATATCTTTTTCGATTGCCGCAGCTTCGATTATCGCCAAGGTTTATCGGGACACCTTCATGAAGAAACTATCCCGAAAGTATCCGAAATACGGATGGGAGAGAAATAAAGGGTACGGTACTAAAGAGCATCAGGAGGCTATTAAGAAATACGGCATTACCCGTTTTCACAGAAAACTTTTTGTGAGAAATATTATTTAAAAGGCCCTTTTCTTTTCCAGTTCAATGAGGTGTTTGATTCTGTACTTTTTCTCTTTTCTTCTTTCGGCAGGTTTTTTATAGCGCTCCCTCTCTCGGTAGTCTAAAAGGATTCCCTCATTAAGAACTTTTTTCTTGAAGCGGGCTATGAGACGATCTTCGCTCTCTCCCTTTTGTTTTGTAACAACGACCAAGAATTTTCGCCCCCTTCCAAAATATGGCTTTGCTTTTATCCATAAAAATCACCTGGCTTATTGTAACAGATTGGTCAAATTCAAAAAAGAGCCGATATTATGATTGAATTGAATATTAATGTAAGTCAAGCCAGGAACTTGCTACGACAAAAATTGACAGATTTAAGGATTCTGATTAATAATTGATTTCTTCTGTAGTCCATTCATCCATGGCTTTCTTGATTAATCGGCCAAGACGAACGGGGTATTTTGAGTGAACAGAATCAACATTGGCGAAGGTGATAAATGCGTCATTTGGTAATAATACTTTTTCAGGACCGCCATCAACAATAAAGTCAACGACTACTGCCTCTAGTCCCGCTCTGGTAATTTTGGTAACGAGATAATTGGTGCCGCTTCTTCCTGTTACCAACCCAAATAAAAGTGCGGCACGGGCTTCTTGTTTCATTGTTGCCACCTGTTGGAATTCAGGGGTGCCTATTTCTCTTTCCATGGGCGAAATTTTACTCTTGCTTACAAGATAAGTCAAACATATTCAGCCCAAATAATTATTGACTTTTACACCTGTTTCACCTATAGTTCACAACAGGTCGAAAGATAGTAAACTCTGATTACGGAGGATTTACAATGGACGTGTACACGCTTTTCTTTGGAGGAGATCCGGTCAAGATCGAAAACGGAGTTCCGGCCGAGGAGGAAACGAAGGATCTGCCCGAAGGTGCGTTCGTCTACCCAAGGGGAGACGGACAGAGGGTTCTGCAGGTCCAGAAAGGCAAGCTGGTGCCGGTGGGGAAGATCATGCCCCCCGAGCGTCTCCTGTGACGCACATTCGGCGCCTGATTGCCTAAGACCATGGGGGTGGAGATGGACTCTGAAAGTTGACTCTTACGAGTCGACCAAAGAAGAAATCTCCACCCGTACCAAATTGACTTCTCTTCATAATAATCCTATAATACATACTAGGTCGCACACTAACTTATTGGAGGTGTCAGCCGTGGCACATCACGTTATTCTTCCCCGCAAACCTGGGGAAAGAGATCGCCAAGTGATTACCACTTGGAACAGCGGACGCCGGAATCAGTGGCCTGAATCGTCTGCTCGAAGGCACATGGGTCCTGGCGATACCGTTTTGGACGGGAGCCGTCTCAGTCAGATTGGCAGGGAGGGAGAACGCTCTCTTTCGCAACAGCCAACCGGAGAACGGTTTCGTGGTGAGCACACGCCCGAGGGAGGCAAGACGCCGGCCTACGATCCGGATGCTTCTTAACCCGCGGTGCGCGGCGACCTGGGTGGAGATGGACTCTGAAAGTTGACTCTTACGAGTCGACCAAAGAAGAAATCTCCACCCGCACCAAATTTTTCTTCAAAGTTTAAATTAGTGGTATTTGACGACGAGTTGAGGAGTATTTGTGCTATATCCAGGATTTGCGGAATCGAAGTAAGTAAAATCTTCCGATCCGTCTCCATCAGTTTCTGTTGCAAATCTAATTCGATATTGTGATCGTGATCTGGAGTTTGTTAAGTCATTATTGAAACTACTTGTTACATCTAAATCCTTCCATTGAACAACGGCGTTAGGACTAAGTGCTCCTATATCGGAGGCAATCGGACTTTTATCGTAGTCTGCCGCTTCTAAAGAATTGCCATAGTCTATATGGTCGACAATCAAATTATTAGAAGTACCATAAGGAGTGCCAGTCACGCTTCTTTGATACATTCGTAGTGTTACTTTTTCAATTGTTTTTCCGTTTAACGACGATGGAATATCAAAGCTTACAAATCCTCTGGATACTAATTCATACGATGGGCTACCGACCATAGAGCCATTACCTGCACGGATATCTAATGTATAATTTCCACCGTTATTATTAGATCTAAATCCATCAAGTGAACTTGTGGAATTTATCGTCATTGTTTGACTTGCAACGGTGGGAGTAGGTTAGGCGGATGGTTTAGCTGTCGGCGTGTTCGTTGTAGCGCCGGGGGTTGTACTTATTTCTTCAAAAGGTGTTGGTGTGGATAGAGCTTCTTCAGGTGTGGGCGTGGAGATTGCTTCTTCGCTACTTCTACTCTTTACTCCGAAAAAGTAAGCGGCTGCCCCGGCCAAAAGAATCAGGATAACAATAATTATGATTACCAATATTTTATTTCCCGAGGAGCTTGGTTTTTCCGAAGACGGTGAAACAAAAGGGGTTGTATCGGGTACTTGAACTTCTTGTGTGCCTTCGGGTTCCATTGGCAGAATAATAGTGCGCCAAAAAGGGTGTGTCAATGGTTAATTATAGGGGGTTAGAAGTTAAAAAATGGCGAGGATAAACATAAAAAGAAAGATTATCAAAATCAGTCATATGGCGGTTAACCCAACAATTTTCAAGGCTTCTTTCGTGTTTTTCTTATCCCAAAATATTAAGAACGGATGGGCAAGGGCGATGAGGGCGCAAATAATGGCTGAAATGACAAATATAGCCAGAAAGAGAATTGGACCGAGGAGATTATTCATATTGCCGAAGATATAATCTACCCCTCCACATTAATAAACCAATTAAGCTGCAACAAAACTTTAGGCCCAAAGCCTGAAGAAAGCCGATAAAAGAAAAGAAGAGATAGCTTTATTAGTATCTACAATTTTATATCTAAAGCATTTAAATTAAGAAAGACCTTTTAGTTAAAATAAAATTACGTACTTCTTTAATTCTGAAAGGTTGCTTTAAGAAACACCAACCTTCCTAACCAGACAGGTTGGTGTTTCAATGATCTTTATTCCTTGGAATCTCCTGGGTTAACTAATATCCAGGCACCATTGAGCATGCGCCTGTCCATGACCAGTTTGCATCGGTACATGTCCAGTTACTTGAACTATCGAAATTATCATAGTCGCAGTAACGTATCCAAAGATCGTCGAACGCAGTTTTAGCATTGTCTGCCCCTGAGCTATTAGCATATAAAGTAATGCCCTCGATATAATAAAAGAATGGATTAGAATCTGGCACCATTACCCACGAGTTACCATTTCCCGTTTGGTTTAATGTGAAACTATAAGAGTAGGGTGGATAGTAAGGGTGTGGTACGTCAATCCAATCATATCTGAGTGTATAGTATGCGGAGGTTGCATCGTTGTTTTCCTCTGGTATATATACCCAAACGACACCATATGCCTGTTCTGGATCTACCATGCCCCATCCTGCCGTATTATTGTAACCATAAGGATCGTAACCCTCTGCTAATATCCAATCAGAACTATCAGGGTCGTCACAATAACCCGATCCAGATGTAGTACCATAATCTACTCCTGACGATCCATTTGATGTTCTGCCGTAATTAAACCAAGTATAATTACGCTGGCTACAGAGACACTGATCCCACACTTCAGCTCTTGCGTTTTTAGTACCGAAAAGAAAAAATACTATTCCAAGTAATAAAATAAACGGAGCTGAAATTAGGACTTTTTTTGAATTTATTTTAATCACCCCCAAACGTCTCTACCATCTTAAATTTGATACAATCTGAATGATCAGTCAATACCTAAATTCTTCTGGATCTACACAATATTGCAGACAACTATTACATTAAAAATCTAAATAATTGGCGTATACCAAAAGGTCTCCTCCAGTGGTATAGCCGACCTCGATGAATGGATAAGATTTGTTTGGGTCTTCCAGTTGTCTAGATGTATCTTCCCAGCGAAAAATAGAACGGTTATTGTGATAGGCATAATTGGGGGTAAGCCTACTAAGATCAACACCCGGTTCGTATTTGGCAATAAAGGCGCGGGCCATTTTCTCAAGCTGAAGTCTAGAATATTTAGGGGTCCAGTCATATTGCTTTTGGGGGTCGCCCGCTTTATGAATCATCTCGGTGGTTTTTATTACGTCATTCGTGTTGACATTAATAATATAAGAATCAAAACCAGCCCTATAATATTCCTCGATAATTTCCTTATTATAGATTGATGGAAATCCGTACAGGTATTCAATTTGGGCATTATTTCCAGCAAAAGCCTTAATACGATCCACAGCTGGCTGACGATCCTTGGGGGTACGGGCGTAGGCCCTGGTCAAAAGCTGATTTAACTCTCTTCGAGCGCTATCCTTTTCCTCTTGGGTTTTTGCTGATTTATATTTTTCGGTAAGGACATCAAGCTCATTTTTCTTGTTTAATTTCTGAAACAAAAATCCGAATACAGAAATTAATATAATGAGAGTTATTGCCAAAAGAATAATCAGGTTGTTTGAGGACTTGAAAGGTATGTTTGGACGGAATTTCTTTATTTTTAAAAATATCTTTTTAATATCCATACAACCAACAATAAATTTATCTTATATATGCTGTAGCCGTCAATGGGGGATTAATAATCAAGCGTGTTTGAGTAGGTAAGGATGTCGCTGTCAACCGTAGAACTGATTTTGATAAAGGGATGAACTTTCGTTTTTTTTGGCTGGTTTTTCAGGAGGTTAAGCGGTTTTACTCACGCTAAGGAGGTAGTTGTAGCCATCGTGACGTCGACGATTAGCCAAGAGGTGATAGCCATGCCGTAAGTAATAGAAGATATAAGTCCTACGCCAACAATATCGGTTGAACCGTAAACGAAGATTAATAAGAGATAGTTTATTTCTTGTAAATTTGTCTTGCAGGGATGGTAGGAATGGTTCGACCCTGCTCACCACTTTAGTCGAACTCCTGTCATAGGTTTTGCCCTCCTTCGCTTCTCAGCAGGCTCGCCAGGATTCGACATTTGTTAGAAAATGGTTATTCTCCTGGAAGAGCGTTTTACAAGCCAGCCGAATTTGCAGGGGTGGTAGGAATCGAACCTACGTTGACGGTTTTGGAGACCGCCGGCCTACCACTGACCGACACCCCTATAGATACAAATACCTTTAAATATGTGAGGCCGTGGCCAAGCCTCGCTTACCACCGACCGACACCTATATATAGTTTAACAATCGTAATTTTACTTCAAAAAGGCCCGTATCTCAAACGGTTTTAATAATGATATATCATTATATCATCACTGAAAGTGGGTGAGTGGGGGATTTAAGGCCCTTTGGCAAGGTCGCGGAGTACCTTTTTAGGGTAAGGCAATGAATTTAAAATATCTACAATTATCTGCGCGATGGCTTTTTGGTGCATAAATCTTTTAAGGCGGGCAGCAACAAATTTTCTCGATTTGGGAGATACCTCCAAAAGCTGCAGGCGGATTCTTAGGACCGTTTGCATAGTAGTCTTTGTTATTTCGGATATTTTTTTAGGTCCGACGCCGTTTTCCAAGAGCATAATAATAGCAATTCTTTTGGCCAGCATCTCTTTTTCTGTTTTTGAAAGAACTGTATCCAGGGCTGATACGAGACCTTTGGTATCGAGAGCGGTGAATAGGGCGGACATTGCGCTGTCGATAAGCTTAAGGGTTGGAGCTTTTAATCTTTTCCGGGAAATATGTGTCATAGATGATATAATGATATATCATCAACAAGAAGTGTCAAGAGAATAAATAATAAATAGCTCCATTACCAATTGTAGGGGACGATTTATTTCAGCTTGGTGGATTCTTTGTGAAGTTGGGATTTCTTACAGTTTTTGCAAAATTTATTAAGCTCGAGTTTTCCTTCCATATTGAGTTTATTTCTTTTGGTCACATAATTTTGGCTTTTACAGACCGAACAGACCATAGCCACAATTTCCCGCCCACCCTTTTTAGCCATACAGATGGTATTTTATGGGATTCAACGTAAGGTTACAAGAGTCTCTCTTTAAGCGTAATTTTAAGTAGAAATAATAAAGGGAGCCGAGGGTGGGAATCGGACCCACGACCTAGTCATTACCAATGACTTGCTCTACCACTGAGCCACCTCGGCGAATCTTATGAGCCGAGCGGGCAGTGGCCAAGCTTTGCTTTAGGCGAAGCCGCAAACTTTGTTTCCACTGAGCCACCTCGGCGTAAAGCAAATTATAGCAAAAATTTTCTTAAGCTTCCTTTATAAAATGATTCGAATATAGCTAAAATAGAATTAGCGTCTGACAATATTAGTAATTCTTTAAACATGAGAAGAAAAACTTCATGGTTGATTGTTGCGACTGTTTTTTTGATTTTATTTTCGGGAGGAGCTGTTTTTTGTTATAATTTCGGTCAAAACTGTCCGCAAATTATGAAAGAGAGAAAAACAATTACCCGTCGCGCCTTCCTAAAGATATTACCCTTAGTGGCTAGCCCCGTAATAACAAAGTATTGGTCAACCGAAGAAGACGTGGGGGAGATTATCGAAGGGCCGGAAAGGGAAAAAGAAATTACTGTCCTTTTAACCGGTGATGTCATGTTGGGCAGAACAGTAATGCTTAACAGCCGTGGAGAGGCAAATTTTAACTATCCGTTTGATAAGACGGGCGAAGTGTTAAAAGCTGCCGATCTGGTATTAGTTAATTTAGAAAGTCCGATTTCGGAAAGTTGTCCTGACCTGAGTGAGGGATTTTTACTTTGCTCAAAACCTGAAATGATCGGGGGATTGGTATATAGCGGAGTAGATGTAGCCTCCATGGCAAATAATCATGCCCATAATCTCGGCGAAGAAGGAATAGAAGAGACAAAGAAACTACTTAATCAAAATGGAATTGAGGTAACCGGTCTGGGGAGTTTATTGATAAAGGAGATTAAGGGAGTGAAGTTTGGAATATTAGGTTTTGACTTTACTTCAAAAAAACCGGTCGATAGCGATTACGAACTAATAGGCATGTCGAAAGACAAGTCAGATATTTTAATTGTCGGAGTTCATTGGGGGACGGAATACACGAGCGAGCCTAACGAATATCAAAGAACTTGGGCCGCCAAGCTGATTAAGGCCGGAGCCGACGTGATTGTTGGTCATCATCCGCATTGGGTACAGACAGTAGAATTTATCGACGCTAAACCGGTTTATTATTCATTGGGGAACTTTGTATTTGATCAGATGTGGAGCGAAAAGACGAAAAAGGGGATGGTGGTGAAACTAGCCTTTAACGGCGCAAAATTAATTAAGGAAGAAAGAATTCCAATTTATATGTCTTTGTGGGCCCAACCAGAGTTTGTGGGTGACAAATGATAGCACGAGTCATATGAGTGCCGAGACTAGGATTCGCGGTGCAAAGTTTATTCCTTAATTTGCACTATCGAACCCGACGTCCTTGCACGAACGAAAGTGAGTGCCGAGACTAGGATTCGCGGTGCAAAGTTTATTCCTTAATTTGCACTATCGAACCCGACGTCCTTGCACGAACGAAAGTGAGTGCCGAGACTAGGATTCGAACCTAGGTAGGCCTTTCGACCGCCAGATTTACAGTCTGGTGCGATTGTCCGCTCCGCCATCTCGGCAAGTATCTCATGGGGTGCGATTGTCCCCGCCTTCGCTAAAGTTACGGCGGGCAGGCGCTCCGCCATTCCAGCTTTCCTACTTTACTCAGGGTAACCTGAGCCGACGAGTGGGCTCGAACCACTGACTTGCTGTTTACAAAACAGCTACTCTACCACTGAGTTACGTCGGCTTGATAGATGAATTATACCAAAAATTTGAGATTCTTTCGAAGTTAGAAGAACAAAATGACCCTGCTTCAGGGCCGGACTAAACTCTCCTGGAAAACTTCCAGGTGGG